>Ga0073928_10005070_pt1 | contig 18776 bp, 21 predicted proteins | sample PaiPotPPA55metaG_FD_76969 | JGI IMG/M metagenome (GOLD analysis project Ga0073928, IMG submission 76969) | Iron sulfur acid spring bacterial and archeal communities from Banff, Canada, to study Microbial Dark Matter (Phase II) - Paint Pots PPA... ... | reverse complement strand
TTTTGGATTTCGAAATTCCCTATTCGGTTGCCGAGATCGATGCCGCCAAGCAACTCGTCCTCGAGAAGAATAATCAGAAAGACGCTTATGTGCGTCCGCTGGCGTGGCGTGGCTCGGAGGCGCTCGGGGTCTCGGCGCAGAACAACAAAATTCATCTCGCCATCACCACATGGGAATGGCCCAGCTACTTCGATCCGGAGCAGCGGCTGAAGGGAATCCGGCTCGACTTTGCCGAGTACCGCCGGCCCGATCCGAAGACCGCGCCATGTCTCGCCAAGGCCGCCGGCCTTTACATGATCTGTACGATCTCAAAGCATCGCGCCGAACAGCGTGGCTATGCCGACGCAATGATGCTCGATTGGGAGGGCCGCGTTGCCGAATGTACTGGAGCCAATATCTTCTTCATCAAAGACGGCAAGATCCACACTCCGATCGCCGACTGCTTCCTTGCCGGCATCACCCGCGCCACCGCGATGCAATTGGCGCGCCGGCGCAACATCGAGGTCATCGAACGGCGCATCATGCCGGAAGAGCTTTCGAGCTTCTCGGAATGCTTCATCACCGGTACGGCCGCCGAGGTAACGGCAGTGGCCGAGATCGCCAACTGGAAATTCACGCCGAGCCGCATCACGCAAGCACTGATGAGTGACTACACCGCCGAAGTTCAACCGAAGGGCAAGGCTGCGGCGGCTTAACTGCCGCCTCTTTCGTCTCACAAAAGCCCGATCAAATCGGTGAGAGCGCCAACCATGTAATCCGCCCGGTAGCCGAGCGTCTCGGCGTTGCCGCGCAGTAGGCGATACATCTGCGCTGGTCCGATCGGCCCGCTCGGCGCAGTGGGGGCCGCGCGCCTGATCCACGCAACCTTAAAGCCGAAATGCTTGGCGCCAGTGACGTCGAAGCTGTTCGACGAGACGAATATTACTTCGTCATTTTTCAGCCCGAGCGTCTTTTCCACGAGCGCATAGCAATCAGGATGCGGCTTGAACTTCCGCGCGCCGTCGACGCTGATGGTGGCGTCGAGAAAAGCATCGAGCCCGGAATTTTTCACCAAGGCGGTCAGCATGGCCGTGCTGCCGTTTGACAGTATAGCGAGCTTTAAGCCGCCGCGGCGCTGCAACGCGCCGAGCGCCTCTTTGGCCTCGGGATAAGCATCAAGATCGAGATATTTCTCGAGCAGCGGCTTGGTGATCGTTTCGCTCGGCTCGATCCCGGCGGCGCGCAGCGCAAATTCGAGCGACGCCTGCGTCAGGTAAGTAAAATCGCGATAATCCTGCAGCGATGTTTGCAGCCAAGTATATTCAAGCTGCTTGAGTCGCCAAACTTGCGTGATTAGATCGCCTTTGCCCGGGCAAAGCTCTTCGGTCTTGGCTTGCACCGAGTGCACGTCATAGAGCGTGCCATAGGCGTCGAAGATCAGACCTTTGATCGGCATTGCCGCAGTTCTCTGCCTTTATGGATGGTTCGATCTCAGACCGGTCTGGATTCGGAATGTCACCTCACCAAAGCGCTTTTCATGCTCAGGATCGCGTCCGGCAAGCAGGCTACCGACCACCGCGCCGAGAATCCCGAGTGGCAGCGCGACCACCGTCGGATTGACCAATGGCCAAATTGCGTTTGCGCCGAGGTAGCCCGGCCCGATCAACGCTAGGCCCACCGAAGAGATCAGGCCAAGCCCCATCCCGCCGACGACACCACCGGTATTAAAGCGCCGCCAGAATAGCGACAGCACCAAGACCGGGAAGTTTGCGCTCGCGGCGATACAGATAGCCAGGATGACCAGGACCGCCACATTCACGCCCTCGGCCAAAATTCCGAGCAGCGTTGCGATTACGCCGACCAGCACGGCAGTGACACGAGCAACCATGACTTGCCGATGTTCCTCGACTTTGCCCTTTTTGAACAGATTGACGTAGAGATCATTGGCGACCGCGCCTGAGGTTGCAAGCGTCAACCCTGCAACGACGGCAAGAATGGTCGCGACTGCTACAGCGGAGACAAAACCGAGCATGAGCTGGCCGCCAACGGTGTCTTTGCCGCCGCCCAGATATTGCGCCAGAAGCGGCAGCGTCAGGTTGCCGCCCGGATTGCCCACGCGTAATGCCTCCGGTCCGAGATAATGGACCGCCGCAACGCCGAAGATCGTCGTGCAGGCAAAGAAGGCGCCGGCCAGAAACATGACCCAGATGACTGAGCGTCGCGCCGTTGTCGCATCCGGCACGGTGTAGAAACGGGTCATCACATGCGGCAGACCGGCGAGCCCGAGCATGTAGCCGAGACCAAGTGAAACCTCGTCGAATGGGTTTTTCAGCAGGTTGCCCGGCAAGAGGAAATTCGGCCCGGCCTTCGCTTCTGCCGAAGCAAAGAACACCAGTGGGTCGAAACCTACGCCAGCCAGCGCGAGAAACAGAACGATTGCGCCGGCACCGAGCATCAGAACGGCCTTGATGATTTGCACCCAACTCGTCGCCAGCATGCCGCCGGCAGCGACGTAGACGATCATGCCGAGGCCGACCAACATGACCGATACATCGTAGCGAAATCCAAACAGCAGCTTGATCAGAACGCCGGCCCCGGCCATTTGTGGAATGAGATAAGCAAGGTTGATGACGATCGTGCCGACGATGGCGGCGGCGAGCGCCGGCGGTTGGCGCATCCGATACATAATGACGTCGCCGATCGTGTAGGTGCCGGTATTACGCAGCGGCTCGGCGATCAGAAACAAAACGGTGCAGAAAGCAACCAGCGGGCCAACGGCGTACAGCGCGCCGTCCATGCCGTAAAGCGCGGTCAGCCCGGTAAAGCCAAGAAAGGCCGCGGCCGAGCACCAGTCCCCGGCCAGGGCAAATCCGTTCTGAGCCGCCGTCAAACCCTTTCCGGCGGCATAGAAATCGACCGTCGTGCGCGTCCGCCGGGCCGCCCACGCCGTGATGCCGAGGCTTATAAGCAGGACGATCGCGAACATCGCGACGGTGATGAGATTCATCGGGCTCTCCCACCGGCATGCGCTTTATCGATCACCACTTTGACCAGCGGGTCGTGGCGGTTGGCGGATATCCGGGCGTAGACGATGGCGAGAACCCACGACATCGCGTAGTTGGCGGCAATAAGAACGAAGCCGAGATTGACCGCTCCCACCACCTTGGTGCCGAGAAAATTACGGGCAAAGCCGGCTAGGACTGATAGCCCAATATAGCCAACCACGTAGATGACGATCATCGGAACGATGGAGCGTTGCTTGGCGTCAATGAGCGTCTTGAATTCCGCACTTTCGATGCCATCGATCCAGGCATCTGGCGCGATCTGCGCACCGCTCAATTTGACGGCATCGCCCATGCTCTCCCCTCAGGACGTTTATTTGTTGTTCGTGCGGCGGGACAATCGAAGAAGCGACTCCCGTGACCCAGACATATTGTAACGATTGTTAGGTAATGTCAACCCGAGTACGCTGACTGACCGGCGGAGAGTGCCGAAACCTCAATGCGAATGTGGCAACAGTGAACCGGGGATGTCTGCACGCGATAACCCACCACCTTCGATCCATTTCCGGGTGATATCCGCAGCTCTTTCAATCAATTGCTCGGCGCTGGAAAAGTCGTAGGGAGATACACCAAGTGGGCACAAACTAGGGACTATTGCAATATCAACCTTTCCAGCAAGCTCTTTCAGGTCACGCACAATTTGATTGGCGATGAGTAATGTAATCGCATGTAACGCTCGCGCGATTGCGCCTTTCGGAGGCTCGTGGAGATCGCATGCATATCCCGTCGGGAGAACGATGATGCGGGTGGCGCCCAGCTTGGCCGCGGTGAGGATGGCTGTGTTGCTCCCGATCGCGCCATCAATGAGATATTGATCGTCGATGCGAACCGACGGGAACGCGGCTGGAATGGCCGCGCTGGCCAATATTCTGTCGATCGCAAGACCGGATGAGAGACATACGGCAGCACCGCTTAGATTCGTGGCGATGACATGCACGGGAATGGAGGCTTCTTCGAGATTTAGAAACGGAATGTGACGTTTGATGAGCAACCTTAGATTAGATGGATCAATCAGATGGCCTTCGCCGCCGGCAATCTCAGTAAGCTTCGCAGCGTCACGGGAAATACATCACGTCGCCGGAGGCTGCACCAGATCTGTCCAAGTTTGTCGACTCCTGCAGCGTTGGGTGCGCTCGCAAAGTAAGCCGCGTTAAGCGCCCCAACGGACGAGCCGACTACAAAGTCAGCATCAAGTCCGTGGCGCATCAGCTCTCGCAACATACCCACTTGAACCGCCCCCAAGCTGCCACCACCGGCAAAAACGAACGCCGTTTTTTGGGTGCCACCGGACATGAACTGCCGCTCCGTGTTGGTTAGCGCAATGTCAGCTACTGCTTCACTACTTTCCAATAGATGCGCCACGGCGAATGCAGGGCAACTTTGACAACAACCTCGACGTTTTGGCGATTGCTAAACACATCGCCCGGATGACGGTTATCCCGATCGATGATCGTTCGTTAGTCTTCTAGATGGACATTATGTAACGAACGATATATAATGTCAAAGCCGTTGGGGTGGCCAGCGTGCGGGCCGATGGAAGGAATCGGGATAGATGCCGAATACACGGAAAATTCTCATCGTCGACGACGATTCCGAACTGCGCGACGCATTGACCGAGCAGCTTTCGCTGCATGAGGAATTCGAACCCGTCGTAGTCGAGAATGGCAGTGGGGCTATTCAGGCGGCCAAGGTTGGGCAGATCGATCTGGTGATCATGGACGTCGGTCTTCCCGACATTGACGGCCACGATGCTGTACGCATCCTGCGCAAGAATGGTTTCAAGGCGCCAATCATTATGCTGACCGGACACGATACCGATTCCGACACCATCCTCGGCCTCGAATCAGGGGCGAATGATTATGTGATAAAGCCGTTCCGCTTTGCGGTGCTGCTGGCGCGGATCCGCGCGCAGCTTCGCCAGCATGAGGCCAGCGAGGACGCAGTCTTCACGATCGGCCCCTATACATTCCGGCCAAGCTCCAAGCTCTTGCTCAATCCCAAGGGCAACAAGGTCCGGCTGACCGAGAAGGAGATGTCCATCTTACGTTATCTTTATCGCGCCGAGCAGCGGCCGGTATCGCGCGAAACGCTGCTGCAGGAGGTCTGGGGCTACAACTCGGGCGTCACCACGCACACATTGGAGACGCACATCTACCGATTGCGGCAGAAGATCGAAAATGATGCAGCCTCCCCCGCCATTCTGGTCACTGAATCCAGCGGCTACAAACTTGTGCCGTAATCACTGCTGGCATACGGGCGAGAAGATTTTGTAATTCATTTTTCCGAATTCGGCCGCGAGCTAAACCCAAGCTTGCTGAGAGCAAGGAACGCGTACCCGATTTTATTCATCGAGTATCACGACAGGTTTGTCACGACTGCGTGAGCGGTTTGGCGAGATCTCCGCTGTGCTGCCGCAGCAAACTGCTCGCGCAGTCGTGACCCCCCAGTCGTAACGAGCCGCTCGCGCAGTCGTGACCCCCGCAGTCGTAACAAACCGCACTCTCGCTCGAAATGCTGATCAGCGGTGTCGCAGGAAGCTGCGGTCCGCTTGGGCCCCAAACTAGGGGCGATAATCGTCGAACCGTAAAGGAATTCGAACTATGACCCCCAAGAAAATCATTGTGGCGTTAGCGCTCCTCCTATCCGCGACATCGGCCACGTTGGCGATGGGCGGCCACTACCAGTCCAACGGCAGCTACGTCACGTCCGGTTACGATCCGGGCGCCGAGACGCAGCGTTAATGGGCCTTCTCACCAATTAACGCAGTGCAGCGATTATGTCCGGAGCTAAAGCGGAAGTGCCAACCGCACCCTCGAAACGTGGCGATGACACGAAGCCGCATCCGCAAGTCGATCTGGATCGGCGCCGGACATTTTCGCTGTAACTCTCCGAGCTCTTGGCCAATGCACTGCTTGCCATAGTTTCAATAAGTGTGATGCAGATGACGGCCATGTCACTTTTCTATGAATCGGATGTGACCATCCCATTGGTGTATGGAGCGCCGATGACGCCCAGAACCAAAACAGTGGATGCGGAATCGTTCGCTCAATAGGAGGCAGATCGTCGGAGGGCGGCCTGGATGGTCGCAGCGCAGGCCGGCGATCGAGCCGCCTACGAAACGTTGCTGCGCGACTGCATGCCGTTTATCAAACGGGTGGCGCGTGGCCAGGGAATACGACCCGATTTGATCGACGATGTTGTGCAGGAGACGCTGCTCACCGTTCACCGGGCGCGGCAGACCTACGATCCGAATCGTTCGTTCACAGCTTGGCTCGGAACCATTGCGCAGCGGCGTGCGATCGACGGACTGCGCCGCGTCGGCCGGACCCGAAATCGTGAAATCTACGCACCACTTGCTTACGAAAACCATTCTGATCCAAGTGGTGGCCCCGATGAAGCAGTATTCCACGTCGACCATACCGAGGTACTCAATTCGGCTGTGAGCAAACTCTCAGCCAGGCAACGCGAGGCGGTGGAGCGTTTCGCATTCCAATCCCAATCGCTGGCGCAGGCTGCGACGGCTAGCGGACGGTCGACCGGATCGCTTCGGGTAGATTGGCATCGCGCTCTCAAAGGCTTGCGCGCTCAACTCGGAGGAAAGGACTGAGATGACGATCCGCTCCGACTCGAATGACCGATTGGTTCAGGCGCTAGGCGCCGATCTCGCACCGGTTCGTCGTTTGGCGCCACCAAGTCAGCGCGTACTGATGTGGTTAGCCGTTCTTGGCGCCGTCGCGCTCGTCCTTGCGATGGTGTCTGACGTTGGAGCGATGATCCGCCGTCTCATGGCGGCACCCGACATGTGGCTTGCGGCGACGGGCTCTATGCTGACCGCGGTGCTCGCGGCGATAGCCGCGTTCGAGCTAAGTCTACCCGATCGAAAGGCCACTTGGGCGCTCCTACCGTTGCCGGTTCTCGTGCTCTGGATCAGCGCCAGCGGAATGGGTTGCTTGAGAGGTTGGTCCGTTGCGGAAGCCTATCCGATGCCGCCTGGTCAGACCGAACATTGCCTCTTCTTTATTCTCGGCGTTTCCCTGCCGCTGTCGTTACTTCTTATCGTCATGCTGCGGCGTGGCTTCTCATTGCACCCAAACCTTACGGCAATCGTTGGCGGACTTGCCTGCGCCTCCGCTGCAGCCACACTTCTCAACTTGATCCACCCCTACGATGCCGCGGCGACCGATTTAGCCATTCATGCGTTCGCGGTCGTGATTGCCATCTTGGCAAATGCCCTATTCGGGGGGCGCATCCTCATGAGCAATACACGCTGACCGCCAGTTATAACGCCGGGCTTGTCCCGTCGGGCGTGCCCGATTGATTCACCGAGTATCGCGCTGCACAGCCAGGCACGTCACCAAACCGCTCGCGCGATCCTGACATACTACCCGAACGGCTCGCGAAGTCGTGACGTACTTACCGTAACAAACCGCGGTCTCCCCCGAAATGCTGATCAGTGGCGCGGCAAGTAGCTGCGGTCCGCTTGGCTCTAAAACTAAGGGCGATAATCGTCAAAAGGAGACGTGACATGAATAAGCTTTTTATCACCAATAAATATCGTTCAGTCGCACTAGCTCTGGCGGCGTTCGCTGTTGCCGGCACGGCGCCGGCGTTCGCCCAGTCTTCAGGCACCTGGAGTGCTGGCATCTCGTCCAGGAATGGTCTCCCCTTCGTGCATACGCCGTCGACCACGAACAACGGCCTGAGCGCCTTCGCACAAGTTCGCGCAACCGGCCATCAACGGGCTACCGACTACTACAACACGGTGCCGTCCAGTTTTGGGCCCGCGGACCGATTTGGCGGTGCGTCGCAACGATAAAAGCGCTTCGTCCGTGACGGCGACGCAGCGGACGATCGATGGATGGAGGCCTGTCATGTTTGAATATCGCAACCTCAATTCTGATTATCGGCGTCCGCTGCGACCCGATCCTGGTGCGCGTGGCGCCCATACAGCCTGGGAGTGGATAGCCGGCGCCATATTACTGCTACTCGTACTGGCGGCGGCTTTTGTCAGTTACGAGCCGAATCAACCACCTTGCCGGCCTTCTTGCTCAATGAGTCAACCTGGGTAGTACGTGCGCAATCAGAGCAAAATAGGTGCCGTTCGGATTCGAAGTTGGGGATCCAACAAAAATTCAAGCTTGGCCGGCGAGATGCGCGTGTAGCGGAGAGGCCTCATGACATATGAAATCCCATCGGTACGGCCCGCATCCTATGACAAGAAGGTTGGCTTGGTCCTGCAGGGCGGTGGCGCGCTCGGCAGCTATCAGGCGGGAGTCTACGAGGCGCTAGTGGCTTCGGAATATCTACCCGACTGGGTGGCAGGAATCTCAGTCGGAGCGATTAACGCCGCGATCATCGCCGGCAATGCGCCGGAGCATCGTGTTCAGAGCTTGCGCAGCTTCTGGGAGGCGATCACTACCTCGACGATACTGTGGCCGCCCGCACCTGCCGGACTTCCGGCGGAATGGCAGCATCGGGCGAGTGCGCTCAGTGCGCTGATGTTAGGCCAACGCGGCTTTTTCACGCCGCGTCCACCTCAGGATTGGTTTTCATCGGATAAATGCGTCAGCTACTACGAGACTTCGGTACTCAAGCGGACGCTGGAGCGACTGGTCGATTTCGATCGGATCAACGACACCAAAGACATGCGGTTGAGCCTCGGTGCGGTCAACGTGCGGACCGGCCACTTTGCTTATTTCGACAGCGAGGAGATCACGATCCGCCCCGAGCACATCATGGCCAGTGGGGCCTTGCCACCGGGCTTTCCGCCGGTCGAGATCGACGGTGAGCAATATTGGGATGGAGGACTGCTCTCCAACACACCGTTGCAATACATGGTAGATTATTATCCGCGTCGCAGTCGCTTGGTCTTTCAGGTCGACCTGTTCCCAGCACATGGCCGCGTGCCGACGAATCTCGACGAGGTCCACGAGCGCGAGAAAGATATTCGCTATTCCAGCCGGACGATGATGAGTACGAATAGCTTGCGTGAAAAACATGATGTGCGGCACGCGATCAACGAGCTGCACAAATTGCTGCCGACTGATCTCGCAAATACCGAACAGGCGAAACGACTATATGAGCACGGCTGCGTGACCCAGATGGATATCGTGCAACTCATCTACCGCCCGATCGAACCCCAGGGCGCGCTAAAGGACTTCGAATTTAGCCGCTCGACCATGGAGGCGCGATGGCAGCAGGGAGTTTCTGATGCGCGCAGCACCCTGGATGTCTCGCCGTGGATCGCGCCAATGCCACCGGACATCGGCGTGCGCGTCTTCGACGTGGCCCACGACATCCTCGCGGGAGATCGCAGGTCGGCGAATTGATGATGCGTCAGTTATGATTGAGTGATGATGCGTGATCTTGTCGGCGAGCGGGGTCCTGTCCATCGCGGACAATCGGACACATCATACCGGATAACTAAGCGCTTTGCCGGCAAATCCGCCAAATGCCGAAAGCAGCCGATCGCGCCACGTCCACACCGGGTCGTCCTTAAGCAGCAATGGGAATGAACTGATGCATCGCGCCCACTGTAAACAGCCGAAAACGGCATAATCGGCGTAGGCCGGCATTTCACCGCCCAAATAGGGCTGGGCTGCAAGCACGGTGCGAATCGGCTCCAAGGTCTTGCGGAATGCTGGCACATTCGCCTCCCGATCAGCGCTGATCGTCTCCAGCTTCGCGCCGAGGCGCTTTTCTCGCGTCTCGCGAAAATAAGCGCGGTCATTCTGATCGAGATGCGCGAAGATATCGGTGATGACCAAACGCAAGATCCCGCCAACCAAAACGCCATCCGCCCAGGCATTGACAAACCGGGTGACCGTGCGGCCTCCATCGCCACGAAACAGTGACGGACGATCTGGATAGGCGTCCTCAAGATAGATCGCAATCGTCCAGGAATCGGAGACGACCTGATCGCTATCGCGGAGCACCGGCACACGGCCCTGCCCTGAGAAAGCGATCACGCTCTTTTCGTTAAATCGCCATGGGATCGTGTCGAACGGTAGGCCCTTGTGCATGAGGGCCATTTTGGTGCGCCAGCAGTAAGGACTGAAGCGGCGTTCCGCTTCTGCTCCCGCGAGATCATAGAGTTGCCGCCCCACGAACGGATGCCCCTTAGCGCGCGACTGCTGTCGCCGTCTGTCCGAAAAGAATTCGCTTCGATTCCTCCGTGACGGTCGGCTGCGTGTTGATTTCTTTTGCCTTGGCATAGGCGCGCACGACCGCCGGCCTCGCCTTGATGCTCTCAAACCAGCGCTTCAGATGCGGAAAGTCCTGCAAGTTCTGGCCTTGGCGCTCGTGCGGCACGATCCAAGGATAAGTCGCCATGTCCGCAATGGAATACTCGCCGGCGACGAATGCGCGATCGGCGAGGCGCTTGTTAAGTACGCCGTATAACCGGTTCGTCTCACTCACGTATCTGTTGATCGCATAAGGGATTTCTTTTGGCGCATACTGGCTGAAATGATGATTTTGGCCGGCCATCGGCCCGAGCCCGCCCATTTGCCAGAACAACCATTGGGTGACATCGACCTTGTGGCGAAGATTGGGACGCATAAACTTTCCGGTCTTCTCGGCAAGATAAAGGAGGATCGCACCCGATTCGAATACCGGGATGGGCTTGCCACCGTCCTTTGGCTCATGATCAACAATCGCCGGAATGCGATTATTAGGTGAGATTGCGAGGAACTCTGGTTTGAACTGATCGCCCTGGCTAATGTTCACCGGGACAATCTTGTACGTAAGTCCAGCCTCTTCGAGAAAGACCGTGATTTTATGGCCATTAGGCGTCGTCCAGTAATGCAGGTCAATCATCGCTTCCTCTTTTGCAAAATTAATCAAGCAGGGCGAGTGCAGGTCGCGCGACGCCTTCAAGCAGAGCCCGTTCTGGCTTTGAGCGCGCGAGGATTCGAATGCCAAGCAAAACGCCAAGCAATAGCCGCGCTAAATCCTTGGCGGCGCGATTGCGAGGGACAGTCCCCTCCACCTGCGCCTTCTTGATCGATCGGTAGAAAAACGCCTCGATCTCAGCGAAGCGATCGGCGACAAAGGCACGCAGCTCTCGATCGTGAGGGGCCACCTCAAGCGCCGAGTTAATCAGAAAGCACCCCCGGCGTTTAGGGTCGCTCACCGAATGCTTGATGATCTCCTCGATGAACCGGCGAACAGCTTCCTTTGGCGGCAGCGACTCTTCAAACTGCTTCATCAACGCCCGCGCTGATTGATCCAGATAGTGCTCCAGCGCCCGCGCATACAGCGCACGCTTATCGCCGTAAGCGTTGTAGAGGCTCGGCGCCGAGATCCCCATTTTATCGGCAAGATCCCGGACTGACGTCGCCTCATAGCCGCGCTGCCAGAAGCAGTCGATCGCCGCCTCGAGCGCGGTCACTTCGTCAAATTCCCTCGGTCTCGCCATTCCTTCTTCCCGCTGGAGTGCCTTTGCGCGCGAGTGTCACTTTTGGACTCGCGGTTGACATTATGTATCGTATGATACAAAATGTCTAGGGTTTGTGGTTGGCCTGTCTCAGTGCGGTCAATCGCCGTTTCGTGGCATTGGCGGACGAAAATAGGCGGTGGAAGGACGAAAGACATGGGCGTTCTGATCGACGGCGTATGGCGCGATGAAGAGCTTCCGCAGGAAGTCGGCCGAAGCGGCGAATTCCGCCGTGCTGACAGCCGATTCCGCGAACGCATTACCGCGGACGGCTCGTCAGGTTTTAAGGCCGAAGCCGGCCGCTATCACCTTTATGTCGCGCACGGTTGTCCTTGGGCCCATCGCACATTGATCTACCGCGCGCTCAAAAAGCTCGAAGGCGCGATCACGGTCGCCTATGCAATCCCCGGGCTCAAGGAGCAGGGTTGGACGTTCGAGACCAATCCCACCTTCCCGGATTGCACGCCGGACACAGTCAACGGCTTTCATTATTTGCACCAGGCCTATACCGCGAGTGGCCCGCGCTACACCGGCAAGGTGACGGTGCCGACATTGTGGGACCGCAAAACCAATCGCGTGATCAACAACGAGTCGTCCGAGATCATCCGGATGCTCAACAGCGAATTCAACGGCATCGCCGGCGACAATGTCGATTTTTATCCGCCGCCGTTGCGCACCGAAATCGATCGCATCAACGAGCTCGTCTATGCCAACGTCAATAATGGCGTCTATCGCTGCGGCTTCGCCCGCACCCAGGAGGCCTATGAAGCGGCCTATGATGCGCTATTCGCAACACTCGACGAGCTTGAAACACGGCTCGGCCGGCAGCGCTATCTGGTCGGCCGGCAAATTACCGAAGCGGATTGGCGCCTGTTCCCGACGCTAGTGCGATTCGATGTCGCCTACTTTTCGCTGTTCAAATGCAACAAGCAGCGGATCGCCGATTATCCTAACCTTCTGAATTATATGCGCGAGCTGTACCAAATTCCCGGCGTCGCGGCGACGGTCAAGCCGCGCTACTACGCCATTAATTACTGGTCGATCAAACGGGTCAATCCGACCGGAATCATTCCGAAAGGTACGCCGGTCGATTTTGGCCAATCGCACAATCGCGCGCGCCTTGCGGCTTGATCGCGGCGCGGTCAAACAGCAGGAGGAAACAATGCCGAGGCTGCGCTACATCGAAGAAAGCGAAAAGATCCCCTATACGCGTGAATTGATTGAATCTGCCAAGCGGACGGGCGCACCCGATCCGCGCGTCGTGAGCTTGATGACGCGCGGCAAGCTCGGCATTGCCTGGGTCGAATATTGGAACAAACTGCTTTATCAGGGTGTCCTGCCGCACAAGCTGAAAGAAATGTGCCGCATCAAAATTTCGGTCGCACACCAATGCGGCTATTGCTCGACCGTTCGCTCCAACGTTGCCAAGGCCGAAGGACTGACCGAAAGCATGGTCAACGATTTGTTCGATTATGCGGGGAGCCAAAAGTTCAGCGCGCGGGAGAAGGCCGCGCTGCATTACGCCGACCTTTTCAAGCAGGGCGAACACGCCATCGACAAGGATGACGTTTATGCCGAGCTCGCCAAACATTTTTCCGACGAAGAGATCATCGAGCTCGGCTTGTTCTGCGCCGAAGTCGACGGCGTCGGCAAGTTCGTCAAATCGCTCAACGTGCTGAGCTGGGAGGAAGCCTGCGAACTTAATCCCAAGCTCGCCACGCCACCGCCGCGGGTCGCCGCGGAATAATCGGGGATTAGCTCGCGATTTCGCGCTTTGTCGGCGCCGGCTTCCAGCGTTCGGCGGCGGAATCGTCGCTCGCCTTAGCCTCGACCCAGATCTTTGCACCCGCTTCCTTTGCGCCTGCTTCCTTGCCGCCCGCTTTTTCCACTTGCTTCCAGAACGGCGCACGGGTTTTCAAATAATCCATGAGAAATTCCGCGGCCGCAAACGCCGCCTGGCGATGGCTCGCCGCCGTGACCACCAGCACAATGTCCTCGCGCGGCGCGATGCGGCCGTAGCGGTGGATGACAGTGACGCCAAGGAGCGGCCAGCGCGCTCGCGCCGCCTCGACATGCCGGCCGATCTCGGCCTCGGCCATTCCTGGATAATGTTCGAGTTCAAGCGCGGCGATCGGTTCGCCATTTTCGTCCGCCCGGCAGACTCCGGTAAACGTGACAACGGCGCCGACATCGGTGCGCCCGCGCGTGAGCGCCGCAGCTTCGCCGGCAGCGTCGAACGGTTCGCGCTGCAAACGGATGACGGTGGTCATTTCGGTCGCTTCGGGCATGCAAGCTAATCGTGCAAGTGGATCGCCTCACCCGCCGGTCATCGGCGGGAAAAAAGCGATTTCCTTCGCGCCGTTGATCCGCGCATCGGCGCGCACATGGCGCTTGTCAATCGCGCTGCGGACCACATTGGGATTTTCGAAGGCATAGGCATAGCCTTCGCCTTGCCGAGAAAGCCACGCCACCAGATCGCTCACCGTAGCAATATCCGCGGGCGGATCGATGTCCTCTTCCGCTTTACCGACGCGCTCACGCACCCAGGCAAAATAACGAACCTTCACGCATCCTCCTTCACGCATCCTCCTGGGTCAGGTGATGCAATCCCGCCTGCAGATAATCCCACCCGGTGTAAAGCGTCAGCAATGCCGAGAGCCACAGCAGCGCGATGCCGGTTTCTGTCACTACCGGCACGATGGCATCGCCGGCTTCGCCGCAGATCAGGAAACCGACGGCAACGAGCTGCAGCGTCGTTTTCCATTTAGCGAGCCGGGTCACTGGTACGCTCACCCGCAATTCAGCGAGATATTCGCGCAGTCCCGAAACCAGGATTTCACGGCAGAGAATGACGATCGCGGCAAGCAGCGACCAACCGTGAATGGTCTTCTCGGCGCCGAGGATCAAGAGACAGGACGCGACCAGAAGCTTATCGGCGATCGGGTCAAGCATGCGGCCGAGCGAAGATTGCTGGCCCCAAATGCGGGCAAAGTAGCCGTCGAGAAAATCGGAAACACCGGCCGTGATAAAGACGACGAGCGCAAGCCAGCGCAGCCACAATTCGCCACCAAGGATGTTCTGCCAGAACAGGCAGCCGACCACGAACGGCACCGCAGCGATACGGCCATAGGTCAGGATGTTGGGCAACGCCATCGGATTGGCGCGCGAGCGCACCGGCGCATGTCCAGAAGCGTGTCCGGGAGCATGTCCGGGAGCATGTCCGGCAGTCTGTCCCGGAGCGTGGGCTGGCGTGCTGGTCGTGGTCGAATGCACGGTCGAATGCACGATCGAATCCATGGCCGAATTCATGGCCCCACCATAGCGCCGCGGCGGCCCGGCCAACAGAGGGCCGAATGCGTCACTTGTGCGTATATGGGGATGATTTAACGCGGATCACGTTGCGGTCGCCCCGTCATGAAAAAAGGCGTAGATGCGGCGCGCGGTTTCCGCGCTGATACCCTCGACCTCCTTGAGGTCCGTCAACGAGGCCCGTTCGATCGCCTTAAGCGTACCGAAATGCAGAAGCAGCGCGCGCTTGCGGGTTGGTCCGATGCCGGCAATCTCCTGCAGGCCGGCTTCGCGCAGGTCGCGTTTACGGCGCGCGCGGTGCGAACCGACGGCAAAGCGGTGTGCCTCATCGCGCAGACGTTCAACGAAATAAAGCACCGGATCGCGCGGCGGCAGCTTGAACGAGTCGCGCCCGGGAATAAAGAACGTTTCCCGCCCGGCATCGCGCTCCGGCCCTTTGGCGATGGCAGCGATCGGAATCGCAAGACCAAGAGTGGTCAAAACTTCGCGTGCTGCAGTGAGCTGGCCCTGCCCGCCATCGATCAGGACGAGGTCGGGCCAGGGCGATTCGTCTTGCGTATCAGGGAGCGCGTTCTCTTCCCTCCCCCCACCCGGGCCGCGCTTGCGCGCGCCCGAGTGCATGCTTGTTGGGGGCGGAATAGGCAGGGGGGTGGCGACTGTTAGATTCGAGTGACCCCTCTCCCGATCCGGCTGCACCGCATCGGCCTCCGCCACAAAGGGAGAGGCAACAAGATGCACGTGCTGCTCTTTATTCGGCGCCTCGGCGAGGAGCCGCTTGAACCGGCGCGTCAGCACTTCGCGCATCATGGCGAAATCGTCGCCGGGGGTCAGGTCGGCGGAACGGATGTTAAATTTGCGGTACTGATTTTTGCTAAATCCTTCCGGTCCAGCGACGATCATCGCGCCCACCGCATTCGAGCCTTGGATGTGGCTATTGTCATAGACCTCGATGCGGCGCGGCACCCGCGGCAGGCCAAAGGTGTCGGCGAGCTGCCGCAGCAATTTTTCCTGCGAGGATGTCTCGGCAAGCTTGCGGCCGAGCGCTTCACGGGCGTTGGCAAGCGCGTGCTCAACCAGGTCCTTCTTTTCACCGCGCGACGGCATCGCGATCTCGATCTTGCGGCCGACCTTGGTGCACAGCGCCTCAGCGAGGAGCGCGCGATCGACGATCTCATGCGAAATCAGGATCAACCGCGGTGGCGGCTTGTCGTCGTAAAACTGGGCGAGGAAGGCGGACAAGACTTCGCCGGCTAAAAGCGAGCGGTCCGCCTTGGGAAAGTAAGCGCGATTGCCCCAGTTCTGACCGGTGCGGAAGAAGAACACCTCCACGCAGGAGAAACCGCCCTGTTGATGGATTGCAAAAACGTCGGCCTCCTCAACGCCGCGCGGATTGACGCCCTGATGCGATTGAATCGCGGAGAGCGCGGCGAGGCGATCGCGATAGATCGCCGCGCGTTCGAAGTCGAGCCCGCCTGATGCTTTTTCCATTTCGTCGGCGAGCAGGTCTTTCACCTTTTTACTGCGTCCCGATAGGAAATCGTTGGCCTCGCGCACCAACGCCGAATAATCTTGAAACTCGATCTCCTTCGTGCACGGCGCCGAACAGCGCTTGATCTGATAGAGCAGGCATGGCCGCGTCCGGCTCTCGAAGAACGGATCGCTGCACGAGCGCAGTAAGAATGCGCGCTGCAGCGCGTTAACGGTGCGGTTCACTGCCCAGACCGATGCAAACGGACCATAATAATGGCCAGGCCGCGTGCGCGCGCCGCGATGCTTGAGGATTTGCGGTGCCCAATGGTCGGACGTGATTAGGATGTAAGGGAATGACTTATCGTCGCGCAGCACCACGTTGAAGCGCGGCCGCAGCCGCTTGATCAGATTAGCTTCAAGCAGCAGCGCTTCGGTTTCGGTGCGGGTAACGACGAATTCGAGGCGGCGCGTGGCTGCGATCATCCGCTCGATACGGGTGTCGAGCCCCGCCGGACGGGCATAAGTCTGAACACGCTTTCTGACATTCTTCGCTTTGCCGACATAGAGCACGTCGCCGCGGCCGTCGATCATCCGATAGACGCCCGGCCGCGACGGCGCGAGCTTGGCGTAATGGACGATCGTGGCACGGCCTGCCGCGAGCGAGCCTTCTTCTTCATCAAAGCGAAGCTTTGCCGGTTCGTCTTCGGGCGGCGGCAGCGATTGCTCGTCGTCTTCCTCGGCGACCTCCGCTTCCGGGGCAATCTCTGGCTTGGGGATGTCTGGTTTGGCGGTACTACTCATGCTCGTGCATGTGCTTTATCATCAGCGAAGGCCATCTGCGAAACGCTACCTGCAAACGTCAGGCTCGAACTGCGCGCCTTACGACCGCCGCGGCTACCCACCCCCCTGGCGGAGCGACAGCCCGCTGGCCTGACATCACATATAAGACTCCATTAACGATATCGCCTCGGAACTCCTCTCGCTCATTCAACGCTGCTTAACTTAAAGCTAGCGATAAATTTTATCCATCGGCGTGACGTCAAGGACGGTTGAAACCGACGCTGCCGACGCGCGGAAAGCGTAGCAGCGCTTGTATTTCAATCCTGCGGCGCGATCCACGTGCTGCCGCGAGCAGCGAGTAATTTTAAAACTTCATTCACCATATTTTTTGCTCAGCAAGATTTTACTAACTAAAATCGTGGCGTACGCGATTCATTTTTCGCCACAAAGCCGGCACAACTTCTCGCGCCTCTGTGGCTTTTCAACACTAGCTGATAACTTTTCAACAAATAATATGCACCGCCAAATGCGACGTGGCGGCGTCGTACATGGAGGTCAAAGATGAAGCGTGTTGTGTTTGCGTTTGTCGCGCTCGCAGCAATGACGGCGATCGCGGCGGCGGCCGATTTGGCGCGCCGGGCGCCAGCGCCGTATTATCCTGCGCAGCCGGCCATTGTCCAAATCTACAATTGGACCGGCTTTTACGTCGGCATCAACGGCGGCGGCGGCTTCGGCAGTTCGAACTGGGATTCGACCGGCAGCCGCGACGTGAGCGGCGGGCTGATCGGCGGCACCGCCGGCTATAATTATCAATTCGGTCAAGTGGTCGCCGGCATCGAAGGCGATATCGATTGGTCGGGGATCAACGGTTCGACCACAAATCTGTGTCCACCCGGCTGCAAGACGAGCAACACGTGGCTGGCAACCGTGCGCGGGCGGCTCGGCTATGCCGCGGATCGTTTCATGCCGTATATCACCGGCGGCGCTGCGTTCGGCAATATCAAGGCATCGGTCCCTGGCTTCGCTCAGACCAGCAGCGACAATAGCGGTTGGACGATCGGCGCCGGGCTGGAAGCCGCTTTGGCGCCCAACTGGACGGCGAAGGTCGAGTATCTCTATGTCAATCTCGGCAGCTTCAATTGCGGATTGAATTGCGGCGGCGGGATCGTCACCGACAACGTGTCGTTCCACGCCAATCTCCTACGCGCTGGCGTGAACTACAGGTTCTGAGCGTCGGAGAGAGCGCGACATTGCGGCCCCGGTGCTGACGCACCGGGGCTTTTTTACGTCAGCACATCAGATGAAACCACCAGCGGCCGGAGCGAGCGTAATGTTATCCAGTTGGCGTGGTCGCCGTGAAGGCCGGAACGCGCGCAGCGAACACATCCAGCCATGCTACAAGGCGCGGATGCGCTTTGCGCCAGCCTTCGCCGAAGCGAAAGTCACGGTAACCGAGCGTGCAAGCGAGCGTGATCTGGCCGATATTGGGCAAGCTGCCCGCGGCGGCCGCGAGTACCGGTGGATTGGATTCAAGGACTTCCAGCGCGCGGGTGACCTTGCCCGCTTGATGATCGAGCCATTTTTGCTCGTGATGTTCGAGCGCGCGCCATCGGGCCTCGTAAACGGTGAGGATCGAAGCGTCGAGAATGCCGTCGCATAACGCCTGCAGCCGTAGCGCGGCGAGCCGCTGCCGCGGTTCGCGCGGCACGATCTTGCCGCCGCCGGCACGCTCATCGAGG
>Ga0073928_10005069_pt1 | contig 18779 bp, 16 predicted proteins | sample PaiPotPPA55metaG_FD_76969 | JGI IMG/M metagenome (GOLD analysis project Ga0073928, IMG submission 76969) | Iron sulfur acid spring bacterial and archeal communities from Banff, Canada, to study Microbial Dark Matter (Phase II) - Paint Pots PPA... ... | reverse complement strand
GCATTCGGTGGTCGTGGTGGACGCGCAATGCGACGCGCTCGAGCACGCGCGCGTGGGACTAGAAAAGGCGCTGCGCCGCGAAGTGGAGAAGGGGCGCCTTGATGAGGCGATGGCCGCGGAAATCGTCTCGCGCATCCGATTCGTCGACGGCGGGTCGGCGGCGGACGGGCTGAATGCCTTCGCCACGTGCGCACTCGTCATCGAAGCAATTGTCGAACGGCTCGACACGAAGCGCGACGCGTTCGCGCGGATGGCGCGCGTTGTCACCGGCAGCTGCGTGCTCGCCACCAACACATCGTCGCTCGCGGTCACCGCAATTGCATCCGCGTGCAAACGACCGGAGCGGGTGCTCGGCGTCCATTTCTTCAATCCGGCGCCAGTGATGCCGCTCGTCGAGATCATCCCGTGGCTGGGAACCTCGCCGGAGGTCACGACGCAGACGCGCGCTCTCGTCGATTCGTGGCACAAGACGACCGTCCTCGCCACCGACACGCCCGGCTTCATCGTGAACCGTGTCGCGCGTCCCTTCTACGGCGAAGCCCTTCGCATCTATGACGAAGGTATTGCCGATGCCGCGACCATTGACTGGGCCATGCGCGAGCTCGGCGGCTTCCGCATGGGACCTTTCGAGCTCATGGACCTCATCGGTCTCGACGTGAACTTCGCCGTCACGCGCTCGGTGTTCGAGGCCTTTTTCTTCGACCAGCGCTACAAGCCGTCGCTCACGCAACAGCGCCTAGTCGAAGCGGGCATGCTTGGGCGAAAGACCGGACGCGGCTTCTACGAGTACGGCCAGGGGGCCGTCAAGCCCCGGCCGAGCGTCGACGCCGCCCTCGGCGCGCAGATCCTAGAGCGGGTTCTCGCGATGCTGATCAATGAGGCGGTCGACGCCGTCCACTGGCGGGTCGCGTCGGCGGCCGAGATCGATCTCGCTGTGACGAAGGGGGTGAACTACCCCAAAGGGCTGCTCGCGTGGGGCGCCGAACTGGGGTTCGAGCGCGTGCTGGCGAAGCTGACGGAGCTGCACGAGCTATACGGCGAAGACCGCTACCGCCCGAGCGTGCTGCTCACGCGCATCGTGCGCGACGGCACGCGCCTCACGTGACCGCCAGCGCGGAGCAGACGCTCGCCGAGCGGCTCGTGGCGGCGATGCGAGACCGCGACGGGTTCAGCGCGTGGCTCGCGCTCGAGGTGATCGCGCTCGCGCCGAAGACGTGTACGGTGCGCATGGCGGTCCGCCGCGAGATGCTGAATGGGTTCGGCGTCTGTCACGGCGGCGTGACGTACGCGCTCGCCGACAGCGCGCTCGCGTTTGCGTCCAACACGCACGGCCGGGTCACGATGAGCGTCGACAACGGGATCTCATACGTGGCCACAGTCGCGCTGGGTGACGTGCTCACGGCCGCCGCCGAGGAGGAGAGCGTGGCCGGACGGCTCGCATTCTACCGGGTCATGCTGCGCAAGCAGGACGGCGCAACGGTCGCCATTTTTCGAGGGACAGTCTATCGAACGAATCGCGAGCTAGTCCCCGGGGAGGACGGCGCATGAGTGAGGCATACATCGTCGATGGCGTGCGCACGCCGATCGGGTCTTTCGGTGGCTCTTTGAGTGAGACCCGCCCCGACGACATGGCCGCTTTGGTCATCCGCCGGCTGCTCGAGCGACAGTCGAGCCTGGACCCAACTCGCATCGCCGACGTGATCCTCGGCTGCGCCAATCAAGCCGGCGAAGACAACCGCAACGTGGCGCGCATGGCGCTGCTCCTCGCCGGACTTCCGACATCGGTGCCGGGTGAGACGGTGAACCGCCTCTGCGCCTCGGGGATGAGCGCGGTCGCACACGCGGCGCGCGCCGTAAAGCTCGGCGAGGGAGACCTCTACATTGCGGGGGGCGTCGAGAGCATGACTCGTGCGCCTTACGTCCTCTCCAAGAGCGACAAAGCGTTTGCGCGTGATGCTCAGCTCTACGACACCAGCATTGGCTGGCGCTTCGTGAACCCGCGCATGCAGCGGCAATATGGGATCGACGCGATGGGGGAGACCGCCGAGAACGTCGCGGAGATGTACACGATCTCTCGCGAGGACCAGGATCGGTTCGCCTGCATCACGCAGGGGCGCGCGACCGCGGCGCGAGCTCGGGGGCGCTTCGCCCGCGAGATCACGCCGGTGGACGTTCCAGGCGAGAAGCGCGGCGAGACGCGACAATTCGAGCACGACGAATTCATCCGCCCCGACACCACCCTGGAGAAGCTCGGCACGCTCAAGCCCGCGTTCCGCGCGGGCGGCTCAGTGACCGCGGGGAACTCGTCGGGGATCAACGACGGCGCGGCCGCCGTGCTCATCGCGTCGGAGCGCGCCGTGAGCGACTTCCATCTTTCGCCCATCGCGCGGGTGGTCACAACGACGGCGGCCGGTGTCGAGCCGCGGACGATGGGGATGGGGCCAGTGCTCGCGTCGCAAAAGGCGCTCGCGCAGGCCACGCTGTCACTCGACGACATGAGTCTCATTGAGCTGAACGAGGCGTTCGCCGCACAGGTGCTCGCCTGCCTCCGCGAGCTCGGACTTCGCGACGACGATCCGCGCGTCAACCCAAACGGCGGCGCGATCGCGCTTGGCCACCCACTCGGCATGTCCGGAGCGCGCCTTATTCTTTCCGCCGCGCGAGAGCTCGAGGTGACCGGCGCGCAATACGCGCTCGCCACCATGTGCGTCGGGGTAGGGCAGGGGATGGCGACGATCATCGAGCGCGTCTGAGTCCCCGCGGTGGCCAACGTTTTCGAGCTCGACGGCATTCGGCCGGTAGTGCACGAGTCAGCGTTCGTGCACCCGAACGCGACGATCGTCGGAAATGTGATCATTGGGCGCGATGTGTACGTGGGACCGAGCGCAGCGATCCGAGGTGACTGGGGCGGCATCGTGATCGAGGACGGATGCAACGTGCAGGAGACGTGCGTGATCCACTCCTTTCCCGGCGTAATCGTGATGCTCGAGCGGGGAGCGCACATCGGGCACGGCGCGGTGATTCATGGGGCGCGCATCGGGCGGGACGTGCTCGTCGGAATGAACGCAGTCGTGATGGATCGCGCCGTGGTCGGTGCCGGCTGCATCGTGGGAGCGCTCGCGTTCGTGCCGGCAGACATGCAGATCCCGGAGCGGAAGGTCGTGATGGGAAATCCCGGGCGCATCGTGAAAGACGTGAGCGACGAGATGCTCGCGTGGAAGGCAGAGGGGACGCGCCTCTACCAACAGCTTCCCGCGCTCCTCCATGCGTCGCTCGTGCCGTGCGAGCCGCTGCGCCATGTGCCGGCCGACCGCAAGCCACAGGACGCAGTGTACCACACGTGGCACGAACGGCGTGCGACAAGCGACGACGGACACGCATAGGATGTAGCGCGCCGCGCCGGCGCGCGTGACACCATCTCCGAGGAATGCGCAGATGCGGCTCAGGAACTACGTGCAAGGCGAGTGGGTCACGGGCTCGGGCAAGGGCACCGATCTTTTCAGCGCCGTGACGGGGGAGAAAATCGCTGAAGCGAGCACCGAAGGCGTCGACTTTAAGGGCGTGCTCGACTATGCGCGCACCGTGGGGGGCCCAAAGCTTCGCGCGATGACCTTCCACGCGCGCGCGCGGATGCTCAAGGGGCTCGCCCAATACCTCACTGCGCGGAAAGACCAATTTTACGAAGTGTCAAAGGCCACGGGGGCCACGAAAAGCGATAGTTGGATCGACATCGATGGCGGGTTCGGCACGCTCTTCGCCTACGGGAGTCGGGGGCGTCGCGACTTTCCCGACGAGACGTTCTACGTCGATGGACCGATGGAGATGATCTCGAAGGGCGGCACCTTCGTGGGGCGGCACATCTGCGTTCCGCTGGAAGGGGCGGCCGTCCAGATCAACGCCTTCAACTTCCCCGTGTGGGGGATGCTGGAGAAGATGTCGACCTCTCTCCTCGCGGGCATGCCGTCGATCGTAAAACCCGCCACCGTAACGTCGTACCTTACCGAAGCAGTCGCGCAGGCGATCGTGGAGTCGGGGATCCTGCCGGCTGGCGCGTTCCAGCTCCTGTGCGGCAGTGCGGGCGACCTCGTCGACCACCTGCGCGAGCAAGACGCGGTCGCCTTTACCGGATCCGCCGCCACGGGGCACATGCTGAAGATGGGTCGAGCGATGGTCGAGCATTCGGTGCGTTTCAATCAGGAAGCGGACTCGCTCAATTTTTCAATGCTCGCTCCGGACTGCGGCCCCGGCACCGACGAGTTCGATCTCTTCATCAAGGAGGTCGTGCGCGAGATGACGGTCAAGGCGGGACAGAAGTGCACTGCAATCCGCCGCACGATCGTCCCCGAGCCGATGGTCCAGGATGTCATCACCGCGCTCAAGAAACGGCTCGACGGGGTGACCATCGGCGACCCGAGTGTCGAGGGGGTGCGCATGGGACCGCTCGCCGGCATGTCGCAGGTCAAAGAGGTCGGACAGAGCGTGGACAAGCTGCGCCAGGCGACGGAGGTCGTGTACGGCGGCTTCAGCAGCATGAAAGTCGTCGGCGCCGACGCGGAGCGTGGCGCCTTTTTTCCGACACTGCTCCTGTACGATGGGCGCCCGTTCGAACAGACAGCCCCGCACGACGTGGAGGCGTTCGGCCCGGTCAACACGGTCATGCCGTACTCGTCGCTCGACGAGGCTGTGGAGCTCGCGAAGTTGGGACGCGGCTCGCTGGTTGGTTCAGTCTTTACCGCCGACCCGGACACGGCGCGCACGGTGACGTTGGGCACCGCTGCGTATCACGGCCGCCTCATGATCGTGGATCGTACGAGCGCGAAGGAATCCACCGGCCACGGCTCGCCCCTTCCACATCTGGTGCACGGCGGACCGGGACGTGCTGGCGGCGGCGAGGAACTGGGTGGCGTGCGCGGCGTGCTGCGCTACATGCAACGCACGGCGCTTCAGGGCGCGCCGACCGTGCTCTCAAAGATCACCAGGGAGTGGCTACCGAAGGCGGATGAGACCGGAGATCGCGTGCATCCCTTTCGGAAGTACTTCGACGAGCTCGAGATCGGGGAGACGTTGCACACCCACCGGCGCACTGTCACGGAGAGCGACGTCGTGAACTTCGCCGGGGTCAGCGGCGACTTCTTTTATGCGCACATGGACGAAGTGGCCGCCAAAGACTCCATCTTCGAGAGACGCGTGGCGCACGGCTACTTCATTCTCGCCGCCGCGGCGGGGCTATTCGTGGATCCGGCGCCGGGCCCGGTGCTCGCGAACTACGGTCTCGAGAGCTTGCGATTCGTGAAGCCCGTTTACATCGGCGACACGATCCGCGTTCGCCTCACCTGCAAGCAAAAGACGGCCAAAGAGGATCGCGAGGGAGAGATCCCGCAAGGTGTGGTCGCGTGGGACGTCGAAGTCACAAATCAGAATGACGAACCGGTAGCGGTGTACACGATCCTGACGCTCGTCCGCCGGCGCGCCGGGCCCCCAGAAACCCCGAAGGACCTCCGGCAGGCCATGTCTGGAGACGCGCCAGCGCGACTGGTGCCGCCCAGCATCATGCAGAAGACGCAGCCCGGGGACGCGCCGGCGCGCGTGAGCTAAATTTCTCAAGCGCGGAGGCCGTTATGGCCTGTGGTCTCGTGATACGAACGTTGGAGCGTGGATGATGCCGGACACTTCGGCTGCGGAGCGCGAATTCGAGGCCCGGATCGCCGCGGGCGAGACGATCGAGCCCAAGGATTGGATGCCGGACGGCTATCGAAAGCAGCTCATCCGGATGATGTCGCAGCACGCACATTCCGAGATCGTCGGGATGCTGCCGGAGGGGAATTGGATCACACGCGCCCCCACGCTGCGGCGCAAGATGGGATTGCTCGCCAAGGTGCAGGACGAGGCCGGCCATGGACTCTACATCTACTGCGGCACCGAGACACTTGGCGTAGATCGCGCAGAACTCATCGACCAGCTGCTGAGCGGCAAGGCGAAGTACTCCAGCATCTTCAATTACCCGACCCTGACCTGGGCCGACATCGGCGCCATTGGATGGTTCGTCGACGGCGCCGCGATTGTGAATCAGACGATGCTCGCCAAAGCGTCGTACGGGCCGTACGCCCGCGCGATGATCCGCATCTGCAAGGAAGAAAATTTCCATAAGCGCCAGGGCTACGAGATTATGGCCACACTCGCGGCGGGGAGGCCGGAGCAGCGTCGGATGGCGCAGGACGCGGTGAACCGCTGGTGGTGGCCCTCGCTCATGATGTTTGGCCCATCGGACAAGGATTCGCCGAACTCCGCCGAGCTGACCAAGTGGGGGGTCAAGCGGAAGGGGAACGATGAGCTACGCCAGCGCTTCGTGAACCTCACCGTCGCCCAGGCGCAGGCGATCGATCTCACATTGCCGGATCGTGACCTCAAGTACAATGCGGCGACCGACAATTGGGAGATTGGTCCGATCGACTGGGACGAGTTTAAGCGGGTGATCCACGGCGAAGGGCCGCTCAACCGCGAGCGGCTCGCGGCGCGCAACAGAGCGCATGCGGATGGCGCGTGGGTGCGCGCCGCGGCGTCCGGGTACGCGGCGAAGCACGCCGCCGAGGCCACGTCTGACGCGGCCTGAGGCGATCGCTTCCGCTATGGCCGCGCGTCCGGACAACCAGTGGCCGCTATGGGAAGTGTTCGTGCAGCCGCCGGGCGGCGCGCCCTTCGAGCACGCGGGGAGCGTGCACGCCGTCGACGCGGAGAGCGCGCTACAGAACGCGCGCGACGCGTATGCGCGCCGGGGCGAAGCCGTGAGTATCTGGGTGGTGCCGAGTGCGGCTATTACGGCGTCGACGCCCGAGGACGTGGGGCCGTTCTTCGATCCCGGGAACGACAAGCCGTACCGGCATCCCCAGTTCTATTCGGTACCGCGCGGCGTACGCATGTGACGACGATGGATGATGCGACGCGCGCCGCGCTCGTCCAATACCTCCTCCGCTGCGGCGACGACCGCCTCGTGCTCGGCCACCGCCTGTCGGAATGGTGCGGGCACGCGCCGATCCTCGAGGAGGACATCGCACTTGCCAACCTCGCGCTCGACCTCATCGGGCACGCGACGCTGCTGCTCAAGCTCGCTGGCGAAACCGAGGGCGCGGGGCGGGACGAGGACGCGCTCGCATACCTGCGCGAGGCGATCGATTTCCGTAACATCTTGATGGCGGAGCTCCCCAAAGGAGACTTTGCGTTTACCATCATGCGGCAGTTTCTCTTCAGCGTGGCGTCGTTGTACCAGCTCGAAGCGCTCGTGCGAAGCACGCACGCGGAGCTTCGGAGCATTGCCACGAAGGCGCTCAAGGAAACGCGCTACCACGTGCGCCATGCGGGCGAATGGGCGCTCAAGCTGGGTGACGGCACAGAGGAGAGCCACGCGCGCGCACAAGCCGCGCTCGATGCGCTCTGGCGATTCGCCGGCGAGATGTTCCTCATGGATGAGGCGGACGAGAGGCTTGTGCGCGCCGGTATCGCGCCCGACCTCGCGCCGCTCGAGCCCAAATGGCGCGCGCAGGTTACCGACGTGATCGAGCGCGCGACGCTCTCGGTACCGGCAAGCGGCTACATGCAGCGGGGCGGTCGTGTCGGGCGGCACACAGAACATCTCGGCCACATGCTCTCGGAGATGCAGATCCTTCAGCGCTCATATCCGGGAGCGATCTGGTGACCGCCGCGCATGACGCCGCCTCGATCTGGGCGATACTCGGGAGCGTGATGGATCCCGAGGTTCCCGTGCTCAGCGTGGTCGAGCTCGGAATCGTGCGCGATGTTACGGTCGACGAGCGGGGCGCGGTCACCGTATCGGTCACCCCCACCTACTCGGGGTGCCCCGCGATGCAGATCATCGAACGTGATATCGTGACGGCCCTCGCGAGCGGCGGTTGGCGTGACGCGCGCGTACGGACCGTCTATTCACCTGCGTGGACCACGGATTGGATTGGAGACGACGCACGGCGAAAGCTCAAGGAATTCGGAATCGCACCGCCCCCCCTCCCGGGCTCCGCTGTGAGCGATGCGGAGCTCGTGCCCCTTCGCCGCCGCTCTCCACTGGTGACGTGTCCGTATTGTGGCTCCGATCACACCACGGTGCGCAGCGAGTTCGGGACTACGGCCTGCAAGGCCGTGATGTTCTGCGACCGCTGCCACCAGCCATTCGAGCTGTTCAAAGCGTTTTGAGGAGATCGGGGCGAGCCGTGGCAACGCAGCCGGTCAACGTGGGGGCCCGCACGGGATCGATGCCCTCCGCCACCACACCCCTCAGCGCCGTCCATCCGGACTGGCGCCGCATCGCGTATCATCTGCTCGTGTCGCGCGCACTCGATGACGTCGAGGAGACAACAAACCAACACAAGGCGTCGGTGCCACGCGAACACCTCGTGCACTACCAATTCTCCGCGCGCGGGCACGAAATGTCGCAGATCATCCTCGGCGCGCTGCTCGACCGACCACACGACGCCGCAGGCGCATATTATCGGTCGCGCCCGCTTCTCCTGTCGCTTGGTCTCTCAATAGAAGACGCGCTCGCGAGCCCACTCGGCCGCACCGGCGGCTTCAGCGACGGACGCGACATTGGCGTTGTCTGCAACCTCCCGAAGCGCCACGGTGCGATTGTGCTTCCAATGTCGGGCGATGTGGGCAGCCAATACACGCCGACCGCCGGATGGGCGCAATCGATCCAGTACCACCGCGACATGCTACGTGACGAGCACTACGCGGGCTGCATCGCCGTCGCGCTTGGGGGCGATGGATCGGTAGCCACCAACGGTTTCTGGGCCGCACTCACGATCGCAACGACGCTCGAGCTCCCCATGCTCTTCTACATCGAGGACAATCGGCTCGGCATCTCCGTGCGGGGCGACGTGCAGACCCCGGGGGGCAACATCGCAGGCAACCTTGCATCCTTCGGCAATCTGTTCATTCGGGACGGCGACGGCACGGATCCAGCGGAATCCGCTCGTCTGCTGGATGAAGTCGTGAGCCATGTGCGGAGCGGCGAAGGCCCCGCGCTCATTCACCTCACGGTGCCGCGGCTCTCGGGCCACTCCGGCGCGGACAATCAGCGAGGGTACCGCACCGACGAGGAAATCGCACGGGATTGGAAGCGCGATCCGCTCCCCAGGCTGCGCGCGCACGTGGTGCCGGCCTTCATGTCGGAGCACGAGTGGCGTACGCTCGAGCAGGAAGTCGCTCGCGACGTGAGCACCGCGCTCGACGGCGCCCGCGCGCGAGCAACACCGAACCCGTCAACCGTCAAACGCTTCGTGTACGCTGAGTCACAACAGCCCGGCGACGCGGAGACCGTGGGCGGTCTCTCTAAGGCGGAGCTCAGCGCGCTCGGCGGAACCGACGTCGCGCTGGACGACGGGCCGCTGATCCGGTTCGCCGACGCCGTGCGGCGCACGATCGCTCACGAGCTCGAGGTCAATCCCAAGGTGCTCGTGTTCGGCGAAGATGTCGGAGTGAAAGGCGGCGTGCACCTGGTGACGGAAGGGTTGCAGAGGCGCTTCGGAACGCAGCGCGTGTTCGACACCAGTCTCTCGGAAGAGGGAATCATTGGGCGCGCCGTCGGCATGGCGGTGTCAGGGCTCATGCCGGTGGCCGAGATCCAGTTCCGGAAGTACGCAGACCCCGCAACCGAACAGCTCAACAATTGCGGCACCGTGCGCTGGCGGACGAATAATCAGTTCGCGGCGCCGATCGTGGTGCGGATGCCGGGGGGTTTCGGAAAGGAGGTGGGAGATCCGTGGCACTCGCTCAGCGCCGAGGTGACATGGGTGCACGGCATCGGCTGGCAGGTGCTTGTGCCGTCGAACGCGGCCGACGCGGTTGGGCTGCTGCGCGCGGCGATGCGGAGCCTGAACCCGAGCATCTTCTTCGAGCACCGGTCGCTGCTCATGACCAGTGACGGGAGCGCGCGGTACCCGGGCGACGAATACGTCCTCCCCTTCGGTCGGGCCAAGGCGCTGCGCCAGGGCAACGCCATCACAGTCGTGACATGGGGCGCGATGGTGCACCGGTGCCTGCCGGCGGCGGATCGATTCGGCGATCGCGTCGAGCTTTTCGATCTGCGGACCGTTGCGCCGTGGGATCGGGATTCCGTGCTGGCGAGCGTGCGCAAGACCGGGCGGTGTCTCATTGTGCACGAGGACACGCTTACTGCAGGCTTCGGGGCGGAGATCGCCGCGACTGTCGCCAAGGAAGCATTTTGGTGGCTCGACGCGCCTGTCGAGCGACTCGCCGTGGACGACGTCCCGATGCCGTACCATGAAGCGTTACTGACCGCGGTGCTGCCGGATGAGGAGCGCATCGCCGGCGCGATTGAGCGAACGCTCGCGCAATAGACGGGTTCTCCGAGCGCACCGATCATCTCCTGCACGTTCACCTTCGTGATGCCATCGTCGACCAGCGAACCCTCCTCGCGCGATTCCGGCCGGGTCTCCGTCCGTAGCGAGATCGGAATTGCCACGCTCCAATTCGGGCACCCCAAAGGGAATTCGCTGCCCGGCGCGTTGCTTCGGCAGATGGCCGACGCGCTCGATGCGCTGGGTGCCGATCCGGAGGCGCGCGTGATCGTGCTCCGGAGTAACGAACCCGGCCCGTTCTGCGCGGGCGCGTCGTTTGATGAGCTCACGAGCATTCGGGACGCGGCCACCGGAAAAGAATTCTTCATGGGCTTCGCGCGGCTGGTGCTGGCGATCCGCCGCTGCCCGAAGCTCATCATTGCGCGCGTGCACGGAAAGACGGTGGGCGGCGGCGTGGTGCTGGCCGCCGCGTCGGACTACGTCATCGCATCGACGAGTGCCGCAGTACGGCTCAGTGAGCTTGCCGTCGGGATCGGCCCATTCGTCGTCGGTCCAGTCATTCAGCGAAAGATCGGGCTTGGCGCGTTCCAGGCGCTGGCCGTGGATGCAGCGACCTGGCGCGACGCGGCGTGGGCCGAACGGCATGGGCTCTTCGCGCAGGTCACGCCTGACGGCGAGGCGCTGGACGCGGCGGTCGCCGCGCTCGCCGAGCGGCTCGCGCGATCGAGCCCAGACGCGATGGCGCGCATGAAGGAGACCTTTTGGCAGGGGACCGAGCATTGGGATGCGCTCCTGGAGGAGCGCGCTGCCATGAGCGGGACGCTCGCGCTCTCGCCGTTCACTCGAGACGCGATCGCAGCATTCGCGGCAAAGTAGGGTCTTGGCCAATGACGCGCTCGCGCATGTCGGCGATGGCCGACGGGATGGCCGGGTCGGCGATCCTGAAAGTCGCCGCGGACGTTCGCGCCGTCACGACCCAAGGTCGTCGCGTCTGCGACTTGACCATAGGTGATTTCGATCCGCGCCAATTTCCGATCCCTGGGGCGCTGCGGGACGGCATTGTAACGGCGCTGCGAGACGGGCAGACGAACTATCCCGCCGCGGCGGGAGTGCTGGCGCTTCGCGAAGCGATTCAAGCGTTCAGTCGGGAGTGGCTCGCCCTCGACTATCCGCTGGAATCCGTGTTGGTGACGTCCGGGGCGCGGCCGGGGATCTATGGCGCCTTTCGCACGCTCGTCGATCCTGGCGATCGAGTCGTCTACCCGGTGCCGTCGTGGCAATATTCGTATTACTGCCAGCTTGTCGGTGCGACGGAAATCCCAATTGTCTGCGATCGATCGACTGGCTTCCTGCCGACGCGCGCAGCGCTCGAGCCGGTTGTGCGGGGCGCTCGGCTGCTCGTGCTCAACTCGCCTCTCAATCCCGCAGGCACCCTGTTCGACGCGGACACGCTTGGCGCCATCTGCGACCTGGTCCTCGAGGAGAATGCGCGGCGAGCGAGGCATGACCGTCCGCTGTATCTGCTGTACGATCAGGTCTACTGGATGCTGACATTCGGGGACGTACCGCACTTCACGCCGGTTGCGCTCCGGCCAGCGATGGCGCCCTATACGGTGTCGGTCGACGCGATCTCGAAGTCCTTCGCCGCGACTGGGCTTCGCGTCGGATGGGCCCTCGGTCCCGCGGACGTGATTGGAAACATGATCGATTTCGTGAGCCACGTGGGCGCGTGGGCCCCGCGTCCGGAACAGGTCGCAACCGCGGCGCTCCTCGTTTCGCGGGACACGATCACCGCCTATCACCGGACGATGAAGGCAGGCATCCACCACCGGCTCGACGCGTTGTATCGCGGGCTCATCGCGATGCGCGATCGCGGGCTTCCCATCGATGCAACGCCGCCCGCGGGGGCGATGTACTTGAGTGCGCGCTTCGCGATCGTGGGGTGGCGGACTCCGACTGGCGAAGTCCTCACCGGGAACGAGGGCGTTCGAACCTATCTCCTGCACCATGCGGATTTCGCGGCCGTTCCGTTCCAGGCGTTTGGCATGTCGGAGGACACGGGGTGGTTTCGTTTGTCCGCAGGCGGCGTGTCCGTGGCGGATATCGAGAATGTCTTGCCGAAAGTGGCGGCAGCACTCGAGCGCGTCACCGCTCGTGGGTAGGTTCTCCGGGCGGTGTTTCGCCTCGGGAAGACTATCGCGGTCGTCGAGTTCCTCCTCCGCCCGGGGCGCGCGGGCCGTTCGTGCGGCAAACTCAGACATTTCTCGCGAAACCCACGACGCCGATGCCCGGTTTTCCCTATGAAAGCCGTCAAGTTGCCGTAATTGACGTCCCCTGAACGCGGAATGGGGTTCAGGGGGTCGCGGGTTCAAATCGACGCGGCTCGTTCGTGAGCTTCACCGGTACGGGGCAGGGCGGAGCGCGACCAAGCGGGCGTGTGCCCGGAATCAACCCTCGATCTTGTAGATCTCGCGCCGTCCGTACTCCACCAGCTCGTGGTAGTCCTTCATGATGTTCTCAAGCTCCTTAGTGTCTTCTTTACTCTGACCCTGTCCCTGCATCATCGCGTCGAAGGTTTGCAAGTCCGGGACTTCCATCTCAGCGACGAGCGTCCAATACCGCTCCGCGCAGAAATCGGTCATGACCCGCATCGGTGGCATGCCCGATTTCACGCCGAGCTTCGACATGGCAAGGAACTTCTCCACCATGGGGCGCACCTTGCCTGGCTTGCAATACATGACTTCGCGGATGAGAAGCATACGGCCTCCTTGTAATATGCGAGGTAATCGAAGCGCGGGACGCGGCGGGACGATCGGTCTTGGTCTCGATCGCGTCGTAGCCCTAAGGTCTAGCTCACGAGGTCCGCCTGCTATCGGAACCTGGCATCGCTCTTGCTCCTCATGGTCCCGACCGCTACGGGCGAGGCTCGTGCGACGGTGCGCGATCATTGGCTATCTCGGACTGCATTATAGGCATTCGATGGTATCGAAGCACGCGTTAATCCAAGCGCCCGGATTGATCGGGCAGAGGAAATCACAAATGCGCAAACGCATGATCGCGGCCACTGCCTGTCTGTTGTTTGCGTTCATAGCTCCCGCCGCATGTAGCTCGTACGGGGGCCCGCAGCCGGGCGGTTATGTCGAGCCCAGCTACAACACGGTCGCAGTTGCCCCGCCCGAGTTACCCGTCTACGAGCAGCCTGCTTGCCCCGGCGACACCTATATTTGGACGCCCGGCTATTGGGCCTGGGGTGGTAACGATTACTACTGGGTGCCTGGCACATGGGTGGAGGCCCCCGAGGTTGGCGTCCTCTGGACTCCGGGGTATTGGGGCTGGGGCGGTAACGGATTCGTTTTCCATGAGGGCTACTGGGGTCCGCAGGTAGGGTTCTATGGCGGAGTCAACTACGGTTACGGTTACTTCGGCCACGGTTTCGAAGGCGGCCATTGGGACAACGGGCGCTTCTTCCACAACCGTTCGGTAAGCAACGTGGACGTGACGATCATTCACAACGTTTACAACACGACGGTTGTGAATAACACGGTGACTCGCGTTAGCTACAATGGCGGAAACGGCGGGATTAGCGCACGCCCGACGCCCGAAGAGCAGACTGCTGCGCAGGCGAGGCATATTCCGCCGGTAGCTGTGCAGACTCAGCACGTCCAGGCGGCTCGCTCGAACCCGCAGCTGCAGGCGTCGGTCAACCATGGCCTGCCACCAATCGCTGCTACTCCCAAGCCTGGAGCATTTACTGAGAGTGGAGTCGTACCCGCTAAAGAGGCAGGTGCGATTAATACTTCGGCTGCTTTGCCGGCGAACAATAGCGGCAGCCTTAACGCTGCGGTGCATCCGAAAGACCTTCCGCCTGTCGAGCACCCCGCGGCTCCAAATACAGGGAGCCCGAAGGTCGACCAGCAATATCAGCAGGAGCAGGAAAAACTGCTCGCGCAACAGGCGCAGGAACGACAAAAGCTGCAGCAGAAGCAGGATCAGGACCACCAGCGGTTAGCGCAACAGAAGGCCAATGATGCGGCAATGCAGCAGCTGGAGCAGCGGCACCAGCAAGAGACACAGCAGTTGGTGCAGAAACACGCCCAGCAGCAGCAGAAGTTGCGGGACCACCAGCAGCCGCCGCACCAGGATGAGCCCAAACCCACGAAGGACAAACCATAATCGCCCCGATCGAACAAATGGGGCAAGGTCCCGCGCCACTCCGGAGGACCGCGTCTGGTCCGCGCAAGAGAATGTGAAAACGAACGGTCGACGCTAAGGGGGCTGTGCGGAGATTCACCCTTCGCGGACGACGGGCAAGAACCGACGCCTACCTTGCAGGTCAGGCTGCGCGGCGCTTTGCGCGCCGGACCTTTTGTAGCGCTCGGAGCCGCGCCCGCAAGTCAGCAAGATCGTTGAGCCGGATGGCACCGATCTCGTCGAGCACCGCACTGTAGGCGGGCGATGCCGCGCCGCCCACCAGGAGCGCGACATCCTTGGGGAGCGCACGCGCGAGGCGACGGAACTCATCCCCGAGCGCGGAACGTCCCACGGCGTCGGCGACGGCCAAGGCCACGGCGCGCGCCCGCATCCCAACTGCAGCTTCGGCGATGTCCTCCGCCGAAAGGTCAGCTCCCAGGTACGTCGCCCGCCATCCCTCGGTCGCCGCGGTCGCCGCGAGGAGCAAGGCACCGAGCTCGTGGACTTGGCCGGCCGGAGTCGCGACGACCAGGTTCGCCGTGGCGTGCGGGGAGCTTGCGCGCTCGGTCACCCCGTCCAGCAGGCGCCGCACGACGGCCGAAGCGACGTGCCCATGCGCTGGCCGAAGCGTCCCGTCATGCGTGCGCGTGCCGACGCGCTCGAGCAGCGGCACCAGGAGGGTGTCGAAGAGCGCCTCGGCGGAAAGCACGATCGCCGCGCGCTGCAGGGTAACGTTGAGCGCGATCGGGTCCAGTCGCTCGATGGCGCGAATACAGTCGCCCAAGTAGTCGGCCGCCAGCGAGTCCGCATCCAGCGCCGACGCACGCCCTTCGTCCCTGGCGCCCAGAGCCGCGGCATCCTCCGCGGTGTCTTTTCGCACCAGCGCCGCTAACGCGTCAGTGGGCAGGTTGGCCACCTGACTGATGTTGCGCCCGGTAAGGGTAGCCCGATATAGCAGGCGGAGTCGCTCAACGTCCGCGTCTGAATACAGTCGCCGGCCGCCCGCGGAGCGCGACGGCTTCACCACCTCGTACCGCCTCTCCCATGCGCGGAGCAAGTCGCCGCTCAGCCCGGTGCGCCGGGTCACGACGCGCATCGGGTGCCGATGCTGCCCAGATCGCGAAGGCGTGGTCACATGTGAAGACTAGCTGCCTTCGGTCGAACTTGTCAATATATTGTCCTGTACAATGCATTGACACCAGCGGTGCCGGCGACGTAGGTTACGAATCGGGAAGCTGGAAGCCATCGGGGCCCGGTTGTCCGGTGATTGCGCAGTGGGGTCCCTTGTGAGAGAGAGGCATTCATGGTGTACGCAACGACGGCGAGCGCGCCGGTGTTCGGCTTGCGGCGAGAAATCGACCGCCTGTTCGAGGACACGTTTGGACGCAGCCAGGCCGCGCGGACTGACGCCGCGCCAAGTGAATGGACACCCGCAGTGGACATCTGGGAGACGAGCCAGGGACTGACGTTCGGAGTTGAGCTGCCGGGTATGACGCGAGAAGACGTCGAGGTGACCGCAGAAAATGGAATCCTGACGATTCGCGGTCAGCGGACGGAGACCCGGAAAGAAGGAGTCCAGGGGCGGTACCACCTGATGGAACGCAACTACGGGTCGTTTGTGCGCCAATTCCAACTACCGCACGGCGTCGATATCGAGAAGATCAAGGCCGACTTCGAGCAGGGGATGCTGCAGGTGCACATTCCGAAGGCCGCACTACCCCAGCCAAAACAGATCCAGATCACGACGGGCAATTCGGTGAACGCGCGCTCGCTGCCGGCTGTCGGCCGGGGCGAAGTCAATCCGGAAGCGCATGCGCCGGCGAAGGTGACCACAGCGCGCGCAACCAACGCTACGCACCGGGCGAAGTAACAACTGATCGCATCGCACCTACTCTGACCAGGGCCATATGATGACGGACATTCCGCGCAAGAACCCCACTGCAGCTGGGGTCGAAGACTCACTGAAAGGCAAGGCAACCGAAGCGAAGGGCAGGGTTGAAGACGCCGCAGGCGGACTCACCGGCAACGTCAAGACGCAGGTGAAGGGCAAGCTGGACGAGGCGAAAGGGAAAGCCGAGGACGCGCTCGGGAAGGCCGAGCGGGCGGCTGGCAAGAAGATGTAGGGAACGAGGCGGCGAGCCGCGCGGCACGTCGCCGTTGCGGCCGTCGCCATGGGTGCGCGAGCACCCGCGGATCGAGGGCGCCGTTGTCGTGCGCGAACGGCGCGGCGCGATAGCGAGACAGGTACAAGTTCCCGAGTCGCTTACTGGCCTGAGGACAGGCAGCGACCTAGCTTGGCGAGCACCAGCCACGCCTTAGGGAGCGCACATAGCCACGGCCGACCTCAAAGAGCAATTACAGGCGGCACTCGGCGACACGTACACGCTCGAGCGTGAGCTCGGGCGCGGTGGCATGGCTACGGTGTTCCTTGCGCTCGACGCGAAGCACCATCGGCGGATCGCGGTGAAGGTGCTCCACCCGGATCTCACCATGTCTCTCGCTCCCGAACGCTTCCGCCGAGAAATCGAGCTCGTCGCCAAGCTGCAGCACCCGCACATCCTCTCCGTACACGACTCCGGCGAGACACCGGCCGGGCTGCTCTGGTTCACCATGCCGTACGTGGAAGGCGAAAGTCTCCGCGATCGGCTGCGCCGCATCAAGCAGCTGCCGCTCGATGATGCGCTCCGTGTCACGCGAGAGGTCGCAGGCGCCCTCGACTACGCACACCAACACGGCGTGATCCACCGCGACATCAAGCCGGAGAACATCCTGCTGACGACGCAGGGGAATGCGCTGCTGACCGACTTCGGCATCGCACGTGCGCTGGCAGCGGACCTCTCTACCGACGGCACGATCACCGACACCGGGATGACCCTCGGCACCCCGCAGTACATGAGCCCCGAACAGGCCAGCGCGGAGCGCGACCTGACGCCCCAAACGGACATCTACTCGCTGGGCGCTGTGTGCTTCGAGATGCTGACGGGCGAGCCGCCGTTCACCGGCGTGACCGCTCAGACAGTGCTTGCGAAAATGATGGCCGGGAACCCGCCCTCGGTGCGCAGCGCACGCCCGAGCATTCTCGAGGGCATAGAGGTCGCCGTCCGGAAGGCGCTCGCGCGCGTCCCCGCAGACAGGTTCGCCTCGGCGACCGATTTCGCCCGGGCGTTGGACACGGCCGAGCGGAACGCGGCGACCGCTGACGCGTCAGGACCAACGACGCGGCGACGCGTGCCGCCCGGCGTCGCTCTCCTGGGACTCGGCTTTCTCGTGGGCGTGGGTGTGCTCTTCGCCTGGCGCCACCGCGAGTCCGCCGCGACGGCAGCCGCTTTGGCAAGCCCGATGAGACTCGCCGTCCTCCCGTTCGATAACGAGGGCGACACCGCGAACGCCTACTTCGCCACCGGGATCACCGACGAGATCAGGAGCAAACTCTCCGCCCTCCCCGCGCTCCGGCTCATCGCCTCCGGCAGCTCGAACCAGTACCGCCACACGACCAAGCCGCCAGATCAAATCGGGCGCGAGCTCGGCGTCCGCTACCTGCTGACTGGCCGCGTCCAGTGGGAGCAGGCGGCAAATGGAACCCGGCGCGTTCGGGTGAGCCCGGAGCTGGTCGAGGTGCGGGACGGCGCAGCACCGGAGACGAAGTGGCAGCAATCATACGACACGACGCTGGCCGATGTCTTTGAGGTGCAGTCGGCCGTGGCCGCGCGTGTGGCCGACAAACTGGGCGTGGTACTTAGCGCGCCAGCCCAAACGCACCTCGCCGCCCGCCCGACTCAGAACCTCGCAGCGTACGAAGCCTACTTGCGCAGCACCGCGCTCGATGGGATCGACCCGCCGACGCTCCGGCGCGCGCTAGCTGCGGCGGAGCAAGCAGTGGCTCTCGACTCAGGTTTCGCGGCGGCTTGGGCGCGTGTCTCGACGAGCCACACACTGCTCTACGCTAACTCTGTCCCGACCCGGGCCGACGCCGACGACCTTGATCGGCACCCCAATCTGCTCAGCGAGGAAGTGCACGTAGTCCTTGGCCGCCCCCGGCAGGTGGTGCAGCTCGGTCGCCCCCGACGTGTCGGTCTTCCAGCCGGGCAGCTCCGCGTAGACCGGCTTGGCCCGGTGCAGCACGGACTGGTGGTAGGGCATGTACTCGTAGCGCCGGCCGTCGCAGTCGTAGGCCACACAGACCCGCAGGGTGTCCAGCGTGTCGAGCACGTCGAGTTTGGTCAGGGCGATCTCGCTCAGGGAGTTGAGGCGCACCGCCTGGCG
>Ga0073928_10005068_pt1 | contig 18780 bp, 9 predicted proteins | sample PaiPotPPA55metaG_FD_76969 | JGI IMG/M metagenome (GOLD analysis project Ga0073928, IMG submission 76969) | Iron sulfur acid spring bacterial and archeal communities from Banff, Canada, to study Microbial Dark Matter (Phase II) - Paint Pots PPA... ... | reverse complement strand
CTTTTTGCGGCCATATACAAAGAAAAAGAATGCGGCCAGCGCGATGAAGAACAACGTAAGACCAAACATGCTGAGTTCGTACTTGAGCACTGAGGTGATCTGGCTGGCGGGAAAAAACGCGACCACAATGGCAACTGCGGTGGTAATCAAGCCGCTGCTACCTGCCAGAGTGAGTGTTGCACGATTGTATCGGCCTCCGACTGCAGGGGGAGTCCACGCAAGCTTGAGCAGAGCCGCAAACATGTAAATGAACGGAACCAGTTGCAGCACGACCGCGATCGACAGCATCGTTTGAAATGCCGCCTGAACGCCGCCGGCAGCCGCGAAGTTAATCACCACCAACACCAGGGATACCAAGCCTTGCACGATCAGCGCCGCATAAGGGGTTGCGTAGCGGGAATGGAGGCTTCCCAGCCAGGAGGGCATGTAAGCATCAAGGCCGGCGACGAATGGGATCCGTGCTGAGCCACCCATCCACGCCGAGCCGATGCCCGCAATGGAGAGACTCAACATTAGCGCGAACGGAACTACAATCCACGCTAACCCCACTTGCGAAGCCATCTGGCTTACCGCCTGCACAATTCCTTGCAGCACACTGACTTTCTTGCCAACCGCGATCAGCAGCGTGAGAGTCACTCCGACGTACAGCGCGCCAGAAAGAATGCCGCCCCATGCGACCGCTCCGGGCAGGGTGCGCGCGGGATCTCGGATTTCATCGCCCATGACCGACGCCAGTTCCAGGCCCACTAATCCAAAGCACATCACGCCAAAGGAGTTCAGAACAAAGCGGGGATCAGCGGGAACGCGAAAATCCGAGGCCGCCAAAGTCGTTCCAAAACGCGACCAGAGCACCACCCCAAGTCCCATCAGGACGGCAGCAGCTATCCCGGTGCCGATCGCGCCGAGATTGTTGATCCACTTGCCTACCCCAAGGCCGACGATGTTAAACCAGGTGAGGATCGCCAGCAGCACGGTCGAGGTCACCAGAGCAAACACTTTGTTGTCCGCTAGAGCCTGACGGTTGGGGCCCAAGACATACACGGACACGCCTACGAAATAGAGCATCACCGTCGGAACGTAGAGCATGTTGTTGGTCCAGTAACACCAGCCCGAGAGGAACCCGTGAAAGTCACCGAAAACCTCTTTGGCCCAGAGATAGACTCCGCCTTCGCCGGGATAGCGGTGGGCCAACTCAATCACAGCAATCCCCTGCGGCCAGAAAAATAGCACCAGCGCAATCAACCAGAGCCACACCGTGACGCCGCCGTTTGCTGCGATCGACGGGACCACGTTGAGATTGAAGACCGCGACGACAAACAGCAGTACCAGGTCGAAGCGGCCCAGTACGCGTTTGAGATGAGGCTGGTCTTGGCCGGACAAAACTCGCTCCCCTTAGGGGCTAAAGCCCTCGTGATTCGTGCACGCATTCGCGGGCCTGAACGCCCGCACTTCCACGCTGGCGCTAACAGCGGTACTGCAACTTGCAAGGCGGGCGAGGACGCCCGCCCCACACAATCCACACGCGCTTCTAGTGCACGGCGACTGCGCCGATGCGTTCCTGCTGAGCCTTGGCCAGTGCGGGCGCGACATCTTCGAACGCGGTCAGGTGCTGGTCTATATCCGTTTCGGTATGCTGGACGGAAATCGTCCACTGCTCGTCCCACCAATACGGTTGAGGCATGACGCCGCGATTCACCATGGCGAACCAATAGTGCCGCCATAGATCAATATCAATCGCTTCCCAGTCGCGGTAGTTCCGAATCTCGCTGGGATACAACATGAGCGCACCATTTGCTCCCGCGGTCATGACGTAGGCTTGCAATCCGTATCTCGCCACCGTCCTGCGATAACCATCCGTAAGTTTCTTGCTGAGTTTATCGACATGGATGTAATTCTCACGCGTGAGAACTTCGCGGAAGGTCGCCAAGCCGGCCGCCATCGAAACCGGATTGGTGTTGTAAGTTCCACCGTGGAAAACTTTATGCTGCGAAATCAAGTCCATGACCGATTTGTGCGTACCGAATGCGGCAAGCGGGAGGCCACCACCGATGGACTTGGCCAGACAAATCATGTCCGGGACAACCCCAAAATATTCTGATGCTCCGCCCCATCCAAGTTTGGCGCCGGTTTTCACTTCATCGAAAATGAGCAACGCGCCGCTGCGGGTTGCGATTTCGCGGAGCCCTTGGAGGAAGCCAGCCTGTGGCATGCACAAGCCAACATTCATCAGGATAGGTTCCAGAATGATCGCCGCAATTTCTCCGGGATTCACTTTAAAACGGCGCTCGACCGAAACCAGATCGTTGAAAGTGGCGATGGTTACATTCGCCAGACTTGCCTTGGGCACGCCGAGTCCGCCGGTGACTGACGTGGGCGCATTGATATCACCGTAGTCGGGCGCGTGCGGCTTGACGCTGACTAGCGCGGCATCGTGCAAGCCGTGATACCCGCCTTCAAACTTTAGGATCTTGTCGCGACCGGTGGCGGCGCGGGCCAGGCGGATGCCGTGCATGGTGGCTTCAGTGCCGCTGTTGCCGAAGCGCACCATCTCGACCGGAAAGCGGTTGCAGATTTCTTCCGCCAACTCCCATTCCATGTCATGCGGCATGCCGAACATGGTGCCAGTGGTCAGGCGAGCGCCGACGGCCTTCATGACCGCGGGATGGCAATGACCCGCCATCAGCGCGCCGAAGCACAGGTTGTGATCCAGGTAGTCGTTGCCATCGAGATCGCGGAAATGCGAGCCCTGTCCTTCTTTCACAAAAATCGGATAGGGATCATAAGCGCGGTAATTGCTGGCCACGCCAAGCGGAATACGCTTCAGATTTTTCTTGTGCGCCGCGGCGGACCTCGGGGTTCGGCGGACGAAGGTGTCGATCTCTGTCTGCAGGTCGGGGTACATCGTGGTCCTCGAATTTACTCAGGCCATTCGGATGGCCATTAGATTGTGCCCGGGGTGGCAGGGCCGCCACGGGGATGTCTATTTCCACTCTACTCTTGCGAACTAGAAGTAAAACTTCAAAGCAAACTGCATCAAACGCGGATCAGCGACTTTCCTCGCTGTGCCGAAACTAGCCCCGTCAGTGGTGTTGCCATCTATGCTGTAGAAATGGGTGTGGTTGGCAACGTTGAACACGTCCCAGCGAAACTCGAAGTGCTTTGCCTCGCCGACCGGGATTTCCTTCTGCACGGAGATGTCGGAATTGTTGAGGCCAGGTCCACAGCAGACAGTGCGGGACGCGGTACCATACCGACCCAAGAGCGAGGCCTGGTAGCAACCGAACACTTTTTGCGCGCTGCAGTCAACAACTCCGTTCGTCGACGAAGGTGCAACTGTGGCGTTGTCGGTGAAGCTGTTCGGGTCAAAGACGTAGTGGTTGGGGTTGTTGCGGGGATCGACTTTATGAAAGGGCGCAATTTGATCGGGAGTGCCGGCCGCGGAGAAGTCAATGCTACTGGTGAGCTCGTTGTCTGCGTAGGACTGGATATGGACGGGGAACCCCGATTGGAACTGGGTGATACCGGAAACCGCCCAGTCATTCAGAACTCTGCCCTTAAATCCGGAATACTTGGGAATAGGCAGTACGTAGTAGTAACTGAGAACGAAACGCTGGCGCGCGTCGTACAGGGAGAGGCCGCGGGTGTGACGTGGATTGAACGGGCTGATGAGATCTTCAAAACTGGACGCCTGATCAATGGACTTGCTGTAGGTGTAGGCCGCCTGAAACTGCAAACCATTCGAGAAGCGTTTCTCAAGGTCCGCCTGGAGGGAATTGTAAGCGGAATTCGCGATCGTATCCTGCGCGAAGATGTTGGAAAAGACGGGTATCTGGTCAGGGGGGCAAGTGGTCCCGTCAAGTTGGCATGCCGGGGAAGAGTGAGGCCGAATCCCGACAAAGTTGATCGTCTGCCCCGTTCCCGCCAAAGTTTGACCATTGGGCAGGTGGAAGGTGAAACCGTTCGGAATGGTTACAGCGTACTGGTTGTCCTCAAGGAACTGTCCGCAGGAAGCTTGCGCCCCAAAAGATGTGACGTTGGCCGGGTTGGCGTTGGCGATGGATATGATGTCCAGGCAAGTCTGGGGCGTGGCGCGGTTCAAATCAGTAGTGGCTAGCAAACGATGGCCTTGTGAACCAACATACCCCAATTGCAAGACGAGATTTTTCGCCAGTTCGCGCTGGATGGTGAAGTTGTACTGATCGGAATATTGTGCTCGCATGTGGGGCTGAAATTCTCCAAAGAGCAGAATGGGACGGAAGATCGACCAATCCACTGGCTGACCTGGCTTAGGATTTTGGATTCCAGTGAACTCGCCACCTTGCGGGTTGAAGGCGTTCGGGTACTGGAAGTTTCCCTGAGCGTAGAACGGGGTGTTGAAGAACGTGTTGAAAATAAGGGTGCTGCCACCGAACGGAGGCTCCGCGCTAAACTGCTCGAGCACGAGCTGTTCGATGGGGTTATAGAACATGCCCCAGCCCGCACGAATGCTCGTCTTTCCTGATTTCCCCGGACTCCAGGCGATGCCGATGCGGGGCGCGAAGGCCTTATAGTAGGTCTGGGTTAGGCCCGGAGGAACGCCTTTATCTCCCGGAACGACGAGTCCTGTGGGAAATATCCCGGCACTATTACAATCCTCGCCGGGGAAACCCAAATTTGTGAAGTATTGCTGGCTGTACTTGCTCAGCTGGCATGGGTAAACCGTAGTGTTCTGGCCAGGGCGGAAGGTCTGGACGTGGTGGCCGATATCGTTCAGCGGGCTATTGAACTCCCAGCGTGCGCCGTAGTTGAGGGTGAGATTGGGCCGGATCTTCCAGCTATCCTGTGCAAACGTGTAGAAGGACGTCTCGCGTACGTTCTCCACTTGTGCCGCGCCCTGCTGATACTGATCTGGAAGACCGAGAAGATAATTTGGATAAAGGTCAGAAAAACCGACATCATTAATTCCAGTGCCAAAGTAGTTGTAGTATCCGCTGACCTCAAAGTAAAGGTGCTGATCAAAACGCATTCGGCGCGCGTCAGCGCCAAATTTGAAAGTGTGATTGCCGCTGACTTTAGTGATGCTGTCTGTCCATTGAAAGGAGTTGCCGACCTGAGGAATTTCTCCCTCGAAGTTGTTGCCAATGGTGAAGCCGCCGGAAATGGCTACATCGGGAACGCCTTCACGACCTGGGCCAAGACCTGGAGTGATACCCAACTTCGGAAGGGCCAGGTTCTCGATGGCCGAAGAGTCCGAATGCCCGTTGAAGCATACCGCCTGCGCCTGAGGCGTGGTGCACGAGTTCGTAACCAGGTCAGTGTGCTGGGAATGACCAAACGTACGTTGCGCTTCGCGCATGTAGGTGAAGCGAGCCTCGTTGACCAGGCTGTTGCTGATGGTCCAGGCGTGGCTCAGGTTGTACTGCTGGAAGCGCTGCTTGATGGTGTCGCCGAATCCGGGAAGATTGGCGCCGGCGGCCTGGAAGGTATTGAAGGGATTGAAGTCAGTTTCGTCAGTCAAATAGTAGTAGGCGGAGAAGTTCTGCTTGTCGTTGATTCGATGGTCAAAACGGAAGGTGGCTTGATCTTGCCGGTCGCGCTCTGATAAGACACTCACGAGCGAACCATTCGTGGCCTGAGACAGATAAGGTGTGACGTAGTGGTTCATGAGATCCGCAGCGACCGGATCCTGGCATGCAGAGGGAATCTTGTTGGTCGGAAAGACACTGGCCCACGAAATCTGCCCCGCCGAGTTGGTTGGGAGTGCTGTGATCGAGGCGATCCCCAGGGCAGCATCGCAGCCTGGGCGACCGTCGAGCACCTGAGCGACGAAGTTGTTCGTAATGCCACCGGTGAACGGCGAGCCCAAGCCCGAAAAGTCGCCAGTGGTTTCTGCCATCGTAGGTACAGAAACGGTGCCGCTGGAGACTCCCCGGACGCGTCGGCGACCGTCGTAGGAGCCAAAGAAGAAGGTGCGGTCTTTCTTGATCGGCCCGCCTACGGTGGCGCCGAACTGGTTCAGGATGAAGGCTTCCTTGCTCGGATCCAGGTAGCCTTTGGCGTTCAACGGGCGGTTACGGTGAAACTCGTATAAGTCACCGTGAAGCTTGTTGGTGCCCGACTTGGTGACCACGTTAACCACGGACCCAGAGTTGCGACCGTACTCAGCGTCGAAACCGTTGGTGAGAATGCGGAACTCCTCCACGCTATCCGGGCTGGGCTGGACGGTCGGAAGGTTCGCAAACATATCATTGGCGTCGCCGCCGTTGACGCTGAAGTTGTTGGCGCGGCCACGGCCGCCGTTGACAGAAACACTTCCCGTGCTACTGCCCCCGTAGTAGAGGTCCGCGTTCACTTGGGACTGAACACCGGGTTGGAGAGAAAGGAATTGATAGGTGTCGCGCTCGTTCAGCGGTAGCTGCATGATGGCTCGGTCATTAACCACAGTGCCGAGTTGAGTACTCGTGGTTTCCACCAGCGGCGCTTCGGTTGTGACTTCTACGGTTTCTTGCGCGCCGCCAGGTTGCATGGTCACATTCAGGGTAAGCACCTGGTTCACTAACAGCGTGATATCGAGGTGGACATCTTTCTTGAAGCCTTGCAGCGCGGACTCCACGCGATAGTTGCCGGGTACAACTTCCACAAAGCTGTAGTCGCCGCTCTCGTTGGTCTTGGTGTTGCGACTGACTCCGGTGGCTTCATTCACCAGAGTAACGCTCACGCCACTGATCACCGCGCCAGTCGAGTCTGCGACCCGGCCGATCAGGCGGCCGCCAGTGCTCTGCCCCGAAGCGGGCGAGACAAATAGCAAGAGAGACGCCATGAGGCTGCAGCAGAAAACGGCGCGACGGAGCGCAGGGGGAGCGTACATGCGATGCCTCCAAGTTCTCAGCCTGAAGAATTTTACGAACGGTTGCGCGCACCACAAACCTTGCTATAATCCAGCAAGGTTAGTTGGCAGCGAACAACGCTGTCAAGCGAAAACTTCCGCATCGCCAGCGCGTTGAGGCGGTCCATGTCCGCGAAGCAGAGCAACAACGATTATCTCAAGATTGGAGACGTTGCCCGTCTGGTCGGGCTTTCTCCCACGGTCATCCGCATGTGGGGAAGCCTGGGCTTAGCTCAGCCGAGGCGCACCGCCAGTCGGTATCGCCTGTACACGCGTGAGGATGTCCGTCTGCTGAAGCGCGCCAGCTTCTTGCGCAAAGTGCGGGGCATGAATGCGCCGGCAATTGTGCAGACCTTGAAACACGAAGGCATGGCGCACGCTCCAGGAGACGGGACTGCGCGGGCCGTTGGCACCCGACTACGGCAGTTGCGCGTGAAGCGAGGCTCGTCTCTCGCCACTGTAGCCAACGCGGCTGGTATTTCAGTTGGATTTCTCAGCGCTCTGGAGCGCTCCCAGATGAGCGCGTCCGTGGGAACGCTGCGCAAACTTGCGCGCTACTACAAAACCAATATTCTTGATTTCTACGATACTGCGGAGCCCAACAAACATCTGGTCCGTCCGGATGCACGCAAGGTGCTGGAGGCGGGTCGCGGAGTCCGCATGGAACTGCTGGCGTGGGGCAATACCGTCATGGAGCCGCATCTGTTTAGCATCGCAGCCGGAGCGGGCAGTGGCGACTCCTACACTCACGTAGGGGAAGAATTTTTGTTTGTACTCAAAGGCGAGTTGGAGATTTTTCTCCGCGAACAGAAGTACCGGCTGAAATCAGGGGACAGCTTTTACTTCGAGAGCGCAGTGCCGCACAACTGGGCGAACCCAGGTCAGTCGGAAACCTTGGTGCTGTGGGTAAATACGCCGCCGACGTTTTAATTTTATGCGAAACATGCTCGGCGTTGCCGTTGTCGTTCTGCTCTCGTGCTTCTCGTTCGCCCAGAGTTCCCGCCGAACCGCCGACATCGTTTTACTGCACGCCCACATCTACACCGTAAACGTGCGCCAGCCGTGGGCGGAGGCGCTGGCCGTTGGTGACGGAAAGATTCTGGCAGTCGGGAGTGATCACCAAATTGCGGCGTACCGCGGCGCTTCTACCCAGGTGGTCGACGGCAAGGGCCGTCTGGTGCTTCCTGGCTTTACTGACTGCCACGCGCATTTTCTCGATGGCTCATTCACCCTGCAGCAGGTCAACCTCGATGATACCAAGACCATCAACGAGATCGTACAGCGGGTGAAGGTATATGCCGACGCGCATCCGAAGGATCCCTGGGTGCTCGGCCGCGGCTGGATGTATCCCGTCTTTGGAGCCTCGGGACTTCCGGACAAGAAGTACCTCGATGCAATCCTCCCCGATCGCCCGGTGTACCTGGAAAGCTACGACGGGCACACGTGGTGGGCCAACAGCAAAGCGCTGGAGGCCGCACGCATCACAGGAGACACTCCGAACCCGCCCGGAGGCGAGATCGTGCGCGATCCGGCGACCGGCCAGCCAACTGGAGCTGTAAAAGAAGACGCTGCGGATGCCGTGGTTCGGCGTGCCATTCCTGAGCCCAGCCATGAAGCCAAGCTTCAGGCCATGCGTGCCGGAATGAAACATGCGAACCAGTTCGGAGTGGTGCGGGTCCACGTTCCGGGCAGTGTCTATGCTCATCAAGACGACCTGCACAGCGTTGATCTGCTGGATGAGTTGCGCCGCAGCGGCGAACTGACTTTACGTTTTTATCTGGCTTATCGTCTCGATCCGCCAGAGATGAGTGATCGTCAACAAGCGGAGATCCTGCAGGCGCGCGACCGATATCATGACGATTGGATCGCTGCGGGCGCGGCAAAATTTTTTCTTGATGGCGTGATCGAGACCCATACCGCCGCAATGCTAGCGCCGTACTCCAATGCTCCTTTGCTCTCAGGAGACCTGCTCTGGGACGCGGAGAAGTACAAGCGTTTTGTTGCGGAGCTAGACGAGCATGGCATTCAAGTGTTCACCCACGCAATTGGCGATCGCGCGATCCGTCTGGCGTTGGATGCGTATGAAGAGGCCGCAAAGAAAAATGGCACCAAAGACACGCGGCATCGGATTGAACACATCGAGGACGCATCTGCGGCGGACATTCCCCGCTTCGGGCGACTCGGAGTCATCGCCAGCATGCAGCCGCTTCATGCTTATCCCGACGAAGACGCGCTTAAGTCCTGGCAGCCGAGCGTGGGCGCGGAGCGCGCACAACGGGCCTGGGCGTGGCACGGCATTCAGGCCGCAGGTGGCGTTCTGGCGTTCGGCAGCGATTGGCCAATTGTGACTCTCAGCCCGTGGCCGGGCTTGCAGAATGCCGTCACCCGAGAGACAACCGAGGGCCAACCCAAAGGAGGGTGGATCCCGGCGCAACGCATCAGCCTTGCCGAGGCAATCAAAGGCTACACTTTGAACGCGGCATTTGCCGGACACCGCGAGAAGACCGAAGGTTCACTGGAGCCGGGCAAGCTGGCGGATATGATCGTGGTTTCTCAGGATGTGTTTAAGGTTGATCCCTTGAAGATTGGCAAAACGACAGTTCTGCTGACGATGGTGGACGGGCACGTAGTGTACCGCTCAGACAACTACTGACCTCGAACGACCGCGGGTGGAGAATTGGAACCTGCATTCAAGCCGTCAGCTCGGTAAGAATCCTGCTAAGCGGCAACTTCGGATGTACTTGATTCCTTGCAGTTGCGGGGCCACATTTGCGGTGTCGGAGGACTACGACCACAGCGGCACTGGCTGGAGTCGCTACCTGGTATGTCCGGGTTGCGGTAAACGGCACGACCCTAAGAACCGCCTGCTGGAACTTGGCTATCACACCGACGGGTATTGGAAAGTGGACAAGTGTCAATTGTCCCCGATACCCAGGACCGCGCTCACTGGGCTTTCGGAATCACCAAATCAGTAATGGTGTACGAAGGAACTGTCACGGTGAAGCTGTTGCCCAGATCGGCGGCAGCGACCGCCGGAACCATGTACTGCGTACCCGGATTGTTCTTGCCGAAATCGAAACGCACGCCTGCTGCCGCCAAGTTCGCACCGCTCACATTGATCTTCACCGTCGCATTGTTCTTAGGGTCCTTATTGATAACCATGATCCCGACCTTCCCATCTCGGCGAGCATAAGCATGGACGGCAAGCAAAGAATTGCTGGACGTTGTGGCCACGAAATTATCGTTGGGGCCCGCCATCTGGCGCACCATTTGTAGCGCAAAATAGATAGGGCCCGGCTTGTTGGCATCGTCGAGAAATCCGCCATTGCGCATGTCATACCAGTCAATATTGGCGACTCCATCCTCAATCAATGTCGAGTAGGCATCGGCTGCAAATAGAGCGGGAACAATTGGGTCTGGGACCTTGATGTAGGACTTAATGCCCATCTCGGTGATTAACACTTGCATGTTGCCGGCATTTTGGCCGCAGTTCTTCTGAATCATCTCGACCAGAGCCGCCAGGATTTTCGGCAACCCCTGCTCCGGCTCCATGAGCGTCTTTGTGTTGTCCAAGGTCTGCCACTTGGAAGCCTCGGTAGTATCGCCGATGGCCCAATGCAGGGCGACAAAATCTATATCTTTGCCTGCAACTTTCAGAACGTTCTTGTCCCAGTCAATTCCGGCGTCGAAGTTTTTTTGAACACCACCCAGGCCTGCGGCTTCGGCAGTACCCTTTTGCACGTACTTTCCAGGTCTGAGCGGATCCTCAACCCAATCTACAGAGCTATTCCAATCGCCGGCTAGCGGCACATCCAGCGAAGCTCCGACCTTGATTCTCCCGTCCACTGCTTTCATCGCTTTTTGGAATTCCAGCAGAGCTTTGCCGTAAGCATCCGGGGATAAGTTCGGGTTCCTGGTTCGTTGTTTCTCGTTGTCTTTCGCTTCTTTCTGATACGGGGCGTGCAGGTTTTCTTCGTTGCTTTGGCCGGCGTAGTAACCGTTCTGATAAACCTCATTCCCAACTTCCCAATATTTGATGAGAACCGGGTTGGGATGTCCGATACGCAGGAAGTTCATGCCGTCATCCGACGGCAACTTTTGCGACGAACGAAGGGTCGCCCAGTAGCCGACGGTTTGCCAGTCGTGGCCCGAGGCGTCTTTGCCAATGGCCACGGTGCTGGTGGCATCTCCCATGGCATAAGCCACCCAGGCGGCCGCCTCTTGCGGAGTTCCACCGCCGGATCCGTCAAGATTTGAGCCGTAGTTCACGGTCAAGACTCCGGTTCCGAACTGATCCATCAAGGCGGCAAAATGTCCGAAGTCGTTATTCGCAGCGTAATAGGCATACTGTGGGGGATCTGATCCCTGCAATTTTGTGGGTTTGTAGGTGGACCAGTGATTGTGATCGGAATAATTGCCGCCGGGGTAACGCAAGGTGGTGATCCCCGCCGACTGCAAGATTTGTGGCATCAGTGGATCCATCAGATGGTTGTCGCCGGCGGACGAAGCCATTCCGAGAGCTCGCGGCGCCAGGAACCCCTTTAGCTTGTCCACCTGGATCGTGACCTTAACCGGCCCCTTGATCTCCTGAGCCACGTCGACATCCTGGATATCTTGTTTGACATGCTCACCGGCGCCATTTTGGTTAAGACCCTGACCGTTGGTGATTCCAGGTGAAGCTAGAAGGCTTGCCAAGGCGAGACCAACGGCGAAGAATGCCGCGGTCCGACGTCCAAACCCATAGATGAGGTTCGCCTGCGCCAATTTATTCATGATTCACGAACTCCTTTTTTCTGACCCCTGCACAGTGAGAAAATCGTTTCTTCCGCGCACCAACAGCTTGGCTCATCCTGCGGAATGCAAAACAGGAATTGTACTCTCTGCAATCTTGGTTTTGGAGCTTGGCGCGACGGCAAACAGCTGATGGACAGCACCTATTACGCGAACGCACGGCGAGTATCAAGAGATGGGCGGGAGTGGACTCGGCATCCGAAAACCTTTACTAGGCGTCATTCCGGCGGCACTCAGCTGCAAGTCCCCACGGTGCCGAAGCCGATTTTTCCGGTACCTACTTGCCCAAGTGCCAGGATTTGCTATACTCTCCGCGCGTTGCGAACCCTGGTAAAACAGCGTTCAGTTTGCTGCAGTGTTGGCCCCGGTTCGCGGAGAGAGGGGCAACGTGAAAAACATTTTCGTTGGAAATCTCAGTTTCAATACCGCCGAGGATGAATTGCGCCAGCTTTTCGAAAGTTACGGACATGTGGATCGAGTGAGTATTCTCACCGATCGCGAGACCGGGAGGTCGCGCGGTTTCGCTTTTGTGGAAATGGCAAATGCCGAGGAGGGTGAGAAAGCCATCGCTGGATTGAACGGAACACAAGTCGGAGGCCGCACCATCAACGTGAACGAGGCTCGTCCCAAGGCCGAGCGCGCCGGTGGTGGGGGCGGTGGCCGTGGCGATCGCGGGGACCGCGGCGACCGCGGACGGAGATAGATCGGCTCTTGGCTGTTGGCTCTTGAGTTGGTCCACTGGAAAGCAATCGCCGGTTCCGATGTAAACTAGAGTTACGCGCCCGTAGCTCAGCTGGATAGAGCGGCAGCCTCCGGAGCTGTAGGTCGGGAGTTCGAATCTCTCCGGGCGCACCATTTCTTCCACCGAGACACCAGTCGGCTAACGCTTCTACGTAGCTCCGTGTCGCGCGTCACAGGCTGCGCCGAACGAAATCCACAAACTGCTTCACGTCCGCTTCCGTCGTATCCCAGGAGCACATCCAGCGGACCATGGACTGCGCGTCATCCCACATATAGAAGAAGTAGCGCTTTTGGAGTTTCGCGATGGCGCGGCGGGGGAGCTTAGCAAAAACTCCATTGGCCTCGACCTTATAGGCAATTTTGACTTGGGGGATTTTGCTCAACTCCCGCTTTAGCAGTTGCGCCATACGATTGGAGTGCTGAGCGTTGCGGAGCCAGAGTTCGTCCTTGAATAAGGCCTCGAACTGGGCGGACAGAAATCGCATTTTGGAGGCCAGTTGCATTCCTTGCTTGCGGTAGAACTTGAAGTCGGCTGCGAGCTTCGGGTCAAAGAAAACGACGGCCTCGGCCCCCATGCCACCGTTCTTGGTGGCTCCGAAAGAAAGCACGTCTACGCCGAGATCGCGGGTGGCCTGGCGTAGGTCGAGACCGAGGGACGCGGCCGCGTTGGCGATGCGGGCTCCGTCCATATGGAGAAACATGCCGCGCTCGTGGGCGAAACTCGCTAACCGGCGAACCTCATCCTCTTTATAGACGGCGCCTACTTCCGTGCATTGAGTGATCGCTACAACACGCGGTTGAACGTGATGCTCGACCCCAATTCCGTGATACGCGGCGCGGACCGCTTCTACGGTTAACTTTCCTTCTTTAGTGGGAATCGGGATCAGCTTGCAACCGGTAAATTTCTCGGGAGCGCCGCATTCATCTACACAAATGTGAGCAGCCTCGGCGCAGATGACTGCGTGGTAGGAATTGGTGAGAGCTTTCAGGCCCAGGCAATTGGCAGCGGTCCCGTTGAACACGAAAAATACTTCGATATCGTTTCCGAAACGGCGCTTGAATTGGCTGACGGCGGAATGGGTGTAAGGATCGTCGCCGTATCCGACAACATGTCCTTGATTGGCGGCGGCAATTGCCTTCAACACCTCGGGATGGACTCCGGCGTTGTTGTCACTGGCGAAGCTGCGGGAAGGCTTCATAGGTCAACAATTTAGCAGACTTGCGACTTCACGCCGGTCTCCACTTTTCCTTTTTGCTTGACAACAATAATTGCGTAACCTTATGGTTACCTCTTATGGTCGGTTTGATTCCGATCAAGATCCAGTACAGACTGGCGAACCCGGTTTTGGATTCGATAGCGGCTCGAGTTCCGCTGTGGTTAACCAACCTGGTGTTGTCGCCCGCCAACTTTTTGAACCCGTGCCGGAGGGCTGACATCAAATTTATTTCAACCGGCAGAGAGGTAAGCGAATCCTCTAGTGAAGCTTTGTAGGCAAGCACTTAGCGATCTGGCCAAACGAGATTAAGAGGGAACCATGTTAAAGCGGATGATCCTGATGCTGGCGGTGGTGATAGTGCTCGTCGCCGGTCTGGGTTTTGTGAAGTACCGGCAGATTTCGGCCGCGATCGCGCAGGGGGCAAGTTTCGCGCCGCCTCCGGACGCAGTGACGACGATCGTTGCAGCGCGTGAGACCTGGCCATCGACCCTGGATGTAATCGGCACTGCGGCTGCTATTCAGGGAGTGACCGTCAGCGCAGATCTCCCCGGCACCGTGGCCAAGATCAATTTCGAGTCTGGGAAGCCAGTCCAGGCAGGGGATGTGCTGGTCGAGCTCGATACACGGCAAGAACGGGCGCAGTTGGCGGCCGCCGAAGCTCAGCGCGATCTGGCCCGCATCAATTTCAACCGCACGCAGGAGCTGGTAAAGCAGGGGGTCACGGCGCGATCGGAATTCGACAATACCAGCGCTCAGCAGAAGTCGACGGAAGCGCAAGTGGGAGAAATTCAAGCAACAATTCAGAGAAAAACCATTCGCGCACCGTTTACGGGGGTCCTGGGTTTGCGACAAATCAATTTGGGGCAGTACCTGGCAGCGGGGCAGGCTATCGTTCCTCTACAGAAGCTGAATCCTATTTACGTGAACTTTGGAGTGCCGCAGCAGAACTCGGCCCAATCATTGGGAGGCCGGACGCTGCGGGTTACCAGCGACGACCTTCCCGGCGCAACCTTCACCGGCCGAGTAACGGCAATTGACTCCGTCATCAACGAAACCACGCGGAACATTCAGGTGCAGGCGACTCTTCCGAATCCGCAGGGCAAGCTGCGACCGGGAATGTTTGTACAGGTTCAGGTAGTGCTCGGCGCAAGCCGTCAGGTGGTCACGCTGCCGGCGTCTGCGATCAACTACGCGCCATACGGGGATTCGGTATTTGTGGTCACCAACCTTACGGATCCTAAGGGCAGGATGTACCGCGGAGTGCGGCAGCAGTTCGTGAAGGTGGAGGGTTCGCGGGGAGATCAGGTAGCGGTGGTTTCCGGGGTGAAATCTGGGGATGAAGTTGTGACTTCTGGAGTTTTCAAGCTGCGTAATGGCGCTGCGGTCCAAGTCAATAACAAGGTACAACCGCCCAACAACCCGAAGCCTAAGCCCGAGGACACTTAAGAATGAAGTTAACGGACCTCTTCATCAAGCGGCCGGTTCTCGCAATAGTGGTCAACCTGGTGATCCTGATCGCTGGGCTACAGGCCATTCGCTCCTTAAGTGTGCGCCAGTATCCGCGCAGCGACATCGCGGTGGTCACGGTCTCGACGGTGTATGTAGGCGCGAACGCCGACCTGGTTCGCGGATTCATAACTACGCCGCTGGAACGAGTGATCGCAAGCGCCGACGGAATCGACTACATGGAGTCGACGAGTGCGCAGGGCCTGAGCACGATTAGCGTGCACCTTAAGCTCAACTATGACACCAACGCGGCGCTCACTCAGGTCCAGGCAAAAGTGGCTCAAGTTCGCAATGATTTGCCTCCGGAGGCGGAAGCTCCCATCATCGAACTGGAAACCGCGGACACCCAGTTTGCTGCAATGTACATCGGCTTCTCGTCCGCCGATCTCGACCAAAACCAGATTACTGACTATCTGACGCGCGTGGTGCAGCCTAAGCTGAGCGCGGTAAGCGGCGTCCAACGGGCTGACATTCTCGGCAATCGCACTTTTGCCATGCGGATCTGGCTGAAGCCGGACCAGATGGCGGCGCGCAGTGTTTCCCCCTCCGATGTGCACGACGCGTTGGCGAAGAACAATTACCTGTCCGCCCTGGGGAGCACGAAAGGCTCCATGGTTTCAGTGAACCTGGTGGCGAATACGGATTTGAAAACCGCGGACGACTTCCGCCAGATGGTGGTCAAGCAACAGAATGGCGTAGTGGTGCGGCTGGGCGAGATTGCCGACGTCGTGCTGGGCGCGGAGAACTACGATCAGGATGTCCGATTCAACGGTGAGACGGCCACGTTCATGGGCATATGGGTTCTGCCCACGGCCAATTCGCTGGAAGTAATCAAAAATGTGCGCGCGACCCTTCCCGGGATCAACGCCCAACTGCCTGCAGGAATGAAGCTGGGCGTCCCGTACGATTCAACTGCGTACATCCAGGACGCGATTAATGAAGTGCTCCACACCCTGACCGAGACGCTCCTGATTGTCATTGTCGTTATCTTCCTGTTTCTCGGTTCGTTCCGTTCAGTGCTCATTCCAGTTGTTGCCATCCCGATCTCACTGATTGGGGCGGTATTCCTGATGCTCACCGCAGGCTTCACCATCAACCTGCTGACCCTGCTGGCGATAGTGCTTTCGGTCGGCCTGGTGGTGGACGATGCCATCGTGATGGTAGAGAACGTTGAGCGTCACCTCCACCTTGGCAAGTCCCCGTTCCATGCGGCCATCGACGCTGCTCGTGAGCTGGTGGGGCCGATTATCGCGATGACAATTACGCTGGCGGCGGTGTACACACCGGTCGCCATCCAGGGTGGATTGACCGGCGCCTTATTCCGCGAGTTTGCCTTCACTCTGGCCGGCGCCGTGCTTGTCTCCGGCATAGTGGCTCTGACGCTGTCGCCGATGATGGGCTCTCGGCTCTTGCGGGAGGGAGCCAGTGAGCACGGTTTCGCGGGCTTCATCAATCGTCGCTTCGACGAGGTCCGCAATCTCTACGTTAGGACACTTTCCGGAACGCTTCGCTACCGTCCGGTTGTGCTCACGCTATGGGCGATTGTGCTACTGCTAATCGTTCCCTTCTACATGTTTTCGCAACGGGAACTGGCGCCGGCCGAAGATCAGGGAGTGGTTTTCGGAGTCATCCAGTCCTCGGCGAACGCGACGATTGATCAGACCAACCTATTTACGCAAGAAGTTTACGACGTCTATCACGGGTTCCCGGAGAGCGAAAGCATCTTCCAGATCACGACTCCGAGCGGCGGCTTCGGCGGCATGGTTACTAAGCCGTGGAGCCAGCGGAAGAAAACAGCGCAACAGCTCCTGGTCGAGTCAACCGGACCACTGTCAAAGATTGCGGGCGTCCGGGTGATTCCGTTGACGCCACCACCACTGCCGGGCGCGGGAAATTTCCCGGTTGATTTTGTGATTGCATCGTCGGCAGAGCCACAGCAACTGGCCGAGCTTGCAGGCCAAATCGTACAGAAGGCAATGGCCAGCGGGATCTTCATTTTCGCCGATGTGGATTTGAAGTTCGATCAGCCGCAGACGGAAGTGGTTTTTGACCGGGACAAGCTGCGCTCCCAGGGAGTTGACCTGAGCCAGGCTGGGCAGGATCTCTCAACTCTGCTGGGCGGAAATTACGTGAACCGGTTCAGCATTCAGGGCCGGAGCTATAAAGTTATCCCGCAAGTAAAGCGAGTGGAGCGCTTGACTGCGGATCAGTTGGCGCAGATCTACGTCAAGGGGTCGAACGACAAACTGGTCCCGCTCTCAACCTTCGCAACTTTGAAGACGACGACCGAGCCTCGTTCGCTGAACAAATTTCAGCAGCTCAATGCGGTACGCATCCAGGGTGTAATTCCGCCTCCGGTGCCGCTCGACAAGGCGCTGACGTTCCTGGAAGACGAGGCCAAGAAAACGCTGCCGCAAGGCTTCACCGTGGACTACGCCGGCGAATCGCGCCAGCTTCGGGTTGAGGGCAGCAAGTTTCTCGGCACTTTCCTGCTGTCGGGGATCTTGATCTATCTGGTGCTGGCGGCGCAGTTTGAAAGCTTCCGTGATCCGTTCATCATTCTGGCGGGATCAGTGCCGCTGGCCCTTGCCGGGGCGCTGATGTTCTCATTTCTCGGATTGACCACCCTCAACATCTACAGCCAAGTGGGACTGATTACGCTGGTCGGTCTGATCTCGAAGAACGGAATCCTGATTGTTCAGTTCGCTAACCACCTGCAAGAAGAAGGAAGAGACAAGCGCCACGCAGTGACTGAGGCGGCCAGTACGCGATTGCGCCCAATCCTGATGACGACCGCAGCCACAGTGTTTGGCCATTTGCCGCTGGTCTTCGCTAGCGGACCGGGTGCGGGCGCGAGGAACAGTATTGGTATCATGCTGGTCAGCGGGATGATCATCGGAACTGCCTTTACGCTGTTTGTGGTGCCCTCGATTTACATGCTGGTAGCGAAACGGCATGTGCGGATCGCTGAAGAAGGGGATGAGCCTCAGGATTCATTCCGCGAGCCAGCCGAGGCGGCCGTCTAGGGGCTGCGCAAAGGCGGGGCGAGAATCGCTATTGCTGCACTCGCTCAACTGCAGCGCCGAAGATTTTTCCCTGATTGGTTTCCTGCACGAAGGCGATGACCCGGTAGGGCGGTCCGGTCGCGCTCAGGGCGAGAGTTACGTCTCTTGAGAACATCTCTCCCTTGACGGTTTTTCCAACGCTAATGAGATTGCGAGCGACTGCGACATGTTCCAGGCGATGGCCTCCATTTTCGCCGTGGAGTACCTGCGACTGCGCGTGGTCGAGTGCAAGTGCGACGAAAACTTCGGCGGATGCCGGCGAAGGATCGGTGTCAACGTGCGCGCGCAGACTTCCATTTTCGATTTTCAGAGATGAGATTCGCACCGTTACCTTGGGAAGAGCGCGGACTTTCTCGAAGGCTCGATTCGCGCGCTTGCGATCGCTTCCCACGAATTCAAGGGTTCCATCCACAACCATCTGCGGCGTGTAGGGGCTGGCAAGGCGCAGACGATCGGCGTAGGTCTGCTGCCGTACGGTGAATGCGTGTGCAGAGTAGGCGTCTTGCCATCCCAGATCGTCCCAGTAGTCCACGTGCTCGCCTAGCACGATCAACTGAATTCCAGGCACCGGTTGGGTGGTGTCCAAAGTGCGAAG
>Ga0073928_10005067_pt1 | contig 18785 bp, 15 predicted proteins | sample PaiPotPPA55metaG_FD_76969 | JGI IMG/M metagenome (GOLD analysis project Ga0073928, IMG submission 76969) | Iron sulfur acid spring bacterial and archeal communities from Banff, Canada, to study Microbial Dark Matter (Phase II) - Paint Pots PPA... ... | reverse complement strand
TGACGCGGCGGCTAACGCATACGTCGCATCATCGCGGCCAGCAGATGGCCATGTTGCGGATGCTGGGGCGCGACTTGCATAGCAATTATGGCCCGACGGCAGACACCGGCGGCCTGATGCAGAATCATGCGCCGACAATTTACGCGTATGGTGGATTGGAAGCGCTGCTGGATGGTGAGGCACGGGGCGGAAAGAAGGCGACGTTACCTCCAAAAGCTGCCGGAGCTGTGACGGAGCGTCCGGGCCCTGCATAGTTGTTGCCCCGGTTGCGGCGTATCGCTCGACGTTTTCCAGGTCTCGACGGGCGCTCAGTGACGATAGAGTTCGGGGAATTGCTTTTTGAGGTGCTCTAGTTTGGGAAGATCGTTGTAGACAATGTAGGGCTGGTCGGTGTGGGTCTTCAGATAGTCCTGGTGGTAATCCTCGGCGCGAAAGAACGCCTTGAGCGGCACAACCTCAGTGACAATTTTCCGGCCGTAGACTTTGGCGGCGTCGAGCTGGTCGATGTAGGCGGCGGCGATGCGCTGCTGTTCCTCGTTGGAATGAAAAATCGCGGACCGGTATTGCGTCCCGTCGTCAGGCCCCTGCCGATTCAGTTGTGTGGGATCGTGCGCCACCGAGAAAAAGATCATCAAGATCTGTCCGTACGAAATTTGCGATGGATCGAAGTCGATGCTGACGGATTCGGCATGGCCGGTCAGACCGCTGCTGACCATCTCGTAGCCTGGCGAATTGACGCGGCCGCCGGAGTAACCCGCGGTCACGGAATGCACACCTTTTAAGTGCTCAAAGACGGCTTGCACGCCCCAGAAGCATCCGCCGGCGAGCACCGCAGTTTCCTGGGATTTGCTGGCCGCCAGCGGGGTATCCATGGCGGGTTTCGGGAAAGGGTAGCGCGGCTCTGCGGCGGGCCGAGCGCCTATCGACCGGACGGCACTCCAGCCGAAAAAAGCGACGATAGCAACAATGGCTAAACTGCGGCCGATGGTGGGACTGCGCACGGTTTTACTCCAGAGAAATTAGCGACAGGCGGAGCTGTGATGCGCCTGCCTGCGCAGGCAGGGCAGGCTGAAGCGCGCCCCAACAACGCTGCTAATGAAGTATACGCCGCCGTCGTGACGTTGGATGACGCACTATACCGGCTTGCTGATAACGCCGCAGGCGATGCGCGGAGGAGCGGTGCTGGAACCTCCGCCAGAGACGGCGTGAATCACGATCGCGGTGCCCCCGTTGCTGAAGACAGAATGCTCGTCAGTACCGAGCGTGATATTGGGCGCGACCACTGTTGCGTGGCCAGTTCCGTCGGCTGCCACAATCAGCGAAAAATCCGGAATGTCGCCAGCCGGCAGACCCGTGTGTTCGGCATGGCCGGAGGCGCCACTGAAGTGCGGGCCAGCAGATTTGAAGTCTGGCGCTTCACATTTCGCGTTTTGGTGAATGTGCAGTGAATGCTCGCCCGGCGGCAAACCCTTCACGGCCAGTTTGATTTGACCCCGTGCGGAGCTTCGCTCAGCACGGCAGTTCCGACGTTTTGACCCTGCGCGTCTTTAATTTCCACGGTAACAGGTTTGGAAGCAGCGGCGCTGCGGGCTTGTACTACGGCGACGCCGCCGGCGAGAACCATAAGGCACACAACACTGCCAATCGTTTTCATCATTCCTCGCTTTGAATGTGGATGGATGATCTCGCAACAGCGGACGAACACATGAATCCACCTTAGCTAATTGAGGCGGATTCTGAAACACAGTGTGGTCAGTCGGATACTAGGCGGCAGAGCTAGAAAAGAGACGGGCAGATAAGGCATGCTATGGAGCGCCAGCCACTTGAGGGAGATGATGATGCGTTCGTTGATTCACGTCTTCGTTTGCTCTTTACTTTTTCTTTTTGCTCCAGCACTCCTCACAGCGCAAGTGACACATGGAAAAAAGCCGCAGCTCGCGCAGCCGTATGCTACGAAATCATCAGCGAACAGTCCTGACAAGGTAAGTCCACCGCAGGGATTTCTTCCGACCGTCCCGGCCGGATTCAAAGTGAATGTATTTGCCACAGGTTTCAAGAGGCCCCGCTGGTTAATTGTCGCCCCAAACCAAGATATTTTTCTTGCAGACACAGGCGCTGGGGAAATCATCATCTTGCGCGACCCACAGAACACTGGAGGAGCGCAGACGCGAGAAACCTTCGCGACAGGCCTGTCGCGTCCATTCGGAATTGCCTTCCACGATGACTACGTTTACGTCGGGGCCATGAAAGAGCTGGTCCGCTTCAAGTACGATCCTAAGACGTCCAAGCGCCTCGGCGAAGCTGAGCACCTTTTGAATCTGCCGGGCGGCGGGCACGAGACGCGCTCGGTGGTTTTCTCGAAAGATGGCAAGCATGTGTTTGTGGGTGTCGGATCCGAGTCGAATGTCAGTCCCGGTGAGGACCCGATTCGCGCGGCCGTTACGATTTGCGATCCGGATGGAAAGAACGCGCGGCAATTTGCCACCGGGCTACGCAATCCTGTGGGTTTGGCACTGGAACCAGTAACCGGCCAGGTGTGGGCCAGTGTGAATGAGCGCGACGAACTCGGCGACAATCTGCCGCCCGATTACTTCACTTCGCTCAAAGACGGAGCTTTTTATGGCTGGCCCTACAGCTATATCGGCGACAACGTCGACGCGCGCGTAAAGCCGCAGCGTCCGGACTTAGTGGCCAAGGCGATCGTGCCCGACGTATTGTTGGGGGCGCACGTTGCGCCTCTGCAGTTTGCGTTTTACGCGGGAAAGCAATTTCCGGAGAGCTACCGGGGCGGCGCGTTCGTCGCGGAGCACGGATCTTGGAACCGTTCAACCCGCTCAGGGTATCAGGTTGCGTTCGTAGCCTTTAGGGATGGGCAGCCTTCCGCCGATCCAGTGCCGTTTATGACAGGGCTGGTGCCTGATCCTTCCTCGGGCACCGTGTACGGACGCCCAGTCGGCGTAACCACTGCGCCGGATGGCTCGCTGTTGGTGTCGGATGATGGGGCGGCCGTGATTTACCGCATTTCCGTGGCGCGCTAGAACTAAGTAGACGAACTACTGCACCGTGAGCGTAAGTTGAATTGGCGCTACGCCCGCCAATGGCGCGCCAGTCGACGTTGTTACCGAGGGTGTCAGCGAGATAGTCGAAGTTCCTTGCGGCGTACCTGTTACGTGCGGCGAGGGAACACTCTGCGGGCTTACGGCGGCAGCTCCGCCGCCACAACCTGCGGCCTCGAACAGGCAAAGCGCCACCAGGATGGTTAGCGCCGCAGCGCGCGTCAAACCCGACACATTGCTCAGGGCGCCCGACTTGCGGACGTAAAGAAGCAGCGCAAAGACGCCGCAGCACGCCACCAGCAAAGGCCCACGCAACCAAATAAATGGGGGAACCCGCAGGGGAACGAGGATCATCGTGCTCTTCGTGGTGGCTACACTCACGACGTAAGAAATCGGCGTTCCGCCGCTGAACTGCACATTCGGAGCAGTGCAAGTGGCCTGCGCGGGTGCGCCCGAGCAGGCGAACGAGGCACTGCCGGCAAACCCTGCTCCGGGCGTCAATTGCAGGCTGAAAGCCGCCGTTTGCCCCGCGGTCACGGTAACGGAAGTCGAGCCGGGAGCCGCCGGTGAAATTGCAAAAGCGGGGTTGACGTTTGCGCTCAAGGCGATCGTTTGCGGTGAGCCGGGCGCATCGTCGGTGATGGTTACCAACGCCGACCGCTGACCGATTGCCACCGGCGAGACTGACACGCCGATGGTGCAGGTCGCACCGACGGCATACGCTACGGCGGTGCAATTGTTTGTAAAACTGAAGTCGCTCGAGTTCGTCCCGCCAAGCGTTACGGAAGTGATGTGTAGCGGCGCCGTGCCGGAGCTTGTCAACGTGACGATCTGAGCTCCCACGGCCGCTCCTTGTGTCACGGTGCCGAACGAAACGCTGGCAGGTGCTAGCTTCACAATCGGCGTTCCGGGCGGCGGCGCTGCGCCCGTCCCAGTCAACTGGGCGGATTGCGGAGAATCCGGCGCGTCATCATTGATTGTTATCGTGGCGCTGCGCTGGCCGGCGCCCAGGGGCGAAAATGTCACGACAATGTTGCAGGTGGCACCCGCTGGGTACGCTCCCGAGCAAGCATTGGAGAGCTGGAAATCCGCGGGATTTGCGCCGCCGGGCAGCACGGAAGAAATGTGCAGCGGACCAGGGCCCACGTTCGTCAGGGTAATAGTCTGGGCGGTGCTCGTACTTCCTTGCGTTGTGGTCGCGAACGTCAGGCTGCCCGGCACTAGAGTGACGGCCGGGAGGGGAGCGGCACCGATGCCGCTAAGGGGAACCATTTGCGGACTCCCGGGGGCATTATCTGTGGTGGCCAAGCTTGCCTGTCGCGCTCCCGCGATGGTGGGAGAAAAAATTAAGCTGATAGTGCAAGTGGCATTCGGCGAGAGAGCCGTAGGCAGAGAGCAATTGGGAGTGGCAACAAAATCAGCAGGATTGGAACCCGTCACGCTAATGGACGTGACGCTGAGCGCCTGACCACCGGTATTGGTGAGCGTAAGGAGCTTGGAGCCGCTAGATTGTCCGACCGTTACATTGCCGAAATCTTCTGACGAGGGAAAGATTGCCGCTGCCGGCCCGCTGACTGCTTGTACCGGTGCGCCCGTAATAGCCAGCGATCCTTGCGCGGCACTGCCTCCGAATGGCGAGCCGGGCAGTTCGGAGAGAGCGCCACTCTGGGGATTGACTAGAAATCCGTGCACGCCATCGCTCTGCAGCGAGTAGAGGTAAGGACCTAGCGGATCCGAGGCGGCACTAACCGGGTTAAAGGTAAAAATCGCTAGTGGGCTCGGGGGCACGGCCAGCGCGCCGGTGGTCTGGTTGATTGAGTAGACCACAGACGAGGGGCCTTGCTGCACGTAGAGAAATTTGCCGCTGCTATCCGTCAGCATGGCCGCAGGAATTTGACTTGCGGAGGTTACGCTCGAGATTCCGGTGAGCGCGGTTCCGTCCGCCGGCGAGATCAGGGCGCTTTCGATGATTCCCAGCGTTGTGCCCGATCCATCGAAAAAGAAGCGGCCCTGGGGATCGATGGCGATGCTTCGTCCCGCGGACATTCCGCTTCCCGCCGTGCCGGTCAATCCGAGCGTGCCGGTCACGGGATCAATGGAGTAAACGTTCGTGCCCCCCGCCTGCACTCCCGTCGTGCGATTTACGCCCATACCAACGTAAAGATGAAGCCCCTTGGGGTCGGTGACCATGCCAATGGGACTGGAGGCGATGTCCGTGGTCGGCTGCCCAGATAATGGGACCAGTTGCCGATTGGCTGAGTCGATCAAATACTCGTTAACTGCGGCCACGTTTGGCAGATTGCCGTACTGATAGCCCACGTAGAGAAACTGGCCGGATTTTTCGGCCGCCAGACAGACAGGAGATTTGGCAGCCATGCTGGGGTTCTCAGTGGGGCCGGTCGAAAACGGCGAGCCGGGAACTTGCGTGAGGCTTCCGTTGCTTTGATCGATCTGGAACATCGAAATGTTGTTGGTGCTGGTGTTGACTACGAAGAGAAAGTGGCCCAATCCGTCGATGGCCATGGCGCCGCCTGGAAGATTCTCAGCAACTGGCGAGCCGACCACCGGGGAAAGAGCAGCCGTTTGTCCGTTCTTTAAGTAGCCGGCCACCTGCGACGTGGAGCTAGTGATAGGGACGGAATTGAACACATATTGCTGCTGAGGAGCCTGAGCGGCGGCACCAGCAGCAAGTGTTAGTTCCAGAAGAAGTAGCCGCGCGAACCAGAGTGCATTCGACACTAAGGGCGATAGGGAAGGAGGGAGTGCTTGCTGGGCCATAGCTCTTTCTCGGACGAAAGGAACGGTGCTGAATCAGTTTTCTGAGAGGGACCTGTGCGGCAAGATACGGCGGGCGTTTTGAATAGTCAAGATATTAGTTAACTTAAGAGCAATTTAGAAGGCCGAGGAAATTCCCGATTTGGGAATTCTTAATTGCGCATCACTGATGGCCAGGCTGGCGGTTAGCTCGGTTTCCAATTGGGGTGTGAAGTAAATAATCCGTCGACAAAGCCGATTTGGTAGCAGACGAAGAGCCCAAACGCGACGCTCAAGACTCCCGAGCCGGTGACCAGGCTTCGGTTTAACCAAACAAAACGGTACCCGGCGAAAGAGAAGGGAAGCGCGATAACGCTCGTGATCAGCATCATTCCCGCGATGGTGCCTACGCCAAAAACCAACAAGTAGAGCACTGCCCATTTCGGCTCGCGAATCGCACTCAAAACTAGCAGTGCCACTGCCGCTGAGCCCGCCAGCCCGTGCATGATGCCAACAAACAGGGGGCGCATCGCTTGGTAGACGCCGAGGCCCGCGAACGACCGCTCGAGAGCTGCAGGCGGGTCGAGGCTTTTGCCGTGATGCTCGCTCTCCGGAGCGTGCGAATGCCAATGGAAGTGCATCTTCGCGCCGTGCTCGTGAAGGTGGGCGTGTTCTCCAGCGACCTGGGGATGCGTGGGAGAAAACTTATTGCTCATCCACTTCATCGTTCCGGTCAAATTCAGCGCGCCCAAGAGAATCAGCATCAGGCCGACGCAGAATTCCATAGTGAGCCCGACGCGAGAGGGGATCGCCAGCCCAAATAAAATGATCGCGGCGCCCACAGCCAGAATCGTCATCGTGTGGCCCAAGCCCCACAAAACTCCGATGAATGCGGCTTTGGCGATGGAGCGTTCGCGGCTGACGATGGTGGAAACAGCGATGACGTGGTCCGGGTCGGTGGCATGCCGCATTCCCAGAAAGAAACCAATGGCGAGGATGGCCAGTCCGCTGGTCATGATTTTTTGCAGGGCTAATCCACTACTTATCGCAGCATACCGGAGAATCGCTCTGGGCGCACGCCCCCGCGGTGGCGAGAAAGCGGATTATTGGCCGTCGCGCAGGATGCGCATGAGCTCCGCAGCCGCATGCGGAAGCCGCGCGCCGCGGCGGGAAACAACGTAGACATGCCGGGGCAGGCTGAGCTGCCGCACCTTCACTTCTTTCATCCAGCCGTGCTCGATCTCCCATTGCGCACACATCCGCGGGACGATCGCTACGCCCATCCCCATCTGCACAAAGCGCTTGATGCTCTCGATAGTCGGCATTTCGATCGGCATGTTGAGCGTGGTGCGATTTCTAGCGAAAAGCTCGATGACGCGGCGGCGGAACGGCGACTCCACGATGTGCCCGATAAACGTTTCATTAGCCAAGTCTTCAACGCCCACTTCGCGTCGTTTGGCTAGCGGATGTTTCAGCGGCACCACCAGGGTTAGCTCGTCTTTACGAATTTCGGTCGCTTGCAACTGCGCGTCTCGCGGTATAAAGGAGATGGCGCCAACGTCGAGCCGATAATTCAATACTTCATGAGGAATATCGCGCGAAAACATTCGGTGCACGCGGACCTGTACCCCCGGATGCATTTCGCGGAATTGCGAAAGCGCGGGCAGCAGAGCATGGATCGAGCTTTCGTTCACGCCCAGGGACAACTCGCCGCGTTTCAGGCCTTCCAGCTCGCTAAGCCCTTTCTTTACTTCGTCGCGAAGGTTCAGGAGCCGCTCCGCGTATTCCTTGAGTAGCACGCCGGCGTCGGTGAGGCGCACCGGCCGCGAGCCGCGCACAAAGAGTGGCTGGCCCAGGGAATCCTCCAATTTGCGGATCCCCAGACTGATCGCCGGCTGCGTGCGATATAGTCGCTCGGCAGCACGGGAGAAGCTGCCTTCCCGCGCTACGGTCAGAAATACATTGAGTTCGCCGAGGTCCACCTGTCATCCGCCCCTTTCGTGCAAGTATAAGGCAATGTTATCAAAAGTAGAATAAAGATAAATTTGACCCACGGTCTCCCGTCTGTTTATCTACCCTAGGGAGACTCTATGGACTCGCTACGCATTTTTGACACTACGCTGCGCGACGGCGAGCAGTCGCCGGGCTTTTCCATGAATACCGCGGAAAAAATCCGCATGGCGCGGCAGTTGGCTAAGCTAGGCGTGGACGTTATCGAGGCCGGTTTCCCGATCGCTTCGCGCGGGGACCTTGATGCGGTGCGTCTGGTCGCCAAGGAAGTGCGCGAGGTGCCGATCGCGGCCCTGGCGCGTGCGAGGAAGGACGACGTCGCCGCAGCCATCGAGGCGCTGGAGCCCGCGGCTTCCCCCCGGCTGCACATTTTCTTGGCCACGTCGGATTTGCACCTTCGCGTCAAACTCAATATGTCGCGCGGACAAGCGCTCGAAGCCATAGCGTCGATGATCCGTTTCGGCAGACAGCACGTTGGCGAAGTGGAATTCTCCGCCGAGGATGCCGGTCGTACGGATATTCAGTTTTTGTGCGAAGTGTGCCGGGTCGCGGTCGACGCTGGGGCCACGGTCTTAAACCTGCCGGATACCGTCGGCTACGCCGTGCCCGAAGAATACGGCGCGATGTTCCGCCAGGTGCGTGAATATTTGGGCGATCCCCAAGGCGTCATGCTCAGCGCCCACTGCCATGATGACCTCGGCATGGCCGTTGCCAATTCGCTGGCCGCCGTGCGTGCGGGAGTTCGCCAGATTGAATGCACAATTAACGGCATCGGGGAGCGCGCCGGAAATGCGGCATTGGAAGAGGTCGTGGTCGCGCTGGCCGTGCGCAAGGAGAGTTTCGGAGTTACCACGGGCATCCGCCTCGAGGAACTTTTCCCGACTAGCCGCATGCTCTCTGAAATTACTGGTGCGGTCGTTGCACCCAACAAAGCCGTAGTGGGCGCGAATGCTTTTGCGCACGAAGCGGGAATCCATCAGGATGGTATTATCAAGAACCCCCTGACGTACGAGATCATTTCGCCGCAAACAGTGGGAGTCCCAGCGCGGTCCCTAGTACTCGGGAAGCATTCCGGCCGCAATGCGCTGCGCTTGAGCCTGCGCGATCTTGGCTACGAGCCAAGCGATATGGAACTCGCCGAGGTCTACCGGAGGGTGACTGCCCTTGCGGACCAGCAGAAAGACGTTCGGCAGCGCGATCTGGTGGCTATCGCGCATGAGGTGATTCGCCGCGGAGCAGTGGCCGTCGCCGCGGAAGCAGCATCGCCAGCTTGAGCTTTCCGAAAACGTAAGCTCTGATTTTGCCTGCGTTGGCGAGTTCGCCGCGGTTTTTCGCAATGCGGCGCGAAGTTGATTTTCCGATCGGGGTTTGTCATGAAGAAGAGCATTGTATTGCTCGCGGGAGATGGCATCGGCCCGGAGGTGACTCGGGCCGCGGTTACCGTACTCCGCGAAGCGGCGCACGAGTTCCATCATCAGTTTGAATTTGCCGAATTTCCCATTGGTGGCGCCGCGATCGATGCTGCGGGGACGCCGCTGCCTGACGTTACGCTTGACGCGTGCAACGAAGCCGACGCGGTTTTTCTTGGCGCGGTCGGCGGACCGAAGTGGGATGCGCTTCCTGTCGGCAAACGCCCGGAGAGTGGGCTCCTGGCATTGCGCCAGGGACTTGGTCTTTACGTGAACGTGCGCCCCGTGAAGCTCTTAGAGCCGCTGCGCGGGATTTCGCCATTAAGGGCCGACCGGCTCGGCGATCTGGATCTTGAGATCGTGCGCGAGCTTGCCGGAGGGATGTATTTCGGCGAGCGCGGTAGCGTCGTGGAAAATGGCATTGAGCGCGCGTTTGATACCGAATCGTATTCCACTTCGGAGATTGAGCGCATTGCGACTTTTGCCTTCGCGCGCGCCGAAAGCCGCTCGCGGCGTATCTGCTCGGTGGACAAGGCCAATGTCCTGGCCAGTTCGCAGCTTTGGCGCCGCACGGTCACAGCCATGAGCACGGCCTACCCGGGCATCCGGCTCGAGCACATGTACGTCGATAACGCTGCCATGCAGCTTACTCTTCGGCCCTCGCAGTTTGACGTGTTGCTCACCACCAACATGTTTGGCGATATTTTGAGCGACGCAGCCGCGGCGTTAGCGGGATCCATTGGTGTGATTCCGTCCGCCAGCTTCGGGTCCGGCGCACCGTTGTTTGAGCCGATTCATGGCTCCGCGCCATCGCTGGCGGGCACGGATACGGCAAATCCGATCGGTTCGATTCTGAGCGTGGCCATGATGCTGCGCGACGCATTTGGACTATCCTTGGAAGCCGATTGGGTCGAGCATTCGCTCCTGCGAGTTCTCAGCGGCGGCTACCGCACCCCGGATCTTGCCGAAGCTGGCACACGTACCGTCACCGGCTCCGCTTTCACGGAAATGCTCCGCGAGGAGATGCAGCGCACACTTGAGCACGCCGAGCGCTACGGCTGGGGCGTTTAGCTTCCTCGACCGCCGTCCATTTTCCAGCGCATGACTCGGTTGCGTCGGCGTCTCGCCAGCCCGCACGCTCCTTGCGAGAACCCGCCGGGGATGCTACTTTTTCACTTCCCAAATAGGTGACCGCTCACCTACTTCGGGAGCGATTGGCCCAGGTGCGGAGGTTAGCTTCGGGGTGCTGACCTCCGGTCAATCAGGTGCCTACATCTCTGCAACATTCAGGCGTCCGGAACATTCGGGATAGCTGCGGTGCGTGCACTTGCTCGATAATCGTTTGTTGATATGACGGAAACCATCGCCACATTGAAAGGCGCTCCGGGATACGGTGCGTCACGAAGCGTGACCTATTGGCGCGTAGAAGGCTCGCTATTTGAAGTGGGCGCTATGCGCCTGGTCGGATTTTTCACCTGGAACTCGCAGAGTTTTTCGGAACGTTGGGCGAGGCGATTGGGCATGGCGGCAATGGCGCTCTCGCGGCCCTTCGCTTACGTGATAAGCCGTACTTTCGCCACGCGCCTGCTGCACACGCTACTACGCGGCGTCAGCCAAGACCGTCTGGACCTGCTAGGCGAAGAGTATTTCCATTATGTGCTGAAGCCGCACTTACGTCGCGAAGCGGCTGAGAAACTAATTGCGGCCGTGCGTAGCGGTGAAGAGATTGTCCTGGTCAGCCAGCTTCTCGAACATGTGGTCAGGCCCCTGGCACACCACTTCGGTATCTCCTCGTTTGTCTCCAATCGCTTGGAGTTTCGCGATGGCTATGCGACGGGGCGCCTGCTTTCACCGATAGTACGGCCGCGCGGGCCGCTAGCTTGGATCGCGAGCGGCACCACGGATGGCCGCGTAACGAGCCACAAATTGATTTCGCAACTCGGCTGGGACGAGTCCGCGCTCGCCCGAGCCAAACAAAGTACAGCGCGTCCCGAACCGCCAGCCGGACGAGCGGTTGCGGCGCTTGGGGACGTCCCACGCGTCAAGCGGCTCGCAGTGCGCGAAACCCTGGCAAATCGCCACATTTTGCTAGTCGGGGTAACCGGCTTCATCGGCAAAGTCTGGCTCGTCGATTTGCTCGAAAACGTTCCGAATATTGGCAATATCACCCTGCTCATCCGGCGCAATCGCACAACCTCCGCGCAACGCCGCTTTGAAAAAATCCTTGAAGAGTCGCCGGCGTTTGACACTTTGCAGGCGCGGCACGGCCGTCAACTCGGCGCGTTTCTGAAGCAAAAAGTGGAAGTGGTCGAAGGCGACGTCAGCCAGTTTGGCTTGGGGATGGACGAAACGACGCAAGCAAGATTGGCCAAATCGGTGGACTTGATTGTGAACAGTGCCGGGCTGACCGATTTTAATCCTGATCTACGCGAAGCTCTGGCCTCCAATGTCGATTCCGCCGTGCACCTCCTGGATTTTTTGCGTAAGAGCGATCATGCAGGTCTGATGCACCTTTCCACCTGTTATGTAGTGGGCATGCGCGACGGCCGCGTAGGTGAAGAGCTGCAGGATAATTACAATCCGGCGCAAGATGCGAATTTTGACGCGGAGCGCGAAATCGAGTCGCTGCGCGAGATGATTCGGCGCATAGAAGCGCGTTCGGAGAATCCAGAGTTGACTCGAGCTTTACGCCGCCAAGTTTTGGGACGCGCGGGAGACCCCTCTGCTGTCCCCGCGGAGGAACTGGACGGCGTACTAAAGCGAAATCGTGTTCGCTGGGCGCGCAATCGCTTGCTACGCGTGGGCCTGCGGCGCGCGCAGCATCTCGGTTGGCCAAATACGTACACGTTCACGAAGAGCCTGGGTGAGTCGATCCTTACTCGCCACGGCGGGGGTTTGACGATCGCTATCGTTCGGCCTTCCATCGTCGAAAGTTCAATGCGTTCGCCGTTCTCTGGATGGAACGAGGGCATCAATACTTCCGGGCCATTGTCCTATCTGCTGGGCACCACGTTTCGGCAGCTTCCTACGAACGAGCGTAAATGCCTCGATGTGATTCCAGTCGACATGGTTTGTCGGGGCATGACTTTGATCGCTGCCGCTGTGATCGCGCGGCGCAATGCCAGGATGTATCAGCTCGCCACATCCGCAATTAATCCCGTGAACATGGGGCGCAGCATTGAACTGACCGCCCTCGCTCACCGCAAGCACTACCGCACGCAACAGGGCATCGAGCACTGGCTCAAGGTGAAGTTCGAGACCATTCCGGTTTCCAAGCAGCGCTACGAGCGATTGTCTATTCCCATGCAAAAAGCTGTCGTCTCTCGCATCAATCGCGTCGCCGTCACGCTGCACGTGAAGAAAGCCCCGCTTGCTCGGCAGGAGCGCGATTTGTTGCGCGCAGAAAAGCTGATTGAGTTGTACGAGCCATTCATCCTGCACAACGAGCACGTTTTTGAATCCGAAAATGCGCGCTTGTTGTCCGCAGCGCTTTCTCCGGAGGAGCGCTCTCTCTTCGCGTTTGATCCGGAATCCATCGATTGGTGGGATTACTGGATCAATATCCATATTCCGGCGCTCCGCCGTTGGTGCTATCCCCTGATGGAAGGGCGTCCATTGGAGGCGCGCGCGCCTCGCGAGCTTGATTGGTCCGCGCAAGCCGCATGCGCCACTGCCAGTCCCGGCGCCGCGCCGCCGTCCGACCCTTTATGGCGATCTTCGTAACCGGCTCAACCGGATATCTCGGCAGTTACCTCGTTGCCGGGCTACTTCGGGATCATCGCGACTCGCTGAATTTGCTGGTGCGTGCAACCTCCGAACAGGAAGCGCGCGAGCGTTTGTGGCAATCGTTGCAGCTCCATTTCGATTTTTCGGAATTTCTCGATCACATCAATTCGCGCGTGACTATCTTTCGCGGCGACCTTACAACCGAACGCTTCGGTTTGTCGGATGACGACTACGGCGCATTGGTTGATACTACAGATTCCATCATTCACTGTGCCGCTTCGCTAAACCGCAAATCCGAAAAGCAGTGCCTCAACGTGAATCTCCGCGGCTCGCTCGAAGTAATTCACCTCGCGCGCCGCGTGCAAGACCACAAAGGGCTGCGGCGTTACTCGCACGTTTCCACTGTGGCCGTCGCCGGCCAGCGGCGCAACGAAGTTGTAACCGAAGATGCGTCCATCGATTGGGCGCGGTCCGATTACGATCCCTACGCGCGCACTAAGAAATTTTCCGAGCACATGGTCGCGCAGCTTCTAGCAGACGTGCCGCGCACGATTTTCCGTCCCGCTATCGTTATGGGAGACAGTCGCCGCGCGGAAACCTCGCAGTTCGACATGGTGCAGGCTTTTGATCTACTCGCGCGTTTGCCTCTTCTTCCGCTGCGCCCTCACGATAAAATCGACATCGTACCGGCGGATTACGTCGGCAAAGCCATCGTGACCATTCACCAGAAACAGCAAGCCGCACACGGTATTTATCATCTTTCTGCTGGCGTGGGATCGCAGACCTATCAAGAGCTAACCGACAGTCTTGCGAAAATTGGCGGCTGGCGCCGGCCGATATACATGCCATCGTTCGGCCGGCCGTTTTACGCCACCGTGAATTGGCTGGCGAACCGCGGAGGTGCTGTAGGTTATGGTGCCTCGCTGATGAAAGTTTTTTGGCCGTATCTCGACTGGAACACGGTCTTTGACAATTCACGAGTCGTCGCCGAGCTTGGCGAGTCGCCCGCGAAATTCTCAACCTACGCATATCCGCTGTTGAAATACAGCCGCGAAAACAAGTTTCGTTACCCCGCAAAGCCCTGGCCTTCATCCACTAGCGACGCAGCCCCCAAAACAGTCGCTGGGAGCGCCCGCGCATGACCGATTTCCTTCTTGTCGCCTGGGTCAGCGCGCTGATCGAAATCCGCCGCGTCGGCTGGATGTTTGGACTCGGCCACCGCTGGGAACCCGGTGAAAAGTGCCGCCTCCTCTTCGCCGGATACAACGGCACGCGCAACACTGGCTCAGATGTTCGCGTGCAAGAAATGCTGCGTCAGGTATGCCATGTTCTCGGAGCCAGCAACGTCGATTGCAGCGTGATGACGCAGGATTTCAATCGCAGCCGCGGCTATTTCGCGGGCACGCGCCAGGTCTATTTGCCCGACGTGTTTCCGCCGTTTCTCTTTCGCGAAGTGCGCCAGAATCATGGCGTCATCGCTTGCGAAGGCTCGATGTTCAAGAGCAAATTCGCCAACGCTCTCACGACCATGATGATCGGTTCTCTCGGCTTGGCCTCCGCGGAAAATAAGCTGTCGCTAGCGTACGGTGGGGAAGCCGGCCACATGGATCCCCTGATCCAAGACATGTGCGCCCGCTATGTCCACGACTCCCTCGTCATTACGCGCAACGTAGAGTCGCAAGACTTGTTGCGTAAGCTCGGCATCTCCACGGAACTCGGCACCGATACTGCCTGGACATTTGAGCCGCATCCGGCGGAATACGCGCGCAAGACGCTTCGCGAAGCGGGCTGGGACGAAAAAACTCCCATCCTCGTGCTCTGCCCCATCCATCCTTTCGTCTGGCCGGTGAAAGCGTCCATCGCCAAGTACATCGCACGCGCCACAACCGGCGCCTACAAAGAAAGCCAATATCGCACGGTCTACTTCTTTCAATCGGGCGATGACATTGACAAGAAATATCGAAATTACATCTCTGCCTTTGGCAAAGCCGCCGCGGCGTTCCGCGAGCGCCATCGCGTCTTCCCGATACTTGTGGCCATGGAGCGCCTCGATGCCCATGCGTGCCGCTCGATGCTGGAGTTCTTGCCCGGAACGCCGGTGTTCACTTCCGACGACTACGACATGTTCCAGCTCGTCTCCATCCTTCGCGCCAGCTCGTACATGGTCTCTTCGCGTTATCACGGCATTGTCACTTGTATGCCCAGCTTGGTCGCTTCGGCTGGCGTCACCATGGACGAGCGCATCCGCAACCTCATGCGCGAACGCGGCCACGAGCATCTGTTCCTCACCGTTGACGACCCCGAGCTGGAGCCAAAACTTTTGCAAATGATGGAAGCTCTGGTGCGCGAAGCGGATTCCGTCCGCGACGGCATCGGCCGCACGGTCGTGCGCAATCTGAAAGTCATGGCGCGCATGGGCACCATCCTCGAAGACACCGTCCGCCACACCTATCCAGGATTTCCGCTGCGCTCTGGCGTACTCTCCTGGGAAGACTACCTGCCGCCGCTCAGCAAAACGCTGATTGACTTGGCACAGCGCTACGACACCAGCACGATTGCGCAACATTCGGTTGCGGGATCCACATCCCGATGATCAGGCTTGCCGGTCCGCCGCGCGCGTCCAGCTCTTTCGACTTCTGAGTCCATGCCCAACTTCCTCGAAATCATTTTTTCCCAACTTCAGCGCAGCGCTGGCCGCGTGGTCCTGCGCGAGATTCACGGAGAGCAGTTTGTCAGCGTAACCGGCGGGGAATTGCTCGATCAAGTACGGGGGATTCGTGCGTACCTGCGCGGTGCTGGAATTCGTCCCGGCGATCGTTGTGCGCTCCTCGCTCCCAACTCGATTCGCTGGGCCGCTTTCGATCTCGCACTAATGGTCGAAGGACTGATCGTCGTGCCACTCTACGCTCGGCAGTCGCCCGCGGAACTCGCGGCCATGATGCGCGACTCGCAACCCAAGCTGCTCTTTGTAAGCGATGCTGCCCACGGTGACACCGCAATGGAAGCCTGGAATGGCGATCCCTCCAACGCGCCCCGCCGCGTACTCTTCGAAGAGGTCTTGCAGCAGCCGGCGCCAGCTCAGTTCATTCCTGACGCTCCCAATCCGCGCGCCGATTCCGACCTCGTCACCATCATCTACACCTCCGGCACTTCCGGCGAACCCAAAGGCGTTTGCCTCACAACCGCCAACGTCACCCACATGTTGTCTTGCACCACCGAGCGCCTCGACCAACTCATGGGCCAAACCCGCGAACCCGACCGCGTCTTCCACTACGCTCCGTTCAATTTCGCGGCCTCATGGATTCTTCTTCTCTCCTGCCTCTCACGTGAAAGCGTCTTGACGCTGTCCACCGATCTCACGAAACTTCCCGATGAAATTCGGCTTGCCGCTCCGCACTACTTCCTCAACGTGCCCACGCTTCTCGAACGCGTGCGCCGCGGCGTCGAAGACGCTCTGTCAAAGCGCGCTGCCCCCATCCGCTCACTTTTCTCGAAAGCCCGCGAAGCGTGGCAGCGCCAGAATTCCGGTCGCGCTCGCGCCACCGACGCGTTCTGGCTCGCGCTCGGCCGCAAACTCATTTTCAGCAAGGTCAAAGAGCGCTTCGGCCCAAACCTACGCGCGCTAATCTGCGGCTCGGCTCCCCTCGCGCCCGAAACACAGCAATTTTTCCTGATGCTCGGCATTCCAGTGTTGCAAGCTTACGGCCTCACCGAAACCACCGCCATCTGCACGCTCGACGATCCGCGCGTTCCCGTCGAGCCCGGTTACGTAGGCCAAGCGATTCGCGGCATCGAAATGAAAATCGCCGACAACGAAGAAATCATCGTCCGCGGCCCACACATTTTCGCCGGCTACTGGAACCGCCCCGAAGAAACCGCCCGCGTCCTCCGCGACGGCTGGTTTCACACCGGCGACCAGGGCGAAGTCAACGCTCGGGGAAATTGGCGAATCATCGGCCGCATCAAAAACCTGATCATCCTCAACTCTGGCCACAACATTCCTCCGGAGCCGATCGAAGATAAAATCGCGCAGCTTCTACCCGCCGCGCAGCACGTAGTCATCGTAGGGAATGGCCGTGGCTATCTTTGCGCGCTGATCGCCGGCACCGTTGAGCCACAAGCCGTGCAGTCCGCGCTCGACGCCGTCAATCCCACCCTTCCGCACTATCGCCAGGTCCGCAATTTCGCAATCGTGCGCGATGCCTTGACGCCAGACAACGGCCTCCTCACCGCGATGGGCAAGCTACGGCGCGAGCCCATCAACGCGCGCTTCGCCTCCGAAATCAACTCCATGTACGATAGAAAGCCGTCATGAAGCATTTCGCCGGAAAAACTCTGCATTGGGAGTGGCGCGACGGCATTGTCGAGCTCACGCTCGACCACGCGCCCGCAAACGAAATCGGCACCGAAACCTTGGCCGACCTCGAAAAATTTGCCGCTGCGATTCCCGCGCTCGTTCCGGAAACCGCCGCCTGCATCATCTCCAGCGCTCGCAAACAAGGCTTTTCCGCCGGCGCCGACCTCCGCCAGCTCTATCGCGCCGCCGAATCGCTCTCCGAAAAAGAACGGGTAGCCGGCGTCCGCCAATTTCTAGAGCGCATTCACGCTGTGTTCAACGCGATCGACGAAGCTCCGTTCGTCACCATCGCCGCCGTTCACGGCGTATGCTTCGGCGGCGGCTTCGAGCTCGCGCTGGCCTGCGACATCATCATTGCCGACAAAATGGCACGCTTCGCCTTCCCAGAGCTGCGCCTTGGCCTCATCCCTGGCTTCGGCGGCATTCCCAGACTCAAGCGCGACCTGGGTAACGCGTTTGTCCGCGACCTGCTCTTAACGGGCCGCAGCGTGAACGCCGCCCGCGCGCAAGCCGTCGGGCTGGTCGCGCAACTCGCCGCGGAAGGCGAAGCCCTCAAAATCGCCCGCTCCACCGCAGCACAGATAACAAAATTCGACGCCGTCACCCGCGCCGCAGCCAAAAAATTCATCAAGCCCATCCCTCACGACGAGCTACGCCGCGAAATCGGCCTCTTCTGCGACCTCTTCACCCGCCCAGCAGTGATGGCCGCCCTAAAAAAATTCGTAGAATCCACCGACGCCATGCCCTATCTCCCGTAGTCTAATTCTGTAAGGACCAACACCGATGCCAATCCTCAGCCTCGACCACGTGCAAATCGCCATTCCAATCGCCAGCGAAAGCCGTGCCCGCGCCTTCTACTCCGGCATTCTCGGTTTCACCGAGATCGAAAAGCCGCCGCAAATGGCCGAGCGCAAAAGCCTCTGGTTCGTCGCCGGCGCCGTAAATCTTCATCTCGGCATCGAGCCCGATTTTACCCCCGCCAAGCGTGCCCATCCCGCATTCGTAGTCGAGGGCCTTGACGCAATTCTCGCCGCCTGCGAGCGGGCGGGCATCACCACAAAACCAGACACCTCATTCAACAACTTCCGCCGCGTCCACGTCTTCGATCCCTTCGGCAATCGCCTCGAACTAATGGAACGCGCCTCCTAGCACTCGGTCGCCAAGTTGTAGGGGCGTGCTTTAGCGCGTCCCTGTCTCAAGCGCAGCGAGAGACTTCTCTTGCCCCGCTCGCCCTCAGCCCTCCTCCGTACCTAGCCGTTCGGCGGATGTACACGCCGCACCTCATGCCGCATCTTCTTCATGGAGGCACCAAATGTCAGCCGAACTCATCGAACTTTCCAACGCTCTGGCGCAAGCCACTGAGCGAGCCGCGGCAAACGTAGTCGCCGTTCACGCCGAATCCCGCGGCTCCGCCAGCGGCGTAGTCTGGCGCGCAGGCGTCATCGTCACCGCCGAACATGCGCTGCGCCGCGA
>Ga0073928_10005066_pt1 | contig 18788 bp, 14 predicted proteins | sample PaiPotPPA55metaG_FD_76969 | JGI IMG/M metagenome (GOLD analysis project Ga0073928, IMG submission 76969) | Iron sulfur acid spring bacterial and archeal communities from Banff, Canada, to study Microbial Dark Matter (Phase II) - Paint Pots PPA... ... | reverse complement strand
CTCATGCTGAAAGCCCCAGTTCAGCTTAAGGGTAAACTCGCAGATACATGCGACATCGAAAGCTATTTCATGAGCGCCCTGGCAGTGGCGGATCGTCAGGGCGCTGTTTTTTGGAAGCAGCGAATATTCGATGGACTGAAGGCGATCGGCTCAGGCGTCGCCTAACCTAACCTAACCTAACCTAACGTCACGTATTTCCTTTGCCAGGGATGCCGAAGTAGGCGTAGTGCCCACGCAGCATCGCAGCCAGCCACCTGTGCTGGTCGCGGAGCCGTTGGTGCATCCTTCGCCTCGCGGCATTTGGCGGCGCGGGGGTGGGACTGGGTGATCGCATCCCTCTTATGACGAACAGGCCCGAAATGGTCGTCGCCTACTATGCCTGCTTTCAATTTGGGGCTATCGCGGCACCGTTGCGAACTGCGTTCAAAACTGAACTCGCTCCCCAGTTTTCTGACCTATATCCAGATTGGTGCCCCTTTCGTCTTGCTAGAAGGGTCTGATGTCGACACTGCCCTCGACGCTATTGAACGCTCCGAAACCTTCGCAACATCGCAACGCGGCTTGCATCCTATAAGATCCCAGATGGTCCCTTGATAATGGACGAATTGCTCGGCAACGCGCTGAGCAAGATCGATCGCAATATGTTGCAAACCATGGCGCTTAGGACTGACAAGTGCGAGCGTCCGCAAATCGAAAAGGCGCCCTCGCATCCAATACAATCCGACGAGCGGCCGGCCAGATGGTTCGCTCGCAACAGATAGACCCTTACATGGGCAACACCCGCCGCTGGCGTCACCGGCCTTGCTAGAACCACCTCATAATGACTAGCTCGCGTACCGGCAGGACCTTGTTCGCGGAATGAGTCGTTACGGAACGACCGCTCATGGCGCAAAGCGGCCGTTCCAAGCATCGGCTGTATCCGGTGCGGGCGTGCTACGAGATCGCAATGATCTCAAGATTTGTCCCAATGTTTAGACGGGTTCCAACGTCCTGTTCGTTGTAGTTAGTTTCCGGCGGGGTTGAGTGCCGGATCCCAGCCGCCAACTGCTGACGGGTCCCTTCCACTGAAGCCAAAGTTCTCGATGTTCCGGTCCGCCCGCGTTTCCGGGATGGCATAGGAGGGCCCGCTCAACTGATTGTAAGCTCCGCGATAGCGATCATAGGCGCGGCCGTGTTCTTTAGCGAATGCCGGCGTGGCAACGGCGGCGGAAAGAATTATCACAGCACCAAGTGCTTTCATGTTGGTCATTTTGACTTTCTCCGTTTCCTTCGTGTGAGCGCGAATGCGTCTACACCTGATCTAGGTTCGCAACCTGCCGAGACCACTAAATTGCATTTCATTCTGCGCGGGTGGGGCGCGAAGCGGACATTCGCGGTCTGGGACGGATTGGCGACCAAAGGTTCGCCGTAGCCCCGCCGACGCAACACATCTGCAACACGGCGCCCTTAAGTCGTTGACTTTGCTGGATAGGAAACGGTTTCCTGAACCGTAGGTCGCATGTTCGAGTCATGCCGGGATCGCCAATCAGCCCAACGCCGGATCAAAGCCGGCACAGGAGCCGCGGCCGGGTGTAGCGTCGCGCGATCGCCCCACGATCGCCTTTAAGATTAACGGCAGATTTAAGAATTGGTGGCAGGTAGATATTCCGGATGCGGAGTTCTTGAATGCCCAGATTTGGAATTGGCGCTAAACTGCTGATGTTCTCCGCAGTCATCTTTGTCGGCTACGCTTTCCTCGCCGGGCTGGCGAGCCACAAGATTCACCAGACCATCACTGCCGAACGCGTCGAGATGGTGCGCCACCTCGACGAAACCGCGGTATCCATGGTCAAAAGCGCCTATGCGCGCGCTCAGAGCGGCGAGCTGACCGAGGACGCGGCCAAGACGCTGGTCAAGGACCAGCTGCGGAAGTTGCGGTACGGGGACGGCGAATATTACTACGTCCATGATTATGACGGGGTCAACGTCGTGCATGGGGCCAAGCCCGAGCGCGAAGGCCAAAACTTCTATAACTTCGTCGATCAGAGCGGCAGGAAAATCATCAAAGAGCAGATCGATGCGGCACGTAACGGTACGGGCGCCATCATTGCGCTCAGCCCTATAGGGCGCGCAGGTTCGAATTCGCCTGTCACGAAGTTGAGCTACGCGATCGCCTTCGACCCGTGGCGCTGGGCGATCAGCACCAGCGTCTTTGTTGACGATATCGATGCGCGCTTCGCCGAGGTGGCCTGGCAATTCTTCTCGATCGCGGTTGCCGTTGGTTTGTTCATGATAGGCTGCGCCTATTGGTTGTCGCGCCAGATCACCCGGCCGCTCGGCCGCCTGGTCCAGTTTACCGAGCAGCCGCTGTCCGATGCGCCGTCGCGTGATTTCATGGGCGATTTGCGCCTGAAGGACGAAATCGGCACCGTGGCGCGGGCGCTCCAGGTGTTCAAGGAGAAATCGGCGGAAGCCGAACGCCTGCGCGCCGAGGTCGATATTCAGAAGAGCCACGCCGAAGCCTCGCGCCGGGAAGTCCTGGTCGGCATGGTGACGACCGTTGAAACCGAAACCGACACCGCGGTCGCCGGCATCGACAGCCGGATGACGGCGATGACCGAGGCGGCGGCGGTGATGAGCCGATCGGCGGGATTGGTCGGGGCCAGCTCCCAGACCGTCGCGGCGGCCTCCGCGCAAGCCCTGGCCAACGCGCAGACCGTCGCCAGCGCCACCGAACAATTGTCCAGCTCGATCCACGAGATCAGCCTCCAGGTCAGCAATGCGACCAAGGCCACCACCGTCGCGGTCGGCCGCAGCGACCAGGCGCGCACCACGATCGCCACGCTGGCCGAAGCGGTTGCCCGGGTCGGCCAGGTCACGACGCTGATCTCGGAGATCGCGTCGCAAACCAATCTGCTGGCCCTGAATGCGACGATCGAGGCGGCGCGCGCCGGCGATGCCGGCAGGGGCTTTGCCGTGGTCGCCAGCGAGGTGAAGAATCTGGCGACCCAGACCGCCCGCTCGACGGAAGAGATCAACCGCCAGATCAACGAAATCCAGAGCATCACGCAGGAAACCGTGCGCGGCATGGACGAGGTTATCGGTACCGTGCGCACGATCGACGAAATTGCGAATTCGATTGCGGCGGCGATCGAGGAGCAGCATGCCGCGACCAGCCAGATCGCCCGCAACGTCACCGAGACGGCCAATGGCGCCCGCGAGGTCTCAACCCGAATTGCCGAAGTATCGGGCGAGGCGACGCGGTTGGGGGATGAGGCGGGGCGGGTTCACAGCTTCGCGGCCGATGTCACCGGCGCGGTATCTTCGCTGCGCCGGGTCATCGTCCACGCCGTCCGCAGCTCGGCTGCCGCCTAGGCCGCGCCCTTGCACTTGCCGCGCCCTTGCAATTAACTCGCCTTGCAGTTCCCTCGCCCTTGCAGATGAGATGAAAGCCGTCAGCCCGCAGCAGCTCAGCATCGAGATCGCGAAGGCGGGCCAGGTCTCCGCGCTCCTGAACCGCCCTTCGCAAGCCCGCGCGTGCTTTGTCTTCGCCCATGGCGCCGGCGCCGGGATGACCCATGCCTTCATGGAAGCGGTTGCGGGCGGCCTTTGCGCACGCGGCGTTGCGACCTTGCGCTATCAGTTTCCCTATATGGAGAAAGGCAGCAAACGGCCCGATCCGCCGGCCATCGCGCACGCGGCCGTGCGCGCCGCAGTAGCGGCAGCCGGGCGAAGCTGTCCGGGCCTGCCATTGATCGCGGGCGGGAAATCATTCGGCGGCCGCATGACCTCGCAGGCGCAGGCGGCCGCGCCCCTCGCGGGCGTTCGTGGCCTTGCGTTCCTGGGCTTTCCGCTGCATCCGGCGGGCAAGCCGTCCAGCGATCGGGCCAAACACCTCGCCGACGTGCATATCCCGATGCTGTTCCTGCAGGGCACCCGCGACAATCTCGCCGAGGTGGCGTTGCTCGAACCCGTCGTTCGCGGTCTCGGGCCATCGGCAAAACTGCACCTCGTCGACGGCGCCGATCATTCCTTTCACGTGCTGGCGCGGTCGGGACGCCATGACCGCGACGTCATGAATGAAATTCTGGATGCGTTCGCAAGCTGGATTAGCTCGATCTAACTCAACCCGTCATGGCCGGGCATAGCCATCCGAAGGACGGCGTCGCTTCCGCTCGCCTATGCCCGGCCGTCCACGTCTTTCTTACTTAAGTGAAGCCAAGACGTGGATGCCCGGCAGCGCAGACAAGTTTACGTAGTCTGCGCAAGGCAGACCACTATGGCCGGGCATGACGAGGCCAAAAAAAGCCGCTCAGCATCCGCGGCAGATGCTGTGCAGCTGCCGGTTAAGAGCCTCGTCCTCGTGCTTCATCTGCTCCAGCGATTCCATCGTCTTTGATTCAGGAGCCACTTCGGGTTTCCGCTTCGCGGCGAGCGCCGACTCCTGACGCCCATAACACGCCTCGCGCTCCGGCTTGGGCTGGATGAACCGGCATTGCTCAACGGCAAGGGCGGGAGCCGCGCCCGGCATGAGCATGGCGCACGCCAGAAGCGACATCGCCACGCCGATCGCCGGCGAGTTTTTGTTCCTGACGTGCATGGCGTGGCACCCTGTTTGACCGATCAGCTGCTCGCCGGTGCCGTTATCCCGTCGCTGTCTGGGCTTGCGGTCGGACGGCGGATCAACTGCGGGAGACACGGCTCCTGCATTGGCGGTGATTTTTCTCCCTCGCCCCGCTTGCGGGGAGAGGGTTGGGGTGAGGGGGACTCTCGGCGAGGCCGGTTTTGCGGAGAGCCCCCCTCACCCGAAGACTTCGCTATCGCTTCGTCTTCGACCTCTCCCCGCAAGCGGGGCGAGGTCAATGACCGCTCTGACCTTACAAGGTTGTCTCACGCATTTCCGCGATCCTCGCGGAACAGGTCGAGCTTCTGCTGCACCGGGCGGTCGGAGAAACTGAACAGCACCGAGTCCATGTCGGCCTCGTGGGTGACCCATTGCCAGCTTGGCACCACGAACAGGTCGCGCGGACCCCATTCGAAGGTCTGCTCGCCGATCCGCGAACGTCCCTTGCCCTCGATCGCCGCGAACACCGTGGCGTCCGTCGCACGATAGCGCGCGGACTTGAAACCCCTGGGCAGCAACTGGATGAAGGTGCCGATCGTCGGCATCGCAAAATCGCCGGTCTCGGGATTGGAGAATTTCAGCTTCAGGCCGTGGCAGGCGTCCCATTCGTCGCGCAGCTTGGCCTGCTCCAGCGCCTCGCGCGTGTAGGCATAGGGATAGTTGAAGATCGGCGAGGTCTTCGATTTGCGGGTCTCGTCGACCGGCAGCAGGTTGTGGCCGTAACGGGCAAAGCTGTCGCCGGCGGGACGGGTGATCTTCTGCTGGTCTTCCCCGGCGGTTTCCGCGAACGAGGCGTCGAAGAACTGCACCATCGGAATATCGAGGCCATCCAGCCAGAACATCGGCTCGGAAGTTTCGTTGGAATGGTCGTGCCAGGTCATCGACGGCGTGATAACAAAGTCGCCGGGCGCCATCGCGGTGCGCTCGCCATCGACCGAGGTGTAGGCGCCCTTGCCTTCGAGCACGAAACGCAGCGCCGACTGGCTGTGCCGATGCGCGGGCGCGACGTCGCCGGGGACCACCATCTGCACGCCGGCAAACAACGACGTCGTGATTTTCGATTGCCCGCGAAGGCCGGGATTTTCCAACACCAGCACCCGCCGCTCGGCTTCCTTGGCGGTGATCAGCTTGCCGGCTTCGGTCATGTAGTCGCGGATCGCGTCGAATTTCCACAAATGAGGCCGGCAGGCGCTTCTCGGCTCCGGCGTGACCAGGTCGCCGAGCACGTTCCACAGCGCCGAGAGATTTTCGCCGTCGATCTTCCGGTAGAACGCCTCGCGTTCCGGCGTCTTGGTTACGGATTCCATGGCCAGCCTCCCCGTGCTTCTTGTTGTTTCGCTAGATTGACAGCATACTTACAAAGTGGATAGCGTCAATCGCGCAAGCCCAAGAAAACCAAGCCCAAACAACGGCGGTAAGCGGGAGGGTCAAGATGAAGCTGCACGGCTATTTCCGCAGCAGCGCGTCCTATCGGGTCAGAATTGCGTTGAACCTGAAGGGGTTAAGCGCGGAACACGTCACCCATCATCTGCGCAAAAGCGAGCAGCGCGCGCCGGCCTATCTGGCGATCAACCCGCAAGGACTGGTGCCGACGCTGCAGGACGACCGCGGCACGATCCTGACCCAGTCGCTCGCCATCATCGAATGGCTCGATGAAATCCACCCCACACCGCCGCTGTTGCCGAAGGACCCGCTGCGCCGCGCCCTTGTCCGCGCCTTTGCGCAAGTGATCGCCTGCGACACCCATCCGGTACAAAATCTCAAAGTCCTGGCGCGGCTGCGCGAGCTCGGCGTCAGCGAAGAACAGGTAACGGGCTGGGCGGCATGGGCCAACCGCGAGGGTCTGTCGGCCTGCGAAAAGCTGATCGCCGGCGAACCCGGTCCGTTCTGCTTTGGTGCGGCGCCCACGATCGCCGATCTTTGTCTTGTGCCGCAATTGGCCAATGCGCGGCGCTTCGGCGTCGATCTTGGCCCGTTTCCGCGCCTGCTCAGGGCCGAGGCCGCCGCGAAAGACCTCAAGGCGTTCGCGGACGCGGCGCCGGAGCGGCAGCCCGATGCCGAGTAAGCCTGCCACTGTCACGATGGACGCGGTCTACACCGCGCCGGGCTATCTGTTTCGCCGGATGCAGCAGATCGCGGTCGCGCTTTTCATGGAAGAGTGCAAGACCTTCGGTCTGACGCCGGTGCAATATGCCGCCCTGGTTGCGATCCGCACCCATCCCGGGATCGATGCGACGCGGCTTTCCGCGGTGATCGCCTTCGACCGCTCGACGCTGGGTAGCGTGATCGAGCGGCTGGAGGCGAAGAAATATGTCGAACGAAAGCCCGCGCGCGAGGACAAGCGGGTCAAGCTGCTGCATCTGACCAGGATCGGCGCGACCGTGCTGCGCGAGATCATGCCGGCGGTCGATCGCGCGCAGGCGCGCATGCTGCAGCCGTTGAAACCGGCCGACCGCAAGGCGCTGCTGGTGCTGCTGGCGCAACTGGTCGATCTCAACAACGAGGCGTCGCGGGTGCCGCTGCGCGCCGAAGACGCACTCGAACATCTCGGGAAGGCGAGCTGATGGCATCCGCAGGCGCGCAGCCGGTCTTGATCGCGGGCGGCGGTATCGGCGGTCTGGCCGCCGCGCTCGGCCTCGCACAAAAGGGGATTGCGTCCATCCTGCTGGAAAAATCCGCGACGCTTGGCGAGATCGGCGCCGGCATCCAGCTCGGGCCCAACGCCTTCCATGCCTTCGATTATCTCGGGGTCGGCGAGGCCGCGCGCGGCATGGCGGTCTATGTCGATCAAATGCGGCTGATGGATGCGCTCACCGCCGAAGAGATCTGCCATGTCGATCTGCGCGACGCCTTCCGCGCGCGGTTCGGCAATCCTTACGCGGTGGTGCATCGCGGCGATCTGCACGGCGTATTTCTCAAAGCCTGCCGGGACCACGCGCTGATCGATCTGCGCGTCAGCTCCGAAGTCGCAGGCTATGACCAGGACGGATCGTCGGTCACCGCGCGGCTGGCGTCCGGCGAACGCGTCACCGGCTCGCTACTGATCGGCGCCGACGGGCTGTGGTCGAATATCCGCAAGCAGGTCACCGCCGACGGCCCGCCGCGGGTTTCCGGCCATACCACCTATCGCTCGGTGATCCCGACCGAAGCGATGCCGGAAGATCTGCGCTGGAACGCCGCGACTTTATGGGCCGGCCCGAAATGCCACATCGTGCATTATCCGCTGTCGGGCTGGAAGGTGTTCAACCTCGTCGTCACCTGTCAAAACGACGCGCCGGAGCCGGTGGCCGGCCAGCCGGTGTCCGAACAAGAGGTCATCAAGGGTTTTACGCATATCCATCAGCGCGCGCAGAACATCATCCGCCACGGCAAGAACTGGAAGCTGTGGGTGTTGTGCGACCGCGATCCGACCGAGCGCTGGATCGACGGCCGCGTCGCGCTGCTCGGCGACGCCGCCCACCCGATGCTGCAATATTTCGCGCAAGGCGCCTGTCAGGCCATGGAAGACGCGGTGTGCCTGTCGCACCTGCTGGGCCGCCATCCCGGCGATCACGCCACGGCGTTGGCGCAGTATCGCGCGCAGCGCTTCCCGCGCACCGCGCGCGTGCAACTGCTGTCCCGCGCCATCGGCGAGCACATCTACCACCCCTCCGGCGAACACGCCCGCCTGCGCAACGCCATCATGGGCGCGAAATCGTCGGAGGACTGGTATCGCGACCTCGCCTGGCTTTATGGCGGCACGGGGCTGGAAGGGTAGGGATCGCTAAGGCGACCGTCATTGCGAGGAGCGGAGCGACGAAGCAATCCAGTTTTTCTTTGGCGAATGTGGATTGCTTCGCGGAGCCTGTCATCGGGCGGCGCTTTGCGCCGACCCGTTGGCTCGCAATGACGATCCCATTAAAAATGACGACCTATTAAGATAGCGTCGTCCCGGCCTTGAGCCGGGACCCATAACCACGGCTGTTTGCGTTGTGCAACGCAGAGGCCGCAGCGAGTATAGCAACTCGCATTTGTGGCTATGGGTCCCCGCTTTCGCGGGGACGACACAGTGGGTGTTGAGGCGTGAATCTCAAACCCTCAGCAGCGCCTGCCGGTCGATCTTGCCGGTGCCCGTCTTCGGCAGCTCGTCGAGGAATTTCACCTCGCGCGGATATTTGTAAGGCAACAGCTTTGCCTTGACAAAATCCTGCAGCATTTTGGTCGCGTCGCCTTCATCGAAGCTGCGGCTGTTCATCACGACCATGGCCTTCAACGTCATGCGCCGATCCGGCAGCTCGACCGCGAACACCGCGCATTCGCGCACTTGCGGGTGCTCGGCGAGGCAGAGCTCGACTTCGAGCGGATAGACCCACTGGCCGGAGATCTTGATCAGATCGTCGGCGCGGCCGCGGAAGAAATGAAAACCATCGCTGTCGCGCACGAAACGGTCGCCGGTGTAGATCCAGCCGTCCTCGCGGATGGTCTCGGCGGACTTGTCCGGCCGGTTCCAGTACAGCGGCGTGTTGGAATCGCCGCGGACCCACAGGATACCTTCCTCGTTGTCGCCGACGTCGCGGCCATTAATGTCCCGCAGCGCGATTTCATAGCCGGGTACACGAAGCCCGGCGGCGCCGAGCTTTTTATTCTGGGGGTGGTTGGACAGATAAATGTGCAGCACTTCGGTGGAGCCGAGCCCTTCGATGATCTCAAGGCCGGTCAGCGTCTTCCAGCCGTTAAAGACGTCAGCCGAAAGCACTTCGGCCGCGGACACCGCCATGCGCAGCGAGGAAAAATCGGTATTCCCCGCGCCCTCGGCTTTTGTCAGCGACGTATAGAGCGTCGGCAGTCCAAAAAACACGCTCGGGCGAAAGCGCGCGATCGCATCGAAAATCGCCTGGGGTTTGGGCTGGCCGGGCAACAGCAGGGTGGAAGCACCCGCTGCGAACGGAAAGGTGACGGAATTGCCAAAACCATAGGCGAAGAACATTTTCGGCACGGAAAAGCAGATGTCGTCGGCTTGCAGTTTCAGGATGTTCTTTGCGAAGGCCAGATCGCTGTAGGCCATGTCATGCTGCAGATGGACGATGCCCTTGGGCCGGCCGGTCGAGCCCGACGAATACATCCAGAACGCCATCTCGTTGCGATTTGTGCCGGCCTCGGCGAGATCAGCCGGAAAGCCAGGCAACCACGACTTGGCGATCACGGTATTCGCCACGGCGTGCTCGCCGGCCTCGCCATTGACCACGATCAGCGTGCGCAACGGTGTGTCCTTGCAGGCCACCGCATCGAAACGCGCGGCAAATTCGGCGTCGGCAACCGCAACGGTGGCGGCGGAATCCGACAGGTAAAACTGCAGCAGGTCCGGCGCCGTCAGGGTATTGATCAGAAGCGGCACGAAGCCGGCGCGAACCGCGCCGAAAAATGCCGCGGGATAGGCCGGCGTGTCGTCGAGAAACATCAGGATGCGGTCGCCGCGCTTCAGTCCGAGCGAGAGAAAACCGTGGCCCCATTGCGAGGCCTCAGCGCAAAGCTCAAAATAGCTGCGCGTCCCGGCAGGCCCCGTCAGCGCCGGCCGGTCGCCCCGGCCTTTGCCGAGATTGTCGAACAGGATGCGGCTCGCATTATAGCTTGGCGGAATCGCAAAGCCGATCTCGCGCGCGCCGGCACTGTCGGCGGGAACCTGGTCGGCGATCTCGGGCAGTTCCGGCGACGTCATGCCTTGCGCCCGCTTGCCGGGAGCCGCCGCGACGCCTCGTAGCGCGCCATGAAGGCGGGCGACATCGTGCGCAGGCGCGCAGCGTCGATCCGTCCCGAACGGGTGATGTAGCTATAGGCAAAATCCATCAGGTCGAGCTTCATATGCTCAGGAAATTTTGCGTACCAGTCGGCGCTGGTGCGCGCCGCGGTCACCAGCTTCTTCACGATCGGCTGGCGCTCGCTCTGGTAGCGGGCAAGGGCCGCGGCCACATCGCGCTCGGCCTCCAGCGCCTTGGTCAGCGCGATCGCATCCTCGATGGCGAGCCGGGTGCCTGATCCGATCGAGAAATGCGCCGAGTGCAGGGCGTCGCCGATCAGCACGATATTCCTGAATGACCAGCGCTCGTTCCAGATCCACGGGAAATTGCGCCACACCGACTTGTTCGACATCAGCCCATGGCCGTCGAGGGTGGCGGCAAAGACCTGCTGGCAAATGGCCGTGGATTCATCCACCGTCTTGTCGGCAAAACCGTAAGCATGCCAGGTCGGCAAATCGCATTCGACCAGAAACGTGCTCATGCCGGGCGAATATCGGTAGTGATGCGCGTTGAAGGCGCCAAGACCGGTCTCCACAAACGTCTGCGACAGCGTCCCGAAACGCCTTGTGGTGCCATACCAGGCAAACTTGTTGGCCGAGTAGGACAGCGAGGTGCCGAAATCGCCCTCCCAGGCGCGGCGAACCTGCGAGTTCAGGCCATCGGCCGCGACGATCAGATCGTAACCCGCCAATTCGTCGACGGCGGCGACCGGCGTTTCGAATCGCGACGCGACACCGACCGAAGCGGCGCGCGCCTGCAGGATCCCGAGCAAATCGAGCCGGCCGATCGAGGAGAAGCCGACGCCGTCGATCTCGACGCTTTCGCCGCGCAAATGGAGCGTGATGTTGCTCCAGCTCTCCATCCTCGGCGCGATCGCGTCGACCGTGTCGGGGTCGTCGGCGCGCAGGAATTCAAGCGCCTGCTCGGAGAACACCACCCCGAAGCCCCAGGTGGCGCCGGCGGCATTCTGTTCGAACAGATCGATCTGCGCGTACGGGTGGCGCTTCTTCCATAGATAGCTGAAATAGAGGCCTCCGGGGCCTCCGCCGATGACGGCGATCCGCACGATGATCCTCCCAGATCGACAGTATACTGACGAATTGGCTCGAGAATAATCCGGGCGGGGCGCCCGCGCCAGAGGAATTATGCCTCGAATTCGGCACCCGCAGCGTCTCCGGCGCACACGCCGATCTGGCGATGGACAGCCGCAAGGCTGGTAGCTGATCGGGTTACGTGTTCGAAACAGATTTTCGAAAATCGAATTGAAGCGTTGAAAGGTCGACTGAAATTCCAGCGAACCGGATCATTTTCTTTCGAGTTTCGCCGCCAGCGGATTGTTGCTATCCTTGGATTGCGGATGCACCCCTCTACGCGAGATAGTTGGAGGTCGGGAATGAAGCCGATGCGGTTGCCGACAGGCCCCAGGCTGAATGGTCGCACAAGGCCAACAGCCATCGCTATCGGCCAGATTGCTCTCGCCATGCCGTTATTCGCCGCGTCAAGCGCCTGCAAACAAAACAGATCGACCCGATCTACGTGGATTTCAACGTCAACGAACAGGATGTGCTGCGAATCCCGTTGCTGGACAAGTAGCTATCTCCAATCTGGTTAGCGCAGGATCGCGATCGAATAGGGCAACGCAACAGGGGAGGGTGCAATGCGAACCGCAATTTGCACGGTATTTATCGTTTGCGGACTTGTGGTTCCGGCTGGTGCACAACAGGCCCAACCAGCCGCCATTCCGGTCGGCGTCGTCCAGGCGGAGCACAGGCCCATCGAGAAGACGTCCGATTTTGTCGGGCGCGTCGAAGCGGTCAATCGCGTCGATATCCGGGCGCGCGTGCAGGGTTTTCTGGAAGCGATGCTGTTCAAGGAAGGTGACTTGATCAAGGAAGGCGACCCGCTTTATCGGATCGAGCAAGGACTGTTCCAGGCCGCGGTCGAGCAGGCGGAAGGCGCCCTGATGCGCAGCAAGGCCTCGAAAACGCTCACCGAGGTGCAACTCCAGCGGGCCGAGGACCTCCTTGCAAAGAGTGCAGGCACAGCTGTCGCGCGGGATCAGGCGGTTGCTGCGGACGAGCAGGCAAAAGGCCAAATCCTGACCGATGAGGCCAACTTGCAGACCGCCAAAATCAATCTTGCTTACACCGAAATCGCCGCGCCGGTTTCCGGACGGATCGGCCGCACCAACATCACAAAGGGCAATGTTGTCGGCCCCGACAGCGGTCCGCTTACCGTCCTCGTGAGCCAGGATCCGATGTATGTGACGTTCCCGGTAAGCCAGCGCGATTTTTTGCGTGCGCAGGAGGACGATCACCGGACCGACGTCAAGACGATCAAGGCCAAGCTTCGTTTTGCCGACGGCAGAACCTATGACCAAACCGGCCAAATCAATTTTGTCGACGTAACGGTTGATCGCGCCACCGTTACCGTACTGGTGCGCGCCACTTTCTCCAATCCGACCGGTGGACTGATCGACGGCCAGCTTGTGCGGGTGACGCTCCAAAGCGGCACCCCTCAGGAGATGGTCGTAGTCCCGCAATCGGCCCTGATCGCCGATCAGGAGGGCGTCTACGTCTTCGTGGTCGAGGACGGCAAGGCCGTCGTGAAGCGGATCAAGCCGGGGGTTGAGAGCGGAACGGATATCGTCGTCCAGGAAGGCCTGTCCGGGAACGAGCAGGTCATCGTCGAAGGATTGCAGGGGGTGCGCCCCGGAGTTGCGGTCAAGGCCAGCCCGGCGACGACGCTCAAAAGGAGCTGACCCGATGTTCTCCGCCATCTTCGTCGACCGGCCGCGGCTCGCGGTGGTCATCGCCATCGTGACGACCATCGCCGGTTTCCTGGCGCTGTTTTCGATCCCGATCGCGCAATATCCGGACATCGTTCCACCCCAGGTCTCGGTCACGACCTTCTATCCGGGAGCCAATTCCGCGGTTGTCGACGCGACCGTCGCGCAACCGATCGAGGCGCAAGTCGTCGGCGTCGACAAGATGATCTACATGAAGAGCGTGAGCGGCGATGACGGCAGCTATACGCTGACCTGCTCGTTCGAGCTCGGCACCGACCCGGACATCAACGCCGTCAACGTCAACAACCGCGTCCAGGTAGCCTTGTCCCAGCTGCCACAGGATGTCCAGCGCCAGGGCGTCACCGTCAAGAAGAAGTCGTCGGCCCTGCTCGGCGTGATCGCAGTCTATTCGCCGAAACATACGCACGACCCGTTGTTCATCTCCAACTACGTCACCATCAATCTGCTCGACCCCCTCAAGAACACCTCGGGCGTTGGCGACGCGTTTCTGTGGGGCCCGCAGGACTACGCGATGCGAGCCTGGGTCCGAACCGACAGGCTGACCGGGCTCAACCTGACGACCGGCGACATCATCAATGCGATCCAATCGCAGAATGTTCAGGCCGCGGTGGGGCGCATCGGCGCGCGGCCGATTTCGGACGATCAGCAGCTACAGCTCAACATTCAGACCAAGGGGCGCCTGAGTTCGCCCGAGGAGTTCGCCAACATCGTCGTGCGCACCAATCCCGACGGGTCCGTGCTGCGCTTGAGCGATGTCGCAAGGCTGGAACTGGGCGCCGCCAACCTCGACCGCGAAACGCGGTTCAACGGCGGGCCTGCGGCGGTGGTGGCGGTCTTCCAATCGCCAGGCGCCAATGCCATCGCCACGCTCAGGGCCGTTCGCGATCGCCTTGCCGAGCTGGAAAAGCGCTTCCCCGACGATCTCGCCTGGAAGGTGACCTACGATCCGACGACGTTCGTTACCGATACCATCCACGAAGTTCAGAAGACGTTGCTCGAGGCATTCGTCCTCGTCGTTATCGTGGTCTTTCTGTTTCTGGGCAGCGTGCGGGCGACCTTGATCCCGATGTTTGCGGTACCGGTCAGCCTGGTCGGCACCTTCATCGTGCTCAAGGCGGTCGGCTATTCCGCCAATACGGTCTCACTTCTGGCGATCGTGCTGGCCATCGGCATCGTCGTCGACGATGCCATCGTGGTGGTCGAGAATGTCGAGAGGGTGATGGAGGAACATCCCGAGCTTTCCCCCGGCGAGGCGACCAAGCTGGCGATGGGGGAGATCATTGCCCCCATCATCGCGATCACCCTGGTGCTGCTCTCGGTGTTCGTGCCGGTGGCTTTCATCCCCGGCATTTCCGGCGAGCTGTTCCGCCAGTTCGCGGTCACCGTCGCGGTCGCGATGTTTCTCTCGGCGATCAACGCGCTCACCCTGTCGCCCGCGCTCTGCGGGGTCTTGCTGCGGCCGGCTCACGGACCTCGGCGCGGCGTGATGGGATGGGTGATGCGCTCCATCGACCGCGTGCGTGACGCCTACGGGACCGCAGTTGCCCGCCTCGTCCGGATCTCGGTGATCGGACTTGTTGTCGTCGCGGTCTGCGGGGTCGGCGTCGTGGGCCTGGCGAAAGTCACCCCGACCGGGTTCCTCCCCGAGGATGACCAGGGCGCGCTGTTTGTCGTCGCGCAATTGCCGGGCGGCGCGTCGGTCGGACGGACTTCGGAGGTGATCCGCCAGGCTGAAGCCATCGTGAAGGAGGAGCCGGCCGTTGCCGACTACACGTCAGCGATCGGATTGAACTTCATCGACAATTATTCGCAGCCGAACGCCGCGTTCATGGTGTTGTCGTTCAAACCGTTCGACGAGCGCAAGGATGCTTCGCTCGGGGCGCAAGAGGTCCTCAAGCGACTCGGTGCCAAGCTCCGCCAGATCCAGGGCGGAATCGTCGTACCTCTCGCGCCGCCGCCGATCGTCGGTCTCGGCACCGGGGGTGGATTCGCCTATGTGCTGGAAGATCTGAGTGGCGGCGACCCGAAGGCGCTCGCGCAGGTCGTCCGCGGACTCATGGTCGCCGCCAACCAGGATCCGCGATTGAGCCGCGTGTTCAGCACGTTCTCGGCGACGAATCCGTCGATCTACCTCGACATCGATCGCGACAAGGCACAGATCCTTGGCGTGCCGCTGAGTGCCGTCTTCCAGGCGATGCAAGCCTCACTCGGCGGATATTTCGTCAATAACATGAACCTGTACGGCCGGACCTGGCAGGTCCAGGTCCAGGCCGAGGCCGCCGACCGCTCCAGTATCGACGACCTCTATCGGATCAACGTCCGCAATGGCAAAGGACAGATGATCCCGCTCAGGAGCCTGGTGGAAGTCCGCGTCGTTGTCGGCCCGCCGTCGCTGATCCGCTATAACAATCTGCGTGCCGTGACGATTCAGGGCGCGCCCGCGCCCGGCGTCTCGTCCGGGCAAGCGCTCAAGGCCATGGAAGAGGTGGCGGCGCGCGCGCTTCCTCCGGGCTTCGCAGGCGAATGGACCGACACTGCATTCCAGGAGAAGCGTGCCGAGGGCAAGACCGGGATGATTCTCGGTTTTGCGGTGCTGTTTGCCTATCTCTTCCTGGTCGGGCTCTACGAAAGCTGGACCATTCCGGTGCCGGTGCTGCTGTCGGTGACGGTTGGCATCCTGGGATCGTTCGCCGCGATCGTGCTCGCCGGCTTGACGCTCGATCTCTACGCGCAAATCGGCATCATCGTGTTGATCGGGCTTGCGGCCAAGAACGGCATTCTGATCGTCGAGTTTGCGAAGGAGAAGCGGGAGCACGGCGTGCCGTTGCTCGAGGCCGCAACCGAAGGGGCGAGGCAGCGCTTCCGCCCCGTGATGATGACGTCGTTCGCCTTCATCCTTGGGCTGCTTCCTCTGGTGATTGCGGTTGGCGCTTCGCAGCTTGCCCGACGTGATGTCGGGACCCCCGTGTTCGGCGGTATGATCTTCGCCTCGTTCATCGGCGTCTTCGTCATCCCGCCGCTTTACGTGGTCTTCCAGATGGCTCGCGAACGGGTCAGACCGCCGGCCGCTCGTCAAAAAGCAAGTGAGCCAAGCGCCAGGGCGGCGGAATGACCCACATGCCGCGCCGCGATTCAGCAGGCTGGATCGTAGCTGGTTTATATAAACGGCGATCGATCAGATTGATTTGACCTCGCCCCCGTCCATCCGGAGCGTGGAGCCGGTCATCCAACGCGCGCCTGGCGACACAAGGAACGCCATCAGCTCGGCGATCTCCTCCGGCTCGCCATAGCGCGCAATGCCCGCTTCAAGCGGAAATTTTGCGGTTGCTTCTTCCACGGTCATGTTGTGGAGCGGTGCCCAGTGAGCAAGATAGGACCGACGGCGGCCGGTCATCACGGGGCCGGGCAAGACGCTGTTGACTTGTACGCCGTCGGCAATGCCGCGATCCGAAAAGGCCTTGGCGAGCGCCACGATGGCGGCATTGATCGTGCCCACGGCCGCGTAAGGCGCTTTTGGGAAGAGCGCTGAATTTCCCGACATGAATACGACAGCGCCCTTGGCTTGTTTGAGTGATGGCCAGGCCACGATCGCCAATCGCCGCGCGCCATGAAGCTTCAGTGCCAGACCCCCGTCCCACTGCTCATCGGTCATTTCGAAAAGGTCGACCTGCGGTACCGCGCCGGCGATGTTGAGCAGTGCATCGATCCTGCCAAAGGCCGCTAGTGTCTGCTCGACAACTTTCTTCGCCGCCGAGCTGTCGGAAAGATCGAGATCGATAACAAGCGGCTCGGCCCCGGCCGCTCTCACGGAGGCCGCGGTTTCCTCGAGATTTTCGCGCCCGCGTGCAGCGAGCGTGATCGACGAAAAATCCTTTGCGAGACGGATTGCCGTTGCACGTCCGATGCCCCGGCTGCTGCCGGTGACGATCCCCACTGACTTTGACATCCGAGACCCTCCTGTTGCGACGAAACCGGTGATTGACTACGCGTTGAGAATTGCCGAATCAGGCGAGGAAGTCGCGAATCGCCGCCGCAATCTCTTTTGCATGCGTTTCCAGCGCGAAGTGGCCGGTGTCGAAGAAACGCACGACCGCATTGGGAATATCGCGTTTGAACGCCTCCGCCCCGGGCGGCAAGAAGAACGGATCGTTCCTGCCCCATGCAGCGAGAAACGGAGGCTTATGGGTGCGAAAGTAATTCTGAAAGACCGGATAGAGTGCGACGTTGCTCTTGTAGTCGCCGAATAGATCTAGCTGAACGTCGTCGGCGTCAAAACGTGCGAGATAAAAATTGTCGAGCGACTGACCATCCGGGGAAACTGTCGCTTCATTGACGACACCGTGGGTGTATTGCCATCGCGTTGTCTCAGGAGTGAGGAAGGCGCGAAGTGCTTCGCGATTGGCTTGCGACGGTTCCTGCCAATACGCGCGAATAGGAGTCCAACCCTCACTCAGGCCCTCTTCATAGGCATTGCCATTCTGCGAAATAATCGCGCTGATGCGTTCTGGGTGTTTCACGGCGATGCGAAAGCCCGTAGGTGCGCCGTAGTCGAAGACGTACATCGCGAACCGATCAAGGCCGATTATTTCAGTGAAACGATCGATGACGTCCGCAAGGTGGTCGAACGTATAGGCAAATTTGCCGCGCGCGGGCATATCTGACTGGCCGAAGCCCGGCAGGTCGGGTGCAATGATGTGAAAGCGATCCGCGAGCAGCGGGATGAGGTCCCGGAACATGTGGCTCGCGCTCGGAAATCCATGAAGCAACAGCAGCGCGGGCGCATCAGCGGCTCCTGCTTCCCGATAGAAGATCTTTAGATCGTCGATGTTGGCATATCGATATTGGATGGCGCTCATAGCAGGTCTCCTTGCTGACGAGTAATATCTATTAAGAAGTTAGCGCCCGGCGTGCCCGCATGCTACGGATGGCTACCAAGATGGGTCATGGCCGCGATCCGAAAAGCTGGTTCGCTCGCGTGCTAGTTGGCAGGAACAATGTTACGCACGGCATCGAGAATGACATCGACAACCGCATTCGGCGCGGTGACGCTCGGCGTGTGATCGACCGGGTACGATCGCACCTCAGCCTTCATTCTTTCCGCCATGAAACGCTGCGTGCCTGGGACGATCATGTGATCCGCTTCGGCCAGCAGAAACCAGCTGGGCCGGTCTAGCCAAAGCGGGTGTCCGACCTTGACGCTGATGCAAGGTACCGCGATCGGCCGCTGAACAGCGGCGAGCAACGCTTGCTCCTCGGCTGTGGCGTTTTGTGCGAAGGCCGCCGCGAACGCGTCCTCGGGCAGCCAAATCAGGCCGTGACTGTCAGGAGCCAGCTTGGGGGCCTTTGGATGAGGTTCCGCACGATAGAACACGTCCGCTACCGTCTCGCCCTCGTCCGGAGCAAGGGCCGCGATGTAGACGAGCGACCTGACTTTCTCGCTGCGTGTGGCTGCGATGACCGCACCAGCATAAGCGTGGCCGACCAGCACGACCGGACCGTCGACTCGCTCGAGCGTGCGATCGAGTGCCGCCACGTCATCCGGCAAAGACGTCAGCGGCAGCGGCGCTGCGACCGATTTGACGCTGAGGGCGGTTAGCGAACT
>Ga0073928_10005065_pt1 | contig 18791 bp, 22 predicted proteins | sample PaiPotPPA55metaG_FD_76969 | JGI IMG/M metagenome (GOLD analysis project Ga0073928, IMG submission 76969) | Iron sulfur acid spring bacterial and archeal communities from Banff, Canada, to study Microbial Dark Matter (Phase II) - Paint Pots PPA... ... | reverse complement strand
TCCAGACGATGAAGTCCGGCCCGGTCTCCGCGCCAAGACGGTAGCTACTCGGTTGACGCCGGAGGAGCTGCGCGAGGTTGAAGCCGCCGCCGAGCGCGATGGAAAATCGCTCGCCGAATGGCTCCGCGAGCTGGCCTTGAAGACCGTCCGGCAGCGTCCGGCGGACCCGATGGAACTGCTGCTGTCAGAGGTTTCGGCGACCCGGTACGTGCTCCTGAATCTCTTCCACGCGACCGCTCTGGCGAACGCGGAAGGGAAGCATCTGCTCCCTGATTCCGTCGTCAAAATCCGCGACCAGGCCGACGCTCGGAAGCTCGAAAGCGCGCGCAAATTGATCGCGGATTTTCTCGCCCAGGATGGGCGGGGCGGGGGTAAGCCATGAGCCGCCCGTTGCAGTTCCCGAGCCGTTCGGGGAGGCTGTTCTGGCTCCTTTTCTGGGTCGCGCTGGGACCGTTCCTGCTGGTTGTTCCAACTTCGGTTTGGATCTCCATGACGCTTGCGCCGCTCCAAGAGGTCTACCTCCCAAGCTATGCCGCGAGTTCCCTTGGAGCCCGTCTGCCCCAGAACAAGACGACCATCCGGTGGGTGATGAAGACCGCCCCCAAGCGCAAACCGGTTACCGCCTCGCCCGAGGATGTAGTCTCCGGGCCGGACCCCAAATTGCCAGTCAACCTCTCGCCCAAAGCCGTCGCGGAGGGCTGGCGCGGTGTGACGTTGAGCGCTCCAGAGAAGTCGCCGTCCGACATTTTAGCCAGGGGTCTGCGGGAGTATATCTATGACGGCGAGAGCGCTTGGTGGCTCTTCGTCAGGCCGATGCTCTGCTGTCTGGCCGGCCTGATGCTGCTCTACGCGCTCGGGCTTCAGATCAAAACGGGTTGGCTGGGTTGGGGTTCCCGGAAGCATGAGGAGCGGCACGGGCGGCGGACCAAAGGCCCGGAGTTGCAGCCAGGTGGCGGCTGGCGCCGCCGGCTCCGATCCGATGGGATTTCCTTCCGGCTGCGCTTTGAGAAAGCGCCCTGGAGTTGGCTTCCGTTTGGGCCAACTTATCGGATTCCGCGCCGGCTGGAGTCCAGCCACATCGAGTTGATCGGCGACACCGGTTCGGGCAAATCGACGGCCATCCGGCAGATTCTTCGCCAGGTCCAGGAGCGCGGCGACACGGCCATCGTCTACGACCCGGCAATGGATTTCGTGGGGGAGTTTTACGATCCCAGCCGCGGCGACCTGATCCTGAATCCTCTCGACGCCCGGTGTCCCTACTGGGGGCTGGGAGATGAGCTGGACCGCCCGGAGACAGGCACGACCATCGCCGCAGCGTTCCTGCCCGAGAAGGAGTACGAGAAGGCGTACTTTACCGATGGGCCAAGGCGGATACTCGCTCATTTGCTCAAACGGGGGCCGCAGCCCAGGGACATTTTGAGATGGATGACCGATCCAGACCAGATGGCCGCGATGGTGACAGGAACGCCGCTGGCCGCCCTGATCGATCCCGCAGCTCCGGCGCAGAGGGCCGGTGTTCTTTCCAGCCTCAATATGATCGCCGACAGTCTGGAGCTGCTGCCCGAATGGGAGCACACTCGGCCGACCTTTGCGACGGCCGAGTGGTACACCGAGCGCAAGCGGTGGGTTTTTCTGACCTCCAGCCCCGGCTCCCGGGAGAAGATTTTGCCGCTCCATTCGGTATGGCTCGATCTATTCATTTTGCGGATGCAAGGCCCCTGCGAGGACCCGAACGCGAAGCCCGTATGGTTCGTGTTGGACGAGCTGGCGAGTTTGAACAAACTGCCCCAGCTCCACGCCGCCGTCACCGAAAACCGCAAGTACGGCAATCCCGTTGTGCTTGGCTTCCAGGGGCGCAGCCAACTTGAAAAACGCTACGGTCAGGACGCCGAGACCATGCTCTCGCAGCCTGCGACCAAGGTATTTTTCAAGACCTCCGAGCCGCGCGCGGCCAAGTGGATCTCCGACACCATCGGAGAGATCGAGGTCGAGCGTTTGAAGGAGTCGCGCAGCATGGGGCTTATCGGCAGTAAGAAGTCCTATGCGATGGAGATCGCGACCAAGCCGCTCATTATGCCGTCCGAAATCTCCGGCCTTGAGCCGCTGCACGGCTTCATCAAACAGGAGAATCGTGTCGTACCCGTCTGCTTCGCGCTGGCGAAGAAACGATCCAAACAGGCTGAATTTATTGAGCGGAAGATGCCGCAGGCTGCACCCAAGCCAGTGCTGACCATGCCGGCGGCCCCGGCACCCGCAGAGCTGCCAAGGCGGGCGGCGGTCCCGGCCACGCTCCCGCTTGCCGATCCTCCGCCCACACCTCAAAAGCGCAAAGAGGCGTTCGTCTGGGATGAGACCAGGGGGATCGACTGAGGGAAGCTACGTGAACCTATTCGGCGGCAGGTTCAGCAACAGGAGGTGCAGTCTTTGCGGAGACCTTTTTTGCTGTTTTGGAAGAAGCTTTCTTGGAAGCAGCCTTTTTTGCCTTTGCGGGCTTCTGAACGTTGTTCACGATTGCCACAAATTCAGTCCACTTGATTTTCTGCCCGTTTTCCCGCCGAGTTTTGCCCTCGCACCAAATGAGATGGCTCTTGGTGATCACCAGATCGCCCAGTCTCTTCCCATCATTCGGTTCGCTGATCTCCAGTTCAATGCCTTTGTTTTTAACGGCCATTTCTACGTCGAACGACTTGATCGAAACATCCATGTTTTGTATCCCCCTCAGCATCGTATCGGAGGGACCGCTACATTTGCCCGTGATGTGCCGAGATAAACCGCATCTTTAAGTAGAGGCTTTGCATGCTTTCTATGTCTCCCAAGCCGTTATCCGCTTCGCAGGCGCAGACGTACCACGAACGCGAGTTCGCGTCCCAGGCTCAAAGCTACTGGAGCCGGGACCAGCAGGGATACAGCGAGTGGCAGGGCAAGCTGGCCCAGCAGTGGGGGTTGGAGGGGCCGGTCGGCAACGAGGAGTTCGCGCGCCTGACCGAGGGCCAGCACCCTTTGAGCGGGGAGCAGCTGGTTCGTCATCAGCCTCAGAAGACTTACGAGAACCAGATTGGAAGGGAAGTAACCAGCGTGGAGCACCGGGCCGGATGGGATGGGACCATCTCCGCGCCCAAGTCGGTTTCGCTCACCGCGCTTGTGGGCGGGGATGACCGGGTGCGAGAGGCGCACCGGGAGAGTGTCCGGGTCGCCCTGGGAGAGCTGGAGCAGTTCACCCAGGCGCGAATCGGCAACGTCCACAAGCCCGAGACGACGGGGAAGTTTGTGGCGGCGACCTTCGAGCATGATACGGCGCGGCCCGTCGATGGCTACGCCGCGCCGCAGCTCCACACCCACGCTGTCATCTTCAACGTTACCGAGCGCGAGGGCGGTTCCGGCAAGCTGACCCGCTCCGTGCAGTCGCACGAGCTATACGCCGCACAGAAGTACGTTACGGCGGTCTACCGGTCGGAGCTGGCGACGCGGTTGCACGGGTTGGGTTACCAGTTGGAGCGCGGCGAGTACGGGCAGCCGGAGATCAAGGGCTACACCAAGGAATATCTTGAAGCCTCCAGCCTGCGCCGGGAGCAGATTCAGGACTACAAGCGGGAGCAGGGCCTGGACGGCGCGTCGGCGGCACAGATTGCCGCGCACCGGACGCGCGATCGCAAGGAGCTGCTGTCGCCCGAGGAGGTCTTGCAGCGGCATCGGGATTTGGCGGCGCAGTACGGCCATCAGGCGGATCGCGTCGTCGCCCAGGCAAGAGAGCTGGGGCAAACCCACGCATACGAGCCCGACAATAAAGCCGCACAGCAGGCTGTGACCTACGCCCGAGATCATCTCTTCGAGCGCGGAGCAGTCCACGCCCGGAAAGACATACTGGCGGCGGCGCTCGACAGGGGAATGGGGCAGACGACTTCTAGCCAGGTGCGGGAGGAGTTCGAGCGTAGAGTGCAGATCGGGGAGTTTCGCAGGGTCGAGAACATAGGGACCGGCCCGCAATATACGACTGCCACCATGCTGCGCCTGGAGCGCGAGACCATCAACCACATGGAGAAGGGCAATCGTCCCGATGCCCCGATGCTGGTCCGGGCGGATGTTCGGATTAGGACGGTGGACCGCCACCCGGAGCTGAACGCCGGACAGCGGAAGGCCGTCGCTGAGGTCTTTCTCTCCCGCGAGAAGATCGTCGGCATGGATGGAGTGGCGGGCGGGGGCAAGACGACGACGCTGGCCGTGGTGCGTGAAGGGGCGGAGGCTTCCGGGTACGCCGTGGAGGGGTTTGCGCCCACGTCCCGCGCAGCGCAGAAGCTCGGCGAGGCGGGGATCGAGACCAAGACCTTGCAGGCGCATCTTGCTCAAGGGCAGAGGGTGGACACCGGCGAGCATCGGCTCTATGTGGTCGACGAGAGTTCGCTCGCGTCCACCAAACAGATGCACGAGTTCATGAGCCGCCTGCATCCGAACGACCGCGTTCTCTTAGTAGGCGATACCCGGCAGCATGAATCGGTCGAGGCGGGCCGCATCTTTGCCCAGCTCCAGGACGCGGGCATGAAGACGGTGAAGCTCGATGAGATCGTGCGGCAGCGCGATCCGGAGCTGAAACAGACCGTCGAGCAGCTCGCGCGGGGCGAAGTCGGCACGGCGATAGCAGGGCTGGAGCGGCAGGGCCGCATCCATGAGATCCAGGGACACGACGAGCGTATTACAGCCATTGCGAAGGAGTATGCGAGGTCGCCGGAGAGCACGTTGGTTGTCTCGCCCGATAACCGCTCCCGCGCGGAGATCAACCAGGCCATTCATGCGGAGATGCAGGCGAAAGGCATCGTCAGCAAAGACGAGCATCGCGTACAGATCCTCGTTCCGCGCCAGGACCTCACCGGCGCGGATCGCACCTGGGCCGAGCGGTACAACGTTGGCGATGTGCTGCGCTATTCGCGCGGCTCCAAAGAAACAGGCATCGATAAAGGCGAGTACGCGCGGGTGACGGGCACTGACGCGGCCAGCAACAGGCTTACCGTCGAGATGAGAGACGGAACAGAGCGCAGTTACGACCCGCGCCGTCAGCAGGGCGTCTCCGTCTACCGCAAAGAGGAGCGGGCTTTCTCCACCGGGGATCGGCTTCAGCTCACCGCGCCCTCGCATGAGCTGAAGGTAGCAAACCGCGAACTGGGGACGGTGGAGGGTATCGGCGAGGGTGGCCGGCTCTCACTCAAGATGGACGGGGGCCGCGAGGTCGAGCTTGATCCCGCCAAGCATCCGCATCTCGATCACGGCTATGCGGTGACCAGCCATTCCAGCCAGGGGCAGACCGCCGACCGCGTGTTGATCCACGTCGATACCGAGCTGGGAGCCAAAGACCTGCTTAACAACCGCATGGCCTATGTCGCCGTTTCGCGCGGGGCCTACGATGCGCAGCTCTTCACCAACGACAGTGAGAAGCTGGGGGCAGCGCTGGGGAGGGATGTATCGCACAGCAGCGCCCATGCGCCGGAGATGAAGCCAGAACAGAAACAGGAGCAAGCTGTCACGCCGCAGCGGGAACAGAGATTGGATGTTGGCTTGGGTCTCTAAGCGAGCAAGCCGGCACCCCCGGCACCACGCCTGAGTTTCGTTGGCCATCAGAGCGCAGCTTCACCCCAGCCATACGCCAAAAGTGATCTTGTCTGGAGCCGAGCGGTCAGTCTCAATTTGGTTGGCAATCGCCCGCAATGCTTGCGCCTGAGCCTTGGATCGAGCCTCAACGTCTGTGGCTCCGCTCGTACGCACTTCCAGCTTTTCAATTGTCGCCGTCCAGCTTCTATCCTGCTCGTGACTGATGACGATACTGTATTCCAGCGCAACATCTCCGCGTGCGGCCAATTCTGTCATGGAGAGAGTCTACGCGCCTTCAACGGAGGTTTCAACCTTCATTACCTTTCCTATCGGTAAACGTATGTCATTTAGGAAAGGAGACTTAGACTTGACAAAGCTCCCGCTTGGAGGGATTCTGGCTGTAGGCCGTGCCAGCACCACCGGCGCAGCGCCCTGGCCACGCGGAATCGATCCGCCTTGGCCAACAAGCAGGAGAAACACCATGAAGATGTTCAGACATAACCGGCTCAACAATGAGCCTTGCCCAGAGTACCCAGGTGATCGCATGAAGAAGGAGGGAGATTTCGTTGAAATCCTTCGGCAACCCCGTGGCAATGAAACCCGCGTGGCCAGGGTTGCAATCATTCACCTCTTACCTGGCGAGTCCGTTGAAGAGCTAGCATAACCTTGGGCGGCCCGCTCGGGCCGCCTCGTTTGTTTGGCCAAGGCAAGTGGTTTGGTTTAGCTGTTCTGGAGCCAGCACGCTAAGGGGCGGTGTCTGGACCCTACAAGCGGCATTATCGTGGACTATTGCGCAGCAGCTACAATCGTCCCGAGAACGGAATATGACGCTTAGGCTTTACTTCATTCCAATGCACCCAAAGCCCTATTCGGACGATGAGCCGGATACGGAGCCAGTCGAATTTGCCGATCACGTAGGGGCAGTTATTCCCCTAGTCGGAGACTTGTACTGGTTTCCGATGCTCCCCGACCGTCCAGTTCGCATCGTGGAGCGAGGCTTTTCCTATCGCAGCACAGTCATCAATGTAAGTCTCAGATGGGAATGGGCTTAAAGGATGGTACTGACATGACCGAACAGATTACAAACGTGGAGACAGACGACCGTCGCCGGTGCCCCGGTAGTGACTTGGCCTTGCCGTCTGACCTAGTGAATGAGAGCACCCATCGTGCTGTTTGCCCGGACTGCGGCCAGCGGGTTGCGGTTTGGTTGTCGGGATCATGGTTTCGTGAGTTGCATTGGGAGCCGGTCAATGCAGAGCATCAGACCGCTATCCGTAAGTCCCACAAAGGGTAAGTTTCGGGACAATTCGCAGAGCCGCTAAAAACGCGGGCTTGCGCGTCCCAAATGTCTGTCCCACAATGAGGGCATGAATTACGGCTACGCAATAGTATCGACCGACGACCAGAACGCCGACCTGCAAAAGGTCGCGTTGCGGAAAGCGGGGTGCAAGAAGATTCTCACCGACGACGGATTGTCCGGCGTGACGACAAAGCGCCCTGCCCCTGCTCCGCTATCTCAAAGCCTTGAAGCCCGGCGATTCTTATGGTCTGAAAGATAGACCGGCTAGGCCGGAGCCGTCGCGACCTAATCATCGGAATGCATCCAAAAAATAGGGTCTCTGGCCCATCGTTCCATCAAGAAATCAGCGATTGTAAGCTTTAGCATAGTCAGCCTAAAGCGAATGGGGCCAAGGTTTTCCAACTTGACCCCGTAGAACTCTGACTTCGGATTACACCAATACATGATCGGTCTCTTCTGCGGTTTCCGCTGAAACGATGGGTTGAACGACAGGTAGCTGAACCACCTCGAAGGGAACAATTTGACCATTGGCAAAAATCGCATGGCGTCCATGGGATTTGTGCCATTGCGACAACGTCGGTGCGTTGCGCGCCGACTCCGATACCTGTCGCCAACCACCCGCATTCTTGAAAGAAAACGGAACTTCTGAGACTTCTAGTTTGGAAGAATCAAGGCCCAAATCTGCGACTACTGCGGTAGACATTTGTATGTTGTTCAGCTCATACGAAAACAGGTCCTGAAACCATGAAGCTCCAATAAACAAAAGTGCCCAAGGCTCCTTACCGTAAAGAGCTGAAGACCATCCCTTGAGTTGACTGTTCGTGCGCAGGAAGCATTGCCGAAGAAGAGAAAAGAGGTCCGTGACGGTCAAGCCTTCAGGAGCTTTAACCGGATCGAAATTGCGTACAATTGCTAGAGCCATCTGCATTTTAGAAAGCAGCGGACCTCTTGCATTGTCAATGATTGCTTCGGTGTCTTCAAGAAACCCTCTGACGTTGAAACAGGATGCAATGGGTTGCCATTCGCCTGTCTTGCGGTTCACAAGCAGAGGGCTAAATATCTGCGAATCTGGATGCCCGTTGACAAAGGTTGAACCGCGTTCTTTCTTGGGCTGAATCATGTCCACGAACGTACTAAACGTGCTGTAGCATCCCATCGGAAACCAGTCTCGTAGCGGCTCCCAGTTAGGGGCTGATTGATCTTTTAAATCCGAAGCGAGTTGGGATGGCGTGTAGCGGTGCCGGTAACGCGCTTCATCGTCAATCTGTTCATCTCGCCCTGTAAACATAATGGGCTGGAAAACGACCCCGAAGATCTTGTCAAGATTCTCGGCCGCGAACTGGACTATGCTTCCAACCGCGTCATTGTTCACGGTGTTGATGACCGTGACTTGCAGCGTCACGCGCATTCCAGCTTCGTTTATGTTCTTGATGGCGCGGAGCTTAACGTCGAGGAAATTGCCGATTCCTCTGTGCGCATTCTTCTCCTCTGTCATGCCGTCGAGTTGCAGATAAACACCGTGCAATCCGGCTGAATGTGCTGCAATGGCGAAACTCGGATCGTCTGCAAAACGGATGCCGTTAGTTGCAACGTGTAGCCGAATCAGTCCCAAGCTATGAGCGTATTCCACGGCTTTTAGGAAGTGAGGGCTCAGAGTGGGTTCGCCTCCAGAAAAAAGGATATTGAACTCACGTTTAGGTTCTACAGCAGCCGCATTGTCGAGGAGAGCCTTGATCTCTTCAAAAGACGCTTCAGATACGTGCCCAAGTTGATTGGCATCCATGAAGCAAGTGCCACATTTCATGTTGCACCGCGTCGTCAGGTCCACAATAACGAACGATCCGCGGCCATGTTGAACGCTATGCACTCCATGGGGGCCTACTTCAGTACGCGGAAAATCGCAGCCAGGAAAGAGGTTTTCCATTTGCCAGAAAAAGCTTGCGTCTGAGGCGAGCGTGTCCTCAAAGGGACCGTGACGGTCGCAGGTTTTGCGCATTACTACCGTTCCCGCTTCTTCGAGAATCTCTGCGTCAATCACGCCAGGAGATAGCGTCAGTGATTCCACGCTTTGTTTTCCTCGCAACACGCTGTCACGTGTTTCAAGCAAGCACTTTGGGCAAACAGATTGAGTCTTTCGAGGTCCCAGTGGCGGCATAGCCCGTTCTCGACGCTTCAGAAGAGGTTGCTTCGACCACGTAGGCGTCGGGAGCTTACCTTCAGGGAGCAAGCTATTTAACGTTTGAACGGCGCGCCAAGCAAGATTTGCAGCGCTAAGGGAGGCGTCTGTAAGGTTCATAAAGCTCCATGAAAACGGGGGGTTAGAAACGTTTGCATGATCGCCGAGGCTCCTCACATCCTCTAGCGAGGCCGATTGGGTGCGGTACATCTCGTGGCAGCTATCCTTGAACGCCATGATGATCTTTTAGGACCATCACATCGTTTCTTTCCAATCAAGGCGGAAATGGTTATATTCAGCGAAGCATTCCGAACAAGACGCCAAATGAAGACGTGCCGGATGCGATACGGGCAGGCGGTCTTCCGCAAGTGCCTTAATTGTGTGCTCTGTAGGGCAACCCTTTCTTTCAGGATTGGGGTTAGCTTCCAAGAAGAACTCTTTTATGAGGGCACGCGTGTTTGAATCGAGCATCTGTCAGTCACCTTTCGAGATAAATCCCGTCTTCGACCGAATTGGCTCCAATTTTACGAGTGCGGCAGCGGCATCGTCAAAACCATGGAACAACGGAGTTTCACGCCTGACGGAGGCGTCATCCGCTCGGCAGAGCTAGACCGTGCGCCGCAGACCAAGCTCGGCTGGAAGGCTTCAGCGATGGAGCGCTGCGGCGTCGAGACCGAACGCGACCGGCAGCTGGGGTGTGGTGACCCCTAATTTGGCAACAGGCTGTTGTCAAATTAGCCCATTGCCGTTCTAAGCCCAAATCCCTGATTTTTCCGGATGCCGAAACACACACAGCGGAAAGGCAAGACGCCGGCGCTTACCCCGGAGGAAGCGCGGACGCTGCCCGATTCCATCGATACCACTCCCTTCCAGGCTTGCGCGAATCGATAGAGCACCGGCCTTCTAAGCCGGGGGTTGATCGGGCCGGCACCAACTACTACAACATAAAGGACGTTATGTTGTAGTAATCCACGCCGGAAGCTGCTACGCTCCGGGCATGAACTTTGCACAGTGGAAAGTGACCCCTAACCTTCCGGGGCTGGAAGATGCGGAAGAGTTTATTGTGGACATCCCCGACGGCACCAGCCGCGAGGATGCTGTGGCGAACATAGCGCTCGATGAACATAGCGACACAATCACAGAAGCAGACAGGTTCGGCTTTGAGAATGAGTGGCCTCGCGAAATACAGCGGCAATTTGCCGCTGGTGAGGGAAAGCGGCGGCCATGGAAAGCTTAGTCCCGGCGCTGCCCGTTCGAGGCATTGAGCTTCCTGCCCTCATTGCTCGCGCGGGCGACAAAACCACATGGCGCTTCCTCGAATTCTTCACGGTCAATATCCGCAATTCCAATACGCGGGCTGCCTACGGCCGCGCGGCTAGCTCCTTTCTGCGCTGGTGCGAGGATCTCGGCATCGCGGAGCTGGGCCAGGTGCAGCCGGTGCACGTCGCGGCCTACATCGAGCAGCTGCAGGCCGAGCGCTCCGCACCCACGGTCAAGCAACATCTGGCCTGCCTGCGGATGCTCTTCGACTGGCTCGTCACCGGCCAAGTGATTCCATCCAATCCCGCGCACTCCGTCCGGGGGCCGCGCCATTCGGTGAGCAAGGGCGCAACGGCGGTCATCTCCTCGGCCGAGGCCCGCGAGCTGCTCGACAGCATGGACGCCTCAACCGTCGTCGGCCTGCGCGATCGCGCGATCGTCGCCGTCATGGCCTTTACCTTCGCGCGAGTGAGCGCCGTGGTGGGGCTGAAGATTGAGGACTACTACCCGCAGAAAAAGCGCTGGTGGCTGCGCCTGCGCGAGAAAAATGGCAAGGTGAACGAAATGCCCTGCCATCACAAGCTCGAAACCTACCTCGACGCCTACATCGCGGCAGCCGGCATCAAGAGCGATCGCAAGGGGCCGTTGTTCCGGGCTGCGATCGGCCGAACCGGCCAGCTCTCTGATCGGGGATTATCCCGCACCGATGTCTGGTACATGGTGCGCCGCCGGGCGGCCGACGCGAAGATCGAAACCGCCATCGGCTGCCACACCTTCCGCGCCACCGGCATCACCGACTACCTGACCAACGGCGGCAAGCTCGAAATCGCCCAGCGCATGGCGGGCCACTCCAACGCCAAAACAACCGGCCTCTACGACCGCCGCAACGATGACATCAGCGTTGGCGAAGTCGAGCGCGTGGGGATTTGAGGGAGGCTGGAGGCCGGAACATCTCTTGCAAATGCCCGCAAAATGCCCTATATTTGAGATCTACCCGCTAGCAGGGCCGCAAGGTCTTGTTAGTCCAGAGGCCACCAAGAGCTTGCTTTTGGTGGCTTCTGCATTTTTGGAACAAGGCCGATTGTGAAACGCACTTACGTCTACGTCGATGGCTTCAACCTCTACTATCGAGCCCTCAAAAAAACGAAATACAAGTGGCTCAATATAGAGGCCCTGGTCAAGGGCCTTCTCGACCCTGACAACGATATCCAGTGCATCCGGTATTTCACCGCGCCGGTCAGCGGGAAGCTCGATCCGGGCCAGCCGATCCGCCAGCAGCGATACCTCCAGGCGCTGAGCACGATCCCCTGCATATCCTTCCATCAGGGCAATTTCCTCACCAAGGCCAAATGGCGACCGCTGGTTAACCCCTCCCCTGGCGGCCCGACTCATGTCGAAATCTGGAACACGGAAGAAAAGGGATCCGACGTCAACCTGGCGACATACCTGATTCACGATGCCTGGCGCGATCTCTTCGACGTGGCCGTTGTGCTTTCGCAGGATACCGATCTGAACGAGCCGGTGCGCATCGTACGGGATGAAATCAAGAAAGATGTCGGCGTCGTCTGCCTGGACGGAAAAGCGCCGGGCAAGCTGGCGAGTCATGCCAGTTTTGTGCGGCATGTCACGGACAGCCGCCTGGCGGCGGCGCAGTTTCCGGACACGATGGCTTTCGGGAAGAGGGGCAAGACCGTGACTCGGCCGGTCGAGTGGATCTAGAGCAGACCTTAGTTCCCTTTGCGGAAGTACAACTCCGCCGCTTCCCTGCCCTTGCTGGCTCATCCGCACATGCTGCGCCACGCTTGCGGCTTCGCCCTGGCCGACCAGGGCGCGGATACGAGGCTCATTCAGGACTACCTCGGACACCGCAACATTCAGCACACAGTCAAGTACACCGCCACCAACCCGGCGCGGTTTCAAAAGCTCTGGCGGTGAGAAAGTCCCGCGCCGGAGATTAGGGCTGTCCCGTCACGATGACAATCAGCCATGCATAGCCGACGCAAAAACATAAGAGACAACTGAAGCCCAATGCCAGATTTCTGGAATATCTGAAGCGCGTGTAAGGTTTCGTGTTGTGCTGATGCGCTTCGTAGTTGAGCAGCATGAACACCATAAAAAGAACTCCGTAGATGATGCTCAGAGCCAGCAGAAACAATGGAGAAGCGAACGACGAAGATAGCCGTCCAGCTTTGCTGAATGAAGCAGAACCGACCAACAGAACAATAGAGCCGGATGCGAGGCCGATCACGAACTTTGCAAGATCAAGATAGTTTGAAAGTAGCGGTTGAAATGCACCCTTTTCTCCGTGGGCATCGAAATTAAACGTCGTTCCCTTTAGCCCGAGCCAAGCAACCGACCAGGTGATGCAGAGCACACCGGCCCCGACTAAAATTCCATACAAGCCGGGAAACTGGAACATTGTGCACATAGCATTAAACCTTGATCCTCTTAGGCGTTTCAATCCTAGGCTCAAAAACACGGCGGCGCACAACGCTTTATCGGGCACTTGCGATCTAAGACTTCCCTACCCTTTACGGTTGAGCGTCGCCGGAACACTCGATTGCAGGGAGTCATGTGAGCCGCTTGGCACAGGCACAGGCACAGGCACAGGCACAGGCACAGTACTCTCCTTAGGACTTGCCGCAGCCAGCGCGTAAAAGGGGCTATGTTCCGATGAAATGCCAGGTGAGATCGGGATCGTGTTTTCGTTCAGACCTGCCGCAGCCTGCGCATAAAAGGAGCTGTGTTCCGACGAAGCACTAGGTGAAATAGGAATAGTGTTTTCGTTCAGACGTGCCGCAGCATTCGCGTAAAAGGAGCTGTGTTCCGACGAAGCGCCAGCTGGCATTGGGATAGTGTTTTCGGTTGAACTTGCCGCAGCCACGGGAACGCGAACGACCAGCAGCCCGCCCAAATCCGTGAGCACTGCTCCCATCGGAATTTCGATTGTTTCCGCTGGAGTCTCGCACGAACAGCCCTCTAATGCGAATTGGGTTTGCCCCAAGCGCTTGAACACGTATGGTTTGCTGCATTTCGGGCAGACTAATTCTTCCGTCCCGGCCAGGAGAGACACAGGCGCTGCACTTACAGGAAATGACAGCCGCCTAAAAACGTTCATCGCGGTGTGCGTGTTGAAATCACCGCGTAGCAGCCCCGTCGCTTCTGCAAGCGCCTGTTTCACCGGATACCGCTTGCCGTTCACCGTTACTGCAACTTCCCGCACGTCCTCCGGTTTCACGGCTTGCAGTTTCCGCTCGACACCTTCCTTACTCAGCACAAACTCAACTCCGCCAATTCTGAATTTGATCTCGATTCCCATTACCACCTCCACACCACCAATACTACCACCTCACCACCTATTTATTCCAACACTCGCAAGATGCAGGAGCGACGAACCATCGGCGGCACTTCCCTTCCCTGTCCGAATCTGCTTATATGCGAGTAGGACTGTCGCATCGTATAGGTGTATACATGTACATTGTTGCTGTCGTGGCCGAAAAAGGCGGGGTCGGCAAGACGACCCTGGCGCTCGATCTTGCGGTTACAGCTACCCGTGAGGGACATAGCGTTGCCGTGCTGGACGTTGACCAGCAGGCTACCGCGTCGAAATGGACAGACCGGCGCACCGAGGAGCGGCCTTGGGTCGTCCCTACTCACGCATCCCGGATTGCGGCGAGCATTGAGCAGGCTAAGGGGCAGGGCGTCGATTTCGTCGTGATCGACACGCCCCCGCATTCTTCCACGGAGGCAGCCGAGGCCGCTCGCCGTGCGGATGTTGTAGTGGCACCCGTAGAGCCGCACGTCTTTGCAATGGAAACCCTGAGCAAGCTGGCCGACCTGCTCAAAATCGCTGGCAACGCGCCCTACTTCGTTGTCGTAAACAAAGCGCCGGTACAGGGCAGCGAGGGGATCAATGCCGCTGACTTCATCCGACAGCAGGGCTTTACCGTCGCGCCGGTTATCGTCCATCTGCGGGCCGCGCATCGACATGCCGGAAATGTCGGCAAGGTCGCCGCTGAATACGAGCGCAACGGCAAGGCGGCAGAGGAAACGCTACAGCTATACATGTATACATGTAAATTCATCGACACCCAAAGGAGGGCGAATGCCAAAGCCGAACCCGCTCACGCAAGGGCTTAATCATCAATCCGCCAGTGTCGCCGTGTTACCGGCGAGAGCCGAGAAACCTGCCGCCGCCGTTCGTTCCCGCGAGGGGCGCGTGTTGGTAGGGGGCCATTTTGCCCCGGAGGTTCAAACCGCGCTCAAGATCATAGCTGCTGAGGAACGCACAACGATACAGGCGCTATTGGCCGAGGGCATCAACACGGTTTTTGCAAAACGGCGTAAGCCGGAAATTGCCGAGTTCTCCGCGCAGTAAATACGCATACTCGTATACCTGTATACATGACTACAGGGAAGGGCAAGGAATGACAAAGCGCAGAGAAGGGCAGAGCGAGCTAACGCAGCTAGGCGACATTGTGACGCCGAAGCTGTTGAAGCAGATCAAGCGCCGACCCACGGGGCCAACGCCGATCCAGCAGCGATTGCTTGACGCTGCCGCGTTTAGCGTGGAGCAGCCCGACCTGCAAACGCTTCTCTACCAGCACACTGTTTTCTGTCAGACCAGCTTGCCGTACCGCGATCCCGGCGATGATGCTCGGACGTGGGAGCGGAGCAACGGCGATGTGCAGCTAGAGGTCATGGCAGGGAAGGCGATGCACCCTGACTTAGGGCGCTTTGTACCCGTAGGGCTTCCATTCGGCCCGAAGTGCCGCATGGTTCTCATGCACATCAACCAACGGGCGCTTGTCACGGAATCGCCGCACGTTGAAGTCGAGGACACGCTTTCGAAATTCGTGCGCAAGGTTCTGAAACTGGATTCCAAGGGCCGCAACATGCGCGTGGTGAAAGACCAGCTCGCGCGGCTTTCGGCTTCGTCGATCCGCCTAGGCGTTGTCCGCGACGGCCACGCCGTCACGGTCAATTCGCAGATCGTGACGGCCTTTGACGTTTGGTTTCCAAAGGACGACCGGCAGCGCGTTTTGTGGCCGTCCACCATTTCGCTTTCGCATGAGTATTTCAATAGCCTGATGAACCACGCCGTACCGCTCGACGAAACGCATATCGCGGCGTTATCGCATAGCGCCCTGGCCCTCGACATTTACACCTGGCTTGCGCAGCGACTCCACCGGATTCCAGCAGGGAAGCCCGCCCGCGTTTCATGGTTGGCGTTACACGGGCAATTCGGGCAGGGGTACGACCCCGAGCGCATAGACAACTTTCGGCGCGTCTTCCGAGTGGCCTTAAAAGAGGTTCTAATGGTCTACAGAGCCGCCCATGTGGACGACGAAGACCCAAGGCCACCGCGCATTTATTCGCAGGGTGGAAGCTATGTCTGGCGCGAGAAACCAGCCAAAGGGTTGACCCTCTACAACAGCCCGCCGCCTGTGCGGAAGCTCCTCAAATAAACCACGGCCACTTTGTAGGGAAGTGTTAAAAACCCTGTGTTTTGTGAAAGTTATCCACGGCCATTTTGTAGGGAGAAGTACGGCCATTTTGTAGGAAAAGGCCACGGCCATTTTGTAGGAGTATCCGCTAGTTAAAAATCCTCTAGCTTTTCCGGTAGTGCTAGTCCTGAAACGGTGGAGAAATCCGCAGCATCCCCCAAAACAATCGGAGCGCCCTAACGGGCGGACCAGCGAGCCTTATGGCTCGCATTCTGCGGAAGGGCGCTAGCGCCCCTCCCGCACCCTCCCCGCGACAAGTACAAAAACAAAACCTGCCTAATGAGGGTGGAGGTCGGTCGGCCGTATCGGCTAACGACTTAAATCCCTTCCAGATCGAGCGGAAAGACCACTACAACGGTCCTGAAGCAGAGAAGAGTAGGGGAGACATGCCAAAAGCACCCGTTCGCGAGTGGCTACGCGGCTGATCCAGGATTACTTGGGGCATCGAAACATTCAGCACACCGTGCCCTATAAGGGGGGGATACAATCGCAGCGAGGGCTATATGGCACGTTTGCCAACAAGTTCATTTCGCCTTTATGTTGCCGGGGCAGTAGCAGCCGCCGCGATTGAAGATTTGCGCGTGAATCTATTCAATTATTCTGGCTTCCCCCAGATACACGTCACTAGCGACAAAGACGGCGCATTTGACATCACTCTGAGCTGGGAAAGCTGGCAAACGCAATTTCAGCTAACGGACGCTGAAGCAAAAATAGCTGTAAAAACATTCAGGTCTGGCCCCCACTACGAACGCTCTATTTTTGACAAAGTGCAAAAGGCGTTGGCTGCACTTGAGGCGACAGTGTCGTCAGGCCGTAGAAGCATCCCACTTCCTGCATCATCCCTGTAAACAAAATTAGCGTTCAAAAGACTCTAGGCCGGGAATGACGCTCCTCGAAATGCATTTACAGCCCTCTCCTCTACGCGGCAGGGTCCATTCGCCGTTGATCCGCAAACCCTTTCCAACTTCAAATCGTTTGCCGTTCGCTGCTTGGTGAGCGGCATCCTGCTTCCGGTCGGCATCCGTAGGGTGACTTGGGTTCACCATGCAGGGCGCATTCGCATACATCCATATTGCGTGTGTGATACCAAGCCTCATCCGGCTTTCTTGCTCTGTGAGCGCCTCAGCTTTAAAGAGCAGTGTCCCGGTGATCTCTCCAGCGCGGCGAGTGGACATTCCATCTAGCTTTAGGAGGACGTTGTACAACAGCGGCATGTTTCCGCCTGCCTCGATCATGGCTAACGCCGCGTCATATATCTCGCGGACGTGTTTCTTTGGGATGTCGCCAAGGTGCTCTATATTTTGGCGAAGGTCAGCTCTCACCTTCTTTGTGACCAATGAAGCATCAAACTTCACGGTGGGCATCATGGGCCGTTTTTTGGCCACGGTAGAAGAGCTTTTCTCGTCCGGCTGTTGGGCATCCGGCCTCAATATGCGTCGTAACCAAGACATACAGCAAGCACCTCGCTCTTGTTGAGGATCGCAGCTTATCAGAGAACGCCAGGGATTGCCTGCTTGACCTGTTTACCGCCACCAACCCGGCGCGGTTCAAGCGGCTGTGGTGGTGAGGCCGCTACCCGTCATGATGGTCTTGAGAAATTTCTGTCAAAGCCGGCATTGACGGTTGCCACCACTTGCTCGAATACGGCCTTTCTCTTTTTCGCCGTCGGGGATTCGGGCTTGTCCTGTCCTTGGTATAGCTCGGCCTGCATCAGCATTTCCTGTTCGCGAACCGGGATCAACACGATCCGGCCGAGCTCCCCCAATTGCTTGTGCTCGAACAGATAACAATGCCCGCGATGGTCATAGCCGCTTCCAGCGGTGACATCCGGAGGTAACTCCGCTGGCTGCAACGGCCGCAACCCGGGCCGTCGTGGCCGACCCTCGGCAAGCCATTGCAATTGGGCCTCGTGGTGTTTGGCTTTTCCGAGTTTCTTAAGCCCTTGTTTAATCTTCCGGGGATCTGACGGGTGCGCTATCGGGGGTAGGAGCGGTTGCTTACCTTGCTTCAGCTCTTCAGTTCTTCGGTCCATCACCGTCGCCAATAAATCGGCAATGTGCTTGGCATCCTGGAATAACCGCGCCTTTTCATCCTCTGCAAAGTGGCGTCCCAGCCCCTTGCTCAGCATCACTTCGAATTCTCCCGACTTCAGAAAATTGCCATCCATGATGGTGTTGCTCACGCTCAGATGCCGGTACCGCAAGAGTGTTTCGCAACAGGCGTGGACGTACGGTTTGAGTTCCTCATCCACCTCCGGGTACATGTCGGCGGCAATCTCCTCATTCAGAACAAAGTCGATGCCCCTGCCGCGCAGTTCAAAGCGGAACAAGAAGATGGAGACCTCATTGCCGGCGATATTTTTCAAGTTCACCCCATTCATTCCGGGTCGTGATTGCAGGCGCTGCCTTGCCTGGGAGCCCTGCCATTTTCGCCGATTGTACCGGGAATATAAAGGGGTTTCGAGGCGTACTGCCTTGATCTCGTCACCCCTTAAGGGCAGACTCCCGCCCAGTTTTCCGGCCCCAGGAGTACCCGCGCTGCTTCGCATCGGGAAGAATGATGACACATCACCCCCAAATGGGAGCTGTGAAGAAACCTTTCGTATTCGGCGGTGAACAATAGTGTAATCAGTTAGTTAGCATATTCTCGTTTTCAAATGTAAACGCAAATTTCCCGATGAAGCCACTATTATCATCCATAGCGTAAACGCATTGATTCATAAGTACTTAATAGAGAATGCCGGTTTTCTAGACTTGACCTGTTGCCGCCGACGGATGCAGTCTGTTTCTGAGGCGGCCCTCCCCATGACCACTTCCCGCATCCCGGCCCCGGCGCATCCTCCATCGTTTCCAGACGATGAAGTCCGGCCCGGTCTCCGCGCCAAGACGGTAGCTACTCGGTTGACGCCGGAGGAGCTGCGCGAGGTTGAAGCCGCCGCCGAGCGCGATGGAAAATCGCTCGCCGAATGGCT
>Ga0073928_10005064_pt1 | contig 18796 bp, 11 predicted proteins | sample PaiPotPPA55metaG_FD_76969 | JGI IMG/M metagenome (GOLD analysis project Ga0073928, IMG submission 76969) | Iron sulfur acid spring bacterial and archeal communities from Banff, Canada, to study Microbial Dark Matter (Phase II) - Paint Pots PPA... ... | reverse complement strand
CTGCTGCGCGACACGTACCGACTTGACGTTGAAATCACGCCGGACCCAGGTTTTTTCTGCGACCGGAGATTGAAAGGAGAAAAGTTCACGAAGGCGACGGGCAGCATTTCCCCTCCATGGCCGGAGCTGGTTGCGGACCTCGCAAATGACGATACGCCCTACGACGAATGGAAACAAAACGCCCATCAAGCATTTTGACGGGAAGCGAATACTGATTACCGGAGGAACTGGATCGCTCGGCAAAACCCTCGTGCGCCGGTTCCTCGAAGGGAGCGCGGGCAATCCAGCCAAGGTCATCGTCCTCTCGCGTGATGAAGCGAAGCAACATCTGATGCGGATGGAGTACCAGCACAAAGCGGCCGCTACGGATGAAATTATCTATCGCAATTTCCAGCAGAAATTGGAATTCCGGATCGGCGACGTGCGGGACAGCCACGCCGTCGCGCGAGCCTTGCGTGATGCTGATATCGTCTTCAATGCCGCGGCCCTGAAACAGGTGCCGACCTGCGAGTACTTTCCCTACGAAGCAGTCCGGACCAACATCGAAGGCCCCGAGAACATCATCCAGGCAATCCAGGAGCACCGCTTGTCCGTCGAGACGGTAGTCGGCGTCTCGACGGACAAGGCCTGCAGGCCTGTCAACGCCATGGGCATGACCAAGGCGCTCCAAGAGCGCGTGTTTATCCAAGCGAACATTCGCTGCCCGAGCACGCGATTCGTGTGCGTGCGCTATGGCAACGTCCTGGCTTCCCGCGGCTCCGTGATCCCCTTGTTTCATGACCAAATCCGGAATGGCGGACCCGTCACAATCACCGCACCCGACATGACGCGGTTCCTACTCAGTTTGAATGACGCGGTCGACACGGTTTTTGCCGCCGTTCAGGGGGGATCGCCCGGTGAAACGTACATTCCTCGTGCTCCTTCCGCTCGTGTCACCAACATAGCCAAAGCTCTGATTGGCAACCGGGCCATCGAAACGACGATTGTGGGCATTCGTCCCGGCGAGAAAGTCCACGAAACCCTGGTCAGCGAAGAGGAGGCACATCGCACCGTCCAACGAGCCGGCTACTACGTAATCTTGCCGATGCTCCCGGAATTGTCCCGCAATGAGAACGAATTGCAATTGCACTCTCTCGCGAAAGAATATAGCTCCGCCGACCACGTCATGAGTCCGGATGAGACCAATTGGCTGCTTCAGAGCAACGGGTTGATGCCGGAAAATATGCCTCACGAATCCGTTGAGGTACTCCGTTGAAAATTATGACGATTCTCGGAACCAGGCCCGAGATCGTCCGCCTCTGCTTGATCGTCGCCCTCCTCGACCAGCATGCCGAGCAGATATTGGTGGACACGCGCCAGAACTATGACGATCGCCTGAACGAATTGTTTTTCCGCGAACTCGGAGTGCGTCCGCCGGATGTCTCCCTTGGTGTGCAAGGATCCGGCTTTGGGGAGCAAATTGGCCAAATTCTATCCCGCGTCGAATTGCTGTTGCAGCAACACCGGCCCGACCGCGTCTTAATTCTGGGCGATACCAATAGCGGCCTGGCCGCGATCGTGGCATCCAGGCTGGGGATTCCCGTGTACCACATGGAAGCGGGCAATCGCTGCTACGACTTCCGCGTCCCAGAGGAGAGCAATCGTCGAATCATCGATCACGTGAGTTCGGTCTTGTTGCCCTATACAAACCGCAGTCGCGAGAATCTGCTTCGCGAGGGCATTGCGGCGCAAAACATTTATGTGACCGGCAATCCAATCAGCGAGGTCATGCACCACTTCGCGGCCAACATCGCCGCCAGCACGGTCCTCTCCCGGTTGGAGTTAAAGGACAAGAGTTTTTTTCTCGTGACGATGCACCGGGCGGAAAATGTAGATATCGAGCGCCGCTTGCGCAGCACGCTCGACGCGCTCATTTTATTGCACAAACAGTTCGACTTTCCCGTGGTGTGTTCGTTGCATCCCCGGACCCGCTCAAAAGCGCGGCAGTTCGGTATCGACCTTGCTCTTCCCGGCCTGGCTTTTTTCGAACCGTTTGGGTTTTTCGATTTTGTTCGTCTGGAGCAGAGCGCTTTCTGCGTGCTGTCTGACAGCGGTACGGTGCAGGAGGAATGCTGCATCTTGGGGGTGCCCACCGTCACCCTGCGTGATGTAACCGAACGTCCGGAAACAGTCGAGTGCGGATCCAATGTGCTCGCCGGCACCGAGACGGAAACGATCGTGCGAATGGTAAATCTGGTCATGAATGAAAAACGCAGTTGGCGTCCTCCTGAGGAGTATCTTGCGCCGCATGTTGCCAACACCGTGGCTCGCCTCGTCCTTGGTTATCGCGGCCGGGAGCCACGAGAAACGGTTGTCTCACCGAACTTGGCGGACTCGCAAGGGATATTGTCGATCCGTTGATTCCCGGCTGTCTTGAGGAAAGTTCTCTGTGCGTATTTTGATCCTGATTGATTGCTATCTGCCCGGCCGCAAGTCCGGCGCAAAGCTGATTCATGACCTGGGCGTTGAATTCCTCCGGGGCGGCCATGAAGTAATCATTCTCACGACCACCCATGAGATGGCCCGAAGTTTCGAGGTGTCGCTCGAAGACGGCCTGTGCGTCGCGCGCGTGAAAACGAAGCGAATCAAGGGCGCACCCAAATTGTTCCGCGCGCTGCGGGAGGCTCGCTTGTCATCCTTCGTCTGGCGAAGGGCCCGGAAATTTCTTACGGACAGCCCTGCGGACCTCATCGTCTTTTATTCGCCGACTATTTTCTGGGGCGGTTTGGTGCGCCGCTTGAAAACTCTCTGGCACGTTCCAGCGTATTTGATCCTGAGGGACATTTTCCCTGAGTGGGCGGTTGACGTCGGAGTGCTCAAGCGCGGGTTTATTTATCGCTATTTTCGCAGAAGAGCAGCCGACCAATACGATCGTTCGGACATCATCGCCGTGCAATCACCCGGCGATCTGAAATATTTCACGCATGTCGCGGCGTGCGCGCCTCACCGCCTGAAGGTGCTCTACAACTGGACCGCAATCCGGGAACCGGTCCTGGCGCTCGGCCGCTATCGAGTCCGCCTCGGACTCGAGAATAAAGTTGTCTTTTTCTACGGCGGAAATCTTGGAGTCGCACAGGACGCCCGCAATATCCTTCGACTCGCATCCAGCGTTGCCGGCCATACGGAAATCCACTTCTTGCTCGTCGGCGACGGCAGCGAAGTTTCGCGGCTCCAGCGGGCCATCACGGACAATGGGCTTTCCAATGTCCTGATACTTCCTCCAGCGGAGCAACGCGAGTACCTTTCCATGGTTTCTGAATTCGACATTGGACTCATCACACTCGACCGCCGGCTGGCGAGCCACAACATCCCGGGCAAACTCTTATCCTACCTCTACTTCGGAATGCCGGTATTGGCTAGCGTTAACCCCGGCAGCGACCTCTTTGAATTAATCGGGAAAGGTCCTGCAGGTTTCTGCTTCGAAAACGGACAGGACGAAAAGTTTCGTGCTGCCGCACTCGAACTCGCCGGAGACTCGCAACTGCGCGCTAGCATGGGAAGGAATGCTCGGGCATTGTTGGAACAAACTTTTTCCGCCGGAGCAGCTGTGCAGCAGATCTTCAAACATATCGCCGAGATACCTCGGCCGCTTCAAGAGCCTGCTGTATTGCGCACTCCGCGGGGGGAACAGGCGTGGCGGCGAGTTTGACTTCTGATTCCGGTGTTTTTATCCTGAATTGCAATTAGTGATCGCGACGCGCCCCATCGGATTTTAGCTCAGCGGCGGTCTAGGCGTTACTCAAGGCGGCCGAGCTTTAATCCTCATTCCAGTTTCTTCGCCCCGTTTTCGCCCAACCTTGGAGGCCAAAAATACATAAATCGCTGTAGATGACTGCCCTTAACCTTGTGGTATGAACTCTGGTTCGCTAGAGGGCTGGCTCAAGCAAGTGAGAAGTGTGCTTAATCGCTAACAGGACGGCGAGCAAGCCTGCACAAACTTTGTGCCTTTCACGTGAATATTGAGGAGAATAACGCTCACGGCTCGACGGTTCGTGCCGGTTGACTCTGCGGTTGGGAGATTAGTGTGAAAAGACCAGACCAAACTATAACAAGCGCAAGCACCCGCACAGACGGCAGTGCAAACTCGGGGGGCGATGTCGGACACGTTGTTCACGCCGACGTCTCTCATGCAGATTTAAGCATCCTTCTATCAAGCCTTCGCACTATGCGTGACGGCGATTTCTCCGTGCGCCTTCCAGGGAATTGGACCGGGCTGGCGGGGAAAATCGCTGACACTTTTAATGAAATCGTGATGGCCAACCAACACATGGCCAAAGAGTTACGACGGGTTGGAAAGGTTGTTGGCAAGGAAGGGAAAACCCGGGAGCGCATGCGATTTGATATGCCAAAAGCCGCATGGGGAGAAATGGAGGTCTCGGTCAACACCCTAGTAGACGACCTGCTCCGTCCCACGACTGAGGTCACGCGTGCTATCGCTGCAGTTGCGAAGGGCAATTTGACCCAAACTGTCCAGTTGGATGTAGATGGGCGGCCTTTGGAGGGTGAATTCCTGCGCTCAGCAACGATCGTTAACACGATGATCCAGCAGCTCGGCGTATTTACCTCAGAGGTTACGCGCGTAGCGCGCGAAGTGGGCACGGACGGCAAACTTGGCGGGCAAGCGCAGGTTCCCGGCGTCGCCGGCACGTGGAAAGATCTCACGGATTCGGTTAACTCGATGGCCAGCAACCTCACCGGTCAAGTGCGAAACATCGCCGAGGTGGCCACCGCCGTTGCCAGCGGCGACCTGTCGCGGAAAATCACAGTCGACGTTCGCGGCGAAATCCTCCAGCTGAAAGAAGCCATAAATACGATGGTGGACCAACTGCGGTCGTTCGCGTCTGAAGTGACGCGCGTGGCTCGCGAGGTGGGCACCGACGGCAAGCTTGGCGGACAGGCGGTGGTGCCAGGTGTTGCCGGAACGTGGAAGGATCTGACTGATTCGGTCAATGCCATGGCTGGAAACCTGACCGCGCAAGTGCGCAACATTGCGGAGGTGACCACGGCGGTGGCCCGTGGCGATTTGTCGCGCAAGATCACCGTGGACGTGAAGGGAGAAATCCTCGAACTTAAAGACACGATTAACACGATGGTGGACCAGTTGAATGCGTTCGCGGGTGAAGTGACACGCGTGGCCCGCGAGGTTGGAACCGAAGGTAAGTTGGGAGGTCAAGCGCAAGTTCCAGGAGTCGGCGGTACCTGGAAAGACCTTACGGATAACGTGAATTTCATGGCCAGTAACTTGACAGGCCAGGTGCGCAACATCGCCGAAGTGGCCACGGCGATCGCGAGTGGCGACCTGTCGCGCAAAATCACCGTGGACGTGCGGGGAGAAATTCTGCAGCTCAAAGAAACGCTCAATACCATGGTCGACCAGCTCAATCGCTTCGCCGGCGAGGTAACGCGCGTGGCCCGGGAAGTGGGTAGCGAAGGGAGGCTTGGCGGGCAAGCCAACGTGCCCGGAGTAGCGGGAACGTGGAAGGACTTGACGGACTCGGTTAACTCAATGGCTGGAAACCTGACCGCGCAAGTGCGGAACATCGCTGAAGTAACGACGGCCGTGGCTTTGGGAGACTTGTCGCGGAAGATCACGGTGGACGTAAAGGGCGAAATTCTGGAATTGAAGAACACCATCAACACGATGGTGGACCAGTTGAATGCGTTCGCGGGTGAAGTGACACGCGTGGCCCGCGAGGTTGGCACGGAAGGCAAGCTGGGCGGCCAGGCGCAGGTTCCAGGAGCCGGCACCTGGAAGGACCTTACGGACAACGTAAATTTCATGGCCAGCAACTTGACAGGCCAGGTGCGCAACATCGCCGAGGTAGCCACCGCAGTAGCGCGAGGCGACTTGTCGCGCAAGATCACCGTGGACGTGAAGGGTGAAATTCTGGAACTGAAGGACACCCTCAACACCATGGTGGATCAATTAAGAGCATTCGCGTCCGAAGTGACGCGCGTCGCGCGCGAGGTCGGCACGGACGGCAAACTCGGCGGCCAAGCACAAGTGCCTGGAGTGGCGGGCACCTGGAAGGACCTCACGGACTCCGTTAACTCGATGGCCAGCAACTTGACGGGCCAGGTTCGTAACATTGCCGAAGTAGCGACCGCAATTGCGAGTGGCGACCTTTCAAAGAAAATCACTGTAAACGTAAGCGGTGAGATTCTGCTGCTCAAAGACACGATCAATACAATGGTGGACCAATTGAACGCGTTCGCCGGCGAAGTGACTCGTGTGGCGCGCGAAGTTGGTAGCGAAGGACGGCTTGGCGGGCAAGCCAAAGTACCGGGAGTGGCGGGAACGTGGAAGGACTTGACTGACTCGGTCAACTCGATGGCGGGCAACCTGACCGACCAAGTGCGAAACATCGCCGAAGTGACAACCGCCGTAGCTCGAGGCGACTTGTCGCGCAAGATCACGGTGGACGTGAAAGGCGAAATTCTGGAATTGAAGAACACCATTAACACCATGGTGGACCAATTGAACGCGTTCGCTGGTGAAGTTACGCGCGTGGCGCGCGAAGTCGGCACGGAAGGCAAGTTGGGCGGCCAAGCACAGGTACCGGGAGTGGGCGGCACTTGGAAAGACCTTACGGACAACGTGAATTTCATGGCTAGCAACCTCACCGGCCAGGTGCGGAACATTGCCGAGGTAGCCACGGCCATCGCGAGCGGCGATTTGTCGCGCAAGATTACGGTCGACGTACGCGGAGAAATCCTGCAACTCAAAGAAACGCTGAATACGATGGTCGAGCAACTGCGCTCATTCGCCGCTGAAGTAACACGCGTGGCGCGCGAGGTGGGCAGCGAAGGGCGTCTCGGAGGGCAAGCAAACGTGACCGGCGTGGCCGGAACGTGGAAGGACCTCACCGATTCGGTCAACGCCATGGCGGGGAATCTCACCGGTCAGGTGCGCAACATCGCCGAAGTAACCACCGCAGTGGCCCGAGGCGATTTGTCCCGCAAGATCACGGTGGACGTGAAGGGTGAAATTCTGGAATTGAAGAACACCATCAACACAATGGTGGATCAACTCAACGCGTTTGCCGCCGAGGTTACGCGCGTGGCGCGCGAAGTGGGCACCGATGGAAAGCTAGGCGGTCAGGCGCAGGTGCCGGGTGTCGCCGGAACGTGGAAAGACCTTACGGACAACGTAAACGTAATGGCTGCAAACCTCACCGAGCAAGTCCGCGGAATCGTGAAGGTGGTGACTGCCGTCGCCAATGGTGAGTTGACGAAAAAATTGACGGTGCAAGCCAAGGGCGAAGTTGCTGCGCTCGCCGATACCATCAACAACATGACCGACACTCTGGCTACTTTCGCGGACCAAGTAACTACCGTCGCTAGAGAAGTCGGCGTGGAAGGTCGGCTCGGTGGTCAAGCAAACGTTCCGGGCGCCGCCGGTACTTGGAAAGATCTCACCGGCAATGTCAACCTCCTCGCAGACAACCTCACCAACCAAGTGCGTGCGATCGCCGAAGTAGCTACCGCAGTGACAAAGGGCGACCTAACTCGTTCGGTGCAGGTAGAGGCGAGTGGCGAAGTGGCTGAGCTGAAAGATTACATCAACACAATGATCGACAATCTCCGCCTTACCACCGATCGCAACAACGAGCAGGACTGGCTGAAAACAAACCTCGCACGATTCACCGGAATGTTGCAAGGGCAACGTGATCTCGCTACCGTGGGCCGCATGTTGTTGTCCGAGTTGGCTCCGCTCGTTAACGCCCAACAAGGTGTGATTTATCAAATGGAGGGAGAAGAATCTGGAAGCATGGTCTTGCTGTCGGCATTCGCCGATGGCGGAGACGACGGACATCCCGATCGCGTTCGTGTGGGGCACAGCCTTGTTGGGCAGTGTGCGGCAGAAAAGAAGCGCATGTTCATTACGGACGTGCCTTCGCACGCGATTCCGATCCGTTCAGGCTTATTTCGGGCCGTGCCGCGAAACGTGATTGTATTGCCCATCCTTTTCGAAGATCGCGTCAAAGCGGTCATCGAGTTAGCGTCGCTGAGCATCTTTACCGCGTCGCATCTTGCATTTCTCGAGCAGCTGACCTCCAGCATCGGAATCGTGCTCAATAGTATTGAGGCCACGATGCAAACCGAGGGTCTGCTAAAACAATCTCAGCAATTGGCAGCCGAGCTCCAAACCCAGCAGACCGAATTGCAGCAGACCAACGAACAGCTGGCGCAAAAAGCCCAGCAGCTTGCCGAACAGAACGTCGAGGTGGAGCGCAAGAACCAGGAGATTGAGCAGGCGCGCAGAGCTGTCGAAGAGAAAGCCAAAGAACTGGCCCTCACCTCGAAGTATAAATCAGAGTTTTTGGCCAATATGTCGCACGAATTGCGAACACCTCTCAACAGTATTCTTGTGTTAGGCCAACAGCTTAACGACAATCCTGACGGCAACTTGACGCCCAAGCAGGTCGAATTCGCTCGGACGATTCATGGAGCGGGAACCGACTTGTTGAATTTGATTACTGATATTTTGGATCTCTCGAAGATCGAATCCGGAACGGTTTCGGTGCAAGCCGAGGAGGTCTACTTTGCAAGCTTGCTCGACATGATTGCTCGGCCTTTCCGTCACGAGGCGGAGAGTCGTCGTCTTGATTTCGAAATTCAGACCGATCCAAATCTTACGCGTGGCATGGTCACCGACTCGAAGCGCCTGCAGCAGGTGCTAAAGAATCTTCTTTCTAACGCTTTTAAATTTACCGAGCACGGGAGCGTGCGTCTGAATGTGTTCTCCGCCGAGGGCGGCTGGAGCGAAGACCATCCCGTCTTAGGAAAACTGGCGTCGGTGGTCGCTTTCGAAGTTACCGATACCGGCATCGGCATACCGATCGAAAAACAACGCCTTATCTTCGAGGCTTTCCAACAGGCTGACGCCGGTACCAGCCGTAAATATGGCGGCACAGGGCTTGGACTTGCGATTAGCCGTGAACTTGCCGGCTTGCTCGGCGGAGAAATTCAACTGCACAGCGCGCCCGACAAAGGAAGTACGTTCACGCTCTACTTGCCCCAAACGTACGTCGGGCCATCAACAGGTGTTACCAACATTGACACCAAAAATTCAAAAGTTTTGCCCAGCCTTCGCCCCTCTATTGGGGCGGCTTCTGAACGTTCAATCGAACAGATTCCGGACGACCGAGACAACCTGAAATCAGGCGATCCCATCCTGCTGATAGTCGAGGACGATCTTCACTACGCTCGGCTGCTTCGCGATTTATCCCGCGAAAAGGGCTTCAAGGCATTAGTCGCGACCCGCGGAACACAAGCCTTGGAATTGGCCCGCGAGTTCCACCCAACCGCCGTGTCACTCGACGTGTTCTTGCCAGATATGTTGGGTTGGACGGTTCTGAACCATTTAAAGCAAAATCCAGCGATGCGTCATATTCCGGTTCAGATGTTGACGTTGGATGAGGATCGACAACATGGATTGGCCAGCGGGGCGTTCGCTTATGTGAACAAACCAACCACGCCCGACGAACTGGAAGCAGCCTTCGTCCGAATCAAGGATTACACCGCACCCCGCCGCAAGCGACTCTTAGTAGTGGAAGACGACCCTGGCGAGCAGCTCAGCATCCAGGAACTACTCGGATACGACGATATTGATGTGCAAGTCGCCGCCACTGGAGCTGAAGCGCTCGGAGCCGTTTCCCGGCAGTTGTTCGACTGCGTCGTGCTCGATCTGCGTTTGCCGGACATGTCAGGCTTCGACGTATTGGAACGTTTCCGCGATACGCCGTCGCTCAGCAACTTGCCGGTCGTTGTGTTTACGGGCAAAGACTTATCTCCCGAAGAGGACGCCCGTCTGCGCACTCTGGCTCGCAGCGTAGTGGTCAAGGGCGTCGAGTCGCCAGAAAGGCTTCTGGATGAAACCGCTCTGTTCCTGCACCGCGTCGTCACAGATCTCCCCCCGGAAAAACAGAGGATGCTCGATCGCCTGCACCACTCGGATGAAGCTCTGGTGGGCAAGAAAGTGTTGGTAGTCGATGACGACGTGCGAAACATTTTCGCACTTAGCAGCGTGCTGGAACGCCGCGGCATGACGGTGCTAACTGCCGGAACAGGGCGCGAGGCGATCGCAACGCTTGAATCCACTCCAGACGTCGCGATCGTGTTGATGGACATCATGATGCCGGAGATGGATGGCTATGAGACGATGCAAGTCATTCGCCAAAATCCCTTGTTCCGGCGGTTGCCAATCGTCGCCTTGACGGCCAAAGCCATGAAAGGAGATCGCGAAAAATGTATGGAAGCTGGAGCCTCCGAGTATTTGGCAAAACCCGTAAATACCGAACAGCTGCTTTCGGCGCTCCGGATGTGGTTTCATCGTTAAAATATCGATACGATGCCGAATGGCTCTAACGTGGAGGCCGGTTACACGGCTTAGCGTCATCCAAGGTGACCGGAAAATGAACGAGCAACAGAAAGTCAACATTCTTATGGTAGACGACCAGCCTGCCAAGCTGCTCAGTTACGAAGTCATCCTCAGGGAACTCGACGAAAATCTGATCAAGGCGCATTCCGGAAGGGAAGCCCTCGACATACTGCTCAAGACGGATATTGCGGTCGTCTTAATGGATGTAAGCATGCCGGAACTCGATGGCTTCGAGCTGGCTGCTTTGATCCGGCAACACCCTCGCTTTCAAAAGACAGCGATTATCTTCATCTCCGGAGTACATCTCACCGATTCAGATCAGCTCAAAGCGTACGAGCGTGGCGCCGTGGACTACATTTCCGTCCCGGTTATTCCGGAGTTGTTGCGAGCGAAGGTAAGCGTCTTCGCGGACCTGCATCGCAAGACGCGGGAAACCGAATTATTGAATCGCGAGTTGCGCAGTCTTTCGGCTCGCCTCATTGCCACGCAAGATGAAGAGCGTCGACGCATCGCTCGAGACTTGCATGATAGCGTTGGCCAATTGGTCGCTGCGCTTTCCATGAACAATGGATTGGCCCTGCTGGAAGCGAAACATCTCAGTCCTGCGGCTAGCGGTGCGCTGCAACAGAATACTGAGTTGGTCCAGCAGCTTTCAAAGGAAATACGCACTATGTCGCATCTACTCCATCCCCCACTTCTCGACGAAATAGGTTTGCTACCGGCGATAAAGCTGTTTGCGGAAGGTTTTGCCGACCGCAGCAAGGTGGACGTTAAGGTGGAACTTTCCGATGAGATAAGCCGCCTGGCGCCCCACGTGGAGATCTCGATCTTTCGCATCGTGCAGGAATGCTTGACCAATGTCTACCGCCACTCTGGAAGTAAAACAGCGTTCATCAGGATATGGCCATCTGGCGAAAAGATGCTAACCGTTCAAGTCTGCGACCAAGGCAAAGGAATACCACCGGAAAATCGCATATCAATGGTCCTAGGAACGAACCACGGGATAGGACGCAGCGGGATGCGGGAACGCGCAAGGGAACTTGGGGGCACGCTCGAAATTCAGTCGAATGAAAATGGCACCACTGTCACAGCGCAATTTCCGCTAACGAACGCGGCGGCCGTAGGAGTGTAGGTTCGGACAGGCCAGCATCAGGAAACATCGCCCTATTGGAATTTTGGCGTAAAGCCACGAAGCATTACTCAAAATGCGCACTCGATTTCTAATCGTGGACGACAGCGACCTTGTTCGGCAAGGCCTGCGAACGGTATTGCAAGCAAACCCTGAATGGGAAATATGTGGCGAGGCAACGGATGGTTTGGCTGCCGTGGAAATCTTTAAGGAAGTTCGCCCTACCGTTGTAATTGTGGATTTTCAAATGCCCGGAATGAATGGCATTGAGGCGGCGCGCTGCATGTTGAAGATTTCGCCGGCCGTGCCCATTGTAATGTTTACCCAGCACGCAAACGCAGAGCTGGAAAAGCGTGCAATGGAAGCCGGCATTCGGTCAGTTGTGTCGAAGACAGATGCATTTCCCATGGTTGGAATTATCGAAGCACTTCTCGGGCCCGTCGGTCCCAAGCCGGGCGCCGACGAAAAGTTGTAAGCATCCGTTTCAGACGATTTCCGGTACCTACAGTTTTTCGCCGCCCTCCGTACATTTTCATATTTATGGACATCTGCTCCATAATCCCTCAGCATTACCGGCTCCTGCGTAAGAAAGAAGGACGGTCCTGGTAAAGATGGCGAATCCAACGACTGGCGGAAGTAGCGCACTCGACGTTCAGCCCTCCTCCGAACCTCAGCGCTCCGGCGTACGCATCCGCGAAGGCCTTCCCCACCCGCGCGGCGCCACATGGGATGGACAAGGCGTCAATTTCGCTCTTTTTTCCGCTCACGCCACGAAAGTAGAACTGTGCCTTTTTGACGACGCGGGCAAGGAAGAGCTACAGCGACTACCGTTGCCCGAATTCACCGACGAAATCTGGCATGGCTACGTTCCTGGTCTTCGCCCGGGATCGGTCTACGGTTTTCGAGTTCACGGCCCGTATGCTCCGGAGGATGGCCATCGCTTCAACCCAAACAAGCTCTTACTCGATCCCTACGCTCGCTCCCACGTGGGCTCTCTTCAGTGGAACGACGCGTGTTTCGGATACACGATCGGCGCCGAGAACGCGGATCTTTCTTTTGACGAACGAGACAGCGCACCGTTTGTGCCAAAATGCGTCGTCGTTGATCCCGAATTCCGCTGGCGCCAGACAACAAAGAGCCGTTCCGCGGTGCCATGGAACCAAACCCTCATCTACGAACTCCACGTGCGTGGTTTCACCAAACGGCATCCCGCTGTGCCAAAAAAAAAGCAGGGCACCTTCGCGGGCCTGAGCCAAAAGCACGTGGTTCAATACATCAAGTCTCTAGGCGTGACCGCAATTGAGCTCTTGCCGGTTTTTACCTATCTAAGGGATCGTCCGCTCGAGGACAAGCACCTCACCAACTACTGGGGATACAACACCATTGGATTTTTTGCGCCCGATCCGCAGTACGCATCCGATCCGCGGAACTGCTTGCACGAGTTCAAGGAAATGATTTCGCGATTCCACGACGCGGGAATCGAAGTGATTCTGGATGTTGTCTACAACCACACCGCCGAAGGCAATGAGCTCGGTCCTACGCTCTCTTTTAAGGGCATCGACAACGCGAGTTACTACCGTCTTATTCCCGACAAACGCCGCTTCTACATTAACGACACTGGCACCGGAAACACGCTGAACCTTTCGCATCCGCGCGTCATTCAAATGGTTGCGGACAGCCTCCGCTATTGGGTCGAGGAAACACAGGTTGACGGATTCCGTTTTGATCTGGGAACCATCCTCGCTCGCGAACCCGAAGGGTTCGATCACCAGAGCGGTTTCTTGAAAGTTTGCAGTCAGGATCCCGTCCTCGGCCCCGTGAAGCGTATCGCCGAGCCGTGGGACTGCGGTCCCGGCGGATACCAGGTCGGCGAATTTCCCCCTGGCTGGGCGGAGTGGAACGACAAGTTCCGCGACACGATTCGCGACTTTTGGAAAGGCGACACATCGATCGGCGAACTCGTGAAGCGTCTTTGCGCTTCAGCAGACATCTTCAATCGCCAGGGACGCAAGCCGTGGGCCTCGGTCAACTTCGTCACCGCGCATGACGGCTTCACCTTGAACGACCTGGTCAGCTATAACGACAAACATAACGAAGCCAACGGTGAAAACAATCAGGACGGCACATCCGGCAATCGCTCGTGGAATTGCGGCACGGAAGGGCCAACCGGCGATCCCGAAATCAATCGTCTGCGCGAGCGGCAGATGCGCAATATTCTCGCTAGTTTGCTTTGGGCGCAGGGCACTCCCATGATTCTGGCCGGGGATGAATTTCACAGAACGCAGCGCGGAAACAACAACGCCTACTGCCAGGATAACGATATCAGTTGGGTGGATTGGTCCCTGGCGGAAGCACACAAACCGACGGTAGAGTTTGTTCGGAACTTGATATCGCTTCGGAATCGATATCCCGTCCTGCGGCGCAACCGTTTTCTCACGGGCGCTTACGACGAAGCGCTGGGCGTCAAGGACGTAACTTGGATTCACCCCTCCGGATCCGAAATGAGCCAGGAGGCGTGGAACGATGGCGGCCAGCGCTGCGTGGGCATGTTGATCGATGGACGTTCACAACCCACAGGCATTCACGAGCGTGGAAGTGACGCGACACTGCTGCTCGTTTTCAACACTCACCATGAACGCGTGAATTTCGTTATGCCCGCGGCCGTCGAGGGAGAGGGCTGGCGATTGCACCTTTCTACCTCCGATAGCTCGGCCGCTGATCGAATGCTCCGGCCCGGCGAAACCGTCGAAATCGCCGATCGATCCGTCAGCCTATTCTCGATGTCCTGACGAGCGACTCGTTAAGCTTCGGCGTTTTTGAACTTTGCCGCCACATCCTGGTAGGACTCGACGACATCGATATCCCTGCCGGTTGAGTCTACGAGGGTGCAGCCAGAGTTCGTGCTTGAGTCGATCGGCTGCTGAAAATACACGATGTTAGTTGCATTGAGAGAGCACCTAACTTTTTTGGCGTCAGGGAGGATTCGAATCAATTCTACGAATGCCATCGGCTACCTCGCTCCGGTATCACTTGTCGCCACCCAACCTCTGTCGTGGCGTACTCTAACAGCGTGCATCGCTTCGAAAGATAAACCACACACGGCTACAGTACCAAGAAATCCGTATTGCGCATCCGGTCAGTGCTCGTGAAAGTTCAACGCGATCCCCAGCCATCAATAGAAGCACCTGGAAATCAGTTCGAAGATTCCGAAATCAAGCAGACGCATTCAGCGGGGAGCGTTTTCAACCCACCAAGTGCGCCAGACGGAAGGATCGCTGCCAAAATTTTCGCCGGAGATGTCGCGCAGCGCCTGAAATACCCACGAGCGCGTGCTCGCATCGATCGCCGGATCTTCCGCGAACTTTATAAGTGTGGGCACGGCCTTCATTCGCTGCTCTTTCGTCAGCATTCCCGACTGCGCGATTCCGCAGCCGGCGCCTTCGCGTACTTCCCGCGAAGAATCGTTGCGGAAAGCTTCGAGCATGGGCTCAATCGAAGCGTCGCTCCCGAGCAGCGACATCCCCTCGACGGCCCAGAAGCGCGTTTTTTCATTCACATCGTGCGAGTAGGTTTTTAAGAGCTCCAGCGCGCGTTCCGGTTCCACGCCGCGATTTCCCATTGCGCCCAGCATCCACAAAGCCCATGGCCGCGCCGCCGGGTCGCTGGCTATGCGATCCATCAGCCGCTGTGCGTCGCGCGGCGTCTTCGCGAGATTGTATGCCGCAAGTTCCAGGTCGATTCCCGCGGCGCGCACGCGAAGATCGTTCGAATTCAGCGCGGTGTTGAGAAGTCCCGAAAGCCGCGGATCCATGTTCAAATGCCCGCGCCAACCATCGGTGTGTTCGGAAAGCTGCTCGATCGCTCCCGAGTAATGATTGATCGTTCCTTCCAGAAGCAGTTCCGATTGCTCCTGTGGCTTCATCCTCGCGAGGCGTTCGCTCAAATGCTCCGAGAATTTTGCCGGGGATGCGGGTACAGGACCGCTTTTGAGCTCGACGATCCGCGCGATTTTTTCCCAGGCAGCGCGCGCCGAGGCAGGTTTCAACGCCAGAAAAAGCATCAACGCGAGCGCGATGAACGCGGAAATTACCGCGAAGCGCAAGCTGCGTTCGCCAGCGGGAAGGTGCTCGTCAATCGGCCTATCGTTCTCGAACCGCTCGTCCACACTCACTCCCAATTCCGGCCTAATTTCCAGCTATCAATGCTTCGAATCAGCTTATTGAGATGCGCCGCAGCGGGCAATGGTACATATAGCTAAAGAAGACTTTGTTGGCGTAGAAGTAACGTCGCCGCGCGAAGAGGCGTTATCCGCGGGTAGCGCATATCCATATTATTTATTTCATCGTGTGGCTCAGGAAATCGATGGTCCGCTTCCACGCGTCCTGGGCGTCGTCCGGGCGATAGCCTTTCGTGTTGTTCGGATTTTCGAAGGCGTGGCCGGCGCCTTCGTAGATTTTTACGTCGACGCGCTTTCCTTCGTTGCGCAGAGTTTTCTCAAACGAATGCACGTCGGCAGGCGTGATGCCGTGGTCTTCGCCGCCGAAATTTCCGAGCACCGGCGCAACAATCTGTCCTAGATCCGTGGGATCGGTGGGCAAAGAGCCGTAGTTGACCACGCAGGCCGCCAAGCGCGGCTGATGCATCGCCAGCTCGATTGAAAATCCTCCGCCCATGCACCACCCGATTGAGCCGATGCGGTCTCGAGTGACGTCCGCACGCGTGCCGAGATAGTCGTAGGCAGCCATGAGGTCGCGAATGCCGCGGTCCTGCGGTAGCCCACGCATCAGTTCGTGCGCTTCGCCGGGATCGGCGGTGCTTTTGCCGCGATAGAGATCAACCGCGAGCGCGACGTAGCCTTGTTCCGCGAGCTTTTCGGCTTGTTCTTTCACCCAGTCGTTGAGCCCCCACCATTCGTGGATCACGATGATTGCCGGATGGCGTCCCGGCGAATTGGGAGTGACGAGGAATCCATCGACGGTTTCTTTGCCGCTCGGATACTGCACCGTTTGAGTCTTTACTTTATCGCTCGAGGGCTGCGCCGCGCGAGTGTGGGGCGCGCCGGCGCCAGCGGCGAAAGCCGTCGCGAGCACCGCGACCGCAAGAATTCCCGAGACTGCTTTGAGCATCAGCTTCAACCTCATCATTCGCTCCTTCCAATTTCGAACCGCCATTTTAGTCCGTCGCCGTCGCGCGCGCTATCGTTGATCCTAGGGTATCTTACGAAGTCGCGGGCTGCACCTGTACGGCTGTGCCGTAGGCGAGCACCTCGGTTACACCCTGCATCACTTCGGTGGCGTCGTAGCGGACGCCGATCACGGCGTTGGCGCCGTGCTGCGCGGCATGCTGAAGCATCAGCTCTAGCGACTCTTCGCGGGTCTTCTCGCACATTTCCTCGAACAGCGTGATGTTCCCGCCGACAATCGTCTGTAGCGAAGCGCCGAGATTTCCCAGAATGCTGCGCGAGCGCACGGTAACGCCGCGAACCAGTCCCAGGTTCCGCACGATCCGGTAGCCCGGCAGATCGAATGCCGTCGTCACCATGTTTAAGGTTACCGCGACGTTCATCGTTGCACCTCTCTAATTTGGTTTGCTCGCGCCGCGGAGAGCGCTCTGTTTTTTCTCCGGTCGATCGTCATTCTTCTGCGGCACTTCTACGACGCTGATCTCCACATTCGAGGGATGACGCAGCGAGCGGTAAATTTTCTGCGTGGCCTTCTGATAATCAGAAGCTTGCGCTTCAAAAATATTAGCCACGTATCTCTGCGGGTTGCGGTCGATGATCGGGAACCAGGTGCTCTGCGTCTGGACCATGATGCGATGGCCCTTCAGGAAAACGTGGTTGTTCGTGTGCAGGCCAATCGTTACAGGAGTGATTTGACCTGCGGCCATCGGTTCAGGCTTTTCGAAACTGTTGCGAAAGCGGCCACGCAATACTTCGTCGGCAACCATCAGCTCGAAGCCGCCCATTTTGCGATCGGGCTCGTATTTTTCCGGATACACATCGATCAGCTTCACGACCCAGTCGCTGTCGGTGCCGGTGGTGGAAGCGAAAAGATGCGCGACGATATCGCCCGCCAGTGTGACGTCATCGGCGAGCGGGTCGGTTTCCCAGGAGAGCGTGTCGGGCCGGTGTTCGACGAACCGCTGATCTTCGACGAGCCACGTATACCAGCGGCTGCCCTCGGAATAAGTTTCTTCGATGGGACGATGGCGGTAGGGAACCGGATTCGCGGGATCGGAAATGTAACTATCGAAGGTTTCCGCCGCTTCCGAAGGAGCGTCAAACGACAGCTTGCCGTCTGCGCGAAAATAGAGCTTCCGTTTCGTGATTCCGTCGCGCGGCGGCCAGGCGTCCCACGATTTCCATTTGTTCGAGCCGGTTTCAAACGTCAGCGCTTCCTTGACCGGCAGGCTGCCTTTGTCCTTCAGGCAGTAAGCGAACCATGGCGCCTGAATCTTTTCGCGGAAGTGGCGGCTGGTGTCGCTGCCGAAGTCGATTTCTCCGAGCTTGTTGCCTGTGCTGCGCGCCCATCCGCCATGGTTCCAGGGACCGACAGCCAAATAATTGTTGTGCTTCGCGTCCTGTGGCTCGAGCAATTCGTAGATCGTGACGGGGCCGTAGAAATCTTCCTGATCCCACCAGCCGGCGACGTTGAGATTCGGCACCGTAAGCGTGAAATTCTTGAAATAGCGCAGGAACGCCTGCTTTTTCCAAAATTCGTCGTAGTTCGGATGCGCCGCGAAATCGTTCCAGGTGGGCAGGGTCTTGTGAAAGTAGAGATCGTTCGCGTTCGACAGGGGACCGAGGGCGAGATACCAATCGTAGGTGTCGTACTTGTCGAACTGGAATTGAAAATTCGTTTTACCGGTTTCGAGCAGCGCGGCGTACTCGAAACCGTAGCTCAAGCGAAACGCGCCATTGTGATGAAAATCGTCGCCGAGAAACATGTCTGCCGGCGAGGCCTGTTCCGAGACAGCCTTCAGCGCCGGATGCGGCTCGAGCAATGCCATCGCGGTGAGCCAGCCGCCGTAGGAGATTCCCGCTTCACCAGCGCGGCCGTTGTTATTGGGAACATTTTTCACGAGCCAGTCAACTGTGTCGTACGTGTCGGTGCCTTCGTCGATTGAGCCGGGCTTGCCGCGATCGCGCGGCGGGCGCTGCATCACGAATGTTCCCTCAGAGCCGAATCGCCCGCGAATATCCTGGACGACGAAGATGTAGCCGTCGGCAAACATCTCGCGGT
>Ga0073928_10005063_pt1 | contig 18797 bp, 17 predicted proteins | sample PaiPotPPA55metaG_FD_76969 | JGI IMG/M metagenome (GOLD analysis project Ga0073928, IMG submission 76969) | Iron sulfur acid spring bacterial and archeal communities from Banff, Canada, to study Microbial Dark Matter (Phase II) - Paint Pots PPA... ... | reverse complement strand
TCGGTGACGTACTGCACGAACGCGTCGGCGTACGCCTGCGCGTACTGCTGCGAGACGCGCGAGTCGGAGGTCTCGGCGACGAAGTCCAGGACCGTCACCTCGGTCTCCTGGGAGATCGTGACGTCGTTCTTCAGCGTCCGGACGAGCGCGACCTGAGCGGGCACGGCGGTCGTAGGCGTGGTGACGGCTCCCGGGACGGCGCTGACCGTGGTCGGCGTGGTCCGCTGGGCGCGGATGGTCGTGGTGGTCGTGCTCGCGCCGGGCGTCGGGAGCGCGCCGGGCGCCGTGAGCGGGCGAGCCAGCACCAAGGCCGCGGCCCGGTTGGCGACGGTGTCGGTCCCAGCGAGGCTCTGGTAGGTGTTGGCCAGCTGCATGAGGGTGTTCTGGTCGATGAACTGGCCGGCGGCCTGCAAGCCGGACTGGAGCTGCACCGACGCGGTGGAGTCGTACTTCTTGGTCTGACGCGAGCTCTCGTAGTGGGCCGCGCCGGCCGCGAGCACCACGAAGATCAGCAGCAACCACTTGTAACGCCAGATCGGGCGTAGGGCTTCTTTGGTCACCGGTGCTCCGCAGCGGAAGTGTCGAGCCAGTGTAAGCGTCCCAACCCCGCATTCGGTGGCGCTTCGGATGCGCGCCGTCGCTCCGTCGCCCGTCGTCGGCGCGCCGCCGTCATCGCGCCGCGACCGATCGTGGCGCGTTCGCGTGCTCCGAGGACGCCGGCGCGCGTCGGCTGCTCGTGACCGGTGGACGCTCGGCAGGCGTGAACCGCACCGCCGCGTATGATCTGGTCACGCGCTCGCCTGGGAGAGACGCCTCGCGCGTCGAAACCTTCTCGCCGGCTGGGCGAGCTCCTGGAACCGTGATCCGCCGCCGTGAGCCCCCTGGACGAGCGACATAGGAACCCGCGCGTGCCGTTCCGATTCTCCGTCGTCATCCCGACTCGCGATCGCCCGGCGTCCCTGAACCGCTGCCTCGCCGCGCTCGGGCGCCAGACCCAACCCGCCGGCGACTACGAGGTAATCGTCGTCGTGGACGGAACCGACCTTGAGCCGCCGTCGGTCCCCGGCCCCGAGGACCCGGGCCCGGCGGTCCGAGTCCTGCAGGTCCCGCACCAGGGCCCGGGCGGGGCCCGCAACGCCGGGGCGGCCGCCGCCGACGGCGAGTACCTGGCCTTCACCGAGGACGACGTGCTCCCGGCTCCGGACTGGCTCGAGCGGGCGGCCCGCCACCTGAGCACGGACCCGGTCGAGATCCTCGAGGGGCGGACGTTGCTCGAAGGGACTGACCGCGCCACCCGACGGGTCGAGCCGGAGCCCGTTCCGTCGTTCATCCCGTGCAACCTGGTCGTGCGGGCCGACACGTTCGATTCGCTCGGTGGGTACGACACCCGCTTCTTCGACCCGACCACGGGCTTGTACTTCCGCGAGGACATCGAGTTCGGCTTCCGGGCCCTCGAGCGCGGCTGCCGGCACGCCATCGACCCCTCGATGATCGTCGAGCACCCCGCGCAGTTCGAGTCGCTGCCGGCCGCGCTCCGCCACGCCCGCCGCTACGTGTTCGACCCGCTGCTCTACCGCGCCCACCGCCGCCTGTACCGCCAGCTGATCGAGGTCAAGCGCGTGCTCGGGTTGCGGGTGCGACGGCCGCTGCATCTGGTGTCCGGCACCGCGGTGCTCGCGTGGATCGGGCTCGGGGTGTCGGCCGCGCTCGGCGCGTGGACGGCGGCGGTCGTCGCCGCTTCGATCGCGATCGCAGCCAGCGTCGCCGTGCGGGTCAAGTACCAGGGCCGGCGCGCGTGGCGCGTCTGGGAGCTGCCCGCCGTCCTCACCTTTGCCGCGCTCCCATTCGTGTACTTCGCCGCGTTGGCCCGCGGCTGCGTCCGTGCCCGCGGCGGCGTCGGCGTGTTCTGGTAGCGCGCCGCGGCGAAGGAGCGAGGCGTCGGTAGGCTTCAGCGGGTGGGCGCGGGCGCACGACGCTGGATCGCGGTCGGCACCGTCGTCGCGGCGCTGCTCGTCGGCGGCGCGACGTTCCCCCCAGCGGCCCGTCGCCCCGCCCGGGCCGCCGCGCCGCTCGTGGCGCCGAGCCCGGCGAGCGACCGCGTCGGCGTCTCGGCCGGCCTGATCTTCCTCGATGAAGCGTCGATCGAGCGCTCCCTCGCCCAGCTGCGGGCGAACGGCATGCACTGGCTGCGCGAAACCTTCTATTGGGGGATGCTCGAGCCCCACCCCGGCGAGTTCAACTGGCGGCGGTCGGATGCCCTGATGACCGCGGCGGCGCGCAACGGCATCGACGTCGTCGCGATCCTCGCCTACTCCGCGCCCTGGGCCGCGACGCTGCCCCATGCCTCCGACGCCCAGCATTACCCGCCCAAGCACCTGTCCGACTACGCCGCATACGCCGCCGCCGTGACCCGCCGTTACGGCCCCGGCGGCTCCTTCTGGTCGTCGCACCGCCGGCTGCCGAACCACCCGCTGGGCGCGGTCGAGATCTGGAACGAGCCGTGGTGGCACGGCTTCTGGCGCCCGATCGCCAACCCGATCGCCTACGCCCGAATGGTGCGGGCCGCGGGCGCGTCGATCCGCCGCGTCGCGCGGCGCCTGCCGATCCTCGTCTCCGCGGACCTGGACCAGATCGGGCGGGGCGGTGAGCCGTGGATCCAGCAGCTGCTCGCCGTCACCCCCTCGATCGCGCCGTACGTCGACGTCTGGTCCGTGCACCCCTACCCCGACCCGAAGAGCCTGGGTCCCGAGCAAGGCGACGTGTCCTCGTCCTTCCAGCAGGTGCCGGTCATCGAGCGCCTCGTCGCCGCCGCCGGCGTGAACCGGCCGCTGTGGATCACCGAGATCGGCTGGAGCTCCGCGAACGCCTCGGAGGGCGTCTCCGAGAGCGACCAGGCCCGGTTCCTGAGTCAGGCCCTCGCCGACGCGCTCACCACGTGGCAGAGCTTCGTCGGGCGCACCTTCATCTACACGTGGGACCGAGACGGACGCGACCCGTCGGACCTCCAGCAGCACTTCGGCCTGCTGCGACCCGACGGGCAGCCGAAGCCGGCGCTCGCCGCGGTCGCGAGCGCGACGCGCGGATAGCCGCCGCTCCGTTCGGTTCCGAGGCTCCCGATATGCAGGTGCTCGCCGTCTGCACCGCGAACCTCTGCCGATCACCGACCGCCGCCGCGCTGCTGCAGCGCCACCTGCGGGCGGCCGGCACCGAGGTCACCGCCCGGTCGACCGGGCTCATGGGCGTCGGTGGCCCGATCCCGCCTCCGATCGTCGAGGAGCTGGCCCGGCTCGGCGCGTCGCCGGAAGACGCGGCGCGGGTGCTCCTCACCGAGGTCGCGGTCCGCGACGCGGACCTGATCATCGGGTTGGAGCGTCAGCACGTCCGCGAGGTGATCCTGCTCGCACCGGACGTCGAGGCGCGCGCGTTCACCCTGAAGGAGCTGGCGCGCCGAGGCGAGCGCGCCGGGCCCGCGTCGCCGACCGTGCCCCTGGCCGGATGGCTCGGCGCGCTCGCGGCCGCCCGTCAACCCGCCGACCTGCTGGGCGAGTCGAGCAGCGACGACGTCGCCGACCCCTACGGCGGCTCGCGGCGTGGGTACCGCCGGGCCGTCACCGAGATCGACGAGCTGACCGGGCGCGTCGCCCGGCTGCTGGCCGGCCGGGGCGGGCGCGCCTGAGCAGCCGACCGGTCAGGACTGGCAACAGCCGACGAGGTCGTCCCAGGCCTGGAGGACGGCGTCGACGGTGATCGCGTCCATGCAGCGCGGGTACCGGTCGTCGCGCTCGAAGCCGAGGTCGAGGTAACCGTCGGGCACGACCGGGGACGACACGCACCGCGATCGCGGTCCCACCGGACCCCAGCGGCGGCACGACGTCGGCCCGTTGAGCCCGATGGTCGGGGTGTCGACCGCGGCCGCCAGGTGCATGACCCCGGTGTTGACGCTGACGACGCCGGCCGCGCCGGCCAGCCATCGCGCGCACTCGTCGGCGCTGACCCCGGCCGCGGACTGGGCCGACAGCCCGGCGGCGCGCCACGCGGCCACGGTGGCGTCGGTGACCGACGCGTCGCCGGGGCCGCCGGTCAGCACCAGGCGCAGGCCGCGGTGGTCCAGGACCTGGGCCAGCGCCTGCCAGCGGTCGGGCGGCCAGGACCGCTCCCGGAAGTTGGCGCCGCCGGGCCACAGGTGCAGGACCGCGTACGGCTGGTCGAGCGTCATCGGCGGGCCCGGCGGGTGGATCCGGGGCTCGCTGGTCGACTCGATGCCGAGCGGGCGGACCAGGGCACGGAAGTTGTCCACCTCGTGCACCGACGACGAGTGCGGGACCGACACGTCGTAGGCGAAGTGGCGGTGCTGCCCCCGGGTGCTGCGACCGATCGTGAACCGGGCGCCGGAGAAGGCGGTGATCAGCGCGTCGAAGCGGGGCCAGGAACCGAAGTCGACGCAGACGTCGAGGTGCTCGGCTCGGATGCGGCGGACCGCGCCGCGAACGTCACGGACCGGGAGCACGACGACCTCGTCGGGCCCGTCGAGGAGCCGGGCAAAGGCGGCGTTGGTGGCGGTCGCGAACAGCACGATGTGTGCGTCGGGCCGGCGGGCTCGGAGGTCCTGGACGACGCCGCTGAGCAGGATGACGTCGCCGATGGCGGCCGTCCTGATGAGGCCGACCCGGCGCCAGGTCGGCGGCAGCTCGCGCCGGCCCCGGAGGCGGCGCGCCCCGCCGAGGGCCCCCAGGACCGGGATGCCGAGCAGCCGGTCGAGGGCCTTGAGGCCCCGGTTGCCCCGTTCGCTCGGCAGCTGCGCCGGGGACCCGATGGGTCCAGCCTCGGCGGCCACCAGTCAGGTCGCCTCGTGCACCCGCTCGACCAGCGCCGTCGTGCTCTCGCCCGGCACCAGCGGCGCGAGCAGAACCTGGCCGCCCCAGCCCCGCACCTCGGCGGCGCCGACCACTTGGTCCTCGCGGTAGTCGGACCCCTTCACGAGCACGTCGGGGCGGAGCGCCTCGATCAAGGCCAGCGGGGTCGGCTCGGCGAACAGGATCACGAGGTCGACCGCGCTGAGGCCAGCCAGCACGGTGGCGCGGTCCTGCTCGCCGACCACGGGGCGGCCCGGTCCCTTCTGGGCGCGCACCGTGCTGTCGGTGTTCACGCCGACGACGAGCCGGTCGCAGTGTCGGTGGGCCCACTCGAGGTAGCTGACATGGCCGGCGTGCAGGAGGTCGAAGCAGCCGTTGCTGAAGCCGATCACCGCGCCCGCGTCCCGCCAGCGCCGTACCAGCCGGACCGCGGTGTCGAGGTCGCAGATCTTGGCGGCGAGACCGCCCCGGACCGGGTCCTCCGAGGCCAGCGCGCTCCGCAGCTCGTCGAGGGTGATCGCCACCGCGCCGCTCCGGCTGACCGCGAGGCCGGCCCCGACGTTGGCGATCGCGACCCCGTCCCGCCACCCGAGGCCCGACGCGGCCGCTGCGGCCAGGACTGCCACCGCGGTGTCGCCGGCCCCCGAGACGTCGAACACCTCTTGGACCCGGGCCGGGACGTCGACGACACCGTCGTCGTCGACGACAGTCATGCCGTGCGCGCCCCGGGTGATGACCATCGCGTCGAGGGCCAGGTCGTCGCGAAGCCGCCGACCGGCGTCGACGAGGGATCCGGGGTCGCTGCCGTCGACGTGGGCGGCCGCGGCCAGCTCCGACGCGTTCGGGGTGACGGCCGCCGCCCCGCGGTACTTCGAGAAGTCGAGGCCCTTCGGGTCGACGAGCACCGGGATGTCGAGGGCGGCGGCGCGCTCGATGACCCGCCGGCAGACTCCCTCGTCGAGCGCCGACTTGGCGTAGTCCGAGAGCACCACGACGTCGTAGCGCTCGTCGAGGGCGCCGACTGTGTGGTCGTCGAACGCCGCCCGCTCGCCGGTCCCGAGCGGGATCGACTGCTCGTGGTCGATGCGCACCAGCTGGTGGCGGGCGGCGACGACGCGGGTCTTGGTGGTCGTGCAGCGCCCGGGGAGCGTCACGAGCGACGGGGTGAGGCCGGCGAGGCCGTCGAGCTGCTCGGTCAGCGTCGCGCCCGCCGCGTCGTCACCGACCCAGCCGACGACCGTGACGGCCAGGCCCAGGGCGGCCAGGTTGGCGGCGACGTTGGCGGCACCGCCGGGCGCCGCTCGCTCGTCCTCGAGCCGCACCACCGGCGCCGGCGCCTCCGGGGAGATGCGCCCGACGTGGCCCTCGAGGTAGCGGTCGAGCATGACATCGCCGATCACGAGGGCCCGCCGGCCCGGGAACTCCCGCGCGACGACGGCGCCGAGCGCGGCGAGGCCGCTCACGAGCCGCCTTCGGGCTGGGCGGCCTCGACCTGCCCGCAGAGCAGGTGCCCGAGGAACAGGTGGGCCTCCTGGATGCGGCTGGTCCGCGTCGACCGGACGACGACCGACGCGTCGGCCTGCTTGGCGATCGGCCCACCGTCCCCGCCGGTGAGCGCCACCGTGAACGCCTGCCGCTCGTGGGCGGCCTCGAGGCCGAGCAGCACGTTGCGGCTGCTGCCCGACGTCGACAGCCCGACGACCACGTCGGCGGCGGTGCACAGCGCCCGCACCTGGCGGGCAAACACGTCGTCGAACGCATAGTCGTTCGCGACCGCGGTGAGGACCGACGTGTCGGTCGTCAGGGCCAGCGATGGCAGGCCCGGGCGCTCCCGCTCGTAGCGTCCGACCAGCTCGGCGGCGAGGTGCTGCGCCTGTGCCGCGCTGCCACCGTTCCCGAACCAGTACACCGTGCCGCCGGCGCCCAGGCGGGTCGTCATCGTCTGCGCGATCCCCTCGAGCGCAGGCGCGACGGCGCGAAGATCGCTCATCATGGCCTGGTGCTCCTCGAGCTCGTGCAGGAAGTCCACCGCGTGTTCTCGGTCGGCGACGGAGCCATCTTGAGGGTAGCGCCGTGACCGTGTCGCACCGCGACAACGACCGTCCGGTGGTGCTGCTCGACCGCGACGGTGTCCTCAACGTCGACCGGCGCGAATCGGTGACCTCGATCGCGCAGCTCCGCCTCCTCCCCCGGGTCCGCGACGCGGTCCGGCGCCTCCACGAGCGCGGCTACGCGCTGCTCGTCGTCACCAACCAGTCGTGGGTCGGGCGCGAGCGCATCCCGGTCGAGCGCCTCGAGGAGATCAACGCCGAGCTGGACCGCCGGCTGGGCGGCCTCGTCGACGACTGGTTCGTGTGCGCGCACGCGCCCGAGGACGGGTGCCGCTGCCGCAAGCCCGACACCGCGCTGCTCGAGGCGGCCGAGCGGGCGTGGGGCTTCGACCGGGCCGTGACCTGGCTCGTCGGCGACGACGACCGGGACGTGGAGGCCAGCCGGCGGTTCGGCTGCCGGGCCGCGCTGGTGCGCACCGGGAAGGGGTCGCGGGTGGCTCGGGACCGGGACGACGTACCGGTGTTCGACGACCTGGCCGGGTTCGCGGACTGGCTGCTGGCGGCGGCCCCGCCGGTGGGGCCGGGGCCGAGTCGTCAGCAGCCGACGTGAGCTGCGGCCCGGCCGGCGTGAGCTGGCCGGCGCCCCCGCCCCGCGTCGCGCACCGGGCTCGCGCGATCAGCGCCGTGCGCTGCGCACGACCTCAGCGACGGTCCGGACCAGGATCACGATGTCGCGCCACAAGGACCAGTGCTCGATGTACTGGTTGTCGTACCGCGCCCGCTCCTCGATCGAGGTGTCGCCCCGCAGACCGTGGACCTGGGCCCAGCCGGTCAGGCCGACCGGCAGCCGGTGGCGGTCGTCGTACCCGTCGATGCTCTGGCTGAAGCGCTCCACGAAGAACGGGCGCTCGGGCCGCGGCCCGACGAGCGACATGTCGCCCTTCACGATGCTCCACAGCTGAGGCAGCTCGTCGAGCGACGTGGCGCGCAGCACTCGCCCGACCTTCGTCACGCCCGGGTCGCCGTTCACGTTCCAGCGGGTGTCGCTGTCACCGTTGCAGGCAAGGCTGCGGAACTTGGCGACCTCGATCGTCTGGCCCCGCTGGCCGACCCGCTGCTGGCGGAACAGCACCGGACCCGGGCTGGTCAGCTTCACCGCCAGCGCGACGACGGCCTGGATCGGCGCAGTTAGGACGAGGACCGTGCCGGCCACGGCGACGTCGAGCACGCGCTTCATCACCCAGGCCGGCCGACGCAGCGCGGCGCGGCGGACGCGGTACACGGGGATGCCGCGCACGTCGTCCGTGTCGGGCCCCTCCGGCGTCACACCGCAGTCGAAGAACCGAGGCACGACATGCAGGTCGACGCGGCACTCGGCCGCGGTCCGCAAGACCCCGACCAGCGCCGATTCCCGCGCGGGGCCGAAGGCGACGAACACCCGCCGCACCTCCCAGGCGGTGATGATGCCGGCCAGCTCGTCCACGTCGCCCAGCACCGGCAGCACGAGGTCCTCGCCCCCGACTCGGTCGACGAACCCGACCGGCGTGATACCGAACTCGGGGAAGTCCTCGAACGCCTGCGCGAGGTCGGTGCCGACCTCGCCCGCGCCGAGGATCACCGCCCGCTCCTGGAACGCGGGGCGGCGTCGGGCGTGCCGCAGCACGCCGAACGAGAGCACGCGGGTCGGGATCACGGTCGCCACCGCGACGAGACCGATCGTGAGGAGGTCGCCGACGTTCGCGCCCAGCCACGAGGCGGGGGCGAGCAGCAGGAGCGGCACGGCGAGCCGGGTGGCGAGCCACGGCGCGGCGCTGAGCGCACCGAGGGTGATGCGAGTCCGGTAGGCACCCGACACCGCCAGGCAGAACAGTGCGAGCGGGACGAAGGCGAAGGCGACGGCGCTGCCGTGCCCGGCGAGCGCCACGATCGCGATCGCCAGCCCGAGCGCGGCCGCGTCGGTCGACGCGAGGAAGCACGGCGTGAACCAGCGGGGGGCGGTCCAGCCGATGACCTTGGCCGAGCGGGGCGCCTCCGCCCGCGGCCTCGCCCGTAGCGTGACGACGTCAGAGGTCACAGCAGCCATATCAACGACCTACCGAAGGTCGGGGTTTACCCGGGTTTTCGGGCTCAGCTGGCCGTGACGCCAGCGCGGCGGCGACGCCCGTACCGGACCAGGACGATGCCGGCCCCGGCCGCCCCCAGCCCGATCACCACCAGCATCGCGATGTTCCCGCCGGTGAACGCCAGGAAGCCCGAGCCCTGGCTCTGCCCGGACGACACGACGACCCCCGAGACGTTGGACGTCGGAGGTGTAGTCGGTGTGGTCGTCGGCGTCGGGTAATCCGTCTGCGCGGCGGCGGCGGGTGCCAACACCGCGAGCGTAAATCCGACCACCGCGGCAACACGCGCCACACGTGACAACGTTCTCGACTGCATCCCTAGCCCCTTCCCCATTCCAGCCCTAACAGGTGCCCTAGCGACGGGCCCGCTCAGTCCTCCGTCGCTGTGGGCACACTACCACTGAGGGTAGCCAGAGCGCCAGGCGTCACCACTGCAAGCGTTCAGGCGCCGTGTCCTGGAACGTTTTTTGTCCGAAATGCCAGGTTATGGGAGGTATGCGGGCGGAAGGGATCACCTGGAGTGCCGAGAGCCCAGCCGGGAGGTCGAAGTCCACGGGGACGTCGAGGACCTGGCCCCGAGCGACCGGGAAGTAGCCGTGGGCGACGACCGTCGTCGGGCCATCGGCGCCGGCGGCCAGGGTCGGCGCCGCGATGCCCACCCTCGGGAGTGAGGCCCCGCCGGGGACGCTGACGGCCAGGACCCCCTGGTAGACGCCCTCCCCGAGGCCGCTCCCGGGGTAGGGCCCGGCCACGTAGCCGGGCACGTCGACGGGGGCGGTGTTGCGGATCCGCAGCGCCAGGTGGGCGTGCTGACCGCCACCGGCGGCCGGGCGGAGGGTCAGGCTGGCCTGCACGTCGAGGAACTGGTCGAGCTTGTTGCCGCCGAAGTTCAGGATCGACACCGCGAGCGCGTCGCTCGGCAGCTCCCCGCCGATCCCGGCTGCCTGCCAGGCGCGCTCGAGGACGGGGTCGCGGCTCCAGGCCAGCGCGTGGCGTCCCTTGCCGACGCCGGCCAGGTTCCCGACCAGGCTCGAGGCCACCCAGGGCCGAGTGGAGAGGGTGTCGACCGCGGCCCGCGCCACCGCGCTGAGCTGGTCGTTGCGGTCGGCCTGGTCGCCGACGTTGGCGGGGATCCCGGCGTACTGGCCGAGCAGCAGGTAGGACACGACGTCCTGGCCCCGGAGCGAGCCGCCGTTGGCGGCGATCGGCCCCTGGGCGTCGAGGACCGCCTCCAGCACCTGCGGGTCCACGGCCAGCACCCCGTCGACCGACTGGCCGGTGGCCGCCTGCCACATCTGGGCCGCCAGCGGGGCGGTGACGTCGAACCGGGGGGTGGTGGCGAGGTTGCGCCACTCCTGGCCCGGGTGTGTCCATCCCCACAGCGCCGCCAGGTCGCCCGTCACCGGCACGCCCCCCGGTGGGAGCACGACGTTCGGGGTGGGCTGGAACGTGCTCACCGTGAAGCCACCGTCGGCGAAGGTGGCGGTGCCGACCGACAGGAACATGCCGGAGCCGGCCCGCATCTCGGCGTTGTTGGCGGCCAGGATGAGGTACCGCTGCGGTCCCCGCAGCACCCGCGCCACGCCCGACACGAGCGCGTCGGCGTTGGTGATCGCGTCGCGCAGCTTGTGGAGCCGGTCGAGGAACCGGGTGCGGGCGCTGCCGAGCGGACCGACGAGGAAGAAGTCGGATCCGAGCGACACCCCGTCGAGCTCTCGCTCGGCGCCCGCCGCGATCGCGGCCACTCGGTCCAAGAGGGCGAGCCGCTCGGCGGGCGTCGCGGGATGGACGCGCAGGGCGGTGGACGCGGCGGCCGAGGTGCGGGCGCCGATCGCCGCCACCCGCTGCGCGGCGCCGGTGAGCGACCGGGCGGCGTTGACGTTGGTGCTGGCCAGTGGGACGACAGTCCAGGGGGCGAGCACGAAGCTCGACGCGAGGCTGTGCGCTCGCGAGAAGTCGCGCTCGGCTCGCTGCAGCACCGCGGTGCCGTCGCCGCGGAGCAGCGACTGCGCGTCGAGCTGGTTGCGCGCGCTCTCGAGGGTGTTGAGCCCGCTGTTCACCCGCTGCCGGGCGACGAATCCGATCCCGACCGTGGCGAGGACCCACACCAGGAGCACGACCAGGAAGACCCGACCCGCGACCCGCAGACGCGCGCGGGCCGGAGATCCGATCTCTGGGAGCACGATTCGCAGTGTATGGGCCGTATCTGCGCATCCCGGTGCATGCGCCGGCGCGTCGGTAGCCTCCGGTCAGTGTCAGCTCGTGTCACGCCGGCGGACCAGGACGCCGTCCCGAAGGTCACGCCGTACCTCCTCCGCACCGCCGACACGATGTGCGCGCGACGGCTCGCGCTCGAGCACGCGGCGGAGCCCGGCACGGTCGACCCCGTCAACCGAGCACGGGTGCGCAACGCGCTCCTCGACGCGGTCCGGGTCTGGCACGAGCGAGGCGCCTGGGTCCCCCAGCCCGGTCTCGTCGCCGAGGAACGGGCCCTCATCGACCACGCCTGCCGCTGGTACGCACGACGGTTCCCCGAGCCGGTGGAGTCCGTCGACGTGCCGGCCGACCACCCCACCCTCCTCGCCCGCCGGGGCGTCACCCTGGGCGGCTGGGTCGACCTCGGGGTCGTCCACCGCAGCGGCGATCGCGAGCTGCGCCAGCTGTCCTGGCACGGCCGCGGCGCGCCCTCGAACGTGCTCGAGGAGCCCGCCGTCCGCCTCGCGGTGCTCCGGCTCGCCTGCCTTGGCTGGGTCGACGGGCCGCTGACGGTGACGGCCGCCGACCTGCTCACCGGTGACGTGGCCCGGGCCGAGATCCGGCCCGAGGCGCTGGCGGAGCAGGCCGGGTGGCTCGACGAGCGGCTCGCCGTCGTGCGCGAGCGGGCCGCCGACCCCACCCCGGTCCCGGGGCGCGACTGCGCCGGCTGCCGGTACATCCCCCGCTGCCCCGCCCACCAGGTGCGGGCGTCGATGGTCACGCGGCGCGACTCGCTGCTGCCGGCCATCGTCGCCTTGTCCCCGAGCACCCTCGACGCCTGGCAGCGCTGCGCCCGGGAGTGCCGCAACCGGGCGCTCCTGGGACTGCCGGCCAGCGACGGGGAGGGCGCGACCGAGCACGGGCTACTCCTCCACCGGCTCCTCAACCTCGTGCACCGCACCGGCTCGTGCCACGACGCTGAGCACGTCGACGGCGTGCTCAGCGCGCACGGCGCCGACGACCGCACCGTCGAGGAGATTCGCCGGCACGTCGCGCGCTGCCCGGCCGGCGCCGACCCGGTCGGCCACGAGGTCGAGTGGGCGCGCGCACACGCCGGCCCCCCGGTGTTCCTCGCCACGGCGCGACTCGACGCGGTGTGGGATCACGACGGCCTCCTCGACGTGCGCGACTACAAGAGCGGTCGCGCCAGCGAGTACCCGATCGAGCAGGACCGTCGGGCCCAGCTGCAGGCCTGGGTCGCGGCGCCTCGAGCCGCCGAGCGGGGCCTCCGCCTTCGCCTCCGCTACGAACACCTGGCGACCGAGGTGGTCGAGGACCCGGAGCCGTGGGAGCCGACCGAGGACGACCTCGCCCGCATCGAGGAGGAGCTGGCGGCGACCGTCACCGAGATGCGAGCCGAGCGCGAGTTCCGCGGCGTCGCCGACGCCGGCGTCTGCGCCCGCTGCCGCTACCGGTCGATCTGCGACGACAGCGCGGCCCCGGGCGTCCCGTCGTGGCCAGCCGCCGACGCGCCCGAGGCGGCGGAGACCGCCCAGCCCGAGTCGGCCTGACCGGTAGCGTCGCCTGAGTGTCAGGCGCGCAGGCGAGTCCCCGCACCGCGGTGATCGTCGGCGTCGGCCAGGCCGAGCAGCGCCCCGACGACCCGGGGGAGGCGCTCGAGCCCATCGATCTCCTCGGGGCCGCGGCCGAGGCGGCCGGCCAGGACAGCGGCGCCTCGGTGCTGCGCGCCGTCGACTCGGTGGCCGTGGTGTCGATCATCTCGTGGCCCTACCCGGACCCGGGTGCGCTGCTGGCTCGTCGACTCGGCCTGCCCGACGTCCGACGGACGATCACCACGACGGTCGGCGGCAACAGCCCCCAGCTGCTCGTCAACACGCTCGTCCCCGAGATCGAGCGGGGCGCCGCGGACGTGATCCTCCTCGGCGGGGCTGAGTGCGTCCACACGCGCTGGCGGGCCCGGCGCGAGCCGAAGGCCTGGCTCGAGTGGAGCCAAAGCGACGACCCACCCTGCGCCGAGATCGTCGGTGAGGACCCGGCGCCGAGCAGCGACGAGGAGCTCGCGCACGGGGCGAACGCGCCGACGAGCGTCTATCCGCTCTTCGAGACCGCGCTGCGCTCGTCGGCCGGTCGGAGTGTCGACGAGCACCAGGTCGCGGTGAGCGAGCTGTGGGCACCGTTCAGCGCGGTGGCGGCGGCGAATCCCCACGCCTGGTCCCGCCGGGCGTTCGAGCCGGCCGAGGTGCGCACGCCGACGCCGGACAACCGGATCGTGACGTTCCCGTACGTGAAGCGCATGTGCGCCAACATCGACGTCGACCAGGCCGCCGCGCTGCTGCTCTGCTCGTACGAGGCGGCGCAGAGCGCCGGCGTGCCGGACGACCGTCTGGTGTTCCCGCGCGCCGGTGCCGACGGCCACGACCACTACTTCGTGTCGCGGCGGGACCGCCTCGACGCCTCGCCGGCGCTCGCGGCCGTCAGCCGCGGCGCGCTGCACGCGGCCGGCGCCGGGGTCGACGACGTGGCGCGCTTCGACCTGTACTCCTGCTTCCCGTCCGCGGTGCAGGTCGCGGCCGCCGCCCTCGGCCTTCCGAACCACGGGTCCCGCGACCGACGCCCGCTCACCGTGACCGGCGGGCTGGCGTTCGCGGGCGGCCCGGCTAACAACTATCCGACCCACGCCATCGCGGCGATGGTCGACGCCTGCCGCCGCGACCCGGGCTCGCTCGGCCTCGTCACCGCCGTCGGCTGGTACCTGACCAAGCACTCGGCCGGGTGCTACTCGACCACGCCGCCGGCCGGATCGTTCGGGCGGGTCGACCCGGCCGCGACGCAGCACGAGGTGGACCGCCAGCCGCCGCGGGAGTCCGCCGGCTCCTACGCGGGCCCGGCCACGGTCGAGGCGACGTCGGTGGTCTTCGAGCGGGCCGGCACGCCGTCGCTTGCCATCGTCATGGCCCGCACCCCCGACGGTCGGCGAGCCCTCGCCAACAGCCGCGACGCCGACGTCCTCGCCGACATGACGACCCGGGCCTGGGAGGGCGAGCCGGTCACCCTCCGGACCGACGGCACGACGAACGAGCTCGCGCCGTGAGCGCGGCCGCGGGCGGCGGCTGGACCCGGGCCCTCGCCCGCGGCGTGCGGGGCCGCTGTCCCCGTTGCGGTGCCGGCCGGCTGACCGAGCGCTGGTTCCGACTCCGAGCGACCTGTCCACGGTGCGGTCTGGCCCTGGCGCCGGAAGAGGGCTCGTGGACGGGGGCGGTGGTCGTGAACTTCGCGCTCACCGGCGCCGTGTTCGTGGTGACGCTCGTCGTTCTCGTGGCGCTGACCGCGCCCCAGGTGCCGGTGGGCACGCTGCTGGCCATCCTCGTGCCGGTGTCGGCGCTGGCCCCGCTCGCGTTCCTGCCGGTCTCGCGGACGATCTGGGTCGCGCTCGAGTTCGCGGCGCTCGGGCGGAGCTGACGGCTCAGCTCGTCGTACCCAGCTCGACGCGCAGGGTGAGGATCCCGTCGGTGAAGTCCCAGGACGCGTCGCCGATGATCGAGAAGTCCTGGTAGTCGAGCCGGGCCTGCTCGATGAAGCGGGCCCGCTCGGGACCCGCGACCGGCGGCATCCCGCGCTCTTGCACCGCCTGGGCCCGGTCCCGGAACCGGCCCAGCATCGCGTCGACGTCCAGGGTGTCGTCCGCCACCGTCATCCTCCTTGTCGGGCGACCAGGACCCGGTCCCGGCCGGCCAGGTCGCGCTCCGTGTGCACGTCGGCGAACCCCGCCCGCTGCGCGAGTGTGACCCCCGCGGCGGCCTGGTGCGGCGCCAGCTCGACGACGAGCGTGCCCGCCCCGGGCGCGAGGTAGTCGGGTGCGCCGGCCACCACCTGCTCGATCGCCTCGAGCCCGGTCGGGCCGCTGACCAGCGCCGCCTTCGGCTCGTGGCCCGCGACCTCGTCGGGGAGCTCCGCGAACTCGGCGGCCGCGACATAGGGCGGGTTGCTCACCACGAGCTGGAAGGAGCCGCGGTGCTCGTCGGGCAGCGCCTCGAACCAGTCGCCCTCGGCCAGCCGGACTCGGGTCGCGGCGCCGGCGGTGCCGGCCACGTTCGCGTGCGCGACCGCGAGCGCATCGGGGCTGGCCTCGGTCGCCCAGACCTCGGCGTCGGGGAGCTCGCGGGCGAGGGCCAGCGCGATCGCGCCCGAGCCGGTGCCGAGGTCGGCGACGAGCACGTCCCCGATCGCGCCGCCCCACGGGTCACGCGGGCCCCGTCGCCGACCCATGCGGGCCGCCTCGTCGAGGGCGACCTCGGCCGTCCGCTCCGTCTCCGGGCGCGGGATGAGCACCCGGTGGTCGACGAACAGGTCGATGCCGAGGAACGACCAGGAGCCGAGCACGTACTGGAGCGGCTCCCCGCGGGTGCGGCGGTCCACCATCTCCTGCGCGTGGCGGGCCGCCACGAGCGGCGCCTCCTGCTCGGCGACGAGGACCCAGGCCCCGTCCGTGCAGCCGGCCGCCTCCTCGACGATGCGACGGGCGTCGACGGCGGGGCTCGGGAGCGACGCGCGCTCGAGGACGCGCGTGGCGTCGTCGAGGACGGCGCGCCAGGTCGTCACTCGGACGCGCCGAGCTGCTCGGCCCGCTCGGCGGCCGCGAGGGCGTCGGTGAGCTGGTCGAGCGGCTCCCCGCCCGCCAGCACCTGGTCGAGGGCGTGCACGGTCACGCCGACGCGGTGGTCGGTGACGCGGTTCTCCTTGAAGTTGTAGGTCCGGACCTTCTCGGACCGTCCGCCGCCCTTCACCTGGCTCCGCCGCGTCGACGAGACCTCGGCCTCCTGGCGGTCGCGCTCGAGCTGCAGCAGCCGCGACCGCAGGATGCGGATCGCCTTGTCCTTGTTCTGCAGCTGGCTCTTCTCGTCCTGGCAGGTCACGACGACGCCGGCCGGCACATGCGTGATGCGCACCGACGAGTCGGACGTGTTGACCGACTGCCCGCCCGGGCCGCTGGAGCGGTAGACGTCGATCTCGAGGTCGTTGGGGTCGATCGCGACGTCGAGCTCCTCGGCCTCGGGCAGCACCACGACGGTGGCGGCGCTGGTGTGCACGCGGCCCTGGCTCTCGGTCGCCGGCACCCGCTGGACCCGGTGGGGCCCGGCCTCGTACTTGAGCCGGGCCCAGGCGTCCGGGCCCTTGACGGCCAGCGTCGTCTCCCGCTGGCCGCCCATCTCCGACGGCTGGGTGGCGAGGGTCTCGAATCGCCAGCCGTGCCGGCGGGCCAGCGCCTCGTACATGCGCGCGAGGTCGCCCGCCCATAGGTTGGCCTCCTCGCCGCCCTCGGCGCCGCGGATCTCGAGGATCACGTTGCGGCCGTCGTTCGGGTCACGAGGGACCAGCAGCTCCCGGAGCCGGGCGTCGAGGCGAGCCAGCTCGGCTTCCTGCTCGGCGACCTCGCCCCGCAGGTAGTCGCGCATCTCCCCGTCGCCACCCTCGGCCGCGAACAGCTCGCGCGCGTCCGCGAGCGCCGACTCGGCGTCGCGGTAGGCGCGGTACGCGTCGACGATGGGCTTCAGCTCGGCGTGGCGCCGACCCGCGTCGCGCGACGCGGCCTGGTCACCCGAGGCGTAGATCTCGGGCAGGCGCGACTCGAGCTTCTCGAGCTCGGTCTCGAGGTCGGCGAGGTGCTCGAACACCAGGCCAGGGTACCGACCGGACCCTCGTTCCTCAGGTGAGCGCGGGGACGGCGTTGAAGTGACCGCCGAGCGCGGCCGCGGTGTCCTGGACGCCGAGCCACGACAGGCCGGTCGCGTACAGCGACCGGAAGTCGACGGTCGGCACGACGTTGCGCGTCGCGTCGAGGTTGGTGAGCGAAGGCGGCTCGCCGTAGCGGCCGCCCTTGACGCGCGGGCCGATCAGGAACTGCGTGTTGGCGGTGCCGTGGTCGGTGCCGCTGCCGTTCTCGGCCGGGCGGCGGCCGAACTCCGAGGTGGTCATGACGAGCACCCGGCCGGCCGCGTCGCCGAGGTCGGTGAAGAGCCCGTCGATCCCGTCGTCGAGCTCGGACAGCAGCGTCGGCTGGCGCGTCGCCTCTCCCTCGTGCACGTCGAAGTCGCCGACGCCGGTGACGTACACGACCCGCGGCGCCAGCGGGGAGCCGATGAGCCTCGCGGCCAGCGCCAGCGACTCCCCGACCGTGCCCTGGCCCGCCACGCCGCCCGCCGCGCGCGCCGGCGCGGCGGTGTCGCCGCCGAGCACCTGGCCGAGGCTGGTGCGGGCCCGGGCCGACAGGCCGACGGCCCGCTCGACCTGGCCCACGAGCTGGCGCGCGTCGACCCGGCTCGGCGCCAGGTGCGCCCACGAGGCGAGCAGCGCCTCGGGCGTCCCGGCCCAGGCCGGGAGCCGGGGCTGCAGGCCGGAGGCGTCGGTGATCGTGGTCGCGAACGAGCGCTGCCCGAGCAGCGCCGGCGCGGGCTGTCCTCCGACCGCGATGGCGGCCAGCGGGTCGTCGTAGCCGACCGTCCCGTCGAGGTACGTGCCGAGCCAACCGATCCCGGTGGACGGGTGGTCGGCGGTCCACCACACGGCGAGCGACGCGAAGTGCGAGAGGTTGGGTGGCGTGTACCCGAGGCCTTCGACGATCGCGACCTGCCCGGCGTGGTAGCGGGCCGCGAGCTTCGGGAGCTTGGGGTGGAGCCCGACCTGGCCGTCGAGGTCGATCGGGTCGGTGACGCCGAGCGTGGGGCGCGACGCGTGGTAGGCGGGATCGGCGTGCGGGACGACGGTGTTGAAGCCGTCGTTGCCGCCCGCGAGCTCGACGACGACCAGCGTCCGGCCCGGGCTCGGGTCGGCGAGCTCGCCGGGGCGGGGCGCCCCGGCCGACGCCGGCCCCGTCCACTCCCAGGTCGCGAGCAGGTAGCCACCGGCGACGGCGGCCGAGCCGGCCCCGAGCCGGCCGAGGAAGTCGCGGCGCGACAGCGGCTCGGTCATGCGACCGCGAACTCCGGCGCCATGGCCGCCAGCGCGAACCGCCGGGACCGGTCCGGCTCCCCGTCGAGCACCCGCTTGGTGGTGGACGTCACGTCGAAGACCCCGAAGCGCGCCAGCAGGTCGCTCACCGACCGGTAGCCGGGCGGCGGCGCGCCGAGCGCGTCGAGCAGGTCGAAGGCCGTGACGAGGTCGTGCGGGCCGAGGAGCAGCGTGCCGTCGGGGAACCCGCCGACGTTCGGCGGCAGGAACGGCAGGTAGTTGATGAGGCGGAGCGCGTTGGCCGCCGCCGTCGGGCGCGGCGCCACCGTGGTGGGCCCGGCCCGGGCCGCCTGGAGGAGGCCGACCAGCTTCTCGACCGGCGTGCGGACCCGGCTCCGCACCGCGTCGTCGGCGGTGAAGGCGGGGTCGGCGACGATGGCCTCGACGAGGTGGCGGACCTGGTAGTCGCGGGCGAACGTCGCGCCGAGCTTCTGCGCGGTGCGGCGGCTCGGGGTGCGGCCGACCAGCTGGCGGTACAGCTTCGACGCGATGAACGCCCCGGTGGCGGGCTGCTCGAGGATCACGTCGATCGCCTGGTCGAGGTCGAAGGC
>Ga0073928_10005061_pt1 | contig 18805 bp, 19 predicted proteins | sample PaiPotPPA55metaG_FD_76969 | JGI IMG/M metagenome (GOLD analysis project Ga0073928, IMG submission 76969) | Iron sulfur acid spring bacterial and archeal communities from Banff, Canada, to study Microbial Dark Matter (Phase II) - Paint Pots PPA... ... | reverse complement strand
GCGATCTCGCCGCCGAAGATCGCGTCAAAGTGATCTGCATGCCCAGCAAGATGGCGGAGATGATGGTCCGCCCTGCGCTGGTCCGATAACGCCCTCAGGCGAGGGATTTCGGCAGCGGCCCGGTCGCCCGTTGCTGCGGCCTGTTTCTCGAGCTTGGCTAAGCGCGCGACGAGCGCTGGGCCCGACCCGGTCTTTTAAGCAAGGCCGCCAGGCGGACACGAGATCTCGGGTCCAACCCGCCTACCCCGGTATGGGGCATCAGGGCGCCAGCGGGGCCATTTTGCGGCGCCAGTCTGGCGCCATGGGCACGGTTGGTCTCTATTTATAATAGCACCGGTACCGCCTCGGCGCTTGCCATCCCAAGTAACAGCTCCGCCGAGCAAGCCCCCCTCGCGGTGGCTGACGCCAGCCGCCCGGCTGCGCCGCTCAGCTGCCGGACAGATCCTGCTCGCTGATGATCTTGGTCAGCTTGAGGAGATGCTCGCGCAAGTCCTCGCTGGCGATGGCGCGGAAATAGCGCACCAGCTCGATCTCCTTGGTCGTGAAGCCGACCGTGTTCGTGGCCGCAGACGGCTCCGTATCGTCCTGGAAAAAGAAGGACATAGGCACGCTGAGGAACTTCGCGGCAGCGGCAAGGCGGCCGGCGCTGAGCCGGTTCTCGCCGTTCTCGTACTTCTGCACTGCCTGGAAGCTGACGCCGACGGCGTTTCCGACCTCCTCCTGGCTCGCGCCGGCGAGGAGACGGGCCTGGCGCAACCGTCCGCCGACCGACAAATCAACCTGGTTCGCACGGCGCTTGCGTGGCTTGCGCCGCTGGGCCGGCAGATCCACAGTGCCAACTTCCGGTTGTGGTTGCTTCATGCTAACCATACCTTGCCTGACTGCGACCGGAAAATTATACTCGAATCAGACGCGAATTTCAATGAAAAGTAGCGTCCCCGGCATGCAGCAATCGACACCACTCAGGCGGGCGGAAACCTGCCGCGGACCCTCAGCCGGTCCTCGATGGCGTCCCATACCGGCCTCTCCAGGGCAGCGCCGTCGAGCCGGTTGATCTCCTGGATGCCGGTCGGCGACGTGACGTTGATTTCCGTCAGATAGTCGCCGATCACGTCGATGCCGACGAAGATCAGGCCCTGCTCCTTGAGGGTCGGGCCGATCGCGGCGCAGATCTCGCGCTCGCGGGCAGTCAAGGTCGTCTTCATCGCCTTGCCGCCGACGTGCAGATTGGCGCGCGCCTCGCCCGGCGGCGGCACGCGCAGCACGCCGCCGACGGGCTCGCCGTCGACCAGGATGATGCGTTTGTCGCCCTGGCGGATCTCCGGCAGATAGCGCTGCACCATGATGGGCTCGCGATAGAGTTGCGTGAACAGCTCGAGCAGTGCGTTGAGATTCTCGTCTACCGGGCCCAAGCGGAACACGCCGGCCCCACCATTGCCGAACAAGGGCTTCAGGATGATCTCGCCCTGCTCGCGACGGAAGGCAACGATCTCGTCGCGGTCGCTGGTGATGAGGGTGGGCGGCATCAGCCCGGGGAAATGCGTGGCGAAGAGCTTCTCGGGCGCGTTGCGCACGCTGACGGGGTCGTTCACCACGAGCACTTGGTCGCGCACGTGCTCGAGCAGATGCGTCGCGGTGATATAGGCCATGTCGAAGGGCGGATCCTGGCGCATCAGGATCACGTCCATGGCGGCGAGCTCCAGCGTCTCTTGTGCCCCGAGCGTGAAATGACGACCGTGCTCGCGGCGCAGCTCGAGGCGGCTCGCGCGCGCGGTCAGCCGCCCGTCCTTCAGACTGAGCTGCCGCGGCAGGTAGTGATAGAGGCCGTGGCCACGCCGCTGCGCCTCGAGCGCCAGCACGAAGGTTGAATCCGCGTCGATGTTGATGGTCTCGATCGGATCCATCTGGATGGCAACGGCAAGACCCATCGGGCGTCCTCATGCGGCGCAACGGCGGAGTATCATAACAGGCCGCGCCGTGCGACAAGCGAATTCCCGATAACCGCCACGCCGGCGGCCGCTCACGAAAGGTTGCCCGCAAAAGGCTTTGACGGTTCTCGGTTTGCAGATATTTTCCTTGCCGCCGCATCATTTCGGCGGCGGGCCGCGTTAAGCTCGCCGGTCGAGTTCGTCGGCAATAAGAACGCCACAAGAACGGCGTGCGAGGGAGGTTCAGTTTGGAGTCAGGAGCATCCCACCGTGAGGGGCGGGCAAGCCGGTGGCGTTCTCTCCGGCCGGCCGGGCGATGAGCCACTCCGCCGCAGTCAACGGCAAGCCGCTCCTCAGCATTCGCGGCCTGTCGGTGCGCTTCGGCGGCATCATCGCGCTGGACAACGTCTCGTTCGAGGTCGCGCCCGGTCAGATCTGCGGCCTCATCGGCCCCAACGGCGCCGGCAAGACCACGCTCTTCAATTGCCTGAGCCGCCTCTACCACGCCGACAGCGGCAGCATCCAGTTCGAGGGCCGGCCGCTGCTCGAGCTGCCGAAGCATGCGATCGCGCCGCTCGGGATCGGCCGCACGTTCCAGAACCTGGCGCTATTCCGCAGCATGTCCGTGCGCGACAACATCATGATCGGCGGCCATTGCCGCTCGCGCGGCGGCTTCCTCGCCAATGCGCTGCGCTTGCCCTTCGTCGCGCAGGAAGAGCGTGTCCTCGAGGAGCGGGCGATGCGCCTCATCGACACGCTCGCCCTCGCCGCCTATGCCGATACGCCCGTGAGCGCGCTCTCCTTCGGCACGCAGAAGCGCGTCGAGCTGGCGCGGGCGCTGGCCAGCGAGCCCAAGCTGCTGCTGCTCGACGAGCCGGCCGGCGGGCTCAACCACGAGGAGGTCGACCATCTGCGGGAGCTGATCCGCTCGATCCGCGACCGGCTCGGCGTCACCGTGCTCCTGGTCGAGCACCACATGAGCCTGGTCATGAAGGTCTCGGACAAGGTCGTCGCGCTCGATTTCGGCCGCAAGATCGCCGACGGCACGCCCGCCGAGGTGCAGCGCCAGCCCGAGGTCATCAAGGCCTATCTCGGAGGCAGCCTGTGAGCGCAAGCACGATCCTGGAGACGCGCGGCCTCCACGCCTCCTATGGCCCGACGCGCGTGCTGCAGGCGCTCGATCTCGCCGTGCCGGCCGGCGGAATCGTCACGCTGCTCGGCGCCAACGGCGCCGGCAAGACCACCACGCTCCGCGCCATCTGCAACATGATGGTGCGCTGCACCGGCGAGATCCATTTCTCCGGCCGGCGCATCGACGGCAGGCCGACCGAGGACATCGTCCGCCTCGGCATCGGCCACGTGCCCGACGGTCGCGGCACGTTCGTCAGCCTCACCGTCGAGGAGAATCTGCGGCTCGGCGCCTACACCCGCCGCGACAAGCACGTGGCGCAGGATTTCGAGCGCGTCTACGCCTATTTCCCGCGCCTCAAGGAGCGCTATCGCCAGCAGGCGGGGACGCTGTCCGGCGGCGAGCAGCAGATGCTCGCCATCTCGCGTGCGCTGATGCTGCGGCCCAAGCTGCTGCTGCTGGACGAGCCGTCCTTCGGACTCGCGCCGCTGGTCGTGCAGGAGATCTTTCGCATCCTGCGCGCCATCAACCGCCAGGAAGGCGTGAGCATGCTGCTGGTCGAGCAGAATGCCAGCATCGCCCTCGAGCTTGCAGACCAAGCCTATCTGCTGGAGACCGGGCGCATCATCATGGCGGGCCCGTCCAGCGTGATCGGCAGCAACGAAGGCGTGCGCCGCGCTTATCTGGGTTATTAGGAGCCGCCGCCAATGCAAGCGCTCATGCATCAAGTGCTCTCCGGCCTCGCCAATGGCGGCATCTATGCCAGCGTCGCGCTGGCGCTGGTGATGATCTACCAGGCGACACACCACGTGAATTTCGCCCAGGGCGAGATGGCGATGTTCTCCACATATGTCTGCTGGATGCTGCTGCAGGCGGGCTTGCCCTATTGGATCGCCTTCATCCTCACCCTCGGCTTCGCCTTCATCGCCGGCGTCGCCATCGAGCGCATCATCGTGCGCCCGGTCGAACAGGCGCCGGTGCTCACCGTCGTCGTCGTCTTCATCGGCTTGCTCATCATCATCAACAGCCTCGCCGGCTGGCTCTTCAGCTATACCATCAAGGCCTTCCCCAGCCCCTTCCCGTCGAACGCCTGGTACGGCAGCCCCTTCATGTCGCCGCACGAGGTCGGCATGATCTTCGTCACCATGGTGGTGCTGGCGCTGGTCTTCGCCTTCTTCCGGTTCACACCCTTGGGGCTCGCCATGCGCGCCGCCGCGCAGAACCCGGTGTCGAGCCGCCTCGTCGGCATCCGCGTCGGCTGGATGCTGGCGATGGGATGGGGACTCGCCGGGTTGATCGGCTCGGTCGCGGGCATGATGGCCGCGCCCATCGTCTATCTCGACCCCAACATGATGGGCGGCATCTTGCTCTACGGCTTCGCCGCGGCGCTGGTGGGCGGCATCGACAATCCCTGGGGCGCGGTGCTCGGCGGCTTCATCGTCGGCGTGCTCGAGAACGTCGCCGGCGCCTATGTGGTCGGCACCGAGCTCAAGCTCACTGTGGCGCTGGTGATCATCATCGGCGTGCTCCTCGTCAAGCCGTCCGGCCTGTTCGGCCGCGTTCTCGTGACACGGGTGTGATCATGACCACCATCGAGACCTCCCGCCCCGCTGCCGCCCGACAATATGCCGGCCTGAGCCTGCGCAGCTGGAGAATGGTGGGCATCGCCGCGCTGCTGGCGGCCGCCTGCGTGCTGCCCTTCTCGCTCAGCAGCTACCATCTGTTCCAGGCGACGCAGGTCTTGGTCTATGCCATGGTCCTGCTGGGCCTCAACGTGCTGACGGGCTTCAACGGCCAGATCTCGCTCGGGCACGGCGCCTTCTACGCGATCGGCGCCTACACCGCGGCGATCCTGCTCGATAAAACGGGCGTCCCGTACTGGGCGACGATTCCCGTGGCCGGCCTGGTCTGTCTCGTCGCCGGATTCCTCTTCGGCCGGCCGGCGCTACGGCTCGAAGGGCACTATCTCGCGCTCGCCACCTTCGCGCTCGCGGTGGCGACGCCGCAGATCCTCAAATACAAGCATCTCGAGCCGTGGACCGGCGGCGTGCAGGGCATCATCATCAGCAAGCCGGACGCCCCGGCCGGGCTGCCGCTCGACGGCGATCAGTGGCTCTATTTCTTCTGTCTCATTTGGACTGTGCCGCTGTTCGTCGTCGGCTGGAATCTGCTGCGCGGCCGCACCGGGCGTGCCATGGTGGCGATCCGCGACCATCCGATGGCGGCAGCCACCATGGGCATCGACACGGCGCTCTATAAATCGCTCACCTTCGGCGTCTCCGCCATGTACACCGGCATCGCCGGCGCGCTCGGCGCGCTGGTGGCGCAATTCGTGTCGCCCGACAGCTTCGGCTTCTTCCTGTCGATCAGCTTCCTGGTCGGCATCGTCGTCGGCGGCATCGCCTCGATCTCGGGCGCGGTGTTCGGCGCGATCTTCATCGAGTTCGTGCCCAATATCGCCGACCAGATCTCGAAGGCGGCGCCGTGGGCCATCTATGGCATCTTCCTCATCGCCTTCATGTATCTCATGCCGATGGGGGTGGCGGGCGTCGTCCGCTTCGCCGCGGCGCGCTTCGCCCGGCTGGCGAGTGAGCGCCGGGCGGGCTAGTTCTGTACTTTGCAATGCTCAACAACGGGAGAGGGAACGATGTACGCTAGGAGAGCTTGGCTGGCCGCGGCGGCGTTTGCGGCGCTGGCGCTACCGGCCGCGGCGGCGGACACGCCGGGCGTCACCGCCAGCGAAATCAAGATCGGCCAGACCATGCCCTATAGCGGCCCGGCTTCGGCCTACGGCACGATCGGCAAAGCCGAGACCGCCTATTTCAATATGATCAACGAGAAGGGCGGCATCGCCGGGCGCAAGCTCAACCTGATGAGCCTCGACGACGGCTACAGCCCGCCCAAGACAATGGAGCAGATCCGCCGTCTGGTCGAACAGGAGGACGTCGCCTTCATCTTCCAGAGCCTCGGCACGCCCTCGAACACGGCCATCCAGAAATATCTCAACACGAAGAAAGTGCCGCAGCTCTTCGTCGCCACCGGCGCCAGCAAATGGGGCGACCCCGAGCATTTCCACTGGACCATCGGCTGGCAGCCCGACTATCGCACCGAGGCGCGCATCTACGCGAAATACATCCTCAAGGAAAAACCGCACGCGAAGATCGCCGTGCTTTACCAGAACGACGATTTCGGTAAGGACTACCTGATCGGTCTCAAGGACGGGCTCGGCGACAAGGGCGCGAAGATGATCGTGCAGGAGGCCTCCTACGAGGTCACCGACCCGACCGTCGATTCCCAGGTCGTGGGGCTGCAGAGCTCCGGCGCCGACACGCTCGTCACCGCGGCGACGCCGAAATTCGCCGCGCAGACCATCCGCAAGGTCTATGACATCGGCTGGAAGCCGCTGCATTTCATGAGCAACGTGTCTGTCTCGGTCGCCTCGGTGCTCCAGCCGGCCGGCCCGGAGAAAGCAGTGGGCATGCTGACTGCGGCCTATCTGAAGGATCCGAACGACCCGACCTTTAAAGACGACACCGGCATGAAGCATTGGCGCGAGTTCATGACCAAGTACTATCCCGACGGCGATCAGAAGGACGCCAGCAACGTCTATGGCTACGGCGTCGCCATGACGCTGGTCCAGGTGCTGAAGCAGTGCGGCAGCGATTTCTCGCGCGAGAACGTGATGAAGCAGGCCGCCAATCTGAAGAACTTCGATGTGCCAATTCTGCTGCCGGGCATCAAGATCAACACCAGTGCGACCGACTACTATCCGATCCAGCAGATGCAGCTGGGGAAATGGGACGGCAAGACCTGGGTTCTCTTCGGCGACGTCATTAGCGGCGAAGGCAGCTGATCGCGACTCACCGCGCGACAGGGCGCAAGGTTCGGCCGTCGCGCGGTCGAGCCTCTTCCTTTGCCGATCTACTGCAGCCGCGCCTTGAGCTGCTGCAGGATGGCCGCGGCCTGGTGGCGCTCGCCGTCATGCGCGGCGAGCGCCAGGAAGCGCTCGAAGGCTGCAATGGCGGCTTTCAGATTGCCGAGCTCGGCGTTGATGAGACCCGCCTCGCGCAACAGGGCGGCGTGGTGCGGCGCGAACAGCATCATGCCGTCGATCACGGCCAGCGCCTTCTCCAATTGCCGGCTCTGGACGAGACGCAGCTTCAGATTGTTCTGCAGGCGCAACAGCACGTCGCGGTCGCTCACCGGCGCGTAGTGCGCGGGCGTCAGCTCCGCGTCGTTGCCGGTGATGGCCTTCAGCAAATCGCGCAGCTCGGCGGCTTCGCGCGGCTTGCCGCCATGAAACGGATCGAGGACGAGGCGCACCCCGGCGTCCTGCAGCCGCACGAGGAAATGGCCGGGAAAGGCGAGACCCGCCATGTCCCAGCCCTGGGCGCGCGCGGCGTGGATGTAGAGGATGCCGAGCGCCACCGGCAGGCCCTTGCGGCGATCGATGACGCGCATGAGGTTGGCGTTCTGCAGATCCTCGTAGGTCAGCGTGTCGCCTTGATAGCCGTGGCGCTCGAGGATCACCGTGTTGAGCGCGGCGACGCGCCGCTCGATGTCGGCGCAGCCACTCGTCTCCGCGCCGACCTCGCGAGCAAGGGCGGCGAGATGATGATGGTAGCGCGCCAAGTCGACCCGCGGCCGCTCGAGCGCGGCCAGCGCCAGCGCCGCGGGCGCGAGCGGCAGGGGGCCATCGCCCATGCCGCCGACGTCGCGCAGGAAAGCCTGGGCCGTCCCGCGGTCGCGGAAGCTTCTGCCGGCGCTCGGCCCGTCTTCGCCCATCACCTCAGCGGCGTCACGTCGATCGTGCTGCGTTGCGTCGGCGCGTCGGCCGGCGCGGTCAGTGCCGTCGGCGCCGCGGCCGGCGTCGGCTGGATGCTGACGGGGGCGGGGCCGCTCGTCGCTTGCGCCGCCGCCGGCTCGCCCGGGCGCACGCGCACAAAGGAGACAACGCGGCGCACGTTAGGAATGTTGCGCGCATAGCCGGTGACGCGCTCCATCTCGTCCTTGGTGCGCGCCGAGCCGATGACGTAGACGATGCCGTTCTCCGTCTTCACGGTGTAGTTGATCGACTTGACCTGACCGTCCCAGAGCAGGTCGTTCTTGAGCCGCGTCGAGATCATGGTGTCGCGCGCCTCGTCGCTGAAATGAGTCTCGGGACCGACCTCGATCTCGTCGTACACCTCCTTGACCCCGTCCACCTTCCAGGCGCGCTGCACTGCCTCCTGCCGCAGCTGCTCGTTGGCGAGGCGGCCGGTGATCAGCACGCGGCCTTCATAGACCGTGGCGTCGAGATTGTGCGGCAGATCCGGGCTGTACTGGTCCCATGATTGGCTCACGAGCGAGCGGATCTCAACGTCCTTGACCTGGTCGCTCGCCGAGCGCTCCTGGCCGAAGGTGGCGTACCCGCCGGCGGCACCGGCACCGGCCGCGGCCAGCGGGAGAAAGCAGCCGGAGAGCGAGGGGAGCGCTGCCAGCATGGTGCCGGCTAGCAGCAGGGCGCGCAGACGGGAGGCGGTGGTTTCGGACACGGCTCAGGTTCTCCTCGCACATAAAAGGTACCCCATTGTCGGGGACTATCAGGGCGAAGCAAGGGTCGCTTTGTGGCAATCCCGGGGCAAGTCCTCAATGACGTGCGCCTTCGGCGCTTACGCCGCGAGGTGCTTCGCCGCCGCGACCAGGCTCTCCTGGGCCAAGGCAAAGATGGCCAGCAGCAGCAGATAGGCTGCCGTCGCGCCGATCGTCGCCGGCCAGCGCATGCGCGGGATCGGGTTGTCGCGGTTGCGCCGCCACGCGGAGGTGAACTCGAGGAGCGACAGCACGAGGACGAGGCTCACCACCCCGCCCGCCGTGTGCAGCAGCACATAGGCACCGAGCCCGAGGCCCACGCCGAAGGCGGCAATGCCGAGCCAGCCCGCGATCGAGAAGGCGATCGCCTGCACGATGCGGCCGCCGTCGAGGATGCCGATGGGCAGCAGGTTGAACAGGTTGATGAGCGCGGTCATGGCGGCATAGGCGTCCCATTGCGGATCGCCCGTGGCGTGGGCCATCGCGAGCAGCGGCGCCAGCGACAGCAGGCCGAAGCCGGGGCCGGCGATGGCGATGAACCATTCCTGGGCCCGGGTCCGCGCCGGCTCCTTGCTTACGGCGACGGCGCCGAGAAACGGCAGGAAGTACATGCCGCTGGTCTTGATGCCGCTGGCCTTCATGGCGAGCACGTGACCGGTCTCGTGGACGAAGATGGCATAGATGATGACGCAGGCCGCCTCCACCGGACGGTTGAGGGCGAGCGCGCCGAGGCTCGCCACGAAAAGCGCGAATTTGACGAATTTCGCGCTCTTGACGAGCTTGACCAAGATCACGCCGGCGGCCGCCAACCAAGCGCCGCGGCTGCGTCCGGAGGGCTGCCTGATGGTATCGGGCACGCTCCCGATATGCGCGACGGGATCGGTCATGAGCGATCGGCCATGCTCTGTCGGCGTTGCGCGAAGCCTATCAAACGGCGCCTTAACACTTGGTGTCGCCTTGCACGCCTACGGGACGTCGCCGCGCGGCGACGTGCCGCGGCAGGCGGCCCGGCGCCACCAGCATCACGTCGAAGCGCGGCGCAAGCCCGGCCAGCTCCGGCCGCAACGCCAGGAAATGCTCGAGCGCCCGCGCGACCCGCCGGCGCTGACGGCCGGAGACGGATTCGCTGGCGGTGGCGAGGCTCGAGCGCGCCTTGACCTCGATCGCCGCAAGCACCCGGCCGCGCCGCGCGATCAGATCGATCTCGCCCGAGGGCACGCGGAAGCGCCGCGCCAGGATTCGATAGCCGCGCAGGCGCAGATGCCAGAGGCAAAGCAGCTCGGCGGTATGACCGCGACGAAAGGCCTGCCGCCGGCTTGCCTGGGTCATTTGCCGCGCCCGGCCAGCGCCAGGGCGCGCGCATAGACGTCGCGCCGCTTCAGGCCGGTGGCCGCGGCGACGGCGGCGCTCGCATCCTTGAGGCTCATCCCCGCCAGCGCCGCCTGGAGCCGCGCGTCGAGCGCGTCCTCCGTCATCGCCGGGGCCTCTGCCGGCGGCGGCCCGACCACCACCACGACCTCGCCGCGCGGCGGGCCCGATGCCGCGTAATGGGTGGCGAGCTCGCGCAGCGATCCGCGGCGGACCTCCTCGTAGAGCTTGGTGATTTCGCGCGCCACCGCGGCCGTCCGGTCGCCGAGTGTCTCCGCCATGTCGCCGAGCGCGGGCGCCAGCCGCGACGCGCCCTCGAAGAAGACGAGCGTCGCCGGCACGGTGCCGAGCTCCGCCAGCGTGCGCCGCCGCGCCGTCGGCTTGGGCGGCAGGAAGCCGGCGAAAAGGAAGCGGTCGCTCGGCAAGCCCGACAGCACGAGGGCAGCCAGCGCCGCCGAAGGGCCCGGCAGCGTCGTCACCGGCAGGCCCTCTGCGATTGCGGCGCGCACCAGCTTGAAGCCGGGATCGGAGACCAGCGGCGTGCCGGCATCGGAGACCAGCGCGACCGCGTCACCCTGCCGCAAGCGCTCCAGCAGCAACGGGCGCATGCGCTCGGCATTGTGGTCGTGATAGGCGAGCAGCGGCGCGGCGATGCCATGTCGCGCCAGCAGCTTGGCCGTGACGCGCGTGTCCTCGCAGGCGATGGCGTCGGCGCCGCGCAAGACGGCCAGCGCGCGCAAGGTGATGTCCTCGGCATTGCCGATCGGCGTCGCCACGACATGCAGGCCGGGCGCGGGCCGTTTACTTCCCGCGGGCGGGTGGTTAGGCTCTCCGCCGTTGCTCTCGACCCCGACGGAGGTTGTGCTTGTTCCGCCTGGTTTCCCGGCATCTCGCCTACCCGCGCGTTGCTGCCGCGGCATGGCTGGTCCTCTCCGCGCTCGCGCTCGCCGCCTGCCAAGGGCAGACCATAACGGGATCGCCCGAGCAGCCGCAAGCGAGCCGCCCGCCGATCCAGCCGGTCCCGGAAAACGCGCCGGTCACGCAGACGCCGCTGCCCTCGCCCGGCGGGGCCAAGGTGCGGGTGGCGCTGCTGCTGCCGCTTTCCGGGCAGAACGCCGCGCTCGGCAACGCCATGCTCGATGCGGCGCAGATGGCGCTCTACGACGTCGCCGACGACAAGCTCGAGCTGCTGCCGCACGACACGCAAGGCACGGCCGAGGCGGCGGCGGTAGCGGCGCGCGCCGCGGTCAACGAAGGCGCGCGGCTCATCATCGGCCCGCTGCTGGCGGCGGAAGTGGAGGCGGTGAAGCCGGTGGCGCGCGCCGCCAGCGTGCCGGTAGTCGCCTTCTCGACCGCCACCCAGCTGGCCGGCGACGGCACTTATTTGATGGGCTTCCTGCCGCGCCAGGAGATCGACCGCGTGGTGGCCTTTGCCCATTCGCGCGGCGCCAATCGCTTCGCCGTGATCGCGCCGCGCACGCCCTATGGCGAGATCGCGGTCGAGGCGCTGCGCGCGGCGACGCAGGCGAATGGCGCCACGCTCGAGCGGATCGAGATCTACGATCCCGGCCAGCAGGATCTGACGCCGTCGGTACAGCATCTCGTCGGCGCCACCATGGATCCTGCCGTGCGCGCGAAGATACTGAGCAAGCCCGGCGCGGCCGGTGCGGCCGCTGCCGCCGAGCTGCCGGAAATCGTTATCCCCTTCGACGCCGTGCTCATGCCGGAAGGCGGCACGCGACTCAAATCGGTGGCGCCGCTGCTGCCGTATTACGACGTCGATCCCGAGAAGGTGCATTTTCTCGGCACCGGCTTGTGGGACGAGCCGGGCCTCGGCACCGAGCCGGCCCTGGCGGGCGGCTGGTACGCCGCGCCGCCGCCCGGCGCGCGCGCCGATTTCGACCAGCGCTTCCGCGAGCTCTACCGGCGTCCGCCGCCGCGGCTGGCGACGCTTGCTTACGATGCCGCGGCGCTCGCCGCGGTGCTCGCGCGGAATGCCGGCGGCGCCGATTTCTCGCCGGCGGCGCTCACCAACCCCAGCGGCTTCGCCGGCGTCGACGGCATCTTCCGCCTGCGCGCTGACGGGCTCATCCAGCGCGGCCTTGCCGTGCTCGAAGTGCACCGCAACGGCAATACCGTCATCAGTCCGGCGCCGACGACGTTCCAGGCGCTCGGTTACTAGGGCGCGGGGCTACGGTTAGTGGCTGCGGAGCTCGGCCGGCAGGCGGCCTCGCCGCGGGAGATGTGGCGGTCGAGCACCTTGAAGACGGCACCCGCGCCTACGCGACCGCCAGCGACGCCATCGATACAGGAATTCGCAGCGTGAAGCAGGCGCCGCGGCCGGGTGCGCTCTCGGCGCTGATATCGCCGCCCATGAGGCGGCAAAGCTTGCGGCTCAAGGCCAGCCCGAGCCCGGTGCCGCCGTAGCGGCGGGTCATCAGCGGCTCGGCCTGGGTGAAATTGTCGAACAGGCTGACGATCTTGTCCGGGCTGAAGCCGATGCCGGTGTCGCGCACGGCGATGGCGAGCCAGTCGCCGCGCCCCAGCCGCTCGCGCGTGATGGTGAGGGTGATGCGGCCGTTCTTGGTGAACTTGGCGGCGTTGTCGAGGAGGCTCAGCACGGCTTGGCGCAGCTTCGCGGCGTCGCTCAGCACGGCGCCCAGCTCGGTGCGGCGCTCCACCAGCAGCGTGTTGTGATTGTTGTCGATGAGCGGCTGCGAGGTCGCGACGACCTCGTCGACGAAGCGGCCGAGATCGATCGGCGCGACGCGCACCGCCATTCTTCCCGCCTCGATTGTCGAGAGGTCGAGCACGTCGTTGATCAGCGCCAATAGATGCCGGCCGGCGCCGTGGATGCGGCGCAGATCGGCCGCATGCTCCTCGGGATCGCCGTTGCGTGCGGCATCCTCGATCAGGATCTCGCTGTAACCGATCACGGCGTTCAGCGGCGTGCGCAGCTCATGACTCATCCGCGCAAGGAATTCGGAGCGCGCCGCGTTGGCGTGCTCGGCCTTGGCGCGCGCCGCGTCCAGCTGCTCGGCGAGCCGCTTCAGTGCCCGCTCGGATTCGGAGAGTCGGCGAATGACATGCTGCACGTAGAGGACCATCGGCAAGCCGCCGACGAGGCTGACGATGGTCGCGGTGATCGGCACGGCGCGCGGCACATCGCCGAAGAAAAGCACGTGCCAGATCGGGAAGCACAAGAGAACCGAGGCGATGATGGCGACGCCGACGAGAAGCACCGTTCCCTTCGGCGTCTCGAGCGGGTGCAGCGTCCCGCCTACCGGATCGTCGATCCGATCCGGCATCGTATCATCATGTCCGAGTAAGCCTATCGCCGACATCGCAGGCCGAGCCTCTTCGTACTGTGGCAATGTTGCCGGATGATCGGTGAAAATCGCCTTACTTTTTCCGTCAATTTTATCAATTGCCGCGCGGCTCGCCCAGCCTCGCTTATGCTGCAAGCGCGGCGAGCACGGCGTTGAGGCGCTGCTGCCCTGCTGCGGTGGCGCGCAGCCCGCGCTCATCCTGCGCCAGGAAGCCGCCGGCGACGAGATCGGCCAGGCGCTCGCCGTCGAACGACGCCTCGATGTCGGCTCCCGTCTCGGCGCGGAAGCGTGCGCGCGCGACGCCTTCGGTGAGGCGCAGCCCCATCATCAGCATTTCCTCGCGCCGCTCCCCCGGCGTGAGCGCCACCCGCTCCTGCAGCCCATGGCCCTGGCGCTCGACCGCGGCGAGCCAGGTCTCGGGCGCGCGGTGGCGGCGCGTGGCGAACTTGTCGCTGCCCAGCGTCAATCGCCCATGCGCGCCGGGACCGGTCCCGGCGTAGTCGCCGTAGCGCCAGTAGGTGAGGTTGTGGCGGCACTCGCCGCCTTGGCGCGCGTGGTTCGATATCTCGTAGGCGGGCAGCTCGGCCGCGGCGAGCCGCTCCTGCGTCGCCTCGTACAGGTCGCCGGCGAGCTCGTCCTCCGGCAGCGCCCAGTCGCCGCGCGCGTACGCGGCCGCAAAAGCGGTGCCGGGCTCGATGGTGAGCTGATACACCGACAGGTGATCGCCGGCGAGCTCGATCGCACGCGCCAGCTCGGTCTGCCATTGCGCCAGCGTCTGCTCCGGCCGCGCATAGATGAGATCGAAGGAATAGCGCGCGAAATGGCGACGGGCGAGCGCGAGGGCGGCGAGCGCCTCGGCGGCGTCGTGGCCGCGGCCGAGGAAGCGCAGCGCGCGATCGTCGAGCGCCTGCACGCCGAGCGAAAGGCGATTGACGCCGGCCTGGCGCAATGCCGCGAAACGCGCGGCTTCGACCGAGGTCGGGTTCGCCTCGAGCGTCACCTCGAGATCCTCCGCCATGGCCCAGCGCGACGCAGCGCGGTCGAGCAGCGCCGCCACCGTCGCCGGCTCCATCAGCGAGGGCGTGCCGCCGCCGAAGAATACCGAGGTAACCCGCCGCCCCGTCGTCTCGGCCGCGGCATGGTCGAGCTCGGCAAGCAGCGCGTGCCGCCAGCGCTCCTGCTCGATGCCGTCGCGCACATGGCTGTTGAAGTCGCAATACGGGCATTTCGACTTGCAGAACGGCCAGTGGATGTAAAGGGCGAAGCCGGGATCGAGCAACTGTGTCCCTCGCGTGCGGTCGTTCGGGCCGCTCCTCAGGTTGGGACGTGCCGGCGCTGGCTCAAGATGTCAGGGCCTTTTGCAAAGCACGCGACGACGAGCTTGCGGAACGCATTGGCGCGATGGCTCATGGCGTGCTTCTTGACCGGCTCCATCTCGCCGAAGGTCAGTGTTTCGCCGTCGGGCACGAACATCGAGTCGTAGCCGAAGCCGCGCGCGCCGCGCGGCGGCCATGCCAGCGAGCCGTGGACCTCGCCGCGAAAGGTTTCAACATGCCCCTCCGGCCAGGCGAGCGCCAGGGCGGCGACGAAATGCGCGCGGCGGTCGCGCTTGCCGGCAAGCTCCCGCTCGACCCGCGCCATGGCGCGGCCGAAATCACGCTCGGCGCCGGCCCAGCGCGCCGAATAGATGCCGGGCGCGCCGCCGAGCGCCGGCACGACCAGCCCGGAATCGTCGGCCAGCGCCGGCAACTTGCTCGCCTCTGCCGCCGCGCGCGCCTTGAGCTCGGCATTGGCCTCGAAGGTCGCGCCGGTCTCCTCGGGCTCGCCCAGGCCGAGCGCAGCGGCGCCGAGGATGGCGACGCCGAAAGGCGACAACAGCTCGGCGATCTCGACGAGCTTGCCCGGATTGTGGGTGGTGACGACCAGCCGGTCGCCGGTGAATCGCCGAGCCGTCACGGGCTAGACCGGCGCCAGCGCCGCGCGCTGCATGAGGACGAGGCGGGCGATGCCGCCGCGCGCCAGCGTCAGCATCCTGGCGAAGCGATCCTCGGCGAAGGGCTCGGCCTCGGCGGTCGCCTGGATCTCGACCATGCCGCCGGAACCGGTCAGCACGAAATTGGCGTCGGCCTCGGCGGTCGAATCCTCGGCGTAGTCGAGGTCGAGCACCGCTTGCCCGGCATGGATGCCGCAGGAGATCGCCGCCACCGCATCGCTGAGCGGCAGCGCCGGCAAGGCGCCCTCGCGCACCAGCTTCTGCAGGGCGACGTGCAGCGCGACATAGCTGCCGGTGATCGCTGCGGTGCGGGTGCCGCCATCGGCCTGCAGCACGTCGCAATCGATGCGGATCTGGCGCTCGCCCAGCGCCGCGAGGTTGGTGACGGCGCGCAGCGAGCGGCCGATGAGGCGCTGGATTTCCTGGGTGCGGCCGCTCTGGCGCCCGCGCGCCGCCTCGCGGTCGGTGCGGGTCTGGGTCGAGCGCGGCAGCATGCCGTATTCGGCGGTGATCCAGCCGCGGCCGGTGTTGCGCAGGAAGGGCGGCACCTTGTCCTCGAGCGTGGCGGTGCACAGCACATGCGTGTCGCCGAAGCGGGCGAGGCAGGAGCCCTCGGCATATTTGGCGAAGCCAGGCTCGAGGCGAACGGGCCGAAGCTCGTCGGGAGCGCGGCCGGAGGGGCGCGGCATGGCGATTCTCGCTAATTGATCTTTGCCGCGCCAAGCTAGTGCGCAGGGCGGCCGCCGTCCAGCCCGGCGGCTGCACCAGGACGCGGCTCGGTTGACGCTGGAGTACGGTTTTCCTACATTTCGGCGCGCTCAGAGGATGTTCCTCGCCTATGACACTGGAACGGATGCCGTCGCCCGTGGCCAAACCGGTAATCACGGAGCTGAACGAGCGCAGCCGCGAGATCTTTCGCATGGTGGTCGACGCCTATGTCGAGACCGGCGAGCCGGTCGGCTCGCGCACGCTGTCGCGGCGCGGGCATCTCGATCTGTCGCCGGCGACGATCCGCAACGTCATGTCCGACCTCGAGGATGCCGGGCTGCTCTTCGCACCGCATACCTCGGCCGGCCGCCTGCCGACCGAGGCCGGCCTGCGGCTCTTCGTCAACGGCCTGCTCGAGCTCGGCGGCCTCTCCGAGGAGGAGCGGCACAGCATCGACGGGCGCCTCGTCGCCGCCGGCAAGAGCCTGGCGCAGGCGCTCGAAGAGGCGACGGCGGCGCTCTCCGGCCTGTCGCGCTGCGCCGGCCTCGTCGTCGCGCCGAAGACGGAGCGCCGCGCGCTGCGGCATATCGAGTTCGTGCCGCTCAGCCTCGAGCGCGCGCTGGTCGTCATGGTCACCGAGGACGGGCTGGTCGAGAACCGGCTGATCGAAATGCCCGTGGGGACACCCCCCTCGACGCTGGTGTCGGCGGGCAACTACCTCAATTCGCGCCTGGTCGGGCGAAACATCGACGAGGCCAAGGCGGCCATCGCCGCCGATGTCCAATCGAAGCGGGCGCAGCTCGACGAGCTGACCGCCAAGCTGGTCGAGGCGGGTCTCGCCTCCTGGGCCGGCGGCAACGAGGGTAGCGTGCTCATCGTGCGTGGCCAGGCGAATTTGCTGGACGACGTCACCGCGCTCGCCGATCTGGAGCGGCTGCGCACGCTCTTCGACATGCTGGAGACCAAGGAATCGATGCTGCGCCTGCTCGACGCGACGCGCGAGGGCGAGGGCGTGCAGATCTTCATCGGCTCGGACAACCCGCTGTTCGGCGTGGCCGGGTGCTCGATGATCGTCGCGCCCTACGCCAACAGCCGCGAGCAGGTCGTGGGTGCGATCGGCGTCATCGGCCCAACACGTATCAACTATGCCCGCATCATCCCGCTTGTGGACTATACGGCGAAGGTGATCAGCAGGCTCTTGGGATAGGGATCAGGCGATGGGTGAGGAGAAAAACGGCGCCCCGGAGGCGCAGGCCGGCGGCGCGCCCGGCGCCGAGGCGACGAGCCTCGAGGAGCGGCTGGCCGCGGCCGAGTCGGAGCTGGTCGAGTCCAAGGATCGGCTGCTGCGCGCGCTCGCCGAGACGGAGAATGTACGCCGCCGTGCCCAGCGCGAGCGCGAGGACGCGGCAAAATACGGCGCCTCCAACCTGGCCAAGGACCTGGTCAACGTCGCCGACAATCTGCGCCGCGCCCTTGCCAGCGTACCCGAGGGACAAGTGCAGGACGAGCTCACGCGCACGCTGCTCCAGGGGGTGGATGCCACCGAACGCGAGCTGCTCGCCGCGTTCGAGCGGCACGGCATCCGCCGCATCGACCCGATGGGCGAGCGCTTCGACCACAATTTCCATCAGGCGATCATGGAAATCGAGAATTCGGGCCAGCCGGGCGGCACGGTGGTGCAGGTGCTGCAGCCCGGCTATGCCATGCATGACCGGCTGCTGCGCCCAGCCATGGTCGGCGTCGCCAAGGGCGAGCGGCCGCCCGGCGCAGCGCCGGTCGACGAGGTGGTGTGAGAGCAGTTCCGCCCGCGCATCCGCGGGCGGAAGATTTAAGCGACGCGCATCTCGCCGAGGAAGCCCTTCATCTCCCCTTCCAGCACCGAGGCCTGATTGCGCAGGTCGTCGGACGCCTTCTGGAGCTCGCCCGCAGCCTGGCTGGTGTTCTCGGCCGCCGAGCTGACGCCGGCGATGTTGGCCGAGACTTCCTTGGTGCTGTCGGCGACTTGGCCGATGTTGCGCGCGATCTCCTGGGTGGTCGCGCCCTGCTCCTCCATCGCCGTGGCGATGGCGGTGGAGATTTCGCTCATCTCATCGACGGTCTTGCCGATGTTGGAGATCGCTTCGACGGCGCGCTCGGTCTCGTCCTGGATGGCGCCGACTTGCGTCTCGATCTCCTCTGTCGCTTTCGTCGTCTGATTGGCGAGCGACTTGACCTCGCTCGCGACCACGGCGAAGCCCCTGCCCGCCTCGCCGGCGCGTGCCGCCTCGATGGTGGCGTTGAGGGCCAGCAGGTTGGTCTGCGAGGCGATGTCCTGAATCACCTGCACGATGGTGCCGATGCGCTTGGCCGCGTCGACCAGGCCCCGCATCGTCGCGTTGGTGCGGTCGGTCTCGTCGACGGCGCGGCGGACGATGTCGGTCGATTTGACGACGCGGCGGTTGACGTCGCCGACGCCGGCCGACAGCTCCTCGGCGGCGCCGGCCACGGCTTGCACGTTATTGGTCGTCTCGGTCGCCGCGTGGCTGACGACGGCGACGTTGGCGCGGCTGTGCTTCGCCATCTGCGCCAGGGTCCGCGCATGCGCTTGCACATGCTCGGCCGCGCGCGCCACCGCCTCGATGATGCGCGCCGTGCGCTGGTGGAACTCGCCGATGAGGTGCTCCAGCCGCTCCTGACGCAGCAGCTTCGACGCCTGCTCGCCTTGCTGCGCCAAAGTCAGCTCCTCGGCCTTGCGTCGGCTGAGCTTGAAGACGTGGAGGGCGCGCGCCATCTGGCCCAT
>Ga0073928_10005060_pt1 | contig 18807 bp, 16 predicted proteins | sample PaiPotPPA55metaG_FD_76969 | JGI IMG/M metagenome (GOLD analysis project Ga0073928, IMG submission 76969) | Iron sulfur acid spring bacterial and archeal communities from Banff, Canada, to study Microbial Dark Matter (Phase II) - Paint Pots PPA... ... | reverse complement strand
TACGTCCACCCGGACTCGGGCAATCGTGGCGTTACGCAAGACATGACGGCATCACGGGCAAAATCGTTGATGTCCAAGTCGACCGAATTTCAGCTGTCGACCACACCGTCGAAATAGAATCCTGGAGCGAAGCAGCTCCATCTGATTCTGCACCTTCGTCGTGGGGGGCAAAGTGGTTGCACCCCTTCGAACGTGCGGCAGCGCACCGCCCGGATCTGCGAAGCGAGGTACAAGAGCCTTGGAGCATGATCACCGTGGACCCGCATTGGGACTTAGTACAGGTTTATAAGCGACCGATACCGCTGTGGCCGACGCAGTTGCGGCCTGGATGGCGGTCTCTGGTCAATACCCAGTACCAGACGGCGGAGGCGACCGACTTGCCCTGGCAACAGACCATGAGGGCGCAAGGGTGGGAGAGAATTACCGTTCCAGCGGGTCAATTTATGGCGCTCCGTTATACAAACTTAATCAACTTCAGACACAGTGATTTCTCGCGGACGGACGCTGTGCGCCGGGAAACACTTTGGCTGGCGCCCGAGGTTGGTCGGTGGGTTGCCCGAGAGAGTCGTGGTTCCTATTACCACGACGATTCGGTAGGGGATCAGCCCTACAGTGAAAACAGTTATTGTTGGGAACTCCTCAACTGGTCGTAGGCGCAGGTGCCGAAGCCATCGTTGTGCATCGAATGCGCTGCCATTGCCCTGAAGCGACTGTACCGCAGTGCGATGAAGAGGCTTCTGTACGACGCTCCTCTCCTGCAGGCGCTTTCGTTTGCGGAGTCGATGGCGCTCCATCGAGCGCCTCGTCTCGTGCGACCGTTTGAGTACGCGGGACGCCTCAAGGAAACAAGCAGAGACAAGGACCTCGAGGGAGGCGGCATGCCAGCAAGACGAAATGGCGGGTGGTTATCGAACTCGCAGCGACATCTGCTTCTGTTTACGGGGATTTCTTGCCTGGTCCTGAGTCCGGCAGGGTGCGGCAGTTCGGTGATGCCGACATCGACCAGCGCACCGTCTGCGTCTCAGGCGCCGCCGACACCGCAACAGATGGGCTCCTCGGTGACGATCAGCCCCCAGAACGCCGCGTTGTCGGCCGGCCAGACCCTGAAGTTCACCGCGACGGCCACGGGCGGCGGCGCCATAACCTGGTCCGTGAATGGGATCGCGGGTGGCAATTCCACCGTGGGCACGGTGGACACCGCGGGCAACTACACGGCGCCCGCGATTTCGCATAGCATCAACGCCGTGGTCCAGGCTGCCGAGAGCGCTGCGCCGCAGACCAATTTTGCCACTGCAGTCGTGGCGCTCATTCAGCCAGGTCAGGTGCAAGCAACCGCCAACCCACAGGTTGCACTGTACGCGATGAATCTGCCTCAGCCAGGGACGGTGACTGTGCAGTTTGGTGCGGATACTGCCTACGGCATGCGCACGTGGGCGCAGCCCACGCCCTCGATTCCGGTCAATTACGGCGGTCAGGTCAACGTGCAAGTGGCCGGCATGCGAGGCTCGACGAACTACCACCTGCAAGCGCTCGTTAAGTTGGCGAGCGGCGTCACTTACAAGGATAGCGACCACACGTTCGCGACGGGCATTCCGCCACTCACCTCTTCGCTTCAAATCACGACTCCCAGCGGGTTGGCTCCCCAGCCAGGGATTCAGTTGTTCGATACCATTTCGTTCGGCCCGACACCCTACAACCCCAAACTGGCGCAGGCGTTTGCAACGGACCTACAAGGCAATGTCATCTGGACATACAGCTACGCGAGTTCGCCGGTCAATGTCATAACACCCATCAAGCTATTACCCAACGGACACTTTCTCCTCGTCTTGACTGTCAGCAGTGGACCCACGAACTCCATTATCCCTTCAGGGACGGCCAACGACGTGCGCGAAATCGATTTGGTGGGCAATACCATTCACGATCTGCCGATGGCTACGCTGAATCGGTCTCTCGCGGACAACGGTTTCATGGGCCTGAATCTTTTTGCATTCAGCCGCGATGTCTTGGCATTGCCGAACGGGCACTATGTCTTTCTGGCCCAGATGGCCAAAGAGGTGTCGAGCGTAACGGGATATCCCGGCACGACGAATGTTGCGGGCGACGTGCTGGTCGATGTCGATCAGAACTACAAACCGGACTGGGTGTGGAATTCCTTCGATCACCTCGATATCAATCGCCATCCCTATCAATTTCCCCCCGATTGGACGCATAGCGACGCGCTGCTGTATTCCACGGACGATCACGACTTATTGCTGTCGATCCGGAACCAAAACTGGGTCATCAAGATCGACTACCAGGATGCGTTGGGTACCGGCAACGTCGTCTGGCGCTTGGGTGAGGGCGGAGATTTTAGGCTCGGCAACGGCGTGGACCCCACCGATTGGTTTTATGCGCAGCATGGGATCAATTTCTTCAGCCAGAACACGAGCGGTGCGTTTCAATTGGGACTCATGGATGACGGCGACGATCGTCAGTTTCCGCCGGGGGTCACCTGCGGTTCGGCGGGTGCTCCCGTGTGTGATTACTCCACGGTGGCGGTGTTGTTGGTGGATGAGGCGGCAATGACCGCCACTCTCGTGCACCATTACATGGCTCCTGCCACTCTCTACAGCTTCTTTGGTGGACAAGCGGATCTGCTGCCGAACGGCGATATCGAAGTCGATTTTTGTTCGGCGAAATTGGGAGCGACTATCCAGGAGTATCTACCTGGTGCGACCGTGGTCGAGACCTCTCCGCAGATCGTGTGGCAGGCGGTATCGCCGGGATACGATCAATACCGCGCGCAGCGCCTGCCGAGCTTGTACCCCGGGGTACAGTGGTAGGAGGACAATTCGTTTGTGTGTGCGCTAAAAGCGGTACCCGATCTCGATCGGCAGATATTGAATGTACGTGGATGAGTTGATGCGTTGATAACGGGATTCGATGAACCATGACCGTCCGTACGGTAACGCAAACTCCAAACCCAGGCCCGCGTTCCAACCAAAGTTCGTAACCCCGTGCGCAGCGACCTGAGCCTCGCCATAACCATAGCCGTATCCATAGCCATACCCATAACCATAGCCGTACCCATACCCGTATCCATAGCCGTCATAAAAAGGCAACGTCTGATCGAGTTCTATTCGCGTGTAGTACGCGCCGATGCCCGCGATACCGTAGGCCCGTACGCCATAAGCGAGCGGGACGTGATACATCAAGTTGCCAGTGGCCGACACGATGCTGCCGGTTCCCGAATCGATCGGCTGGTTCGTGGCTTGCTGCCCGGCATTCAGCAATGCGATGGATGCATTGTATCCGCTGTAGCTCAGATCGAAACGCACGTCGAACGGCCTTAGCCAGGAGGGCGAGACGCTGAACCCCGCACCCAGGACGTAGCCGCCTTGCAGGTAATTAGAGGTTGATCCCAAGGTATCGCTATAACCAGCCATGGCGTACCAGTGGACGCGCGACTCCTCGGCATGGACGGTCGGGGCCGCGGCGAGCAAGCCTGTGACCAACAGAAGCGGGGTGAGTATTGATCTTGACATCGTCGATCTCCTAGCGCGACGCACCTGGGTACTTTGCTGGCGCGTATTGCAAATTCTCATGGCGGACATCGCTTCGCACGCGGTCCCAATTTCAGAAGCCGACCCACGGACCGGTCACGCCCGCGGGCGAACCCGCTTCGAACGCAACGTAGACGCTCCGACCGTAGAAGAACGGCAGGCCCCAATCGAATGAGTCCGTCGCAGTGCCCGAGGTCGGTCCCGCGAGGTTGGGCAACGCCACCGCATTCGTTGCGAAATCAACGTCGGCATTGTCCACCGCAAACGCGATGGCAGCCATCACCCCATTGGTACCTTGGATGGTCGCGTTCAGCATCACCGTCGATGCTGGGCAGTAAAAAGCCGGTCCGTCCGTACAGGTGGGAATCGTAGCGTCCGTGAAGAAGTAGCCGTCCGAGCCGGCATCCAGGAAGCTCGATCCGAACTGAGTGCCCTGATAGAGCGTGCTCAAGGTAGCGTAATTGGGGTCAAGCGTGTAGATCTGCGCGTTGCCTAACGCATTGTTCGACTGCGTCTCGATCCCAAAGATCAAGGTCCCATTCACCGCCGTGCCCGGCGCCGTGACGCTCGGTAGCGAGAGGACGACGCCGTTGTTATCGGCGGCGAACAGCGACACGGGGTTTTGCAGCTGTTGAGTTACCGGGACGGCAATGGATTGACAACCGGCATTCGAGGAACAGGCGTAGTACGTGCCGGCGATCGCGCTCGTCTCGCACGCCATACCGCAGTCAGTCAGGAAATTGCCAATGCCGAGGATTGCATTGGCGCCGAAGGCCTGGACGGTGTTCTCGTCGGGACCCGTGATGCACGAGGCGGGCACCGGGGGCGCCTCCGCGTCGCCGAGGACGTGGATGGGAGTCGCGGCGACGGTCCCGCTGCCGATGATCAGGTCGGCCGTCCGGACGGTACCCCAGCTGTAGCCGTCGGCGAACTGCACGCATTCGTCGAGTAAATTGCCGTTCCCATCATTGGCCTGCGGCAGTTGAGCGGGCGTCAGTCCGCTTCCTAAGACAGAACCGATCACGCGAAAGCCCGTCGAGGCAGTGTCTACCTGCACGTGATCGACGGTCTGGCACGCGGTCGTGCTGCCCGGGGCGCAGATCGTGACCGTCGTGAATAGTGTGTTGACCGTGCCCCCGGCCGCTACCGGTCCACCGTCCACGATCACAGCCAACGTGTTCATCCCGTTGCCGGTGCCTAAGCCGCCATTGTTGCCACCGCCAAAGTTGAACACACCGCTGTTGGAGTTGCCTCCACCGCAGGCGGTGGCCAGAATTGAGATCACGAGCAGCAGTCCCCTCGATGCGTTGAGCATGGCCGTAGCTCCCAGGCGTGCCTAACGCAACTCGCGGCGCGACACGCCGCTTGGCAGCAGGCCAGGTACGTAAGCCTGCCCGGTGGCCATTCGTTGGATGCGTATAGACGTCATCACCAAGTCGGGCGTGTTGATCGACAGCACGTGATGACCTGTTCGATGGCTCCGCGCCAATAAGACGTAGCGCTCAAAGTAGGTGCCCAGCAGTACCTTGAGGTCGGGGACCTGCATGCCGCTCCAGGTAACCGCGAACACATGACCCGTGTGCGTCGCATACTCACGTACGGTCGCTCCCGAGGCGCTCACCAACTGGTGCACGTCGTAGCCCTGCATGGGCGTGACGAGGAGTGTGGCGCGCAGAGCCTCGTGATCGCGAGCCAGCGAAGCAATATTTTCACCGAGCGCGGCTTGCGCAGCCTCCAGCGGTGCGAGCGCAAAGGCAATTAACAGCACACCCGCTTCCGCCGTGCGCAATGCGCGCGCAACCCGCGAGCGACACCCTGCGAGCGCGCGACCTCGGGCGCATGCCGCGACGGCCTTCATCAGAGTGGCTGAATGTCGCACGCGTTCAACCCCATCGTTAGGCCGGCTATTGGGTGTAATCGACTGTCGCCGCACCGCGTGGTTCCCGCCCAGCTTACACATAGACTTCCATTTAAGGTTGCGCCACGGTGGTGGCGGGAATGAGCAGTGTGTAAAAGAAGCGTGGTGCGGTTCGCAACGTGACCACGGCAGGCCGACAACTGACATCCGTCAGGCTAAATCGTGTGGTTTTCTTGAAATCGTCGCGCTCTTCGTCCTGCCACTCACTGTCCAGCACGTCAACCGCGACCTCGTGCAGTTGACTGCCCGCCGTTTCTTTGCAGTGCCCCCATCGCAAGGAAAATGTGTGATCCGGATTCGTGCCGCGATAACGCATCGTGACGACGAGTTCGTCCTTTCGGCCGTCGTACGTCACCCGGGAAAAGGTATCCGCCGGCGCCGCGTCCGCAAACATGCAGGCAAGGAGCTCGAACGACACAGAAAACCCTGCGCACTGCGCGAGGCGCCGCATGTTACTGGGTCGGAGGTGGTTCATCGAGTGTCACGTCCTCGAGGTGTTTCCCTACGTTATTGCCTGAACACGGTGGAGCCCCATGAACGCCTTACCGTTTCACACCCGGATGTTCATGGCATGGCGCCGGTTGTATTGAATGGGTCACGCAAGCGCAGCCCCGTCGGGTATTTGCCGCGACTGCGGCGACAGGGGGGTTTTCGTGCGTCCCAGGCCGTCGTCAAAGACATGGCGCAACTGACTGTCTATCGCCTCCCGAGCCCGGAATACGCGCGAGCGCACGGTACCGACGGGGCACGACATGGCGGAGGCGACCTGTGAGTACGTGAGCCCTTGAAATTCGCGCAACACAATCGCGGTACGCTGCTCTTCGCCAAGAGCCTCAATCGACGCATTCACCGCGGAGCAGATTTCATCCGTCAGCGCCAGTTCTTCCGGCGTATCCAGATCCGTCAGCGCTGCGGAGGTATCGTTTGGGTCATCGGCATTCCGACGATTGGACACAAATAGGCTCGCTTTGCGCGCGCGAAGCGACAATGCGGTCTTTGCGGAGTTCACCGCGATCCGATGAAGCCAGGAATAGAAGGCCGATTCGCCACGAAAGTGCTGTAGCCCCCAATAGGCCTTGATGAAGGTATTCTGTACCGCATCCTCAGCGTCAGCGTGATTGCGCGTATAGCGCATCGTGAGCTTCATCACTCGGTGCCGGTATTTACGTACGAGTGCATTGAATGCGCTGTGTTCACCGGACTGAGCGCGCAACACGAGCATTCGATCGCAGGACTTCACTTCCATAATCAATTCCAATTCCGACGAACGCTGTGGACGTCCCCGGCGTTTCGACTCATTCGGCTTACTGGCAGATCCCCGAGACATCATGTTGACTGTCAGGTTGGGGCATTTAGATTAAAAATCGCCTAATTTCGCATTAGAAAAGGCGGGCAGGCTTCACACTAACTGCAGGTCGAGGGTGTACGGGAAGGGAAATTCACCCTTTCGGCGCCATTTCGGGCGGATTCGCCGGAACGTCGACCGGTGCCGACGCGTCAACCCGGCTCTCACGACCCGACGAAGCACCGAAATGGGAGGTTCGGGGTACGTCCACAGCGGTGACGGCGATCGAGCGTCGCGGACGTGGAAAGGTCACCCGGAAACAACTGCCGGCCTCGACCCGGCTCTCAACCTCGATTTCCGCGCCATGCACCGAACAAATGGATTTAACAATTGATAATCCGAGCCCCGCGCCACCGTCCTCGCGCGAGCGGGCCTCATCAACGCGAAAGAAGCGATCAAATACATGGGGGATCGAGGCGGATGGGATGCCAATCCCGGTATCCGATACCTCGAGGACGCTGCCCATGTCATCCGCCGTGGTGCGCAACCACACAGTCCCCCCTCGCTTGGTAAAGCGGATGGCGTTATCAAGGAGATTCACGATGATCTGTTTCAGCCGCGCCCGATCCCCGCGCACCAACGCTCGTCGTAGCGCGGACAACTCGATCTCGATACCGCGATCCTCCGCCATCAGGCGCATTTGTTCCGCGGTGCTCGACGCCAATTCCGCCAAATCGACGTCGACCCAATCGCGCTGAGTTTCGCCGGCGTCAAGACGTGATAGAACGAGCAGTCCGGATACCAGATGCTCCAAGCGTGCGACTTCTTCGAGCACACTGCCGACGCGTTCGCGCAGATCCCGTTGGGTCAGTGTGGATTCCCCGGCGAGCTCCTGGAGCTCGCCTTTGATCACCGTGAGCGGCGTGCGCAGCTCATGGGATGCATCCGCTAGAAATCGGCGTGACGTTTGTACCGAGTCGCGTAAGCGCCCCAACATCGTGTTGAGTGCGATCGACAGTCGTTCGAGCGCGTCGCCCGTAGGTACGACCGGAAGCCGAAGCGTCAGATTCTGTAAACTCATTTGTTCGGCGGTCTGCGATAGTCGATCGACGGGGCGCAACGCCCGACTTACGAGCCAATAGCCGCCCCCCGCGGCACAGACGATGAGCACAGGGAGCAGCACGGCGAGCAGATCAAGCAAGCGGTTTAGCACCGTATCGATCGGTTCGATCGAGACACCCAGTTCGATCAGGTAGTTGCCGGAAGCCGCACTAACAGGTGTCGCGCGAATCATGAGATGCTGATCTCCCACGATCGTCGTGACAGGCGACGCAGTGCCCGTGGCGTTGGTCACCGCAATCGCGCTCACCAAAGCCGGATCAAAGCTCCGATCGGAGGGCGGCCCAGAGCGATAGATCATCGCCGCTGGTTCACGGGTCACACGTACGAAGCGATTGTTGAATTCCGGGGCGACCCGAGTCTCAATTTCTCGGGCAATCGTGCTGTCGGGAGCATCAGCAGGTACATGTCTGAGGATTTGCTCGACTTGTGTCGAGCGGCGGCTCACGGAATCGCGTAAATTCGATCGTAGATAGTGCTGCAAGCCGTAGAAAGTGCCCGTCCCGACGAGTGCAAATGTCGCACTCAGGAGCAGCGTGTACCACGCTCCCAACCGAAATGCGAGTGAACGGTGATTCATTCCAGTGCAGCGTGTCGCTCCGGCTCCGCCTCGCGCACACAATAGCCCACCCCGCGCACGGTTTGAATAAGCTTGACTGCAAAGGGTTCGTCGACTTTTCTGCGCAGGTATCGGACGTAAACGTCCACAATGTTGGTGACTCCCTCGAAGCTCTGATCCCACACGTGATTGAGTATCATGGTCCTCGAGAATACTCGGCCGGGCGAACGCAAGAGGTATTCGAAAAGCGCGTATTCCTTTGCGGTGAGGTCGATGCGGTGGCCGTCGCGTCTGACCTGCTGGGTGAGTCGATTGAGCTCCAGGTCGGCGATGCGCAACACATCGGCCCGTTCAACGGGCGTGCGCCGCAGCAGGGCCTTGATGCGCACCAATAGCTCGGCGAAATCGAAGGGCTTCGTCAGGTAGTCATCAGCGCCCGCCTCGAAGTGCATTACCTTGTCGTCGATCGCGTCGCGCGCCGTGAGCACCAAAACCGGAAGGGAGGAATGGGATAGGCGCACTCGCCGCAACAGTTCCGTGCCACTCAATTGCGGGAGCATCAAGTCAAGTACGAGCAGATCATAGGCATAGGAGTTGACATAGCTCTCCCCTTCGCGACCATTGCCTGCGAGGTCGACCGCGAATCGTTCGGCGCGCAACCCTCGAGCGACAAACTCCGCCAGTTTGCGATCATCTTCGACAATGAGTATGCGCACAGAGGTCCCTTAACTCAGCATTTCATCCGGTTCCCATTAGAGTGTCGTTAGAACATCATTAAGATTCTCATGCAAAAGTCTCTGACTGTCCGGCTGTGAGGATATTGCGCCTCGATCACGGGCATTAACACTTCTGCTCACGCAGGCTACGGATCGCGATGCGAGAGACCCATCTGGAACTACACGCCGTGTGCTCAGTCCTATTCGGCAAGGAGTCTTCGCTTCAACTGACCATTTGAATGGAGCCATTGAAACCCAGCGGTCAGGTGTAAGCCGATGACTCGAGGTGCCGTCATGAATCGCCAACGAATGCTCTTGATCATCTCGGTAAGTCTGGCCGTCATCGCAGCGGGGTCTTCTGGTGCAGCCGTCGCCCATCCAGGTGGTGGCGGCGGAGGTGGAGGATCTCACGGCGGCGGCGGATCTCATGGTGGTGGAGGTTATCACGGCGGCGGTGGATTTCATGGGGGCGGAGGCTATCGCGGTAGTGGCGGATTTCGTGGAGGCGGTGGGTACCGTGCGGGCTGGTATGGCGGTGGCGGTTATTATCGCCGCGGATGGTATGGGGGCGGCTACTATGGCGCTTGGGGTGGACTGGGATACGGCCTGCTGTTTGCGAGTCTGCCGTGGTCCTACGCGACGTACTGGTGGGACGGCGCACCCTATTACTACGCGGACGATGTCTATTACCAATGGAACGGTGATGCGGCCGGATACGAGACTGTCCAGCCCCCCGCCGGGCTCTCCGATCAAGTCAAAGCGCAGGCGCCGGTCGTGACTGTATTGTTCATGTATCCCAAAGCGGGGCAGTCGAGCGAGCAACAAGCGCGTGACCGCGAGGAGTGCCATCGCTGGGCGGCAGGCCAAGCCGGCTTCGACCCGACTGCGGCCAGCTCGGCAGATGCGGCGACAACGAACCAGGCACCGGCGGACTCGACGGCCGCAAAGCGCGCGGATTACCTTCGAGCCGACGGGGCGTGTCTGGAAGCGCGCAACTACAGCGTGAAGTAACGACACCGACAACCGTGTCAAGGGTACCCTCACAGAGCACATCGACGTCACCTCGAGTGAAAAGCTCGTGCTCTGTCGTGGCATCTAGCGGTGCCTATCCCACGCTGACCACTCAGCGATTTAAATTCCGTCCGTTCATGCTGTCCGACATTGGACCATTGACGGCCCTCGCAGGCAAACACCGCGTCGCCGACACGAGCATCGGTGTCCCACACCCTTACACGACCGAGTTTGCGCGAATGTGGATATCCTCGCACTCAACGGCGTGGGAGGGGCGTCGGGCACTGCATTGGGCGGCACTCAAAAGCGGCGATGACCGGATGGTGGGTTATGCAGGACTGAATCAAATCGACAGCGAGCGAGGTCAGGCAGAATTGCGCTTTTGGGTTGGCTGCGGTGTAGAACGAAACAGCGATGCCGCCGAGTGGTCCGCGGCGATCGTGGAATTTGCGTTGACTAGCCTTAACTTGAATCGAGTCTATGCCTTACAGCTTGCCAGACACCCACTGGCCGGTCGCGTGTTGGCCGCGATCGGAATGCAGCGTGAGGGGCTCGTGCGCAAGCGAATCTTCAAAGGAGGCCTGATGGAGGATGTGGTCTGTTGGGCGATCTTGCGGCGCGACTGGCAAGGGAGAATGCAAAGTTAACGCAATGGAGTCACGCGGGCGTGGCGCAAGCGTTTGGCAAGAGTCGCACGGGAAATGAGACCCCTCGCGAGGGCCTTCTCATCGCCGTGCGATTCCACGACGAGCAGATGCGTCAATCCCGTCCCCTGAAACATCTCATAGAGATCAGACGCGGTGAGTGATTGCAACGACTCGTAGTGGACCAACGGCAATTCATTCCAGGGCGCCATCACGTCACCCACGCGGATCTCGCTTCGCGCGCTGGACACGCCCGTTTGCGGATAGCGATGCGGGCGGCGTCGCTCGATATCATAGTATGTGATCAGACCGATGACTTGCTGCTCAATGTCCCCGACCTCTTGTCGAGTCACCAGCAGCGCATGAACCGACAGACGATTCATGTCACGGAGCGCCTCGTCGATGGAACTGTCCGCCTCCACCGTGATGGGATCCTCATGCTGGAAGTCAGTCAGCGCACAGAAGGCCGAGTCTTTCGATTCCAGGTAGGCCTCGTCATCGGCCACGGTTCGCTTAATCAAAGACGCCGCCGACCGAACCCGTGACGGCACGACTAAGGCGCTTTCCATGGTGCAACCTCCTCCGATTCCATTGGTTGGTGAGATTTGCTCTATACCTACATGGACTCAATGGAGCACCGCTTGGTTCCAGCGCGTCGGTTGCCCTGAAGTCCGGTAGCACGCTCGGCTGCGTGCCCCGTTGCTGGGGCTCCTGGCACTCTGGCACTAGTTCACGCACACAGGAGCCCACGCGCAAACGAGCCCGCCGTTCTGGTCGGTATGGCAGCGCTCCTCGTCTTGCGCGCATCGGGGGTTGCGGCGGCTGTCCGCGGGAACCGGTGATTCTCCGGTTGGCAAGGGCGTTACGTAAAAGGCGCCCGCATCGGTCACATTGACCCACGTGCTCGGCTCAACGGCCTGCAAAAAGACGAAATCACCGTCGCGGATCTGCGCGTCGCAGGTCGTCGGGCGCGTTGAGTCGGGCACATCCGCCTTGTAAAGCGCGAATTCCGTTGCACGATCGAGGGGCGCTGTCGGAGTCTGCGCGTTCTTGCCGAACTCGAGATAGCCTGCCGCCGCAACATTTTGCAAACGCACAACGCTCGGCTCCGACATGAGCGCGCCGCTGGCGAGAGGGTTACCCTTCGCATCGAGCGCCTCGATCTGCCAGAGGGACGTGGGCGGCCGTGGCACCGCCGGATCGATCGATATCAGGTGACGACTTACATCGGGTCCATCGCTCTGTAGGAGTTCGACGTCGTGCCGAGTCGAGACAAAATAAATGGATTGGCCACTTCTAATCAAGCGATCTTCGCCCCTTCGCGAGCCGTCGCGAATAATCAGCGGTGACGGCATTCCGACCGCTGACATCGTTTTCGGTAAGTCCTTGCGCGCCTGCAAGACATCCAGCGAACATTCCGCGATTCGCTTATCAGGCACCGCGCTGGGGTGCGGCAAAATCCAGGAGCATCCGCCGAGCAGCGCGACGCCGGCGAGCTCCCAGGCATGCCAACAGTGGCCGCGTTGTCGCGCGTACGCAGCTACCAGGATGTGCTGCATGGCCTCGAACATCAGGGTGCCGAACTGCTTAGCACGCGTCGAAACGCGGCAATGATCGCAGGCTGAGGTCGCCGGATCGCGGGAACGGATTGATAATTCTGCCACCCGCCCCCAAGGCTCTTGTAGAGCTGCACGAACTGTTCGCCTTGAGCAACTTGCGCCGTAGCGAACTGTTCCTGCAGATCGTAGAACTGACGCTCGGCGTCGACCACATTGAGAAAATCAGTCAGGCCGCGATTGTACCTCTTGTTTGCCAATTCAACGGCGCGTTCGCCCGCCATCATCGCCACGCTCAATTTCTCCATCCGCACCTGTTGAGCTTCATAGGCATCGAGAGAGGTATCCACCTGCCGCACGGCGTTCAAGATGGTTTTCCGGTAATTCACCATGCTCGCGCGAGCCGCCAAGTCGGCAATGTCAACCTCCGCATCGATCGCACCGAAGTCAAGAAGAGGCCATATCGCTCCGGGCCCGAAGGACCAAATGTGCTTACTGACACTCGGAATAGTCCCCCAGCCTTGACTCTGACTGCCGATCGAACCGGTGATGGCGACCTGGGGAAAGAGATTGGCGGTCGCCACACCGATACGCGCGGTCGCTGCGGCGAGTTCGCGCTCCGCTTGCTGAATGTCCGGTCGACGTTTCAATAGGTCGAGCGGCACGCCGGGCGCGGTCGGCGCCGGCATCGTGGGAATGAGATCGGGTTTCGAGAGTTCCTGAACCATGTTCTCGGGATACTCGCCGACGAGCACCGCGAGCGTGTACTCGGCGGCGTTCACCTCCGCCTCGACCGGGGCAATCTGCGCTTCCAGTGTCGCGAGTTCGCGAGTCGCCAGCGCCACATCGAGCTCGTTCGTGATACCCCGCTCATAGCGAATAGTGACAATGCGCAGCGACTCGCGCAGCACATCGCTTGCTTTGTGCAAGATACCGGCACGAACTTGAAATCCGCGCAGATCGACGTACGCGCGCACCACGTCAGCAACCACGGATGTGAGGACATCGTAGCGCGCGGCGCGCGCCGCTTGAGTATCAGCTCGCGCCGCTTCGAACTCCCGGCGGAATTTACCGAACAGATCGAGTTCCCAAACCGCATCGAATCCCGCAATCGTGTTGATGTGTTGCAGGCCGGCACCATTGTCCGCGGATCGGAGCGTCGTATCGGCGCGCCCCTTGGTGAGGTCACTTCCCGTGCCACGCCCCGCTGCGGCGCTGGCCTCCACATCGGGCAATGCATATCCCAGCACTACCGCTTCGTAAGTGCGCGCTTCCTGCAATCTGTCGAGCGCGATTTCTAGATCCAAGTTCGACTTGACGGCGCGATCGACCAGTGAGTCCAGTTCCTCATCATTCAGCGCACGCCACCAGGTCGCCAAATCGAGAGGGGGGGCCGCCGGTTGAGCGCCCGAGGCCGCCGAATTCGGGCCAACGCTGGCTGCAAAGCTCGGGGGCTCGTCAGGTTTGGGGGTATGGTAACGGGGACCCGCCGCACAGGCTGTCAAACTGGCGACTAACCCGAGAACGATTAATCGTAACGCTTTCACGGGGTGACCTTTCAGCGCTTAGCGCCGAGGGGTTTGTTGGTGACGTCGGGCTCGTTGACGGCGACCGTTTGACCCGATGCAATTTGGCTGCTGATATTCAACACCAGTCGGTCACCCGGTTTTATACCCGAGGCCAACTCGACCAAACTCCCGTTGTCGCGAGCGATCACGACATTGGCAAATTGGATCTTGCCGTTTGCATCGACCTGCGCAACTTGGGTGCCGGACGCACGAAATATCAACGCCGCGGCGGGCACTTCGACCAACCCTCGCGGCGGCAACCTGAAAGCGATATTCACATACATGCCGGGTACCAGTGCATGATTCGCATTGGGCATATCGACTTCCACACGCATCGTGCGGGCCTGCGCATTGATGGACTCCGCGGACCGCGCTATTTTTCCGGAGAAAACACCGCCCACCGCACCGGTCGCGCGTATTTCGGCCGGTATTCCCGCGTTCATTAATTCCCCCGAAGCGCTCTGCGGCACGTCCACGAAGATGCGCAAGGGATCCGTCTGTGCCATGCGATACAGGGGTGTTGTCGTCGAGCCACTGCCGGCTGTCACCAGATTGCCGACGTCGATCTTGCGTTCCGTGACGGTTCCGTCAAAGGGAGCTTTCACCTGTTTAAATTCAGTCAATGCGCTGTATTGATCGACCTTGGATTTGTCGAGATTCACTTGCGCGTCGGCCGCATACAGTCGCGCCTCAGAACTTTCGTAGTCTGCCTTCTTGGACTCCCGTTCCTGCTCGGACACCACTCCTTTCGGTGAATCGCGCCAGCGCTCGTTGGTCGTTTTGCTGAATTCGGCTTCGGCCTTTCGTGCCACCACTTGTGCTTCCGAGGCCTTGAGCTGCGCTCGAGCCGCGTTCAACTCGGCATCGAGCTCGGGTGTCTCGATGGTCGCGAGCACCTGGCCCTTTTTGACGTGATCGCCGATGTCCACCAGCCAGTTCGCCACATAGCCGTTGACGCGAGCGTAAATCGTCGTCTCGTACCAGGCCGCAGTCTCCCCCGGAAGGACCAGATCCTGGCCCATGGTCGCCGGTCGGGCGATCACGACATCCACGGGCGGCGGCGTAGAGTAGGCAGTCTCCCCGGCTTTCGCCACGGCGTGTGCGTGGAAAACGCGAACCACGATCACCACCAGACAACACACCACCAAAAAAGCCGCCGCAATGCTGACTCCCCTCTTCGTGCGTCGGCCCGTCTCGGGATCGAAGTGTGTCGACACGCCATCGTGCTCGGCACGTGACACATCGTCGGGATACTTGCTGTGAGACGGACTCTCGCTCAACGGCGGTGAAGGGGCGGGATAGTCTGGGTCATGCGGTTGCATTGGCTCTACCTTTAACGTCGAAATCAGTGACAGCGGTCGGTTCGCGGCGCAGCAATTTATACATCGTGGGCACGAAGATCAGCGTTGCAAACGTCGCGAACAGCAAGCCGCCAATCACCGCCCTGCCCAACGGCGCGTTTTGTTCACCCCCCTCGCCAATCCCAAGGGCCATCGGCACCATGCCGAGAATCATCGCACCCGCGGTCATGAGCACCGGCCGCAGCCGCGTGTACCCCGCGGAAATTGCAGCGCGCAATGGATTGTCGCCGGCCGCCATCCGTTGATTCGCAAAACTGACCACCAAAATACTGTTCGCGGTGGTCAATCCAATGCACATCAGCGTGCCCATGAGTGCCGGCACACTCATGGGGGTTTGAGAGAGGAACAGCATCCACAGTACCCCGCCTAAGGCAAACGGCACTGCCATTAGCACAATGAGGGGATCGATCCAGCTCTGGAAATTCATGACCAGAAATAGGTACACCAGGATGATCGCGAGTGCGATGCCGGTGAAGAGACCCGTATAACTCTCGCGCATCGTCTCCACCTGACCGCTTAAAGTCACCGTCAAGGCTTTCGACGCATCTGGGCGGTGCGCCTTCAACACCTCATCGATGTCGTGGGCCGCGCCGTACAGGTCACGCCCCTGAACGTCGGCATGCACGTCGAATACCGGGCGAATATTCAACTGCGAGGTCACCATCGGCACCGCCTCGCGGCCAAAGGACGCGAGATTCAGCAGCAGCTGCCCCGATGTCGCGCCGGCTCCCGAGGTCACTGGCATCGTCTGCAGATCTTGCGAGGAGCGGATTCGGTAGGTAGGGACTTGAACCACCAGCGGATAGCTCACGCTGTTGCGCGGATCCACCCAGAAATTCGGGGCCGTTTGCGCACTCGAATTGGTGGCGACCAGCACGTTATTGGCTGCCTCCTGTTGCGTCACGCCCGTCTGGGTTGCCAGTGCGCGATCCATGTCCACGGTCAGCGCCGGCGCGTTCGGGACTTGAAATACATGCGAGTCGACGACGCCGGCGACGCGCGTCAGGGCGCGTGCGATTTGCGACGCGAGAGCAAATGCTGCGTCCTGATCCGGCCCCGAAACTCTGACATCAATTGGTGCCGGTTGGCCAAAATTAAGCACCTGGTCGACGATGTCGGCGGGTTGAAAGAAAAACTGAAGCTCCGCGAACCGTGCAGGCAGTTCCCGACGCAACATCGCGATGATTGCCGCTGTCGGGGAATGCTTTTCGTTCAACGAAATCAATATCTCGCCATCCATCGGACCCACCGTGGCCGAGTCGCTGAGTGCAATATTGATACCGCTATACGGTAATCCAATGTTATCGAGCATCACGTCGATTTGATCATTACCGATCAATTTGCGGATCTGCGCCTCGACTTCGGCAAAGTATTGCTGGGTCCTCTCGAGCCTGGTTCCCGCAGGCGCCCTGACGTGGAGGCGCATCTGTCCCGCATCCACTTGCGGAAAGAAGTCGCGTCCCAAGAAAGGAAAGAGAACCATCGACACCACCATCAATCCAACGAATGCCGTCACCGTCAGACGCGCCTCAGACAGCGCCCATGACAGTGTATTGCGGTAGCGGTCCCGAAATGCCTCGAATCCTCGCTCAAACGCCGCTTGAAATCTGACAAGGGAATTCTTGGTTTGGACTTGAGCCGGCCTGTGCGTGGGCTCCGCGCCAAATTCATGCACGGCGCGACGCATCAAATTATTAAACAGCACCGGCACCATCGTGAACGAGAGTGCGAGGCTCGCCAGCAGGGATCCGATAACGGAGAGCGACAGCGGAGAAAAAAGGTACTTTGCCGTACCTTGCAGCAAAAACACCGGTACGAAGACGATACAAATACAAAGCGTCGACAAAAACGTCGGTATCGCGACCTCGTTGGCTCCGACCACGATTGACTGATGCAGGGGTTCACGCATCGCGACGTGGCGTTCGATGTTTTCGATGACGACCGTGCCGTTGTCGACCAGAATGCCGATCGCCAACGCAAATCCACCCAAGGTCATGGTGTTCAGCGTTTGCCCGGTCAGATCGATGAACAGTACGGCCGTGATGATAGACAGCGGGATCGCGGCGAGAATAATGACGGAGAGCCGCACATTGCCGAGAAACAAGATGATGACCAGCGCGGTCAACCCGGCCGCCATGCACGCGCTCAGCAGCACGCTATTGAGCGCCGCTTTCACGAAGACGGATTGATCGAATAACGCCTTGACCGTCACGTCTTGCGGCAGCACTTTCTTGATGTCGAGCAGCGCCGCACGTACCCCGTCGATGACGGCGAGGGTCGACACGCCGCCGGTCTTTCGGATTGACATCAGCGCACCTGGAGTTCCGTTGACCGACACGGAATTCGTCTGGACCTGAAATCCATCATGCACATGCGCAACATCGCGCATGAATACTGTTCGCCCGTCCACTTGCTTGATTGGAAACGCGTTGATAGTTTCAATGACGTTCGGCGAGTTGTTCATGGCCAAGGTGTAATCCTTGTCCCCGATCTTCACGTCGCCGGCCGGAAGAATGACATTTTGATGCTGTAGGGCGCTGCTGACATCCGACGCGGAGAGGCCGCGCGCTTGCAACGCCTGTGAATCCAAATCCGCCATGATCACGCGCGGCTTGCCGCCATAGGGATAGGGAACCTCGGCTCCGTGCACCACTGCGAGAGCGGGTCGAATGATGTTCTGGCCCAAATCGTTGAGCTTGGTGTCGGGTAGGGATTTGCTGGAGAGGCTCAACTGAATGATCGGTACATCGGTGGCGCCATACCGCAACACCAGCGGTGGCGTGATGTTGGGCGGCATGTACTTGAGCACCACCAGCGCGCTGCTGGCGAGCTGCGAGACAGCGCGCGTCACATCAGCGCCTTCGTGAAGGTAGATCTTTTCCACCCCAACACCCTGGTAGCTGATGGCTTCGATGCGCGAGATATCGTCCACGAGGGACGCGAGCTGCCGCTGGTGCAGAGTTAAAATGCGATTCTGGATGTCCTGCGCGCTCATCCCGTTGTAGGTCCAGACTACGGCGACCACCGGGATGTCAATTTCCGGAAAGATGTCGATGGGCATGCGCAAGGCCGCTCCGATGCCCATTAAGGTAATCAGAATCAGCGAGGCCACAACCGTGTAAGGCCGTTTGAGTGCTATTTCGACGACGGACATGCAGGGTCCTCTATTGCAGTGCGGCCTAAACTAGACCAAGCGAGACCGGCCGTCAGGAGCCGAAAGTCATGACTCGAAGTGACTTTAGTCACTTTTTGATAGTGACTAAAGTCACTTTTTTCGAACCCAAGCAGGCGAATCGATTCCAGGTGACTCATTCGGGGCGCGACTGCCTCTTCGACAGGAGGGCCAGTTCCGTTCTCGTGTTGGCGTGTAATTTCTCCATGATTCGACTGACATAATTCTTCACGGTGCCTTCGGCAAGAAACATCGTGTTGGCAATCTGTCGATTGCTCATGCTCTCAGAGATGAGTTCCAAAATTTTCTCCTCCTTGTCGCTCAATGGCTCCGTGGCGAGTGCTCCTCCGTGCGCC
>Ga0073928_10005059_pt1 | contig 18808 bp, 16 predicted proteins | sample PaiPotPPA55metaG_FD_76969 | JGI IMG/M metagenome (GOLD analysis project Ga0073928, IMG submission 76969) | Iron sulfur acid spring bacterial and archeal communities from Banff, Canada, to study Microbial Dark Matter (Phase II) - Paint Pots PPA... ... | reverse complement strand
CGACCACATCGGGTACAAAAAGCGGCGGAAGGCACAGACTTCCTCCGATTGCGCTCCGATCACGACTTGCTGCAGTTTATGCAGCAGCTCTTTGCCATCAGCCAGCGACAGCCCCACAGTTTCTGGCGACAGCTCTCCAATTGGCCGCTCAAACTGATAAATTTCGACGACGTCCGTTTCGCCCCAATCGGCGATGGTTTCGACGAGGATGATGACTTTCATCGCTTACCTCGGCAGGCAGGGAACGCTTCGATGCTAGACACGCAAACCGCTTACCCCAAGGTTTTTAACTCTCCCTTTCGTTTGGTGGTTCGCGCGTCGCTGATTGACACATTTCCTGGCGAAATCGAGACACATTTCCTGTGGTCTACGCCCGTGCAAGGCCTGCGATGCCTCGCATCAGTCGAAACGCCATCGGAGAAGCAGTCTGATCAGACGGGCATCCAGTCCGCCCGCGGGGCGGGCTGGAACCGCTGGTTACCGGACGGCATCGGACAGCATGTCGTCGAGCAACTCGACCCAATGCCGAACCGGAGTCTTCGACGCGGCGGCAAGATGAGAAATACATCCGATGTTGGCGGAAACGATCAGGTCCGGTTTAGTCGCGTCGAGGGCAGCCACCTTGTTGTCTCGCAATTGCGAAGCGAGGGCGGGTTGCGAGATGGAGTATGTCCCCGCGGAACCGCAACAGAGATGCGCATCGGAAGGAACGCACACGTCGATGTCAAGGGAGCGCAGCAGGCCTTCGACCGCGCCCCTTACCTGCTGTCCGTGCTGCAACGTGCAGGGCGGGTGAAACGTCACCCGGCGCCGTTCGTGCGACGCGATCAAGGGCCGTAGCTTGTCCGAAAAGGTTGGAAGTATTTCGGCGAGATCCTTGGTGAGCGCGACGATGCGACTGGCCTTCGCCGAATATATCGGATCGCCGCGCAGCAGGTGAGCATATTCCTTCACTGTGGCGCCGCAGCCCGACGCGTTCATGACAATGGCTTCAACGCCTTGTTCGACATACGGCCACCACGCGTCGATGTTTCTGCGCACATCGTCAAGCCCGGAATTCATGTCGGACAGGTGCAGCCGTATGGCTCCGCAACAGCCGGCGTTCGCCGGCGCGATCAGCTCTATGCCAAGCGCATGCAGCACTCGCCGGGTGGCGACGTTGATGTTCGGCGACATGGCGGGTTGCACGCAGCCTTCGAGGAAGAGCATCTTGCGCGCATGTTGGCCGGTGGGCGACGGCCGGGGAACCTGACCCATGGGCATCTTCGCTTGAAGGCTGGAACTCAGGAAAGGCCGGGCAATCCTGCCGAGCCGCATGGCCGCGGAGAACAAACGACGCTCCGGGACGAATCGAGCGAGCGCGTAGCGCAGCAGGCGATCTTTCGTGGAGCGCTCGACCCGGGTTTCGACGACACGTCGTCCGATGTCGAGCAGGCGGCCGTACTGGACTCCCGATGGACACGTGGTCTCGCAGTTGCGGCAGGTCAGACACCGGTCGAGGTGCAACTGGGTTTTCTTCGTCACCGGTTGCCCTTCGACCATCTGCTTGATCAGGTAGATCCTGCCCCTTGGGCCGTCAAGCTCGTCTCCGAGCAATTGATACGTCGGGCACGTGGCCGTGCAGAAGCCGCAATGCACGCATTTTCCGATGATGGCCTGCGCGTCGTCCCCGTCCTGCGTTCCCACCATGAAACTAGCCAGCTTGGTTTGCATACGATCAGATCCCTGCGAACATGCGTCCGTGGTTGAATACGCCGGCGGGGTCGAAGGCGGTCTTGAGGCGCTTGTGAATAGCCGCGATGGGAGGGGACAGCGCGGTGAAGACATCGACGCCGTTCTTCGCATGGCGGAACTGCGTGGCATGACCGCCCGCGGCTACCGCGTCCCTGCGCACCGAGTCGTCATCGCCAGCCGCGAAGAGCCACCGCTGGCTGCCGCCCCATTCGATGAACTGGAAGTCGACATCCCGGAGCACCGCTGGCTCGGTCGTGGAAGGGACGCACAGGCGCCACAGCGCAGCGTCAGCCGGCACCTTCTGGAAGAAGGCGTTGCTCTGCTCTCGCAGCGAATGCCAATACATCGCAGCTGCGGGCTGTTGCAGCGCTTCGCCTCCGAGCGTGGCGCACGCCGTGCGCACCGCCGCCGATGCCCCTTCCAGGCGAATCGTCAGTACTCCGGCGTGCCACGAACTCGCCGTGATGGGTAACGGTCGACCGGCCCACTCGTTCAACTTTCGGACGGCGTCGCACGCGCTCATCTCTTGTCTCAGCGTCGCGGATGCGGAGGGTTTGGGCAGAACCTTGACCGAGATGTCCATCAGCAGGCCCAGCGTGCCCAACGACCCAGCTATCAGGCGGGCCACGTCGTAGCCCGCGACGTTCTTCATGACCTGGCCGCCAAACCGCAGGAATTCCCCGCGACCAGTGAGAATGGACGCGCCCAGCAGGAAGTCGCGTACCGCCCCGGCACTCATGCGCCGCGGTCCTGCAAGACCCGTCGCGATGCAGCCTCCGAGCGTCGCTCCCAATCCGAAGTGCGGTGGCTCGAACGCCAGCATCTGATGATGCGACGAAAGCAGCTGTTCGATTTCCGCGAGCGGCGTTCCGCTTCTTGCGGTAATAACGAGCTCCGCGGGGTCGTACGAGACGACTCCCCAATATGCGCGGGTGTCGAGTACTTCGCCGGCGCGGGTCGCACCGTACCAGTCTTTCGAGCCGCTGCCCCGGATGCATAGGCGATGGCCGCGGTCGCAAGCTTCCTCGATTTTCGTCTTGAACTCTTCCAGGACGGTCTCAATCCGGGGATCAAGCGTCTGCGTCCGTATCTCCGCGGGCATCGAATCTGCGATGAACTCGTTCATCAGAACCTCGGAATATCGGGGTGAGGCAACAGGCCGCCGCGCACGTGCAGCCGCCCATACTCGGCGCAGCGCGCACGCGTCGGAATTCCTTTGTCTGGATTGAGAAGGCGCTGCGGGTCGAAGGCGTGTTTAACCGCGAAAAACATATCGCGTTCGCCGGCCGAGAATTGCACGCACATCGAGTTGATTTTCTCGACGCCAATGCCGTGCTCGCCGGTGACGGTGCCACCGAGTTCAACGCAGGCCTCCAGAATGGCCGCGCCGAATTCCTCGGCGCGAAGCCATTCGGCGCGGTCATTGCCGTTGAACAGGATCAACGGGTGCATGTTGCCGTCGCCCGCATGAAATACGTTGATGCAACGCAGTTGGTAGCGCTCTTCCATCTTGCCGATACACAGCAGGAGCGGGCCGATCGCACGGCGCGGGACCGTCCCGTCCATGCAGTAGTAGTCGGGGGAAAGCCGTCCCGCGGCAGGAAAGGCATTCTTGCGCCCGGACCAGAAGCGAAGCCTTTCCGCTTCCGAGGTCGAGATTTCGACACGCGTCGCGCCACGCTCTACAAGCAGCGAGGTAAGCCGTTCGATCTCTTCGGCGACTTCCTCCGGCGTTCCATCCGACTCGCAAAGCAGGATCGAGGCCGCTTCCGTGTCGTACCCGGCATGCACGAACTCCTCCACCGCCTGCGCTGCCGCGCGATCGAGCATTTCCAGTCCCGCCGGGATGATCCCGGCTGCAATGATTGCCGCTACAGCCGCACCTCCGACTTCGACATCATCGAAACTCGCCATCACGACCTGGGCGACTTGAGGCTTCGGAATCAGGCGAACGGTCACTTCGGTCACGATCGCAAACATGCCTTCGCTGCCAATCAACACGGCCAGCAGGTCGAGCCCCGGCGCATCTGGAGCAAGCGAGCCGAATTCGCAGATTTCGCCGTCCATCGTGACGGCGCGCACGCGCACCACGTTGTTGACCGTGAGACCATACTTCAGGCAATGCACCCCACCTGAATTCTCCGCGATGTTGCCGCCGATCGTGCAGGCGATCTGCGACGACGGATCGGGAGCGTAGTACAGCCCGTACGGTGCGGCCGCTTCTGAAATCGCAAGGTTGCGCACGCCCGGCTGCAGGGTGGCCGTACGCGCATAGGGATCCACGTCGATGATCTTGCGCATGCGCGCGAGCGAGAGCACGACGCCTTCGCGAAGCGGCATGGCGCCCCCCGACAAACCGGTACCCGCGCCACGTGGCACCACTGGAATGCCATGGCGTGCGCACTGCCTGAGCACGCCTTGAACCTCCGCCTCCGACTCTGCCAGTACGACTCCCAAGGGCAACTGCCTGTACGCGGCGAGGCCGTCGCATTCATAAGGAGCGACGTCCTCCTTGTCGGTCAGCAAAGTACAGCCAGGTATGTCGCGCCTCAATTCCTGCGCAAAGGCGTCGATAACTCGAGTCCGGAGGGCGCGTGTCGTCGACTCGTCGTAGTCCTTCAAAACGCCTTCGTTAGCCAAGTCGCTTGAATCTGCCATCAGTGGGGTTCGCCTCGCGCGAAGGGTGCTCGATGAATAGAAGTTGCTTGACGCACGTCTTTCGCACAAGTCTAATATGTTAGTGGTATATAAGCAATATACGGAGGAGACGTGGACATCGCAAGGAAGGGGGAAGGGCTGTCGCTTGTCGTGGCTGTGCACGGCATTCAGGGAACCCGGGCAGTCTGGCTGCCGGTCGCCCAGGCGTTGGAGAGCGACGCGACGTTCATCTTGCCCAACCCGAGGGGGCGCGGGCAGGCTGCGCGCGGCTCGTCGGCTCAGGATTACGGTCTCAGAGCATTTGCCAGCGATCTTTCCGACGCGATCGATGCCGGGGTTGGAGAGCGGCCCTATTGGTTGGCGGGATGGAGCATGGGTGTTTCGGTCGCGCTCGAATACTTGTCGGGCGCGGGCGCGAGGCTGCCTGAGGGCGTCATCCTGGTATCGGGCACGCCCGCGATACGCGAGGTTCGCTGGTTCACGGCGGAGGATGACGAGTCGCTGCTGCGAGAAATTGCAGCGCGGGAAAAGCGCCTCGCGCTAAGCGAGGCGGCAGACCACGATGCGGTAGCGTGGACCTGGCAGGCCATCCGCTCGACCGACCAGCGAGCCGTGCTCGAGCGCCTCGATATTCCGACGCTGATTCTGCATGGCTCCGAGGACACCGATTGTCCGAGTTCATGCGCTGGTTCCCTAGTCGAAAAAATCCGCGGTGCTCAATGGCAGATTTTCGCTGACGCCGGACATAGCTTGCCCGTCACCCACGTCGACGTGGTCGCGAATGCCATACGCCGCTTCCTTGGCCATTAATTTTTTTTGCGGAGTTCACATGAGAACAGAAGACCTGATTCATTTCTGCCCACCTGGAAGGCTGATTATCGGCGCGGGCTCGCGCGCGCAGCTTCCGTCCCTGATTGCCCACCTGGGTTATCGCAGGGGCGTGTTCGTTACCGACCGGTTCTTCGTGAAGTCGACCCCATGGGTGGACGAGTACCTGAAAGCCGCGTCCTTGCTCGGCATCGAGACGGTCGTATTCGATGGCGGCGAACCCGATCCCACCACCACCCTTTGTGATAGCGCCACGCGGGCGGTTCGTGCGCTCCTGGACCGCAAGGCGCCCGATCACGTGATCGCACTGGGTGGCGGAAGCAACATCGATCTCGCCAAGGCGCTCTGTATTACCCTGCCAAGCGGCAGGCCGGTACGCGACTTTGTCGGCGGCCTGAGCGCAGCGGACAAGCCGATTCCATTGATCGCGCTGCCCACGACCGCGGGTACCGGTTCGGAAGCGACACCCGGGGCGATTCTGCTCGACCCGGACAACGCCACCAAGGTCGCGGTGATGGACAACTCGTTGCGTCCGCAGATCGCCCTCATCGATCCCGAGTTCACGTACACGTGTCCACCGCGCGTGACCGCGGATGCGGGTATCGATGCGTTGACGCACGCAATCGAGTCATACCTCACGCTCGATTCCGCGCAATACGATCGAAATGGTCACCCCGATCCCGGATACAGCGGCCGCTCGTCCCTGACCATGCTGTTCGCGCGGGAAGCGATCTCGCTGTGCGCACGGTTTCTGAAGCGCGCTTATGACCACGGCGATGATGTGGACGCACGCACTGGCATGTGTTACGCGAGCATCTACGCCGCCTTGTCCTACGGCAGTGCCGGCCTGAACGCCGTTCATGGCATTGCTTATGCCGTCGCCGGCCTGACGCACCGCTCGCACGGCACCACGAATGCCGTGGTACTCCCATACGCGCTGGAGGCGCTTAGCCCCTATCGCTCAGCGGAAATGGTCGAGATCGCGCAGATCTTCGGCATCTCCGGGGCCGGTAAGGAGGATACGGCGCGCGAGTTGTGCAACTTTTTGCGCGACCTCGTCGCCGACCTGGGCATCCCGACCAGTCTCAAGGATCTCGGCGTCGAGGAAGCGTCGCTCGATTCGCTGACCCGCGACGGGCTCGCCGTGACACGCCTTGCGAAGTCGTTTCCGGTGCCCGATGTCGCGCAGGCGTACCGCCAGATCGTGCGAAACGCCTATCACGGCGATCTAGGGAAAATCCCTATGAACGCAACTCATAAACGTCTTGATCACGTCTAGTATTCAACTAATATATTAGTACTGAAAACCCAAACAGGAGATGCATCATGATGACCGAGCGGCAACGGAAATTCCGTGAGAATTACAAGGCAAACATCAGTCCGCTGTACAACGGGTTGTTGCACATTTTCGTGATGTACGGGACCGGGGCTGCGGCGATCTACTATTGCCTGTCGCATCTGAACGCGGCGCGCTGGGAGTGGCTTCTCGTCATTCCGATTTTCCTGGCTGGAAATTTTGTCGAATGGGGCATGCACCGCTTCGTGATGCATCGCCGCATCGACGTTTTTGCCCTGCGCGCGATCTATGAGCGACACACTCGCGAGCACCATCAGTACTTTACGGACCTCGAACCCACCATTGATACGGTCCGCGAGTTTCGCATTGTCTTTTTCCCGTGGCGCGTCCTGATCACGCTGGGCGTTGGCGGGACGATCCTTGGGTTCGTGGCTACGCGCTTGATCGACCTGAATGCCGGATACATCGTTTTCCTGACCATGGTCGCGCAATACTTGATCTACGAGACGTTCCATTATTGCTGCCACGTTCATGACAACTGGTTCGTGCGGAACATGCCGTTTATCAACACAATCCGCCGTCACCATACCGCGCACCACAATATGGGAATCATGATGAAGTACAACATGAATCTCACGTTTCCCATCGCGGACTGGGTGCTGGGTTCCAGCGATCTGCGGCGCAGTTTCATTGGGACGCTGTTCAACGGATATAGCGACAAGTACGTCAAGGAAGAGCTGCGTCCCGTGATCGCCAAATTCAGAAACGACCATTCCCGTGTGACGCTCGACGGTCCCGAACTTTCCGAGGACGAACGTCATGTGATGACGGCAATCTAGGACATGGCCCCGCTCGGGGCCATCCCGTAACGACTGCATAACCCGACAGTTCCCAAGGAGATGCTCGACTCGGGACAGAAATATCGGTACTGCGAATAAATATAGCCCACAAAACCTGCGAGACAGGTCGGAGAGAGACAATGGAAATGCACACCCCGGATGCAATCAACGTGCGGGACGGTATAGCGGCGCGGCTGGAAAGGCTACCCCTCACGCGATATCAGCAATTGATATTCACCGTTATCGCGACCGCGTGGCTGTTCGACTCGATGGACCTGGGCATCATGACGTTCGTACTGGGTTCGATCAAGGCGGAGTTCGGCCTGAGTGCGACACAGGCCGGGCTGCTCGCCAGTTCGAGCTTCCTGGGCATGCTGATCGGCGCGGCGATCGCCGGCATGCTGGCGGACCGATACGGACGCAAGCCGGTGTTCCAGGTCAGCATGATTTTCTGGGGTGTGGGAAGTCTGCTGTGCGGCTTCGCACCGAGCCTCGGATGGCTGATGGTGTTTCGGATACTGCTTGGATTCGGGATGGGAATGGAGTTTCCGATCGGCTTGTCGATCGTCTCGGAGATCGTTCCGGCCAGGAACCGGGGCAGGTATCTCGCGGTCCTCGAAGGCTTTTGGCCAATTGGTTTTATCGCAGCGGGCATTGGGACGTATTTCCTGTTGCCGATGATCGGCTGGCGAGGCATCTTCATCGCGCTTGCGGTGCCGGCGGTTTTCGTCTTCGTTGTCCGGCGTTATGTGCCGGAGTCGCCGCGCTGGCTGGAGAGCGCGGGCAGGGTGCTAGACGCCGATTCGGTTGTTGCGGGCATCGAGGTGAATGTGCGGAAATGCTTGCGCGGACGGGAGTTGCCGCCGGTTGTGCCGGTGTCGCCCGCAACGACCGCCGCGGTTCCCCGCGCCGCACGATTCGTGCAACTGTGGACGGATGGATATGCCGGCCGCACCATCATGACGTGGTCACTGTGGTTCTTCGCGCTCCTGGGCTATTACGGCCTGACAACGTGGCTCGGTGCGCTGCTGCAGAGCGCCGGCTATGAGGTCACCAAGTCCGTGTTCTATACCATCATCATTTCGCTGGCGGGCATTCCTGGATTCATCTTTGCCGCGTGGCTGCTGGAAGCGTGGGGACGCAAACCAACGTGCGCGCTCACACTGTTGGGTAGTGCCGCATTCGCGTATTTATATGGGCAGGCGGCGGCCACGCATGCTCCGCTGGTTCAGCTGATCGGCGCCGGCCTATGCATGCAGTTCTTCTTCTTCGGAATGTGGTCGGTGCTCTATGCGTACACGCCCGAGCTGTACCCGACCCGCATCCGGGCGACCGGATCAGGTTTCGCATCCGCAATCGGGCGTCTTGGCTCTTTGCTGGGGCCATCCATCGCGGGCATGGTCTTGCCTTATACCGGTCAGTCCGGGGTTTTTACGCTCGGCGCAATATCCTTCGTGATCGCGGCGGCCGTCGTAGTGATCCTGGGTGTCGAGACCAAGGGACGTTCCCTCGAAGCTCTTTCGCAATAGCCCTTCGCAGGAGCACCTCGAGGCCGGCCAGCAAACGCGCGGCGCGACCGGGGCCGGGAGCCAGACCGGATGCATTCCACGACCGCGTAGCAGTTGCCTTGCGAGAACCCTGCGAGGCAACTGCTATACAATGCGGATATCTAATGAACGCGTTTGCAGGTGGTATTTATGGCTGAACATATCGTTGCCCGCAAGGTCGCTGCGCAACCGAAAACTCCTCGCGCCCGCTCCTCGACGCCCGTTCGCGCGCCGAAAGCCGGCAAGAAGCGGCCTGGGCCCAAAGAGAGCCTGACCGAACAGGCGTATGCGCAAATCGAAGAGGCCATCGTGACGCTGCAGATCGCACCGGGGAGTACGGTCTCGGAGTTGTCGCTGAGTGAAATGACGGGCATCGGCCGCACGCCGATTCGCGAAGCGATTCAGCGCCTGGCGCGAGAGCACCTGATCGTGATCATGCCGCAGCGCGGCCTGCTGATTCCCGAGATAGACGTGAAGAAGCAGCTCAAGCTGCTCAGGACGCGCAGGGAAGTCGAGCGCTTGATCTGCCGCAGCGCCGCCCGGAGCGCCACGGTCCAGGAGCGCGACGTCTTTGCGCAACTGGCTGAGGAGTTTGAGGAAGCGTCGAAGGCGAATGACGATGTCAGCTTCGTGCGGCTCGATCGCGAGTTCAACGAGCTGTGCCTGATCGCGGCGCGAAATGAATTCGCCGAGGCGGCGATGCGCCTGATGCACGGCCTGGCTCGCCGGTTCTGGTACGTCCATTACAGGCAAGCAGCCGATCTCCCGGAAATGGCGCGCCTGCATGGCGCGGTTGCCAAGGCGATCGCCGAGGGCAAGGTCGATGCCGCCGGGCGCACGCTCGACGCGCTGCTCGACAACATCGAGGAGTTTACCCGCGCTACGCTCGTGGAATTCTAAACGTCGGGTTGTTCTTCCGAGCTTCATCATGTCCACGCGTCAGCCTTCTCCCATGCGCAATTCGCCAGCCCGTCGCCCTGCGCCGGTGCGTTCCGACGCGTCGCTCTCCCAGCGTGCGTACCATCTGCTCGAGGAGGCCATCGTCACCCAGCAGGTTGCACCCGGCTCGACTGTCTCGGAGGCACAACTCAGCAAGCTGATCGGCATGAGTCGCATGCCTACCCGGGAAGCAGTGCGCCGCCTTGCGCGCGAAAACCTTCTCGAAGTGCGGCCCAAGTACGGCATTTCCATCCGCCGCATCGATCCAGGCGTGCAGTTGCGGCTTCTCGAGACGCGCCGCGAGGTTGAGCGCTTGATGGTACGGCTGGTCGCGCGGGAAAGCGATGTGGCTACGAAGGCCATGCTGCAAGCGCTGTCCTCCGACTTTCAGACGGCGGCGGTTCGCCCGGACGTCTTGCTCTTCGTTCATACCGACAAGTTATTCAACGAACTGTGCCTTTCCACATGCGGAAATGAATTCGTAGTGGACACGATGCGGCTGATGCAGGGGCCGTCGCGCCGGTTCTGGTTCCAGCGCTCGCGAGACGCCGAGATTCTCGTCGAGTCCGCCACGTTGCATGCGGCCCTTGCGGCGGCCATTGCAGAGGGCGACCCCAATGTCGCCGCGCACGCGAGCGACCGCCTGCTCGATAGCGCCGAGCGCTTCGCTCGCCGTGCGATCGAGGAAGCTGGCGACGCGCTCGCTGTCAGCTAAATTCCCCCTCCTTTTCGCGTTCGACCCTAGGGTAAACATCGTTTCGACCACCATGTGGCTTCGGTACACTCGGACTTGATAAATATTAGTAACATATAAGTTGACGAGCAGATGAGTGGCCATTTGATCTTGTGCCGTCATTGCGGGCCGTATGTCGAACCAAAGGGGAAGTCATGAAGCGGGATGCGCAGTGGCAATGGAACAGCCTGGCTCTCAGCAAGACGGCGCGGCTCGAACGCGCCGGCATGGTCGTGCAGGGCAAGCTGGTCGCGCCGGAGGACATGGTGCGGCTTCTCGAAGCCGTGCTGGAACCTGAAGATCGCGTCTGCATTGAAGGAGACAATCAGAAGCATGCGGATTTTCTCGCCGAATGCCTCGCGAAGGTGAATCCCGAGCGCATCCACGACCTGCACATCGTTCAGTCGAACATTGCGTTGCCGCAGCATCTGGACGTGTTCGAGAAAGGCATCGCACGCAAGCTCGATTTCTCTTACTCGGGACCGCAGGGCGTGCGCATGGCGAACCTGGTGGAGCAGGGCAAGGTCAAGATCGGCGCGATCCACACGTATCTCGAACTGTATGGCCGCTATTTCTGCGACCTGACGCCACGCGTGAGTTTTATCGCCGCGCAGAGCGCCGATCGCCATGGGAATCTGTACACCGGACCCAACACGGAAGACACGCCGGCAATCGTCGAAGCGACGGCGTTCAAGAACGGCATCGTCATTGCACAGGTCAACGAAATGGTCGACACGGTCCCGCGCGTCGACGTTCCCGCGGACTGGGTGAACTTCGTGGTGCGCTCGCCCAGGCCGCATTACATCGAACCGATCTTCACGCGGGACCCGGCTGCGATCACCGAGATCCAGATCCTGATGGCGATGATGGTCATCAAGGGCATTTACGCGAAATACGGCGTGACGCGACTGAATCACGGCATCGGCTTCGATACCGCCGCGATCGAGCTGCTGTTGCCGACTTACGCAGAGAGTCTCGGACTGCGCGGCAAGATCTGCAACTACATGTCGGTGAACCCATGCCCGACATTGATTCCGGCGATCGAATCCGGTTTCATCCAGTCGATTCATTCGGCAGGCTCCGAACTGGGCACGGAGAACTACGTGGCGGCGCGCCCGGACATCTTCTATACAGGCCCGGACGGCAGCCTACGTTCAAACCGCATCTTCTGCCAGCTCGCAGGCCATTATTCGGACCTCTTCATCGGCTCGACCCTGCAGGTCGATCTGCAGGGCAACAGTTCGACGGCGACCAAGAGCCGCATGACGGGCTTTGGCGGCGCACCGAATTTCGGATGCGATTCCCGGGCACGCCGTCACACCAGCGAAGCGTGGCTCAAGGCCGGTCGTGAAGCGTCGCAAACGGGCGCCATGCCGCGTGGTCGCAAGCTGGTCGTGCAGATCGTCGAGACATTCGGGGAGAAGATGCAGCCGACCTTCGTGGAGCGGCTGGACGCATGGGACCTGATGGACCGGTTTGGCATGGAACTGCCGCCGGTCATGGTCTATGGCGACGATGTCACGCACCTCGTGACCGAGGAGGGCATTGCCAACCTGTTGCTGTGCCGCAGTCCGCAGGAGCGCGAGCAGGCGATCCGCGGCGTAAGCGGCTTTACGCCCGTGGGTCTGGCCCGTGACCGCCAGGCAGTGGAGAACCTGCGGGATCGCGGCGTTATCCGGCGACCGGAGGACCTTGGCATCAATCCGCTGCATGCCACGCGCGATTTGCTTGCGGCACGCTCGATCAAGGACCTAGTGCAATGGTCGAACGGGCTGTATGACCCGCCCAAGCGCTTTCGCAACTGGTAAGCATTCCGGAAACATAACCTGGAGCATCGAAATGGAGCAGTTGCGATTTGCCTATGACGGCCTGAAGTCGAGCAACGTCGGCGCCTATGCCATTGCTGGCGTGGTGGCGTCGGGTGATCTGGAAATCCTTGTGGAGCGTGAAGAACTCGGTGGACGATGCGAGGTCGATATTCGCACGTCTGTGCAGGGCTTTGAGAAGACATGGAGTGCGGTGACGCAGAGCTTCGTCTCGACCCGAGCGCTGGCCAACACGCGCATCACGATCAACGACAGTGGCGCGACGCCAGCCGTGGTGAACCTGCGACTCGCCCAGGCGGCGCAAAAACTGGACGAGGGGGACGCATGAACGCGAATGACCTGTTCGCGGCCGATGCGTTGCGGCACAGCTATTTGGAGTCGACGGCGCGGGCACGCGCGCATGGCATGTGCGACGACAACAGTTTCACCGAATGGCTCGACCCGAGAGCGCGTCTGACAAGCCCGCATCTGGAAGCGCTGGACGTGCCGGTGTCTTTCGATGACGGCATCGTCATTGGAGAAGGACGCCTGAAGGGCGAGCAGATCTTCGTCGCCGCACAGGAAGGGCGATTCATGGGCGGCGCCGTCGGCGAGATCCATGGTGCGAAGCTGACGGGGCTGCTCCGGCGTGCCGTACAGGAAAAGCCCGCGGCGGTGCTGCTGCTGCTTGAAACCGGTGGCGTGCGGCTGCACGAGGCGAATGCCGGGCTTGTCGCGATTTCGGAAATCCAGCGCGCGGTGTTCGACGCACGCCATGCCAAGGTGCCGGTGGTCGTGCTGATTGGTGGCGGTAACGGTTGCTACGGGGGCATGGGCATCGTGGCGCCCTGCTGTGACGCCATCGTCATGAGCGAGCTGGCCCGTCTGTCGGTTTCGGGACCCGAAGTCATCGAAACGGCTCGTGGTGTGGAGGAGTTCGACGCGAAGGATCGTGCGCTCGTGTGGCGCACGATGGGCGGAAAGCATCGCTACCTGCTTGGCGAAATCGATCGGCTCGTCGATGACGATCTCCCGTCGTTCAAGGAGGCGGCCGCCACGTTCCTCCGGCGCCCTGTCGCATTCGATCTCGACGCGGTCGTCGCGGAGCATGCGCGCCTGGCCGAGCGCATCGAGCGATTTGGTGCATGCGAGGACGCCGTCGATATCTGGGCAGCCCTCGGTATTGCGGAACCAGAACAGATTCCCTCGCTCGACCTCGAACAGTTCCAGGAAGCCGTTGCGCGCTCACGCACTGGGAGCGTTCATGAAACTCGCTGACCTGTTGAACGCGCTTTTCCCCGAAGGACACGATGTCACGGTCGACGCGGATGTCGTGCAGGGCCTGGGCCAACTGGACGGGCGTGACGTCGCGTTGATCGGTACGGCCGGACACGCCGCGATTGGCGTGGAGACCGCGCTGACGCTTGCTGCTCACGTGCTGCGGGTGGTGCAGGACAAGCCGGGCATGCCGATTCTTCTGCTCGTCGACAACGCCGGACAGCGCCTGTCGCGTCGTGACGAGTTGCTTGCGAACAATGGCTATCTCGCGCACCTCGCAAAATGTCTCGAGGTGGCGCGTGCGCGCGGTCATCAAGTATTGAGTCTTGTCTACGATCAGGCGATTTCGGGCGGATTTCTGGCGGCCGGCATGATTGCCGATCGGACTTACGCGGTACCGGAGGCGCTTATCTACGTGATGAACCTTCCCGCCATGAGCCGCATCACGCAGATTCTGCTCGAACGCCTCGAGTCGTTGTGCGTGACATCTGCGGTCTTTGCACCGGGTGTGCCGAGCTTCTTCAAACTCGGCATCGTCGAAGGCGTTTGGGACGGCGATTTGTCGGGCGCGCTTCGTGATGCGCTCACGGATCACTCGAAGGCAGACCTGCGCAGCGAGAACGGGTTCGCCCGCGGTGGACGCACGCTCGCGGCGGAGATAGCGAGGCGAGTGCAGGAAGGACGCACATGAACGCCGAAGCGTCCATGCTTGTCCGGTCGCCCGCGCGCCAGTTCGCGCGTGCGAGTCGATCGAGCGATGCGTTCGTGCACCGCGTCGCACGCGCGGCGATTCACGCGCTCCATGAGGAAGTCATGATTGGGCCGAAACCGGGACTCGTCACGCGTATCGACAACGGTAGTCATCGTGACATGGACGCTTCGACCTTTGTACGCAGCCTGTTCTCGCTGCGGCACTATTTCGCGCATGTGACGCGGTGCGGCCAGCAGGACGCGCCATTCCCGGTCTTGCAGAACCTCGGCGTAGCCGCCGAGCGCCGGATGCTGACAGCGACGCGCGGCGTCAACACTCATCGTGGGGCGATCTTCAATCTCGGCTTGCTCGCGGGAGCGGCGGGAAAACTTCACGCCCAAGGCGCGGGTCTCAATGCGCAGGCTGTCTGCGATACGGTTAGCCGCTCCTACGGGGCCGATATTCTAGCGAGCGCGGCCGTTGCGCCGCCAAGCCACGGCAAGCAGGCGGCGGCTCAATACGGGATCGCCGGCGCCCGAGAGGTGGCTGCAGGCGGGTATCAGGTACTGCGTCGGATAGCCGTGCCAACGCTTGAGCGATTAATCGCGTCCGGCTGTCCGCGTTCTGTCGCCGCCGTGCAGACACTCTTCGCGGTGATGGCCGTGTTCGACGACACTAACGTCTTTTACCGCGGTGGTCGCGAAGGAGTCGACTGCGTAAAGCGCATGAGCCGTGCGTTTCTGGACGAAGGCGGCGTGCGTGCGCCTCACTGGCGTCAGCACGCCATGGCGATCCACATGAGGTTTGTCGAGCGCAACCTGAGCCCCGGGGGTGCCGCCGACATCCTTGCTGCCGCGCTGTTCGTCAACGAGTTACAGGGGCTTTGACAGCATGGGTCTCGCTATCCTCTGTCCCGGACAAGGCGCCCAGCACCCCGGCATGCTCGCGATGCTGCGGGCCGAGCCGCTTGCACGGGATGTCATCGACGAAGCGAGCCAGCTCATGGATGTGGACCTATGGCACCTCGATCAGGAGCCAGTGGGCGAGCGTCTCTTCCAGAATGCGCTGGCGCAACCGCTTATATGCGCGGCCGCGCTGGCCGCCTGGCGAGCGCTCTCGACTCGCGTGCCGGAGCCGGTCCTGTGCGCGGGCTATAGCATCGGAGAGTTGGCTGCCTACGGTTGCTCCGGAGCATTGTCGGTTGCCGCGACGATCGAGCTTGCCCGGGCGCGCGCCGCTTTGATGAACGGCTGCGACGGCGCCCGAGGCGGCATGTTGGCAGTACGAGGTCTCCTCGAACCTCAATTAGGCGCGATTTGCACCCGCTTCGGCGGTGAGATCGCCGTTGAAAATGGCGTAGACCATTTCGTCATCGGAGGCGCCCGGCCGGCACTCGAACAGATCGCCGAGCATGCTGCGCAGGAAGGAGCGAACACCGTTCGCATGCTGCAAGTCTCTATCATTTCGCACACCTCGGTTCTGCAGCCTGCCGCGCTGGCGTTCAAGGAGCAATTGCGTGGCGTTCACGCGAAGGCGCCTGTATTCCCAGTACTCGCGGGTATCAGTGGAGCGGCGGTCGACAACTGGCCCGCTGCCGTTGATTCGCTGGCCGACCAACTAAAGCAGCCAATCCGTTGGAGCACTTGCATGGAAGCGGCCGTCGAACGGGGCGCGAGCGTATTTCTCGAGCTGGGTCCTGGCGCTTCGCTCGTGCGCATGCTGCAGGAAAGCCATCCCGAACTTGACGCACGATCGCTCAGTGATTTCCGTTCAATCGACGGCGCCTTGCGCTGGGTTGAACGAGCCTTGTCCTAGTTCGTCGTCTCGCAGTAATGCCGGGCGCTCACGGTAGTACTTCGCAAAACTAAGTATTAGAGGAGACAATTCATGTATCAAGCGAAGCTTGAAGAGCCCACGGTGGCTCACGTCAGAACCCGGTGGCTGCAGTTGCTGATTGGCGTACTTTGCATGGGCCTCATCGCCAACCTGCAGTACAGCTGGACGCTCTTCGTGCGGCCGATACACGACACGATGGGCTGGCCCGAACACAGCATTCAGGTGGCGTTCACCATCTTCATTATCGTCGAAACCTGGCTTGGGCCTGTCGAGGGCATGCTGGTGGATCGGTATGGGCCACGCCCCGTGGTGGCAGGCGGGGCCATATTGATCTTTATTGCGTGGACGATGAACGCATATGCCAATTCGCTGCCCATGCTCTATATGGCCGCCGTGATCTCGGGAGTGGGAGCCGGGTCCGTATATGGCACTTGTGTCGGTAACGCGCTAAAGTGGTTTCCCGAAAAGCGTGGCTTTGCGTCGGGACTCACCGCGACCGGATTCGGAGTGGGGGCTGCGCTGACGGTCATCCCAATCGCCAATGCTATCAAGGCGCACGGTTACCAGAATGCGTTCTTGACATTTGCGGCGATTCTTGGCGGGTCGATTCTCGTCCTGTCCATGTTCCTCGTGCGACCTGCGCCCCGTGTGCGCGTCAAGGCGGCGTCGCGCCGCTGCGTTGAAACACGGCACGATTTCACCACTGGCCAGATGCTCAGGACGCCGGTGTTCTGGGTGATGTATGCGATCTTTGCTGCGATCAGCACGGGAGGCCTGATTGCAACGGCGCAACTGGGACCCATCGCGCGAGATTTCGGCGTCGCGAAAGTGCCCATGGCGCTGCTTGGCGCGTCGATTCCGTTGCTCACCCTGACGCTTTCCATCGACAACCTTGTCAACGGTCTCACGCGTCCGCTTGGCGGGTTCCTCTCGGATCGTTTCGGGCGAGAAAACGTGATGCTCATCATCTTTCTTGGCGAAGGGGTAGCGCTACTCGGGCTCGCCCAGTTCGGACATACACCGCTCGCTTTCGTAATTTTCGCGCCGCTTATCTTTCTCTGCTGGGGAGAGACCTATGCGATTTCATCGGCGCTCGCCGGCGATACTTTTGGCAACGCGCACGTAACGGCAAACGCTGGCGCCTTATACACGACGAAGGGGGTCACAGCGCTGTTGGTACCGCTTGGCAGCGTCATCAAGGAAATGACCGGCGACTGGACAACGGTTCTCCTTTGCTGTGCTGCGATAAGCATCGTGACCGCACTTGCATCGAAATTGATGCTGAGTCCTATGCGGCGCGCATTTATCGAGCGCAGTAATCTCCTCGACGACCCGGGCCAGGTAAATGCCAATCTGACGTACGCGAGCCAATCGGCCCGCGCGGACGCGGCGCAATAGGCTCTGTGCAAGTTTTCACGAATTGTCCAAAAACGCACGCAAGCGAACACGAGATAGCTGTTCGAAGTGACGTGCGCTGTTGCTTGGCATATCCGGTCAACGTGGCTCGCCGATTCTTGGATTATGGCCAACATGGTAGGGATTCGATAACTCAACAAGGTACGCAGCGGCGCTGATCGGCTCTGTCGCAATAAGGATTTCCAGAATGGCTCGACCACGATACCTTGTGTCTATGGGCTTTGTTCGGATGGAGGAGTATTGCGAAGTTGGCGCGGGTTGTGTAAAAACACAACATCATAAAGCCAGCGCAGATAATGCCATATAAAGCGAGACTGAAACAGGGTGAACCGCGCAAGCGCAAGAAGCCGGGGTACCGGGTGACGAACGCCCGCGCGTACAACCAGAGCTTGAGAAAGCGCGGCATGATCAGCCTGTATGTTCCCAGTGGCGATCTGAAGGCGCAGTTCATTAACGCGAAAGTCCGTACGCCCGGCGTGTCGGGGCGCGAGCCGACCTGCACCACTGCGTACGTCGAGCTGATCTACACGTTCTACCGGTTGTTCGGCTGGGGCATGAGGCAGATCACCGGTTACATGGAAGACTACTGGGCTACCCGCGGGCTGGACATTACGGTACCCAGCTCCAGTCAGCTGTGCGAGCGGTTCGCCGCGCTGGAGGTAAGCGTCAGGCAACGCAGCGTGCAACTGGCCAGACGACTCGCTAGCGGAGAAGCGATCACCATTGATCGTCGACAGCACGGGGCTGAGCTTTGGGCGCGCCAGTGAGTGGTACGAGCAGAAATACGGCAGGAAGGCCACGCAAACGCCGTGGCGCAAGATGCATCTGTCGATCGACGCGGACATGAACGTTCACGCGATCCGCATTACCACCACGGAAGTATCGGACAGCGAAGTAATGGACGCTGTGTTGCCCGCAGATGTGCCGCTAGAGCGGGTGATTGCCGACGGCGCGTACTACAGCATCGAGCGCACCGAAGCGCTGTCAGGCGCGGGCGTAACGCCCGTCATTCCACCGCCGGCTCACGCCGTCGTGCACGGGAACGACCGAACCCGCTGGCATGACCAGATCGTCAAATACATCGAGGACAAAGGCATTTATGCGTTCCACAAGAAATACGGCTATGGCCTGCGCGCGCGGGTCGAAGCGCAGATCTCGCGCATCAAGCGATGCATTGGCGCAACCCTGCTGACGCAGAAGATCGCCT
>Ga0073928_10005058_pt1 | contig 18810 bp, 25 predicted proteins | sample PaiPotPPA55metaG_FD_76969 | JGI IMG/M metagenome (GOLD analysis project Ga0073928, IMG submission 76969) | Iron sulfur acid spring bacterial and archeal communities from Banff, Canada, to study Microbial Dark Matter (Phase II) - Paint Pots PPA... ... | reverse complement strand
CGCCTCACTGATCCCAACGGGATCCCGGTCGCGCTGACCAAAGGCGAGTATGCGTTGCTGATTGCGTTTCTCGACGCTCCGCAGCGACCGCTTTCCCGCGAGCACCTTCTGCAGGCGACCCGCATCCACGAAGATGTCTTCGATCGCAGTATCGACGTGCAGGTACTGCGGCTGCGGCGCAAGCTGGAGACCGATCCGAACGCGCCGCGCGTCATCTTGACCGAACGCGGCGTCGGCTACGTGTTTGCGCTGCCGGTCGAAGCACTCTGACGATGGCCTGCCGAATGATGGCCTGTCGAACCGGAACTAGAAAAGCGGCGCGCCGCGTTACAACCGTAGCCTTAATCTCCAGCGCTGGAATTTTGCGGCAACATGCGCAAGGCAGGGTCTCCCGAGCCAATGGTTTTCGGGAGAGGTCAATGCAGTTCGAGAAGCAGTCATCTGGCGGCCGGTCGCCATTCGCGCTCGCCAGGCGGAGAAATAACGCGAGCCGAGATTCGATTCCCTTGACGACGGAGATCAGCGCGCTCCCGGCGTCGCCCGGGGATGATGCCCCGCGGCGCTCAACCGTCGCGGCGTCGCAGCTGATAGTGAAAACTGCTGCGGGCTTTGCGGCGTGTGCTGAAGTCGCATTTCCGGCCTTCCTGCTCGTGGTCGCGTCCTGGATATTTGCGCAGGCTCTCGCGGGCTGCGCCGCCTATGGCGAAGCGATGTATCTGGGCCTTGTGGGCGTGGGTGAACCCGTGGATCAACGCGATCCGGTGCGCGGCACGCAATCCGAGCACGAAAATCCGAATCAGCCACAGAGCCGGACATCCGGTCTGAGTGAAATATCCTCAATTGCGAACGATGAGATCAGAGGACGCAGGTCGTTTTTGGTATCGCGTCAGACTCAATCCAGCTCAGCAGCTGTTGTTAAGACCGAACACCTTGAGCGATCGGAGGCGCCGCGCGCCGCTTCCACCGGTTGGCGCGCGTTTATCACGTCGTTTCTTGCGAGATTTCGATCGAGATTCCGCCGCGGGAGAGACAGACGCCGGGCAATTGCCGAGCTGCGGGCTTTCGACGATCGAAGGTTAAGAGATATCGGAATTTCCCGCTGCGACATCGAACGCTGTGCGGGCCGTGGAGATCGTTGCGAATGACACGATTGTGGTCGCCGGCCTCACGTGGGTGGCAGCATTTGGAAATTGCGTCTGCGCGCGGGCTGGTGGTGCCGGCCATTTTGCGAGCGCGACGGCGCTCGCTGTGGATCTGCGTGACATTGCTGCTGCTGACGAGTGGAGCGGCTGCGCAATCTCTCGATTCCGACCCTTCGGGCGCGAAGTCGTTGGCCGATCAGGAACCGATAACTCCGATTCCGCCGCCGCCGGAGGCCGACCCGCAGAAGCTGGCGCTTGGAGAGCGTCTGTTCGGTGACCATCGCCTGTCCGCCGACGGGAAGCTCGCGTGCTCGTCCTGTCATGACTTGCGAACCAATGGCGCCAGCGGCGGCCATACCGTGGCCCATGACGGGTCTAAAGCTCCTTTCGACACTTTGACTGTCTTCAATGCCGCACTCAGTTTTCGGCTGAATTGGGAGGGCAACTCTGCGGACCTCGGGGCGCACACGGAGTCGTCATTGAAAAATCCGGTGAACATGAGGACAAGCGTTGACGAAGTCCTTCGCAAGCTGAACGCCGACCCGCAGATGGTGCAACAATTCCACGCGGCCTACGGGCGGGCGCCGGATCGCACCAGCTTCCTGGACGCCCTGGTGACCTTCGAGAGTTCGTTGCTTACGCCGGGAAGCCGGTTCGACCGCTGGCTCGGCGGCGAGGCGTCGGCGCTCTCGCCTCAGGAATTGGGCGGCTATCAACTGTTCAAAGCGCTTGGTTGCAGCTCCTGCCATCAGGGTGTCAATATCGGAGGCAATCTGTTCGAGCGGCAGGGAGTCTTCCGTCCGCTCGTACCGGGGAAACCCGAGATTGTGCGAGTACCGAGCCTGCGCAACGTCGCGACGACGGCGCCCTATTTTCATGACGGCAGCGCGCCGACCCTCGAGGAGGCCGTGCGCAAGATGGCGGCGGCGCAACTCGATCGGACCCTGACGGATCAACAAGTCGAGTCCCTTGTTGCGTTCTTGAAGACGCTGACGGGGACTTATCGTGGCGTAGCTGTCGTTGGAGCGTCGCAATGAGGGTTACACCGGCGGTGGTGATCGTACCCTTTCTCGTTTTGCTGCTGACCTGGCTGTCGCTGCGCGCCATCGATCCGGGAGCGGAACTGTTCGATGTCGCGCTCGGGGAGCTCGATCGTTTCTCAACGCTGGAGAACGCGCTGTATCGTGACGTCTTCACCGCCCGCTCCGGTACATTGCGCAACTACGATCCACTGGTCCGGGAGATCAAGGCACTGCACGGTTCTCTCGCTCGATTGCGCGAGACTGCCGCAATCGATAGCGAGACGACAGCAGCGCTCAATCAGCTTGTGACGTCCGTCGACCGGCAAGAAGAGTTGGTCGAGCAATTCAAGAGTGAGAATGCCCTGTTGCATAATTCCCTCTCTTTCTTCGGACGGTTCAGCGTCCGTCCGGCCTCATCCGACCTCGGCCCGGCGATCAGCGCTGCGGCGGCCGCGATGCTTCACTTGACGCTCGATACCTCATCGGCGGCTGCGCGCGCGGTTCAAGACCGGCTGGATGAACTGGGAAACCGGGCTCGTTCATCAGGCGATGGTGAAACCGTGGAAGCATTGCTGGCGCACGGACGCTTGCTTCATCACCTTCTGCCCGCGGTCGATAACACGTTGACGGTGATGCGCGCTTTGCCGCGAAAGCAGGACCAGGACTCTCTCCGCGCGATGATCTTGATGCGCCAGGGCATATCGAGGACGACGGCACGACAGTACCGCGGCCTGCTCTATGGCACATCGCTGCTTCTGGTCGGCTTCCTGGTTTATCTGGGCCTGAGGCTGCGGGCGCGGACCAACGCGCTTCGGCGCCGCGCTGCGTTCGAGCACGTGCTCGCGGGCATCTCAATGCGCTTCGTCAACGCGGGGTGCCAGAATATCGATGCCGAGATCGTAAGAGCGCTCGCCGATATGGCGAACTGCGCCGGTATCGACCGCGCCTATTTTGTATTGTCTGGCCCAGCGCCGCGGCAGCACGTCTGGTGCAGGGCGGGAATGAGCTTTTCGCCGGGCTGGCCGGAACGTGCGCCTGTGCTCGCGGCCCGGTTCGGCCCCGCCGCCGATGGAATTGTCCATGCTCCGCGGGTCAGCCGGATGCCTCCGGGAGAAAGCAAAGACGCGTGCGTGGCCCTTGGCATTGGCGGATGGGCGTGCGTGACGAATGTCGATAAGGACGGTACCCGTACCATGCTCGGTTTCGATACGATGGGCCGGCCTTGCCATATTACCGACCGCGACGAATTCAGTCTCATGCGCATGGCTCTCGATACCATCGTCTATGCTGTCGAACGGCACACCATGGAAAAAGAACGTGCACGGCTGGTGACGCGCTTGCATCAGGCCCAGCGCATGGAAACGGTAGGTACGCTCACCAGCGGCATCGCCCATAACTTCAACAATATCCTGGGTGGGATTCTCGGCCATTCGGAAGTGATTGAAGAGCACCTCGGTCCGGACGCCCGGCCGCTTCGCAATCTCGACGCGATCCGCCGCGGAGCAGAGCGGGCGCGCGACCTCGTCAATCAGATTCTCAACTTCGGACGCCACCGCGACGCGCGTCGCAGGCCCTTGAGTGCCCGGGCTGTGGTCGCCGAGGCGGCGTCGCTGCTGAATGTGTCCCTGCCGCCCGGGATCGATCTCGTGATCCACGAACCGCCGGTGACTGCCGTCGTGTCTGGCGATCCGGCGCAATTGCAGCAGGTGATCCTCAATCTCTGCAACAATGCAGCGCAGGCGATGGAAAATTCCGGACGCATCGAGGTCGAGACCGAGGTGCGCGAAGTCGCCGGCGGGCACTTGCTCACCCATGGCGAGCTTCAGCCGGGCCGATATGTGCGCATAGCGGTGAGGGATACCGGCCGTGGCATGGACAAGCTCACTCTGGCTCGGATCTTCGAGCCTTTCTTCACAACACGTCCGACCGGGAACGGCCTCGGACTGGCAACGGTACATGAAATCGTGCGTGACCATACCGGAGCGATGAACGTGGAGAGCACGGGCGAGGGCAGTCGTTTCGAAGTCTGGTTGCCCTGCCTGGCGACGGCTACGCCGGCTCTAGAGGTGGATGAGCCGGCGCGTCCACTGGGATGTGGCGAAACGGTACTGATAGTTGCCCATGATGACGCGCGATTGCTGAGGGACGAGGAGATTTTGGCGGCGCTCGGCTATGAGCCGGTCGGATTTACAGCTGCCGACGCGGCGTTGGCCGCGTGCCGCGCGGCGCCAGAGCGGTTCGATGTGCTGATCGTTGGTCATCTCGGTTCGGTCAAGTCGTCGCTCGAACTGGCGGCTGCGCTGCACAAGGCCGCGCCTCATCTGCCGATCGTGCTGGCGACGAAATCGACGGAAGAAATCGATGCTGATCGTCTGATGTTTGCCGGCATCGTGGATGTCGCGCATTGGCCCATAGTTGCCGCAGAAATCGCGGCAGCGCTCAATCGCTGTTCGCAGCGGACGGGGCCGGAAGCAAAGCCACCGCCGGACTCCTCGCGCGGAGTATATTCGCTGGCGCATTGAACCTGATCGCTACTCGATCCCTTTACGATGTCGACTTGTTGCGCAATCTCCGGCACGCGCGGTCGCGCGTCGGCATCGAACGTCCGTTACTTGGAATTGGCGTCCATGACCCCGCCGAGCTGCTGCGGCGGGCGCGAGAGCAGGGCGTGAAGGTCGCGATCGGGTTTGGTCAGACCGAGGCCTCTCCGTATTTGACGCATACGCTGCCCGACGATCCTCACCCTGACTGGATTTCAACGGTCGGCCGGCCCATGCCGCAAACCGAAGTCAAGATCGTCGGTACGGAAACCGGCGCGATTGTGCCGGTCGGAGAGATCGGCGAAATCTGCGCTCGCGGATATTCCATCATGAAAGACTATTTCGACGATCCCGAAGCGACGCGATCGGCAATCGATTCCGAAGGCTGGCTTCACACCGGCGATCTGGGGAGTCTTGACGAGCACGGATATTGCCGCGTCCACGGCCGGCGCAAGGACATGATCATCCGCGGCGGCGAGAATATCTATCCCCGTGAGATCGAGGACGTTCTCTATACCTACCCCGCCGTCATGGGAGCGTCGATCGTCGGGATTCCGGATCGCGAATGGGGCGAAGTGCCCGTCGGATTTGTCCAGATCAAGCCGGGGCATGAGGTCGCCGAGCAAGAATTGTCGGAGTTCTGTCGAGAACGTCTGGCCACCTACAAGGTCCCGCGGATCTGGCGGTTCGTCGACCAATTTCCGCAGACCGCATCCGGCAAGATTCAGAAGTACGTTCTTCGCGAACTTTACCTTGCAGAGAAGGTCCCCTGACGCAGATGGGATGAATGCGGGCCCGAGCGCCGGTGATGAGCATGCCGCCATAGCTCCAACCCACAAGAGTGACGTCCTTCAAGTTCTCCATCTCGATGTGAGCGACCACATCTTCGATATGGGTGTCTAAATCGACACCGTGCTTGCCTACGCATTCATTTGCGTGAGCCGGAAAATCCTTGCATTTGCATCATCATTTTCATCGAGTGCCGAACGCAATCGACGACGGCATGTCTACCCATTCGGTCGCGGATAGTCACTCGACCTGTTACGGCCGTAACCCGTTTTCACAACCTGGAAATCGCTCCGTAACGGAGTTGGACCAGCCTGTTCGCGTCGAATGCGGCGTCGGCCAGCTACGGTTTGAGGAGACATGGTGCTCAATTTACTCGGGCTTGTAGTATTGATCGTCGTCGCCGCGTTGCTCGCTTGGTCCAGCGTTCGCGCCCTTCGCAACGAGAATCGTCTTGTTAAGTGGGGCGGTGCGGGATCGGCGGGTCTGTTAGCTGCAATGACCTTTGTGGTCATCGTCCTCCTGAGCGCGGGGCTGCTGAAACTTAACGCGCGCACCGTCGCGACTCCGAACCTCAGGGTTGCCGGGACGGCGGACCAGATTCAGCGAGGCCGTGCTATCGCCGATAGCTTTTGCGGCGCTTGCCATTCAAGGACTGGAACGCTCACGGGCGGCGAGGATATCGGCAAGCATCTTCCGGTTCCCGTCGGCTCCCTTGTGTCTTCAAACCTGACGCCGGCCGGGCGATTGAGTCATTGGTCGGATGGTGAAATATTTCGAGCGATCCGCAACGGCGTCGACGCGGACGGACGTTGGCTGATCATGATGTCGTACACGAATGCCGGCAAATTGAGCGATGACGACATACAGGCCGTCATCGCATACATCCGCAGTCGGTCCGCTGCGGGGGAGAGGATGCCCGAGCCGCCTGACCATCTCAACCCGCTGGGTCTGATCATGTTGGGGGCCGGCTTGCTTCCTGGACCAAAGCCAATGACGAACGGCGTCATCAACGCCCCTCCAAAGAGTCCTGGAGCGGAATACGGCGAATATATCCTGTCTTATCAGGATTGCCGCGTATGCCACGGTGCGAATTTAATGGGCGGGGTGCAGGGGCAGTTAGGTCCGATTGGGCCTGCCCTAACTCTTGTAAGGGATTGGAAGCTGGAAGAATTTATTTCGACGATGCGGACGGGCATTGATCCGGCTGGCCATGAAGTCGGCAAACAGATGCCGTGGCAGCCGATCGGGAAAATGGACGATGAGGAATTGGCCGCAATATATGAGTATCTCATTCATTTGCCGGGTTCATAGTTGCTGCGGCGAACCCTGCTACTGCCCGAAAAGCTTTCCTGATCCGTCGCGGTTTTTCACTGTTGCTGACTTAAGGCAATCGGCCCATCGCATTGAAGACCACGTCGTCACCCAGCGCGGCGAGCAACACTTCACCCCACCCCTCGCGTCCGGGCGCGGCGAACAGGTCTGTCAGCAAAGCACGATTTCGTTCGATGTTGATCATTTGCTTGCCGCCTTATTGATGATTGCGCCTAAGCCCCGACGCAGCAACTCGAGCGGGGGCTCCGATCCATCGACTGGCAGCAGCGTGCGCTTTGCGATCATCCATCGCCGATTGCGGCGCTCGAGCTCCCACCCGATTCACTACGACGCGATGGAATCAATCCTGGAATGGCAGGGAATGACCGGTTCCGGCGCGCAAAGCGGTCATTCGCGAAAACGGGCTATTCGGGTTTTTATCAGGCCCCCCGGCGAAGGCGGTCGGTGCCGACATTCCGAACAAGACTGTCCGAGGTGTTCGATCCGCGTGCAGACGCGGACGCGGCCCCTCGCGTCCGGATCATGCTTCCGACCGACAGCGCTCAGGTGCGGGACAGCGAAATAGTGGCGCCCCTGAACTGGGTCTCCGCCTTGATCACAACGGACTGCTTGTTGCCGCGCGTCGTCAGCGTGATGTTGGCCGAGAATCCCGGCGCGGTCGCGACGATCTGAAAATTGCCGCCGCCGGCGCGTCCCTCGAGGTTGCCATTGATGTTCCGGCTGCTTTCGGTCCATGTCCCGGAAATTGCGGGGCCTTGCGCCGTGATATTGGTGGCAAGATTGAATTTGTAGCTGTCGCTGGCGCAGGTCAGGGTCTGTTGGAGGCCATTGCCGCCGGCGCCGACGGCGTAGGTGGCGCGGCAACGAATTCGTTCGGTCGAACCATCGTCCAGCGTGACGCTGCCCGCGCCAGACCAGTTGCCGGCCATGCCGGCGAACGGCCCCGATTGGGCGTGGCTTGCCGAGCCCCATATTGAGGCCACCAGCAAGGTGGCAACGGCGAGTATCAACCGTCGCGCAAACGCCGGGGCAGGGGCCAGTTGGCCTGCTTTATTGCCGCGACGCTTCCCACCGGCCGCTGCATGGTACTCCCGCAGATGCTCCATTCCACTTCCCCCATCCGGCATTGCCATTGAGCTGGCCGTTCGCATATGCACCATTGATGGATACTCGCACAAGTCCTTCCCGCCCGATGCTGCCGGAAACATCGGAACCGGGAGCAGAAATCCTACCGTCTGCGACGGTCAGCGTCGAGTGCGTGGCTGGCTCGCATGAACCGGCCTTGGTAATAATCGTCACATTCCACAGTCCGTCATAGGGGGTCTGGGCGAAAGCCGGCGCGGCGCCGAGGCCAGCCGCGGTGGCGGCCAGAGCGAGACCAAAAAATGCCCTTTGAGCGCGATCATGGCGCATGACAGAGACCCTCCGATTTGCGTGATGACGTGGCTTATTTCGGGACAATGTGTTGAAACTTGGGTGCGTCGCACCAGTCAGATAAAAGTCTTTATAAAACAAATACTTGAACGACAGGCGGGAACCGGGGATGGCCTCAGGGGCCGAATCGGAGGAGGGCGTGCTTGCCCGGGGCCAACAAGTGCAGCCAACAAGTGCCTAATCGGGGAGGCTGGGCGCCTTGGTCGCAAACTGCTCGTCCTGCGGTTTACCGGGCAGGACGTTGTGGATTTTGGCGTAGTCGATGACCTCGCCCAACAGCTTCTGGCCGAGCGGCGCCAGTGCACGTTCCCACAACTCGCGGGCGGTTTCGCCCTTCTTGACGAAACACCACTCCTGGGCCGCGATCGCGCCGGCATCCATGCGGTCGGCAAGGTGGTAGACGCTGCCGCCGGCGATCGGATCTCCGGCGCGGATCGTCCATTCGACCGCCGCGAGGCCGCGGTGCCGCGGCAGCAGCGATGGATGATACCCGATGCCGCCGAGCCTTGCCGCGGCGAGGGCCTCCTTGCTGACCCGCGCGTGGCTGTGCGCGGTGACGATGAGGTCGGTTCCCTCGGCGATTTCCGATGCCGCCACAAGTTTCGGATTGGCCTGCACGGTAACCGCGATCCCGGCATTGCGGGCGGCGGCCGCGAGCCGGTCTTCGCCATCCGCAACGACAACCCGGACGATGTCGACACCGCGTTGGCGCAGCATTTCCAATGTCGTCACGCCAAAATGGCGGGAACCGACGAGGGTGATCCGCATGGGGGTTCTTCCGTTACGGTGAGGTTTGTCGTTCCGTCGATAACGAGCAGCGTCGCTTCGCAAAGCGCGAATTCACAGCCGCTATCCAGCGTCTAGCGCGAAGAAAATTTCGGGATTTTTTCCGCAAATCCATTGAAGCATTTCAACCGCTCATCTTCCTCCTTCACGAAGCGGCAGTCCATAACCCCGTTGGCGGGCGTCGCTTTGGGCTTCGGCTTCGGCGGAAGGATGGCGTCGTAGCAGTCCAACCGGTCTTTTGTCTCGTCATCGATTTCGAGACATGCCAGCAGCTTTTCGGCCATGGATTTCGGCGGGCTGTGCGACTTCGCGCGCGCCGGTGGCTTGTCCCCGGCCGGCGGAGGGCCGCTTTGTGCAAATGCTCCGGCGGAGTACAGCACTGCGATCAACACAAGCGTTTTCTTCATGATATTTCCTCTTGCCTAGAGCCCTAGCTCTACAAGGCGATTGATGGGCATGGCAACACGCAGAAACGAAGGTGGCGGGGAATCCGATCAAGACCCTGGCGATCTTACTGATTTGTAACAAGACAAAATGCGCGAACCGCGTCAGCAATGTTGCAGACGCCCTCGACCGGCGCCGTTTTGGGGTGGCGCTGATGCAATTTGCCTCCTAGAATCATCGCATGGCAGTGGAGATAGTGTGAACATGAGCACACCCAGGCGCTCTCGGATCATCCTTCCGTTGGTTTCGATCGTAGCCGCTTTTGCGCTGTCGGCGCAGGCGGAAGAACAGAACAGGCCGCCGCCGAAAGAAGGGCAAGGCAGGCCGGCAGCCCAGGCGGTCCGCCCGGGTCCCCCACGGCCGGGACAAGTGCAGGGCCGCGGGCCGCAGGATGGACGCTACGCCCGAGGGCGCCTGCCGGAACGCAATTTTGGCGGACACGCCTATCATGGTCGTTTCGCCTGGGAGGGTGGGCGCTGGCGTCATGAGGCCCATAACGGACGCTACGGCTGGTGGTGGGATGTCGGGGGCGTCTGGTACTTCTATCCACAGCCGATGGAAGGACCGCCCGCCTACGTGTCAGACCTGGAGGTCGTAGACGATGATGGCGGACCGGACGGACCGGACGGACCGGGCGGACCGCCGGTCGACGCCGGTTATCCCCCGCCGCCGCCTGTCGCCTATGCGCCGCCGCCGCCACCTCCACCGCCGCCGGACCCCGCCGCAAGCGCGGTCGGCGGCGCCATCGTGGGTGGGCTGTTGGGTGGCCTTATCAGCGGACGGCCGGGCGGTGCGATCGCAGGAGCGGTCGCCGGCGGCACGGTCGGTGCCATCGCCGGCGCGCAGGCCGCCGCGCGACCCGGCTATTATCTGGCGCAAGGCAATTGCTATTACCGGTATCCGTCGGGACAGTATGTCCAGGTCGACCCGCGCACTTGCTATTGAAGCGAGCCTGAAGCGCCGGGGCACCGTGGTGCCGGCAGACCGTCGGCTGCCGGCCGCGGAAAGTTGGCTTGCAAATCGCGCAAGCCGACCGGCTTTGAGCCGGGATGTGCTTTGAGCCCAATCGACGGCGGATGCGCGTTCGCGTACGACGATCAGCCTTCCATCGGATTTGCGTCACGCCCTGTCGTGGTTCGGGCCAACGATCCAACTGCGGGGCAAGCGCACCGGCATTGCAGCCGCCGATCCCGAAGAGTTAGAGTCGGGCATATCAATGAGCGTGAGTCTTGCCGACATGCGAAAGTCTTCCACGACAGCGCTCCCGTCCCTGAGTGTTCGCATCGACCTGGACACCGAAGGCCGGATCGGGCCCGGCAAGATCCAGCTGCTCGAGAATATTCGAGCCTGTGGTTCGATCTCCGCCGCTGGCCGCGCGATGGATATGTCCTACAAGCGGGCTTGGGACCTGGTGGACGAGATCAATCGTATCTGCGGGCGGGCAGCCGTCGACCGGCAAGCCGGCGGCAAGAACGGCGGCGGCGCGGTTCTCACGCCATTTGGCCTGTCGCTGGTTGCGCGTTACCGGAAAATCGAACACTCCGCGGAGAGCGCGGCCCGCAAGGAGCTTCTGGCATTGCGGGCGGACATGGGTGTCCGAAGAAAAACCTGAGCCGCCCGATAACCTGCTACCGATCGGCGGCATCGGCTCCGCGGCTTGTCTCGTGCGCGCAATCGGGCCTTACGGCGTCACGGATGTATGACTGCGACGGTGTGGCGAAAGCGCGATTTTAGTTCCCCACTGTTGCCTAATTGCACTTTGTAACGGGTTCCATCTTCGTTATATCCATCCAGCTACAGCGAGAATCGGGCAGGATTTAACGCCCTGTCGGTGTCAGTGGTCAATCTTGGGGGTGGTGGAGATGAGAAGAACGTTTGCGATGTCGCTCGCGATGGCGAGCCTGATGGCGACCGCGCACGCCGCAGATGTGGGTCTGGCTCCGGCAGCACCAGCCGTTCCGTTTTATGACCCGCTTCCCGATAGTCTGACCTGGCACGGCATTACCTTTTACGCGACGCTCGACGTCGGTTATGCCTATCAGACCAACGGCCGCCCGACCGGAGCCGTGGTGTCGACGTTGGAATTCATCCCGTTCACGACCACCAGAAATTACACCGGTCAGGCGATCTCGACGCTCGCTGGAAACGGCCTGCAGCAATCGAATATCGGTTTAAAGATCGATACACCGATCGGCAGGGACTGGAATATCGTCGGCCGGCTCGAGACGGGCTTCGATCCCTTGAGGGGCGAACTCGCGAACGGTTGCGTTTCCTTTATCCAAAACGCCGGGCTTACCTATACCGCGCAAAACTCGAACGCGGACAGCGGTCGCTGCGGCCAGGCGTTGAATGGACCGGCCTATGGCGGCATCAGCAACCCGTTATACGGCACGTTGACGGTCGGTCGGCAGCAATCTTTCCAGCTCGACGAGATTCTGGCCTACGATCCGATGCTTCTCTCCTATGCCTTTTCGTTGCTCGGTTATTCCGGCACCAATGGCGGCGCCGGCAGCACGCAAGCTGCCCGCTGGGATAACTCCGCTAAATACGTCTACCAATATGGAAACGTCTTCCATGCAGGCGCCATGTACGCCATGGGCGGCGAGGATACCGGAATTTTCGGCAACTCCATGGGTTTCCTCATCGGCACAGCTTACAAAGGGTTTTCGGTGGACGCCGTTTACACAAAGGAACACGGTGCCGTAAACCTGCAGACTGCCGTCAACGATGTGTTCGGTAGCCAGACGCTTGCCGCCAACATATCGGACAACACCGCCTGGTCCGTCATGGCCAAGTACACCTTCGAGTTCGGCGGACATGCGCCGAGCTCCATGTATACCAAGGCGGCGAAAGCTCCTGAAGCTCCGGGCGACAAGCTGACATTCTACGCCGGCTACACCCATATCGATCAGGCAAACCCTAACAGCCCGGTATTGTTCGGCGATTCGGCTGGCGGGTTTCCGCTGACCGTCTCGGCGGGGACGCTTCCCGACAATAACGCGTTCACCACCGACAAGATCCTGCAATTCTTCTGGGTCGGGGCGAAGTACGAATTCGCCTGGGGCCTGGGTTTGACGGGCGCCTATTATCACGTGAACCAGAATTCCTACGTGGCTGATAATGCAGGGTGTCCGCTTGGGGGCGCCAGCAAGACCGACTGCGCCGGTGCCTTCGATCAGGTATCGTTCCTCGCGGATTACATTGTCACCAAGCACCTCGATGTCTATGCCGGCATCACCTATGGCAAGGTGACGAATGGCCTTGCCTCAGCATTCCCCGGTACGCCGGGTGCCAAGTTCGGCTTCGCCGGCACCGGGACCAGCGTCGATACGACATCGATGATGACCGGCTTCCGTATCAGGATCTAAGAAAAATGGTCAGGCGCTGCCCTGGCTCGTTGTGGAACGAAAGCCTGCCCCGGACCTGGTCCGGGGTGGGTTGCCATTGAGGTCGCGCGGGCCTTACTTCGAAGCGTTTGCGATCTTGTGCTCCAGATGGCCGGTCTCATGATCGCGGCGCAGCTGGCTCAGTGACGTTTCGTTCAGTTGAAGAAGAACCTCGCTCAGCTTCTCGGTTTCGGGATAACCTGCGGCGAAGCCCTGTCCGTAAATCCTGCGCAACGTGCGGACCAGGGTGTTTCCGTGCTTGTGGCTGATTTCGCCATCGTGGTTGCGGTGGCGATTGTCGAGACCGGCCTTGCTCATGCTGCTCTCCATGGTGCCCACAACCGACAGCATCCTCCCGCCGGGACCAAATGGCAATCTTGCGCCGCAACCCAAGATCTTGATGGGACAATGATGTTCGGCGAGCGCGCGGCAAACTTCAGCTAAAGTTCCCGATGACAGGCTCACACCCGCCCGCCTGCGATATCGTCTTGAATGAATGTTGCGCCTCGAGATCGCGCAGGGCGATGATATTTCGTCGTCGGTCATCACGGATAAGAACTCGGTCATCACGGATAAGAACAAAGTGATCTCGCCAACCCCGATCGGGCAGACCTTGCCTTTCGACGGGACAACGCGATAGACAAACGCGGTCCTGAAACCCGCGTCGCGGTGCGACGGGACCTTCCCAGTAGCGAAACCGTCTTGCAGAACCCATCTTGCAGGTGTCCGGCGTCGGGAATGCGCCGCCGATTCCGGCGCGCAAACCGCGCCTAAGGTCGGGATCGTCACCGTCGCGTGCTATCGCCGGTCGCGGACTTTGATACGTCGGCAGGCGGATCAAGGTGGGGATGACAAATCCTTAACTGTTTCGAAATCTCTTCCGGCAAAGAGGAGTCCTTGAATCGATGAAGAGCGAGACGAATGCCCACTGAAGACGAGCGTCGAGAGTTGGTCCCGGTGATAATCGCCAGCATCGTCGCGGCGATCGGCGCATTTTGCCTGTGGTCCGACCTCAGAAGCGATTCGCTGGGCCGTGGGGACGGCATGATCACGTCCGCGGTTGTGTCACGGGCAGGAGCGATTGCGACCCCATCGGAACCGCCGGCTCATCTGGTGGTGCCGCAGACCATGCTTGCCTCCGAGCCCTCGACGGTCGGCCGCGCAAAACCCTGAAGGTATCGGCGGGAGGCTCACATCGGAATCATTATTAATGATTGCTCTATATCGTGCAGATTGTCGCGGAACCGTTTCGCGTACCGTGACCTCTGGTGATCCATGCAGCCTGTCGAAATTACCGATCCGATAGAGGCCCGACGTTGCCGCTTCGCCCAATATCGGGGCCAGAAGGCGACCGTCATGTTGAATGGATTGCCGGTCACCGGGATGGTTCGTTCGGTCATGGAAGTTAAGTCGAGCAATCCAGCGCGCTGGATCGTCTCGGTGGTACCGAAGCAGGGCATCGCGGCCTAAGCTCACCGGCGGTTTTTGCTTCTAACGTTGTCCGGCATCCAAAATCCAGGTCCGGTCGGCAAAGGCCACGTAAATTCGCTCCTGCCCAAGAGCAGCGCCAAGCTCAATCGACAGTTCGTTCAACATCGCCTCGATGGCCTCGTCGGACAGATGGCCCAGATAGGCGTGGACAGCTTCGCCAGTGAACAGCGCGACCGGTTCGCGGTCTGAGCCAACCGTGCCGTCCGGGCGCGGCCACGCATAGGTAACTTCAGCGCGGGTGAACATGCCGGAGAGCGCGGGTTGGCCGGCTTCCACGCGTCGTTTCATCCAGGCACGCGCGGTGCGGACGGCCTCCGAAACGTCGAACACGCGGCCATCGGCGTCCCAACCCTCGCGCAAGCCCACGCTGATCCGAAAATCACGGCGAGGACCCGTTGAGCCCGGAACAACGGAATAATCCTTGGCCTTCGGTGCAGGGGTTCGGGCACTCATTTCAGCTTCACCTTTCAGCCATTGATCGATCGGGCTCATCTGGTCGTGTTCTTTGGGAACGCGGAAGGCGGCTTGGCAAATTCCGCTTATCGTCGGTAGCAGTCGCCAAAAATGAGACCAGGCAAGAAGCTACGCGGTCTGCAAAAGACAACCAAGCGGATTGAGCGGCCCCGGCGGCGGTGAACTTCACAGAGGTCTCCGACTCCTCAAGCAACAGCCAGTCCAACGTGATCGCGGTGCGATCGCGGTGCCGCCGTCTTCGCGGAAGACGCCGTTGACCCGCTCGATGAAGATGAAAAGCAAGAAGCCGCCCGAAGGCGGCTTCACACTGTCTCCATCCTCTTTGTCTCCATCCTTGAAACAACAACGACGTTTAGAAGACGCTTCCCCCTGAATACATCGGGTTACGGGCGCAAGCGTCGTCGCCGCGACTATCCCAACCACCCCTGGTTCGCCAGCCGCTCCATGCTTGGTAGTCGTACACCGGGGAATAGGGATTTCCCGGTTCGATCGTCGCGCAATAGGTGCTCAGGCCGTAGTGGACCGGGTGGGCTATCATGTGCCGGGCCATCGCGGGTCCTGCCAGCACGGAACACAGAAATACGGCAGCGCCCATCAGTCTGAATTTCAGTCTGAATTTCGTCATGCGTTCCTCCTCTCATTTAGGTAACGCAGGAAACCAAGCGTGGCTTCGGAAGGAGGTTCCGGTGTTGTTTTCTAAAAGAAAATTGAGATTTTCCGGACGATCGGGGGCGTTTTTCCGCAGCGCTGATCCGCTCGGTGCAAATGCGGCCGTCCAGCTTCGGTCGCGTTGGCGATCAGCTTGCGGGCGACGCGGCGAACCGGTTGAGTTGGCCAGCCCCCGATGGCGTGTGCCTGCCGAGCAAAGGGCAGCCTGACGCCAAACTGTCAGCAGCCCTTCTGGCATCGGCACGGGATCGTATGCCTATGCAGGCCGGGCAGATGATCGCCTCATGGGTGTGCCCCAAACAATACCTGGCCCTGTACATTAAAGCTGCATTCTCCCGGTACAAAGCCGGGGTTATACCAGCACGCATTGTCGAGCGAGCTGTCCCAGGCACCGCGCTGTCGCCATTTGCTCCAGGCGATATAATCGCAATACTTGCTGTGGGGATTTCCCGCTTCCCTGGTCGCACAAAAGATGCTTTGCGCGGGGTGGCCTGGACCGTAGATGACATGCCGGGCCATTGCGGGCCCTGCCAGAACAGAAGCAAGTACCGCGGCGGCGCCGATCAGCCTGAAGTTTGTCATGCGTTCCTCCTGTGATTCCGCTCGTGCGGATCACCCAGTATGGCCGAGAATGTCGCGCTTGGTTGCTAAAAGCTAATTGATTATTCGGGGTGCGTGATCTCGCGTCCCCAAGTTGTCGCTAAGTTATTGAGTTTTGTTGGTTCAGCCCTACCTCTACAAGGCGCCGTATCGCTTCCGATAGCTTCGGTTTATCCGGCGGAACTTCAAGCTTCTGTCAAGCGTTGCTATCGGCCAAAAGGAGGAGAGCGGTATGAGAACCTTTTTGATCGCGGCTCTTTTCGCCATCGTTCCCAGCATTGGCCCCGCTAACGCCGCAGACGGGTGTGGGCCCGGTTGCCACAGTACGCGCAGTGGTGCATGCGTCGTCGATGGCTGGGGGACCGGCGCCCCCATATGGAACGAGTGCCCCGCCGGGGCTCATCCTCGTCCTCCGTGTAGTTCTGGGTACGTCTGGCGCCCGCGTATGCGAGCATGTTTTGCGGCGGACTGAGGCGGGTCCTGTCCAGCAGTGAGGGCGATCCGTGCGCTGGCGGGGTAGATGAATCACCTCATGGGTGTGCCCCAAACAATACCTGGCCCCGCTCATCAAAAGCTGCATTCTCCCGGTACAAAGCCAGGGTTACGCCAGCAAGCATCGTCGAGCGAACTGTCCCAACTGCCTCGTCGCCGCCAGCCGCTCCAGGCGATGTAATCGCAATACTTGCTGTGGGGATTTCCCGCTTCCCTGGTCGCACAATAGATGCTCTGGCCTGGGCGGGCTATCACGTGACGAGCCATCGCGGGTCCTGCCAGCACAGAAAAAAGGACTGCGGCAACGCCAATCAGCCTGAATTTCTTCATGCGTTCCTCCTGCTGCTTCCGGTAATGCACAACACCAAGTATGGGAGAGAATATCGAACACGCGCTCGACGTGAAAGTGCCCGGCGCGACCTCGATTGATCGCGCCGGGACTTTCTCTTTCACGGCCTCCGCTTCCGACGTGCCGCGCGTGCATGGCTATAGCGCACTCGAAGGCATGTTCTTCGGTGGCTGCATCTTTTCAGGACGTGCGGCGGCCTGGGCATTTGCAACCATATCATCATTGCCCTGCGTCGGCATGGTCTGGAAAAACAACTGGTTCGGCGACGTCACCACAAATGGCGGCACATGGATTAGTATCTGGTGCAGCGGATGCGTTTTCGAGGGAAATGCCATGTTCGGCATGAGCGGAAACGGCGTTCAAGGCATCAGCCTAAATACATCTAGAGGCGTGGTTATCATGGGCAATGCGTTCGACCTTCTCGGCACCGCCATCAACTGCACAACCGCGGTCGGCGGGCTGTTGGTTACCGGCAATAATTTCGGCGGCTTTGCCGGCGGCACGGTTACGACGCCGGTAGCCAATACGGCCAACTGCACGCCCAACTATGTCAATCAGGCCAACGACCAGGGCAGGTCATGATTTGCGGTCATCCGACTTAAGGCGTTGGCTCAGGTATCACCGCCCAATAATACCGGATCAAGGCGCCCATCGCGGCTTGCCATTCGGCGGCGGCGTGGCGGTCTATGACGCAAGCTCCGGAACAGTGAACAGCGGCGCGGGCACGCAGGGGTTTATCTGCATCAAGCCGATCTCGTGACCTGCCGTGGACGTAGCCAAGCAAGCCACGTAGCAGGCCGCGTCTTGGGTCGATCCACCCATTGAACACCATCGTGAGTGGGGACGGTCTCTTTTAGAGAATCGTTGTAGCGCGCCTCGGAGATGCAGCGCAGCGATTTTGGCCGGGCTTTGAAGCATGCTTCAGCGGCCTCGGCGCGGGTCTCTTTGATTTTCGAGCAATAATTTAGCTAACGGACCCGTTTTCATAGATTCGACCGACAAATTGCATGGAGTGCTCCCCTCAACCGGCCAGGCCCCTACCCCGCAACCTCCCCGAGAATCAACCACTGATCGTCGAGTCGCAGTGCAGCAATCCGGTTAGCGTGCCCAGCTTCCGCGCAACCGCCAGCGGATCGCCGCTCATGCAAGGCGGCTAAGGCGGTAACGGTCGACCGGGGCGCGGGGCTTCGGTCCCGCGCCCATGCCTAAGCAGGCCGGGCAGACGATCACCTCATGGGTGTGCCCAGCCGCATTCTCCCGGCACATAGCTAGGGTTATGCCAGCAAGCATTGTCGAGCGTGCTGTCCCAAGCGCCATGCTGCCGCCAGGCACTCCATGCCATGTAATCGCAATACTTGCTGTGGGGATTTCCTGCTTCGCTGGTCGCACAAAAGATGCTCTGGCCGTAACCGTCTGTGCTGGCGATTACATGCCGGGCCATCGCGGGTCCTGCCAGCACAGAAAAAAGGACTGCGGCGGCGCCAATCAGTCTGAATTTCGTCATCCGGAAAAGAAACTTTGCAATAACAGCCATATTTGCGATCTCCAATGCCGGCTGCCCCAGCGTTAGGTAGCTCAATCCTCGCGCGGCGCAGGTGAAACAGCTCACAAAGGTGCGCGATAAAGGTCCATCTCACGACGTCTTGAGGACTCAGCGCTGGCAAGCCATACGCTGGCGCGCGAATCCCGAGCGCACCAGCGGGCTTCCTAGAGTCAGGGAGGGGCTATCCGTGCGTCAGCCGCCCGGCAATTCATCGTCGAAGGGATCCGACCGGCCAGGCTCCAACCCGCGCGCGACCTCGTTCACAATCTCAATGATCTCCCGCATGATATCACCGCGATCGCTACCGGCGGCGGCCT
>Ga0073928_10005057_pt1 | contig 18812 bp, 17 predicted proteins | sample PaiPotPPA55metaG_FD_76969 | JGI IMG/M metagenome (GOLD analysis project Ga0073928, IMG submission 76969) | Iron sulfur acid spring bacterial and archeal communities from Banff, Canada, to study Microbial Dark Matter (Phase II) - Paint Pots PPA... ... | reverse complement strand
TAGCTTTGCCCAAAGCCTCGCCGCTGCTTCAGACCAATACTTGGTTTCGCGTGGCGACGAGAAAACGGTTATTGCCGGCTACCACTGGTTCGGCGACTGGGGTCGCGACACCATGATCGCCCTGCCAGGCCTCACATTACCGACCGGCAAGTATGAGGTCGCGCGCAGTCTCCTGCGAACCTTCGCAAAGCACGTGGATCAGGGCATGTTGCCGAACCGTTTCCCTGACTCGGGCGAAACGCCGGAATACAACACGGTCGACGCTGCTCTCTGGTTTTTCGAAGCGGCTCGCGCATACCTCGCGTACACGGGCGATCTGAAGTTCATCTGCGATGAACTTTACCCCGTGCTTACCGACATCATCTCCTGGCACGCTCGCGGCACGCGTTACGGAATCAAGGTGGATTCGGGTGGGTTGCTGGCCTCTGGCGAACTGGGAGTCCAACTCACATGGATGGATGCCAAGGTCGGCGACTGGGTGGTGACGCCGCGTCGTGGCAAACCTGTTGAAATTCAGGCCCTCTGGTACAACGCGCTCTGCATTATGGAAGACATGGCCTTCAAGTTCGCGGATGAGGCTGCGCGAAAATGCTATCGCAACATGGCCGCGGTCGCGCATCGGAGCTTCAACCGGCTCTTTTGGAACGAAAAGCTCGGTTGCCTGTACGACGTGGTAAACGGCGGTCCGCCCGATCCATCCATCCGCCCGAACCAGATCTTCGCGGTGAGCCTCCCTCACATCATGTTGCCCCGCGACCGCGCCAGAAGCGTAGTGGAGAAAGTTGAAGAACACCTGTTGACTCCTTTCGGGCTTCGCAGTCTCGCACCGAGCGACCCGCAATACCGCGGATGCTACAGCGGCGGCCGTACGGAGCGCGATGGAGCCTACCACCAGGGAACTGTTTGGCCGTGGCTGCTAGGACCGTTCATTTCCGCGTATGTAAAGGTGAATGGGCGAAGCGAGGAGGCAAAGCGTCAAGCGCAAACCTGGTTATCTCCCTTGGAGTCTCACCTTGCGGAAGCCGGGTTAGGCCATATCTCGGAGATCTTCGAAGGCGACGCGCCCCATCGCGCCTGCGGATGTATTGCGCAGGCTTGGAGCGTGGCCGAGATTCTCCGTGCTTACTTCGAAGATGTAAAGGGTCTGCGACCGAACACGCGACCAAGCGGTCCGCCCAACCCAAAGCAAGAACCGGCCAGTCGCCCAAGGCCTCCCTCGTCCGCAGGGTCTCCGCGGGCACGGTTTTTAAGGCATCGTCCATGCATCCATTTATGTTTGGAATAAAACGTAAGAATGCTGGTTATCAACGTAGATAGAAAGATAGCTTCTCGAACTTTTATGTCTCTCCCCAATAACGGACAGGGCGTCAGTGAGGACGACGATTCTCGAGTCGAATCGAACCGGACTGAATTGACGACCTGTCCGCCTACCCAAAGACTCTCGCTCTTTTAGCAAGAGTGTTTGGTTCACTCGATATCTCAGACGCACTCGATTTGTCTTGCTAACTCACTACACTCATCCCCTACAAGAGCGGCCACGGATCATATGAAATATATGGGCTAAAGTGCATGATTTGGTCTCACGCCCGGAAGAATTGCACAACGAAGTACTCCACTCTCCCATTCGAGCAGTGACTTGTTACCGCGTGTTTACGAGACCGGCTCGACAAAGGTTTGACAATCAAATGACATTCCCGTTCACATCTCGTCATCGGTCACTGCGTCCAACCCTACATACGTTGTGATTAGCGTTTGACAACCCTGGGTCAGGGAACACTTGTGGAATAAAGCCTCACGAGCGCAGTTATCAATAATGAAGTTCAAAATGTTTCAACAAGGATAAAATAATGAAGAAACAATATCTAACTGTTCTATTCACGCTGATCTGCGTTCTTGGGTTGGGGCTAGGTACTCACGCTCAGGAGGAAGATACAGTGGTTACAAAAGTGCCGTTCGACTTCGTAGCCGGAGGCAAGGTACTTCCTGCGGGCACTTACAGGGTGAGTCGTGTAGCCCCCGGCTCTGGGTCGCGAGAACTTGAGATGAGAAGCTACGAAACACGTGCAAGCGTGTTTGTAATCCCTACGGCCTTCGATGACGTTGAATCCGGGAATGCTCAGCTTAGTTTCGAGCATCTCGGAGATGAGTATTTTCTCAGCGCAATTGAGACACCGATCGGGACATATGCTATAAGCATATCCCCTGCGGCTATCAAGCTTGCCCAGACGCAACAGCAAACCGGGTCACACCCTGGAAGCAACTGAATCAATCAGATCACTCTGATTTTCTGGCAGGGAGTTCGCGCGAAAGGAATTGCACGGCAAAGCGCGAACTCCGGCCGGAACTACCATAGACTTTCTAGCTAGGAACAGGCAGGGTGATAGGTAAATCCTTTTGATGTCCTCGTAGGTTTCTGGCTTTAGCGCTTTCTCGTTTATAGGCCCGCCTGGTCCTGCGGGGTCAATTCAATCCGGATCTGCTCCGCAATGAACCACCCCACTTTTGAGAAGCAGCCTCTGGAACGTCGTTAGGACAATAATAATGTTTCCCACGGAATATTTTTCTCTGTCAGCTAGTTACAACGGCAGGAGCCCAAACTTCAGCACGGGTGCTTTAACGATTGTCAGACAGCCCGAACTATTTTCTATAGCGCAAGAGGGGCCATCCGGGGGTGTTCCATGTTCAGATTGAGCGTCAGGCTACTGCTGACCGCGGTCGGAGTGTCATCTCTTCTTCTAAGCGTTGTCTCTCTAACAGCTCCCGCATTTGCCGATTCGCAAGCCCGCGTGGTGCGGTTGAGCCAGGTTCAAGGCGATGTGCAGGTCGACCGCAACACTGGACAAGGCTTCGAGAAAGCGTTCCCGAATTTACCCATCACGCAAGGCCTCAAGTTGCAGACCGGAAAAGGGGGCCGGGCGGAAGTGGAGTTCGAAGACGGCAGCACCCTGCGAGTCACTCCGGACACGGTGATCGCCTTTCCGCAGCTCTCGCTCCGTGACTCCGGGGCTAAGACCTCGGCGGTGCATCTGCAGGAAGGCACTGCCTACGTCAAGTTCGCTGGTGCAAAAGGCGACGAGTTCAATCTGACGTTTGCTCATCAGAAACTCTCGCTCGCACATTCGGCTCATCTTCGGATCGAAATGGCTGACACTACGGCGACACTAGCTGTCTTCAGCGGCGACGTGCAGGCTGAAGGCGAATCTGGGACCGTGGCTGTTAGCAAGAACCATACTGCATCGTTCGACCTGACGCATGGCGATCGCTATACGTTGGCCAAGAATCTGGAACCGGATCCCTTCGACGCATGGGATAAGCAGCAGGATCAATATCACCAGCAATACGCCAACAACCCCTATAACGGCTACTCACCTTACGCGTACGGCACCAGCGATCTCAACTATTACGGCAACTTTTCCAATGTGCCGGGCTATGGCACGGTATGGCAGCCCTACTTTGCCGGTGCTGGCTGGGATCCGTTCATGAACGGTGCTTGGGCATTCTCTCCCGGCTTCGGTTATGGCTGGGTCTCTGGGTACCCCTGGGGATGGACCCCGTACCACGACGGTTCATGGGTTTACCTACCCAGCAACGGATGGGCGTGGCAGCCCGGCGGCTCCTGGGCAACATGGAGCGCCCCAAGGATCGTCCACCCGCCGTCGAATTTCGTTTTGCCACAGCCCCCGTCAAGTTCAGGCCAAGGAATAACCGTCGTGAACCGTGGGCCGATGCCTGTCCAACCCGGAAGATTGTCCAACCGGCTGGAAATCTCCAGGAACTCAGCAGGACTGGGAATTCCGCGCGGGGGTATCAAGAACTTGAATCAACTATCGAGCACGGTTCAAGAGCAGGGATTTGCGACGGCAAAAGTTCACACCGCCCCCTTAGAGACCAACTCGTGGCGCAGTGGCAATTATGCGCCAGTTTCTCGGATGGGAGCATCGCATGGCGGCGGTGGCGCCTCCAGTGCCTCAGCCGGACACTCCAATTCGGGACATTCCAGTGCTCGTTAGAACTACAGTGCAGAAACAATAACCAGACAATTACAGCGGGTGAAGGCGGACTCCTCGGATCGCTTTTTCCTTTGGGCCTGGAAACTCGTCTCTGGATTCCACTGAGACGGAATCACCGCTTGCCAATACAAACGTTGTGCTTCGGTGGAATAAGAAGATCGATACTTTGGTTATCTCTAGTGCACGCGACCGATTTTAAAGCAAAGGAATCCAACGTGAACACGCTAAAGATGATGTTAATAGGACTGACGCTCTTGTCCACAGCATCGCTAAGAACAGCCGCGCAAGTAGCTAAAGATGCGGGGACGCCGATGCTAGGAATACATGAAATTCAGGTGACGCTCAAGAAATACGGCTACGGGAACTTCTATGCCATGACGCTGAACGTGCCCAATCTAAACTCCGCCGCTGGAAGTTGGGTCATGCATTTTGTCGAATTGAAGGACGCTGAAAAGCAGGGCGAGTTGGTAGCTCCGGTAGCCATCCGCGAAGTGGACCCTGGGTATCCGCTAGAGTTGATGAAGGAGAATGTTCAGGGCACGGTCATGCTTTCGGCAGTAATTCGCAGCGACGGGTCGGTCGGCGAGGTGTACATTCTCCGTGGAGTCGACGATCGCTTGGATGTATATGCCAGTGCCGCTCTGTCGCGTTGGCGATTCCGTCCGGCCACGAGAAATGGTGATCCGGTGGCGTTACAGACCGTAGTGATGATTCCGTTCCGGCCCATGTGGAAGTCGGGTTTCTAGCCGCTTTGCCATAGAAACACGAATGGAAAACTGGTAGCCGAGAAGTGAGCGAAAACCGCTGTGCGCGTGCTCACCAAAGAGTCCACATGTTGGGAGAGGCGGCATTAGGGCATCGGTTCCATTTGCGTAAACGTCGGGTGCATTTTTCGCAAGTTTGGCTTCTTGGGTAGGATAACCACATCATGAGGTTAAACAACTGGAAGGCGCCCCTCTCCTGCGATGCAATTTCGAGCGTACATCCGCGGGATACGAATTCGTACCGCAGGAACTTCGGTTCCCGAACTCCCGAACCGGCCCATTAGGAGAAGAGCAGAATATCGAGAAAACGGGTCCGCCACTCTCGCTCACGCGAGACTGTTTCTGCAATATCTCTGCCGGGAATAAAACTCCTTCAGCGCGGTTTACGTAATGTGTCGGCGAAAGCCCGAAGGTCTTGAAGCTACACCAACGGGTCTCCATCACAAGGTGCTATCGATCATTCGTAGCGATGCGGTGTCCAGCTTCTGGGCCACCGGATTGTGCACGACTTGAAGGTGGATGACAGCTGATGGTTCGTTGTCATTCTTGGAGGATATATGCAGATAACGAGGTTAGGTACAGACAGGACGAGCTCAGAGGTGGTGTCCGGCATTCTGAATTGCGTGTGTCCTGAGTGCGGCGGAAGAATGGGCGGAACTGGGAGAGAGTTCAAGTGCCAGGGCGAATGTCAGACGGATTGGCGTCGGGCTTGGGAGCAAGCCTTGTCTGCTGGATTCGACAAGCGGTAAGAGGGCGATCACACTGAGCCAATAAATTAAAGGGAGACAATCGTAATGAAACAAACAACGCTGCTTGTTCTGGTCATTTCGGCGGGTGCTCTCCTGGCGCAAGACAACAATGCGTCCAGCAGCGCGAGTCACGACAACTCGGAGCATGCCAATGGACAGACAACAGTTCAGGGTTGTGTCGGCAGGTCTAACGGCGATTACATTCTCGTGAAGCAGGGCCCGGCGGTGACTTATGAGCTTCAGTCGAGTGGCAAAACGAAGCTCGACCACTACCTCGGACAACAAGTAGAGGTGACCGGGAGGAAATCGCCATCGTTGAGCACAAGCTCGGACTTCTTGACAGGGCGTGTTCCTTCCCCGGTGACGCTAACGGTTACTTCAATCCAGACTATTACGAAGGAATGCACCGAACAGCTCGTCTCTGATAAGTAGAAGAAGAGCATTCGTATCCTAAATGGATGGGCTTGCGTGGTCCGAGCTGGCCAACCTGCGCGCCTTGTCAGGGTGCACATATTCGACGCGAGACTATCGCCGCCGGGAATAAAAGTGTTTCAGCGCGGTTTACGTAACGTGGCGGCGAAAGCCCGAAGCAGCGTTCCGCAAAGTGAGCCCTTCCACAGTCTATCGTGTTCCTCGCGTCTGACTGACGTCAGACACGTCCGGAAGGATTCATACACGCAATCACGCCGGTCGTCCCTTCCCAACAAGTAATTCCACTCGCTTAAGCCCATGCAGGCGAGGCTACCCGGCATGGGCTAAGGAACAACGTCCAGGAAGTCTCTCTCATGACTTATTTCCAGTAAACCGACAGAGGCAGCAATCGCCTCCTGAAGGTGCGGGAAAGATTTGAGTCAAAAGAGTCACACACATATCTCTCCTGAGTTCGGAGGCAACGCGATCACCTATCCCAGTTTCTTACCCTTCCTTTCTGGCGATCTGCAACCCGCATTCAGGAATCGACCATAGTCGCTTTAGACGGAGCGGCGTCATTCCTGCGGCCCTTTGCCATCCTGCGAGGTCCTGTTCTGTCCAAATCCCCGCCGCACTAGCGGAGGCAAAATAGAAGTCCATCAAAGCTTCGATTTGGCGTGGACGTTGGCTGGATGGCGTGCGGATAAGGTCAAGAATGACACACACCCCGCCGGTTCGGAGAGCTCGCGCCACGCGATTCACCAAGGAGGCATTGTCTTGCGCGGTGAAATGATGCAGTACATTCGCCAGAAGTATGACATCGTACGCCTCGAATCCTAGATCGTCGACCAGAACATCACCTGCTCGGGACTCAATACGATCAATGCCGCTCGATGAAAGAGAAGAAGCTGTGGGCGATGCTGCTCCTGGCAAATCCAAAATCGTTGCATACAGACGAGGATGCCGTCGGCACAGTTCAATTGAATACAATCCGTGACCACCACCCACATCCAGTAAGGCTGTTGCCTTTCGTGAAACTGGGAGTCGCCATGCGACCTCCTTGGCCATAAGGGCCGCGTGGGACCGCTGCCCGCGCTCGTAAACGTTCCACTGTTCCGGAGTGAGTGCCTTGTGGAAATCAGCTGCGCGTCCTTTCGCAACGTAGTCGTCATAGTGATTCATGAAGCCGGCATCCAGGTACCGATGTAGAACGCCGTCGCCGAAGGACTTGGCGCCGCCGGGAGTAAGCCAGCGCTGCGCAACGCGCGTGAGCTCATAGTTGTCATTACGGCGAAGTAAGTATCCCGCTCCTTCCAGCGCTCGCAGGAGCTTCTTCGTAGCATAACAATCGAGATCACAGACCTCCGCGATCTTGTCCGCTGATTGACGACCACGTGCGACCACCCCAAAGATGCCGTGCTTTACCGCCGTCATTATTGTGCGAGCCAGCATCAGTGCCACTAGCGTATCCAGGAACGGCGTGGGTACCAACCCGAGTGTGAGACCGATGCGCTCGTACAGACTCTCTGGGACTGACGCAAGCCTCATTGGATATTCCCCGTCACGCGATACACGCCGGGTTTGGTGTTTTCCAACGTTACCTGGTCCTGGATTGTTTGTTCTTGCGTGATCCAACTCCGCAAGCTGGCGATGACAGCCGCATTTGTCGGTTTGTTAAAACCCAGATGGTTGTTGCTCATCCGGACAAAGCCCGGGTCGCCCTTCATCGAACTGGCGTCGTGGACTAATTGTCTCAGGTTACAAGACTTCAGCGCCCCACCCTTGAGCACACAAAAGACTCGGGTGCCTGCCCAAGCCATGAATTTGAGAAATCCTTGACGGTCGATACCGTCATCATTGTGATGGTGGATGATGTGGTCTGACATGGTCTTTGTCGGCTCTCGTCCTGCACGGTTTACTTTACGGCCGTACTCACGATTCACCATTGATAACTGTCCAGCGGAACATTTATTCCGCGCCTTCGGCGCTCGAACGGGGTGACGCTGAAGAAAACGACAACACGCGGGAACTAGTTCCGGGGCCACAGTCTTGGCGGCATGGACCAGTCACCACAGTGACAGTCATTGCCATGGTTGCCTTGGTTTACCAGTCAATCCAAGCAGACGCTCTTTGAGAATGGGGTCGCGCTCGGTTCCAGAGGGTCCAGACTGGTCTCTCACCCGTCCCAAAGCTGCCTTAAAACAGCAAACGGTTGTTTTATTGCCATAGGCCACAATAAATTTCCCTTGGAATAAAACCGAGTGCTGTCGGTTGTGTATACAGCGAGTCCGAGTCAGAGAGCGAACTCACCGGAGGAAACGCTCTGGGTTCTCAGACCCCGACCCGATGCAGTTCTCGTCGAAGGAGGCAAAATGAAACGAAGCGTTTGTTTGCTAGTAGCTGTCCTGGCTTCAACACTTTCGCTGCATGCCGAGGACATGGGCAAAGCAACCGATATGACTGGGTGGCTTTGTAACTCGAAGTGCGTTACTCAGAACGCGGGCCACGCGGCCTGTGATCAGAGCTGTACCGAGAAAAGCGGAGACGTTGTCTTTGTTGACGATCAAGGTCAAGTGTTCAAAATCGCTAACCAGGACAAGGTGATGTCGCACGCTGGCAAGAAAGTTAAGATGAAATGCAGGCCGGTCAAGGACGAGAAAAATACAATGTACGTCGACAATGTCAGTTTGTACGGTGGTTAGTCGCCTGCATTTTCCCGGTGGGAGAGCCTGACCTTGGGATCTCCCACTAACCAACTGCTCCTACGCCCTCCACCAAATCCCCTTGCCCCTTTCAACACAGTGGTCGCAGTCCTAGTGAGGGATTCCGGCTTCGCAGGCGTTGTCAGCGCCTGAGAAACGAGGATGGTCTTGACGCCCACATAGATTCCCGGGGAATAAAACCGAGTCTTGTCGGTTCTACACAACGAGTCGGAGAGCAAACTGGAGTCACCGAGGAAATGCTGGTGCGGAAGAACCACGCGCTCTTTAGCAATTCCTTAAGGGGGAAAGAAATGAAAAGCAATTTGAAGATACTTGGCTTGGCGTTGAGCATGCTGCCGATGTACCTGCACGCAGGGACAGGGCAAGATCTGAAACAGGCCTATCAACCCGCCCAAGAGCAGAACAGACGATCTGCAGAATCGATTCCGGCGGGCACCATTATTCCCGTGAGCTTGGATTCTACCTTGCGCGCGGACAAGAGCGGAAATGGAGCTACCATCACCGCCACGGTGATGCAGGACGTGCCGTTGGGCACGGGAAAGACTCTGCGTAAAGGATCCAACGTGACAGGCCATGTGGTCGAATCCATTGCTTCTGGAAAAGGATCTGACGAATCAAGGATCTCGTTTCACTTCGACCAGGTGCGACTTGGCGACCAGACCATCGCGATTACTACCAACCTGCGCGCGATAGCATCAAGATCTGCCGTACTTGCTGCCACACCTGAGCTAACCTCGCCCGATTATTCCGACAACCAGGTTCAAATCGGAGGCGATCAGATTTCTTACGGTAGCGACGGGCCAGTAATGGTGGAATCGCGGGTCGTAGGGAAATATACCAGCCAAGGCGTGCTGGCGTATGCGAACGCGGATCTGGGCACCTCTTGTCGTGGCACGTCCGAAAATAGTGGCCTTCCCCGAGCATTTTGGCTCTTCTCTGTGAATGCCTGCGGCTCATACGGATTCCGCGATCTTAAAATCCTGCAATCCGGACTCACCCAGCCGGTGGGTGAAGTCACTCTGGCCTCCAACCGCAAAGCGCTGAAAATCGAAAAGGGCAGCGCGATGCTCTTGCGTGTGGATGGTAGTGGCCCCGAGGAAGCACAGGCTCGTATAACTCCTTCACGAGAGACAGGGCAATAACGAGTTCACGGGTTGCGGCGGAGTTAGTCCGGTCCAGCCGGGCTCGCCGCGGCCAGCGATTCACTCAAGCTTAGAAAAGGTACAACCATGGTAAATCCTTTCGATCTCAAGACGGCACTATTGGCTAAGCACGCACAACATGTCGTGCTCATTCATTTTCCGATCGCACTGTTTATTTCGGCGGTGGTCTTCGACCTCGTCTCGCAATGGACAAATCGCCGTGGCTTAGCGGACGCGGCCTATTACAACCTGCTAGGGGCAACGATCTCAACGTTGCCAGTTCTCGCTACGGGAATTCTCGCGTGGCAATTCCAACTTGAGGGACAGAAGCTAAAGGGCATCCTGCTAATGCACCTGGTGCTCGCATGTATTTCGACTGTGATGATCTGGTCTGTCTGGTGGTTACATTTTCGCGCACGACGAAAGACATTAGTCCTGCCACCCTATCGTCTGGCTGTGGAGGTTCTGGCGATCGGGATCATTGCCCTGACAGGACATCTGGGCGGCTTCCTCAGCGGCGTCAACATGCCAGGCTAGATTGTTCAGGCTGCCAAGGTCACCTGGCTGTTTAGCAAACTTGCACGGCCAGGAAAAAGGGCGAACCCCGAAAAGGCTCGCCCTTTTTTGTATCTAATGAAGGCTTCAGTCTGCAGGAACCAGTTTCCCCTCCAGCGCAGCGATCTTGGATTTTGAGCGATTAAGTCAGAAAACGGCTCTCCTTGTCTCACGAAGCTTGACAAGAGCTTAACAGTCAAATGACATCCTGCCTGCATCCGGTCAGTGGCCGCCACGTCTAACGCACATAGATGGAATTGAAAACTGAGGTCACGCCCTGGAATAAAGACTCGTTACTCCAGTTATCACTAGCGAAGCGAGAGCTATATACAAGGAGAAATCATGAAGAAGAGCTATTTGACCGTTTTACTTACTTTGACTTGCCTGCTTGGATTGGGCAAAGCCGTCCGTGCCCAAGAGGAAAGCAAAATTGTTGTGAATGTTCCATTCGAGTTTGTCGCAGGAGGCGAGACGCTTCCCCCGGGCAAATATAACGTAAGTCGTATCTCGCCTGATTCAAAGCCAGGCTTGGTTATTGCCACTTATGGGAAGAGTGCGTTTGTGCTTCCCGTGGCATTTGATGGCATCGCCGCTGACCAGGCCAAGTTTGACTTCGACCATGTAGGAAACAAGTATTTTCTGAGCGCCATTAAGACGCCGGCGGGTATCTATACAATCGGCACACCACGACCGATGACTAAGGTAGCTCAGGTTAAGGATCACGCTGCGATGTCTTCCTCCGGAACTCACTAGGTAGAGCGCAAGTCGGCTTCTGGCGGGTTCAGAAGCCGGTGAGTTTTATACCACCCTTGGCACCGTCGATTCGTTTGGCGTCTGCTGCTCGGTCACGAGTAACCAGACATTCTCCGGCCTACTGATCCAGACAGACGGAAAGATTGTTGCCATCGGTGCACTCAATGGGGATCTGGCCGTGGCGCGGTATTTGGCGAACTAGGTCTTTTGTTTAGGTCGGCGGACCCGCAAGCCGGATAACGCTCGTCGCGAACGGTGCCGAGCCTATCCGTAGTCCGCCGAGGAGGGCGCTGATCGCAACCACGGTCAGCGTTCTTCTATGCGTGTGAAATGAGCGGTTCACAAGCAGGCGAACCATAGCCCCTTCATCGGAAGTCCACTGGACGTGTCATCCGGGCCTTGCAGGAATAAACGCAGTTCGTACGAGTTATGAACCTTGAGCAGTCAAACTTCAGGCAATTATTTCGAGGAGAAATTGTGAAACTTACGTTTAACGTGGCGATACTTTTCGGATTGGCAGTGGCCATATTTCAGGCCACGCCAGCTCTGTCACAAACCAAACCAGGGTCAATCTTCAAGGTAGTACGGACCCCGAACGAGAACCAGACAAATAATGCCCTTGATGCGGCGTCGGCGTCTTCGCCGAAGGATATTTGGGCGGTGGGAGAGTCGACGATCCACTTTGATGGCACGAAGTGGACGGCGTTTCCGGCTCCCTTCATTGATGGCGTGGACAATTTTCTGACGGGCGTAGTCGACATTTCTCCGACTCTCGCTTGGGCAGTGGGAAACGTGAGCGAGGGAGAGAATCCGTTTCAGCAGGTCATCGAACAATGGGATGGAAAAGAGTGGAGCGTGTTTCCGGGGCCTAACTTCCCCCCGAATTCTCAAGCAGCCCTGTTCGGCATGGCCTCGACCTCGGCGAATGACATTTGGGCAGTCGGCAGTCTCGTTACCGATGTTGCTGGCTTCAACCTTTTCGAGCACTGGGACGGCACTGTATGGACGGCGACAACTATACAGCAACCCCCTGCGGGTGAGGCTCTTTTGAGCGTATCCGCCGACGCAACGAATGATGCCTGGGCGGTTGGATTCAAGGGCGCAAACGGCCAAACCTTTGCCATGCACTGGAATGGCTCGGAATGGGCCGACGTGGCAACTCCGAACGTAACGAAAGGCACGAATAGGCTTGAGGCCGTGCTGACGCTGTCGCCAAACAATGCTTGGGCCGTGGGCTTTTTCACGCCGGCGAATGCAGACAGGGAGCCCAGGCGAACGTTGATCTTGCACTGGGACGGCAAGACTTGGAAGGTAGTGCCAAGCCCGAACGTTGGGCCCAACTCGAACCCTTTGTCCGGCTTGGCGGCCAATTCCGCCAACGACATCTGGGCGTTTGGTTGTCACTTCGCGGCTGATGGATCCGGCCAATTCAGGACCTTGGTCTTGCACTGGGACGGGAAGAGTTGGGAAATTGCCCCCAGTCCCAATCCCACCAAGGGCAATGGCAATTCCGTGGGTGACGTTCTGCTTTCCGGAGTTGTCCCGTCGCCAGGCAATGTCTGGATCTTCGGATCCGAGCACGAAGCGCCCGATGCGGAAACTCTTGCCATCCATACAACGACAGGAGATTAGTCTTGGTTGCTGGCTTTCAACTGCTGGAAAAGGGCGGGCGAGGACGCCCGCCGCGTTTTAGCTCTTAACCAAGACTGCTTCGTGAGCGGAAATATTTTCGGAATTGGGGAATATGACTCGACTAGCGGAGTTGCACATATAGCTGGAACAAGAATTCCCCAGTAAAAGGTGTAAACAAGAAGAGCACCTATTCACGGTGATGCAACAGCTTGTATTTCTCGTTGCTATTGCCGTCATTTCATCGTTGACTGTTGCCTTTGGGCAGGCAGCTCAAGTTGATTCGACATTTGGGACAGGAGGGATCTTCACCACCAACTTCACGCAAACCGGCTTATGAGCAAGTCTGAGCTGCCAAGGAGACGTCATGACAAGAATCAAGAAGCTGCTGTGGACCGCCGTGGCCGTAATTGCGGTGCTGGATTGCGCGGTCTATGTGAGCCGCGCGGCCAAGGCGCCGGACAAAGTTGCCACCTCAGCTGCACAGACCACACCGCTGAAGGCGCCAGACAAAGGGCCGATCTATGTTGCAATCGTTATCTCGGAGGGCGTCAATGTCATCGACATCGCGGGCCCTTGGGAAGTGTTCAGCGACGCCATGCTCACGTCCAAGGGGAAGCCATGGCATGAAGCAGATGGCGACGACATGATTATGCCCTTTAACACCTACACTGTTTCTGATTCGCTAAAGCCCGTGACTACCGTCAGCGGGCTCACGATCGTTGCCAACTATAGCTTTGAGACTGCGCCGAGACCAGAGGTCATTGTCATTCCGGCACAGGGAGGCCGCAGCGATGCCCAGAAAGCATGGTTGCTGTCGAATTCGGCGACGGTCGACGTCACCATGTCGGTCTGCACCGACGCCTCGATGCTCGCCGAGTATGGCCTGCTCGACGGCTTGACCGCCACCACTTACCACATGTACGCAGCGAACATGCAGAAACAGTACCCCGCCGTGCACTTCGTCAGCGGAACCCGATTCGTCGAGAACGGGAAAGTTGCCACGGCCGGCGGACTGACCTAGGGCATTGACCTCGCCTTGCACGTCGTGGAACGTTATTACGGACGAGGAGTCGCGCAGGTCACCGCGGACTTCCTGGAATATGGCGGCGAGCTCTGGAAGAGCCCGGAATTCAATCAAGTCAAGCCCATCGTCGCCGCCAAGTAGCGGCACGCTTCGGGGGGTGTTCCAACATCTACAAATATTACATTGCTTACAAGCTGACTGTGGAACAGGGGGAGCTCCGGCGAAAGGCAGAAGGATTGCCTGCAAGTTGAAGGACAAGGTAACTGCTGTGACATCGCCCTGCCGTAAGTAATCCTGGTTCACACAACTCGAAATACTCGGCGTGCCTCCAGCGCCGGCGGCTTCTTTCGCCGAATTCAATTTTGACTGGAATAAAAGCGACCAGCCGCAGTTATCAACTCTGAACGTCACAAATCACGGAGGACAAGATGCCCGGCAAAAAACAAGATCTTATCGATCAGAATTTACAAGACCTCAACAACGATGGCGTGGATCGCCGCGGATTCCTGAAGTGCATGGCATGGGCGGGCACGGGCCTGGTCTGGACCATGAGCGGTGGAATCCCGGTATCGAGGGCTTTCGCCAAAGACAGCAAAAAAGATGCCGGCAAAGGCGCGGACTTCAGCTTTGTGCAGATCAGCGACAGTCACATCGGCTTCAACAAACCAGCCAACCCAGATGTTACCGCTACTCTGCAGACGGCCATCAACAAGATCAATGGCATGTCGCACACACCGGATTTCATTATCCACACCGGCGATCTGAGCCAGCTTTCGAAGCCAAGTGAATTCGACACGCTCGATCAAGTATTAAAAGGAGCCTCTGCAAAACAGATCTACTTCGTTCCCGGCGAGCACGACATGCTGAGCGACAACGGCGAGCAATATCTCCAGCGCTACGGGAAGGGTACAAAGGGCACGGGTTGGTCCAGCTTCGATCACAAGGGTGTGCATTTCGTTGGTCTGGTGAATGTCGCCAACTTGAAAGCGGGAGGCATGGGGTCACTCGGTCATGAACAACTGGAATGGCTCGAGGACGATCTCAAAGGGCGCTCCGCCAGCACTCCGATTGTGCTCTATGCGCACATTCCGCTGTGGACCATTTATCCCGACTGGGGTTGGGGAACCGACGACAGTGAGCAAGCTTTGTCTTACGTCAAGCGTTTCGGCTCCGTGACTGTGTTGAACGGTCATATTCACCAGATCATGCAGAAGGTCGAAGGGAAGGTTTCGTTCCACACCGCGATGTCGACCGCGTTCCCTCAACCAGCGCCGGGAACGGCTCCCTCGGCCGGACCGATGAAAGTGCCAGCCGAGCAGTTGCAGCAGGTGCTAGGCATCACCGATGTGAACTACGTTGTCAGTGGCGGCAGCCTCGCAATCGTCGATTCACCACTCGGAGCTTCGGGCTCTACGGGCAATGGAAGCGGCGCTTAGAAGTAGTCGACTGAGCCCTTCGGGAATTCCGAGGGCTCGGTCCAAATGAAAAACATTCAAGCCACATCAAATCTAGAAAAGGAACAGGACAATGAAAAGGAACAATGTGTGGGTTGCAAGTTTGATCGCACCCGTGATGATCGCGATGCTTCTGCTGCTAGCGGGATCACCCAGCGTCAGGGCGACTGACCACTCTTCCGCGGCTGTCGCGGCGGTGAAAATCGATAATTTCGTTTTTGGGCCGCAGACGCTCACGGTGCCCGTTGGAACGACGGTTACCTGGACAAACAGTGATGACATTCCCCATACATCGGTCAGTACGGAAGGTGTGTTCAAGTCCAAGGTGTTGGATACGGACGAAAAATTCTCCTACACGTTTACCAAGGCGGGGACATATCCCTACTACTGCGCGATTCACCCAAAGATGACCGGCACGGTCGTAGTGCAGTGAAACGGACTCTTAGGTAGCAGGGGAACGGCTTCACATCTCTAGAAGCACTAATTGCTTCCACAGAGCTGCTGTTCTCCAAAGCGCGTTGAGCGATTATGACTGCAGAGTCAGCACAATTCGGAATGCAAGCGGAGACAAATGATGACTTCGATCTTGTCCAGGCCAGCAAGAATGGGGATGTTGCCGCTTTCGAACAACTCGTAAAGCGATACGATGGCAAACTTTTCCGAATCGCTCAAAGTGTCACGCATAACCGGGAAGATTCTCAAGACGCGGTTCAGGAAGCTTCCTTGAAAGCTTATCAACACCTGGGCGAGTTCCGAGGGGATTCCCAATTCTCGACCTGGCTGATTCGCATTACCCTGAACCAGTCGCTGATGAAGCTGCGAAAGCAGCGCGCGGCAAAAGAGGTATCCCTGGATGAGGATTTGCGGACGGATGAAAAAATGCTTCCAAGGGAGGTCATCGATTGGGCACCCAATGCCGAACAACTTTACAGCGTGTCGGAACTACGAAACATCTTAATTAAGACCATAGAAGAGCTGCAGCCGATTTTGCGAACGGTCTTCGTGCTGCAAGATATTGAATGTCTCTCGACTGTTCAGACGGCAGAAGTTTTGAACTTGACTCAGTCCGCAGTGAAGTCGCGGCTATGGCGAGCTCGGCTGCAGCTTCGCGAACGCCTGAACCAATACTTCGGCAAGTCAGCGGAATCTGCGCGAGTAGAATCAGCCTTCTATAAACGCCTGGCACGAACAGCGCAATATTCTCGTCGTCTGGTTGCAGATCCACTAAACGCTACCTGATCCACGGGAGAACCGCGCTTGAACCAGCTCCTGTGATGTTGCTGTCGCGCTCTAAGAAATCTCGACAAACGGAAACCGCTTGCACGCAAGAGCATTCTGGGAATCAGCGTTCTGGGTCTGCTGCTTCTCATTTCAATGTTTGCCCTTGGATGCAGTAACAACAACTCAAGACAGCAAACGTCGTGGTCGTGGAATAAACCTCGACCGCAGCGGTTATAGAAGATGATGTTTTGCATTCGTTGATGAATTCTCACCAGTGCGAAATAAGTCTTCGCTCTGCCTAATGAATAACGCACACTTGGACAGTTTTCCGATGATCGAGACTGGGACGGGGATTCCACAGTTCCGTGGGACGGTTGGTAAGCATGGCTGACACCGCTGTTCTTCCATTGGCCCAACCCCCGCACTCCATGCCGCTCATGGCCCACTTGGAGGAGTTGAGGAAACGAATCATCTTCTCAGTCGTTGGCGTGCTCGTGGGTTTTCTCTCGTGCTGGTCCTTCGCGGACCGTATTTTCGGTTTAGTGCAGCAACCCCTGATTCAAGCACTACGTCATCACGGGCTCAGCGGTGGGTTGGTGTATTTAAACCCAACTGAGCCCTTTAACCTTTATTTGGAGGTTGGGTTCGTTGCCGGACTATTCACGGCCTCTCCTTTCGTGTTCTATCAATTGTGGTTGTTCATCGCTCCCGGACTGTATCGCAAGGAAAAGCGTTATGTTTTGCCGTTCTTACTTAGCACAGTTAGTTTGTTCATCGCTGGAGGCTTGTTTGGTTACAAGATGGTCTACCCCGCGTCGCTGGACTTCTTAATCGGTTACGGCCTACGTTTTCAACCGATGATTACGATTGCGGAATATACCAAGTTATTTCTTACAATCATCATCGGCCTTGGCCTGATTTTCGAAATGCCGATCCTTGTATTATTTCTCGCCTTGATGCGGGTGGTTACAGCTCGCTGGATGTGGCGGAATCTGCGGTACTCCATACTCGCCATTTTTGTTGTCGCAGCAATTATCACACCGACGACCGACATCTTGAACATGTGCCTATTCGCTGCCCCGATGGTCGCGCTATACGCCATCAGTATTGGAGTGGCTTGGCTGGTGAATTCTGCATGCAAGCGCCAAACCGGCTCCATCTAAGTCTGCACTAACGATTATCGCCGAGAGCGCAGAAGTGGGGGTGTCTGATGTTGCTCCTACGTGTTACGACGACAAAGAGTTGACAATTAAATGACAACTCGCTCGCAGTTCCGTCGCTGCTTGCTGCGTCTAATCCCATATACGTTGCAAAACGCATTGCCAACCATGGCTCGGGCTTGTGGAATAAAACCTCACGAGCCAAGTTATGAATAATGAAGTCCAACCAGTTTCAATAAGGAGAAATCATTGAAAGAAGAAAATCTCTTATCCACGGTTATGTCTGAAACCGAATCATCGGAAACCATAGCTTCCTCGACGGGAAAATCTATTCAGCGCGATTCGCAGGGATTGGTCAGGCGGAGATCCTTTCTGCAGGGCCTCGGACTTGCTGGAGTGGCGCTATCCACTGGCGCTCTGGTAACCAACAAGGCCGCGGCGGCGACATTCATCCCTAGCGGAGAGCTGAGCAAGGGTGACGTCGCCATTCTGAAACTCTTGGCTGCGGCTGAATTGATTGAAGCCGATCTCTGGCAGCAGTACGCAGAGCTGGGCGGAGTCACGCAGGGAACGCAGAATCCCTATCAGCTTGCTCTGCAAAATCTGGATGGCGATGGTTCGCAGTACATCTCCAGCAATAATCTCGATGAACAGAGCCACGCCGCTTTCCTGAACGCTTACCTGGTTTCCAAGCGCGAGGAGCCGGTGGATCTCGATCGCTTCCGCACTCTGCCGAGCAGCCAGGCGACGGGAGCCCAGCAAATCGGACGGCTCACGAACGTCATGCAGCTTAGTGTTGATACCAGCTGGTATGTCCGGTATCGTAGCGCCACCAACCCTGATTTTGGCGACACCTTCGCTGAAGCACTCGCCGCGCTGGCTAAGGGCCAATTTCCAGGAATTCCCAGAACCAATGCCGATTTCGGTCCCAAGAACCATGTCCAGGCAATCGCCAACACCGCGGCATTCCACTTTGGGTTCATCGAGCAAGCTGGTTCGAGCCTGTACGCGACTCTGAGTCAGAAGGTATCGAGCGCGGAAGTGTTGAAGATCACGCTCAGTATCGGGGGAGACGAGATTTGTCACTTCCTGGAGTGGGTGGATTTTGCGGGCAATGGCGTACAACCGCCGATTGCTCCCTTTACTGATCCGACCAACGGGTTGCACTTCCCCAATTTCGATGCCAAGAAAAACCCGTTGATTCAGACCAACCT
>Ga0073928_10005055_pt1 | contig 18819 bp, 21 predicted proteins | sample PaiPotPPA55metaG_FD_76969 | JGI IMG/M metagenome (GOLD analysis project Ga0073928, IMG submission 76969) | Iron sulfur acid spring bacterial and archeal communities from Banff, Canada, to study Microbial Dark Matter (Phase II) - Paint Pots PPA... ... | reverse complement strand
GCGGCGTTGAGAGCGGACGCAACGGAATCCGCTGTTTGTGGCTATTTGTCGCTGATCGCTTTGGCCGGACTGTTGGCAAACGCCATTTTTCACGCTCCGTGGGCAGACCCGATAGCGGCCTTGGCCCTCGTCCCGCTCATCGCGAGCGAAGCATGGCAAGCTGTCCATGCTTCGCGACAATGCTGTAACTGATTCTCGATTTGAGCCGCCGCTCGTTGTCAAAACAATTGGGCGCAGCGGCGGCGGTTTGGAAAACCGCTGCCTCTACAGTGAACTGATTGACGCAGCTACCCGCCGAGATAAGTGCGTGCATTGCCCCCGGATTCAAATCAAGGCGCCGCAACCAAACGCTTATTGCACATGGAAGTTTCCTTATAACGAGAAATTGAGAAGGAGCAGATACTAATCTTTGGGAACGATCATTGACGGTTGCTGAGCGAGCTCGGGTGCTGATCATAGTCTTCAAATATGGGCTCGACTGATATTTCGCTCGATAGGCATCATCGATGCGGTCATCAATTCGTCCCTCAACGGTTTCGAAGGCGGCCTCCTTGGTCAGGCCTCCCGCCACGATCCGTACAGGCTGTTGCTCCGTGGCCGCCTGATGCCAACTGGAATTTGTGCCGTTATAGGCGCGAACATGCATGGTTGCCGTCTACCACAACAGACCAGACCCATGTCGGCGTTCCATACGTCAGTCCATCTGCAGGAAAGGGTAGGATATGCAGATCGTCGGTTTCAGCGATCTTGCGCAATTGATTTCTCGACCATGGGCTCATTCCATAACTTCCTTCTCCCCGCCACGATAACTATTTGTGCCGCTTCTCAAAGACTTCCTTAACAATGGGAAGGGCTGAAAACGCATTGGGCCAGCCAGCGTAGAAGGCAACGTGCGTGAGCACCTCGGAAGCCTGTGATTGCGTCAGGCCGTTGTCCATGGCGCGGTTCAGGTGGTAAGTGATTTGTGCCACTTGCCCCGAAGCGATCAGGGAGCTAACCGTTACAAGGCTGCGATCACGCGGTGCCAGCGCTGGCCGCAGCCATAGATCACGGAACAGCAGGTCGGTGGTGTTCTGTACGAGGCCCGGGGAGACATTGCCGAAGTTGTTGCTGACCTGGGTGGCTCGCTGGGTCTCGGCTTCTTCATTCAGTGGAAGCAGCTTGTCGTTCGCGGGTGGTAGTTGATCGATGCCGATTCCGCGCTGGTGAAAGATGTCCTTCGCCACGGCGACAGCGGACATCGCGTTCGCCCATCCTGCGTAAAAGGCAAGGTGCGTGATGATCTCGGAGAATTCACTCGCTTTCACACCGTTGTCCAGTGCCAACGCAAAGTGAAATGGCATCTCGATCGTTTGGATACGTGCGATGAGGGCAGACACGGTGATGACGCTTCGATCCCGTGGTGAGAGATCGGGCCGCTTCCACAAACCGTCGAGCAGCGGACCTTTCGTGTAGTACTCCAGCGCCGGTGAGACCGCTCTCACATCGTCATAGGTCAACACAGAAGGTAGCTTGTTCGGTTTCTTTGTGTCTGTCATTTTCTTCTCCTGCGTGACTGCGGGGCCTGCTCTCGACAGCACAGCAATCATGAGCGTCGCGCTCGCTTTCAGCACGTCGCGCCGGGCGGAATTGATCGGTCTGTCTACTTCGCGAATCGTGTCCACGTCGCTGACCTTTCGATGCGTAAAGGTTAGGGTTGAAGGAGGGCCTTGATAGCGCGGCGCTCGTCCATCGCGCGGTAGCCCTCCGCTACCTGATCCAGAGGGAGAGTAAGATCGAAGACCTTGCCGGGATGGATCTTTTCCGTCCAGACCAGATCGATGAGCTTCGGTAGGAAGCGACGGACTGGTGCGGGGCCGCCATGAAGGTGGACGTGAGAGAAGAACAACTCCTCACCCTGGAGTTCCACGCCGTGCGGAACGCCGACATAGCTGACGTACCCACCTATTCGAGAGGAGCGGATCGCCTGCATCGTCGACTCCTGAGTGCCGACGCACTCCAGAACCGCGTCTGCCCCCACACCCTTCGTCAGATCCTTGATGCGGGCCACACCTTCATCACCGCGCTCCTTCACGATGTCTGTCGCGCCAAACTCCAGTGCGAGCTTCTGTCGTTTTTCATGCCGGCTCATGGCGATAATCCGTTCCGCGCCCAGCTGCCTGGCGGAGAGCACAGCCAGCAGACCCACGGCTCCGTCGCCTACGACAGCAATCGTCATGCCTGGTTTTACGTTCGCCGCATCGGCGGCAAACCAGCCCGTCCCTAGAACATCAGAGGTAGCGAGAAGGCTCGGAATCATCTCCTTCCCAGGAACTCCGTGAGTCGGCACGAGAGTGCCGTCCGCAAGAGGAACACGTAGCAGCGGAGACTGGGCTCCACCTACGAATTCTCTCTGCTGGCAGGAGGACTGATAGCCAAAGTTGCAGTGAGGGCAGGTGTTGTCCGAAGCAAAAAAAGAGCCGATGACGAACTGGCCTGCTTTAACAGTCTTGACCCCGCTGCCGACCTCCTCAACGATGCCGCAGTACTCGTGCCCCATCGGCGTGGGTTGGTTCACCGGGCTGATGCCGCGATAGCTCCACAGGTCCGATCCGCAGACGCATGTCGCCGCGAGCCGTATGATGGCATCCGTTGGCTTGGTGATCTTTGGCTCGGGTGTGTCCTCAAAACGGATGTCCCCGGTTCCATAAAGCACGGTTCCTCGCATGGTTGATCTCCTTCTTTAGCGCATGACGTAACCGCCGTCGATCGAGATCGACTGGCCGGTAACGTAGCTCGCGGCTGAGCTGCAGAGCCACAAGACAGCATCGGCGATCTCCTCGGGCCGCCCCATTCGCCCCATCGGCACGTAGGCCTTCAACATCGCATTCAACTCTTCACCTTGACCTTCAGCGATCATCTTGTCGGACATGGGCGTCTGGATCATGCCCGGGCAGACGGCGTTAACGCGAATGCCACGCGTTGCATATTCGAGAGCAGCGCTCTTTGTGAATCCGATCACTCCATGCTTTGCGGCATGGTAGGTCCCGCGTCGGGCACCGCCTATATGACCTCCAAGTGAAGAGCAATTGACGATGGTGCCGCTTCCTTGCTTGCGCATCTGTTGCAGCTCGAACTTCATGCAACTCCAGACGCCGCGGAGATTGATCGCCATCACCCGGTCGTAATCGTCACGGGGAGAATCGGCAGTCTCTACAAGGACATTTTGAATACCGGCATTGTTGTAGGCTGCATCGAGCTGTCCGAAAGTGGCGACAGTCTGCTGAACCATTGCTTCTACCTGGGCGTCATCAGCCACGTCACAACGGATCGCCAATGTCTTGTGACCCTTGGCAGCCAGTTCTTCGGCTGCGGAATGCACGGTCTTCTCATTCCAGTCCGCCAACACCACGGAAGCACCTGATTCAGCAAAAGCCCTGGCCGTCGCAAGACCCAATCCAGATCCTGCGCCTGTAACGAGTGCAACTTTGTTTTCAAAAGATATGTTCATAACGAGTTCCTCACTTTTCGAGCGGGTTGTATCCCGGTTTCTTGTAAAGCTGGTCCCACTTGGCTTTGATATCGGGACGGTACACCTTCTCCGCCCACTCCTGCGATTCGACTTCTTCAAACCCAACCGAAACTGACTCCGCCCCATAATTGAGAACGGACATGACACTGTCGGTTATTTCCTAAGCGAGTCGAGTCTTCTGCTGTTCCGACTTACCGGGCCACAACTTCACGACGAAGTGCGGCATAGTCCTGCTCCTTCGATTGCTTCTGTGCGCCAATTGCTTTCTCTCACTTCGCAAGCCGGTACTGCTCGTCCGTGACCTTTTCCAACCAGTCCACCGCTCTGCCGTCCAGTTGCTCCTGAAACGCGATGTGCGTCATGGTGGTGGTGGGCGTTGCACCATGCCAGTGCTTGACGCCAGCCGGAATCCAAACGACGTCTCCCTTGCGAATCACCTGAACAGGGCCGCCCCATTGCTGAACCCAGCCGACACCATCTGTGACGATCAAGATCTGGCCAAGCGGATGGGTGTGCCAGGCCGATCGCGCTCCGGGCTGGAAAGTAACCTGGCCACCGCTCGAGCGGGACGGTTCCTTCGCGTCGAAGAGAGACTGAACGCGAACCGTGCCCGTGAAGCGATCCGCAGCGCCTGCGATGACCTTTTGCGAGCTCGTCGGCGTAATTGAGATCTGCGTGCTGCCACTCTGTGCAATTCCAACGACCGGCATAGTCGCGAGAGACAGAAGCGCTGTGCAGGTCGAAAATAACTTTCTCATGGTCGGGTAGCCCTTTCTCGTACCTTCCAAGGCTATCCAGCAAAGCCTCCGGGCGCTTTCCCGATCCTGCCAATTCTTTGCCTAATCCTGCTTGGAATCTTAATTTCGTGCACGCAGAGGGTTGTCTCGCGGTACGCTAGTTTTGAGGGAGGAGCGCGAGATGGCGAGGGGAACGAGAAAAACGGAGGCTCCCGATCCAGTGGTGATCGAGATGAGGCGATCATTGGCGCGGCGGATTGCTGCGCGTACGAGAAAGGAAGGGGAACACAAGACTGCTATACCAGGACTGATCCTTTACCACCGTATGTCGCCGACTCCCTGCTATCGAGCATCCTATGAGCCGAGTCTCAGTATCTTTGTGCAGGGACGGAAGAGGATCAATCTCGGAGGCACGGAATATTTGTGTGATGGATCATCGTTTCTGTTGTCATCAATCGACGTGCCTGCGGAAAGCCAGATCGTTGAGGCCTCCGAGAAAGTGCCGTTGCTCTGTATGTTTCTAAGCCTCGACATGCCGACGGTCCGGGAGGTTCTCAGCCGTGACGACGTGCCCGAAACTAAGGCTTCATCGCACCGTCAAGGGTTCGCGGTCGGTGAGACGACTCTCGGATTGCTAAGCGCATGTAGCCGGTTGCTTGATCTTCTTGAGACGCCTGAGGACATTCCGTTCCTCAGCCACTTGATTCAGCGTGAAATCCTGTACCGCATCCTTAGGACGCCGCAGGCGGAACGGCTACGCGCCATCGCGACGAGTGGCGATCTGAGTCAAAGAACAACAAGAGCTATTGCCTGGCTGAGAGCCAACTTTGCCAAGCCTTTGCATATGGAAGAACTCGCATCGACCGCAAGGATGGGCGTTTCCACCCTCCATCATCAGTTCCGCGCGCTTACCGCAATGAGCCCGCTGCAGTATCAGAAACAATTGCGGCTCCAGACCGCGCGCCAGCGAATGTTGATGGACGGTCTCGATGCCACAAGCGCTGGGTACGAGGTTGGCTACGAGAGTGTGAGTCAATTCAGCCGCGAGTACAGTCGATTCTTCGGCCAACCGCCAATGCGCGACATCAAAACTCTTCGCGCCACCAGTGTTGTTGCCGCGTGATCAAATGGCCGGAGCGACGGGACTCAAACCCGCGACTTCCTGCGTGACAGGCAGGCGTTCTAGCCAACTGAACGCCCCCGGCAAACTGACTAAAAATGACTTCCGACTCCTTCCACGGCCTTGCAGTGTCTTGCACTGCCTTGCACGTCCTTCGACGTGACACGGCGGGCGTTCTCTACATAGCCTAATCGATTTCAGCCGTTCGGCCTTCACCCGAAGGGTCTTAACGCCCTGAGTGTAGTCCCATCCGGCCAATCGTAAAGTTGACAAACGGTTGACAAAACGGTTTTCTGAGCGAGGTCCCCGAAAAGGGGAAAAGTGAGAATAGCCGCGTATTTACTGGTGATTTGAATGGTGGGCCTGGGTGGACTTGAACCACCGACCTCGCCCTTATCAGGGGCGCGCTCTAGCCACCTGAGCTACAGGCCCATTGCAAAACAACTTGGGAATTTTAGCACGAAAATTGCGGCCGTCGCTAATTGAGGACGCGACAAATTTCCGGACTTCTCTTTTCAGCTTTTATTGTACAAATCCCACCGCCGGGGTCGGGTTGGTGCCTTCAGGCGCTTCCTTGATGGGGCCGAACTGCGCTTCGTAGCGCGAAATATTTTCGCCGAGCGCGCGCCAGATACGTTTCGCGTGGCCGGGGCTCACGATTACGCTGCTCAGCAGTTTGCCCTGCGTTCCGTTGGGGAAAATGTAGACAAAATTCAGCGTGAATTCCTCGACATTGTGATGAATCATCATCAAATTGCTGTACAGGCCTTGCAGTTCTTTTTCGTCGGCTTTGATCTGCATTTGTCCCGGCTGCGGCTGCTGTTGTTTTTCGTCCATGCGCGTCTCCTGAATTCCGCTTTCCAAAGTACCACACCGGCAGGGCAACATCGGCAACGTGCCCGAAATGTTCTATTGACAGCGAGCCATATTAAGTCTAGTTTAGACATGATATTTACTATAGTTAACGACTTATGGCGCGCACGACCGGACCTCTTATAGACACTGAACCAGCTGTCGCGACGGAACCCGCAACGGCTGCGGGTTCCGTCGCCGTACCCGCAAGAGTTTCGCAACGCCCATCGCTTCCGGAATCCCACCGCACGATCCCTATCCATGCGGGAATTGGATGGTTTAAGAAAGTGCTGGCGTTTGCCGGACCCGGTTACCTTGTCGCGGTCGGGTACATGGACCCCGGCAACTGGGCCACGGACATCGGCGGCGGCGCAAAATTCGGTTACACGCTGCTGAGTGTCATTCTGATCAGCAATGTAATGGCGATGATTCTGCAGGCGCTTTCGGCCAAGCTGGGAATTGTCACTGGACGGGATCTCGCGCAGGCTTGCCGCGAATCGTATTCGCGGCCGGTAGCGATTGGACTGTGGATTGTATGCGAAATTGCCATCGCGGCTTGTGACCTTGCCGAGGTGCTGGGGTCCGCGGTCGCTTTGAAGCTGCTGTTCGGGCTTCCGCTGATTGCAGGAGTTCTGATCACCGCGCTGGACGTGCTTATCGTGCTGGCGCTGCAGGGTCGCGGTTTCCGGCTGATTGAAGCGTTTGTGATCACGCTGATTGCCAGCATCGCCTTGTGCTTTGCGTACGAAATCTTTTTTGCGCAGCCCATCTGGCGCGAAGCAGCCGTGGGCTTCATCCCGCGCTGGGAGATTCTGCGCAACCGCGAAATGTTGTACATCGCTATCGGCATCCTTGGAGCGACGGTGATGCCGCACAATCTGTATCTTCATTCGAGCATTGTGCAGACGCGTGCCTTTGCGACGGATGCGCCAGGCAAACGTGAAGCCATCCGGTACGCGACGTTTGACTCGACTCTTGCGCTGGGCTTCGCTCTGTTCGTCAACGCGGCAATTCTGATACTGGGTGCAGCTGCGTTCCACACGCGAGGTCTTCACGATGTTGCGGAGATCTCTGAAGCGTACAAGCTGCTTACGCCGGTTTTGGGGGCCAGCCTCGCCAGCACGCTATTCGCCTGCGCGTTATTGGCATCGGGACAGAATTCCACGCTTACCGGTACGCTCGCCGGTCAGATTGTCATGGAAGGGTTTCTGAATCTGCGGCTGAAGCCCTGGCTGCGGCGGCTGATTACTCGCTCGATCGCCATTATTCCCGCGGCCATCGTGATCGGCTTTTACGGCGAAGGTAAAGTCACTTCGCTGCTGATCTTGAGCCAGGTGGTACTCAGCTTTCAGTTGCCGTTCGCAGTGATTCCGCTGGTCCAGTTCACCAGCGACCGCGCAAGAATGGGAGCATTCGCGAACTCCCGCTTCACCAAGATCCTGGCGTGGACAGTGGCCGCCGCGATCCTCGGCTTCAATTTTGAACTCCTCTGGCTTACTCTCCGTCCTGCTTGATTCCTTCGCGTTCGGCTGGCGGTTTTTGCTATGTATAGTGTTGTGCGAAACTCTTCTGCCGTGGCCGTCGTTCCCCGCAAAAAGTCTCCAGTGATGTTTGTGTTGTTCGTCGCGCTGATGCTGGTGGCGGCGGGGTCGGCGCTGTACGCGTTTTTCCATCCTGGGCCATGGATTGTGCCAGAGGAGGCGAAGCGGGTTGCGAATCCGCTGCGGCCTTCGCAGAAGGATTTGCCTGCGGCACACAAACTTTATCTCGATAAATGCGCGGAGTGCCATGGAGACGCCGGCAAAGGCGACGGGCCGCAGGGGAAGATGTACGATCCGCTTCCCAAGGATCTTACCGATGCACCGCACATGAATGCGGTCAGCGATGGCGAGTTGTTTTACAAAATTAGTGAAGGGCATCGGCCGATGCCGGCGTTCAGGAAACGTTTGACGGACGAGCAGCGGTGGCAGTTGGTGCTGTTTCTGCGGTCATTGACGGCCAGGCCGCCGCCCGCCCCAGCGGTGCCCACTAGCGACAACTCGAACTAGGCTGAACGTGATCGTCGCGCGGACAACGAACGGAAAAGAGAGATCCCTGGGCTACGCAAGCCAGCCATTTTGCGGAGCGAAATGGTATGAAAAAACTGACTGCTCTGCTCGATGAGTTTCTGTCGGGCGAATTTTTGTGTAGATTGTCGAGATGGCTGGCATTCGCTTGGCGTCGGTGATTTTTCCTGCGCTGGATGCGCGCGTGGCGCTGCTGTCGTTCGTTCTGTTGCTGGTGGCGGCGGCTGCGCCGATCGTTCTAGGCTGGCTGGCGTTGCTGCCTTCGGAACGCGAACCGTTTGCTCTTGCTGGCGAATCGAGTAGTAAAAAGCCGCGCGATCCGTTTGCAATTTTTCTGCTGGTGAATATTTCGATCAGCCTGCTGTTGAGAATTCCGGGACTGGATGCGGTTCCGCTTTCGTCGCATATCACTCGATTACTTCCGGCTGAATGGAGCGAAAACACTCTTATGATCGCTTCTATTTGGTTTGGATTTATTCCTGGACTTGCTGCCGCGTATTCCGCGGTGCGCGCGAACCCGATTCGTTGGCAATTGCTCGTTGGCGGAGTGCTGACGCTGGTTTTGTGGCTGGCGGGGCCGTGGCTGCTGACCGCCATCGTTGGAGCAGCCTAACCATATTTCGGTGAGCAGAATTCAGACGGTAGAAAAAGAAAGAGCGGCGGGATAAACCCGCCGCTACCTAGGGCGAAAATCAACAGCAGATCAAGGCTGAAAACGACTAGGCACTGGCGGATTTTACTTGTTGGAGAGCCGAGGCTACTTCGGCTACGTCGGGAACGACTGGGATGTCGTAATTTTTTACCCAGGCGACTTTTCCGTCTTTGTTGACGATGATTACGGCGCGTCCAGTGATGCCTTTGTCGGCGAGGTAGACGCCGTATTTGTCGGCCATGGCGCCGCGCGGATTAAAATCCGCCAGCAGCGAATACTTGATTCCCATTTTTTCGGCATAGGCTTTGTGGGACCAGGCGCTGTCCACGCTGACGCCAAGGACCTCCGCGTCCAGCGTTTCAAAGCGTTTCATGTCGTTCACGAAGCAGATGTGCTCTTGCGTGCAGGTGGGGCTCCAGTCGAGCGGATAAAACACCAGCACCGCATTTTTCTTTCCCTTGAAATCCGAGAGTTTCACTTCCTTGTCATGCTGATCCTTCAAACTGAAATCCGGGGCTGTTTGTCCGACGGCGATGGCCATGTGAATTCTCCCTTTGCAAATAATCGAATGTGTTCGCGGGCTGAATCGGTTCCGCTGAAAATGATAGTGGATTTGGCAGCGATTAACAAAGCACTTTGGCCGCTAAGCGGAGTGGCTGCCGGGTGTAGAATGGCGACATTGACAAGCAAAAAGAAAGGTGGCGCTTAATGGCTGATGAAGGGGTGCGCCGCGCTCCCATGATGAGCTTGCAAGAACTCTATCGCGTTTACACGGCAATTGCGGCGAAACCGGGAGAACTGGTGCCGCTCTCGGCGTTTAAATTGCGCCGGGAAGAAACGGAAAAATTGTTTTCAATTTTCGATGAAGACTACCACATCAGCCGGTTTTTCCATTTCAGCGAGGCGGGGGGCGAAAAATATTTTATTGATGGGGAAAACGTCACGCACGTGGCCATCGATGCGGAGATTTCCTCGATTTTGTGATTGCCGGGCCGGCAAAACTTAGTGCGCGGCTGTGGGTTTCCATTTATTCAGGAAGGCGAGAATGTCTTCTGGACCAAGCGCGTGAGCTTTTTCAAATTCCTGATTTTTCTGGCTGAATAAAATTTTTCCGTCACTATCGAGGACCGCAGCCGCGGGAACCCCGCGTTCGAGCGGTACTTCATATTTTTTCGCCAGATCCAGATTTTTGTTGTACTCACCGATATCGATGTGCGCGACTACATAATTGCGATTCAGAGTAGGCGCTATCTCCGGTAAGTGGAAAGCTTCATCAAGAACATGGCAGTCGTAACACCAGTTGCCGCCAAAAACGAGCAGCACCCGTTTGTGTGATTTTGCGGCCGTCTCGAGAGCTTCGCTAATTTCTTTCTGGGCGTCGGCATCGGCCGGATAAAGATCTTTTCGCTCCGCCGGTCCTTTGAGCCTGGTCTCCGCCTCGCGCTGTTCGGCGGCGATTTTCCATGTGGCGCCCTGCTCGATATAGCCCTGGCCGACGGTGACGTAGTATTTTTTGGGGGCGCCATTTTCCGCCACGCTGAGAGTTAGCTGCACCAGAAGCACGTGATAGCCCGGCTGAGGTTCCTGTTGCGATTGCACTTCGGCGGAAAGACCCTTGAGACCGCGGGCCTTCCAGGAGTTCCAGTAGCTAAGTTCACTCTTAAGATTCGAAGGCGCTTTGCCAGGAGCAATAATTTTTGCGGAGTCAGAGTACATCGCGGCTAGCGCACCAGATTCTCCCGCCAGGACAGCTTTCCGCCAGGCCTCGATTTGGAGCACTGGCGAATTTGCCGCTTGCGCGCGGCACAATGGCGAAGCGATGATCGCAACAAATGGAAGCAAAAAGAGGGCTGACGCGAGCCGAATTCTCACAGGAAATACTCCCCGGAGCTATCTTAACAACTTTAGACGCTTGCCCGGGCTTCCGGAAAGCAAGGGGCAATGAGCCAAGCGCTGGCCGGTGCGCACGAATGATAGACTGATGCCATGTACGCGCAAAAGTTTCTGGTGGATGTGGTGATTCGCGGAGAGCGGCGCGCGTGTCCGATGGACTGGCTGGATCAATTCTGCATGCGCAATTTCACCAACGCAGCGCAGTTTGACGACACGCTGCCGGTCGGTGATGGCGAAGTGGAAGCGAGCTTTCGGCTTACGCCGCAGCGGTTCGCCGACGGCCTGGCGGCATGGCTGACGCAACGCGGCAAGGGAGAAGGCCAGCCGGTGCTGGTCGAAACGCGTGTTGCTGACAGGCATTCCGGCAGTTGATGCGATTTGGCGATTAAGCTGCAGAATCTTTTTTCTTCCCGCGCAAGAAGGCAACGATTTCCGGTAGTGCGTTCATGGCAGCGGCTTCTCCGGCGGCGACCAATTCCGGCGTCTTGGTAAAATCATCCCACGCGAAAGAAGAAACGTCAGGTTCGATGATTACATTGGCTTGCTGGCGCCAGGTGAGGTCGGTGTGTTTCTGAATGATGTTGAAAGAGCGGCTGATAATGTCGACGGCGGTTCGGGGATTTTCAATGCCGCCAGCTTCGAGATACACCGCGATAACAATGTCGGCGCCCTGGATGAGTGCGCCTTCGACGGGAACGGGAGCGGTGAGAAAGCCGTCCACAAGTGTGCGGCCCTCATATTGAATGGGCACGAAAAGCCCGGGATAAGCGCAGGACGCGCGGAGCGGTGGGGCAAGCGCTCCACTCAAATAATAAATCGTGACGCCGGCGTTGATGTCCGTTGCACTGATGGCCAGGGGAATTTTCAACTCGGCGAAAGTCGTCGCGGGCGTCATGCGAGCGAGATATTTTTCCATGCGCTGGTTGGTGGCAAGACCGAGCCAGGAGGGAGTCCAGCGGCCAAAATCCGCGAAGGTGGTGGATTGCCCGATCTCCTGCATTTTTTGCAGCGAAATACCGGAACAGAAGCCGGCGCCAATCAACGCGCCCACGCTGGTGCCGGCCACGCAGTCAATCGGAATGCCTGCATCGCGAAATGCGCGCAGTACACCGATATGGGCAATGCCGCGCGCAAAGCCTCCGGCCAGCGCCAAACCAATTTTGGGACGAGCGGTGCGCTCAGCGTCATTGCCAGAGGCGAATTCGCGAAATTTATCTTTCGCGATGCGCAGCCACTCCAAAGCCTCGCTTACTTTGCGATCCAACATGCTGGTCCTATTTTAAGCTGTGAACGGAGGCATTAGTAAGGTTTGACCGCACGTTGCCGGTTTTGTAACCTGTCCCAGCGTCGCGATCGCGGTTCAATTTGCAGCCCAAGGCGTTCGAATGAAAATTTCCATACAAAAAGCAGTGGTGCTAGGCGCTGGTACGATGGGCGCGCGAATTGCCGCACACTTTGCTAATGCCGGGTTGCCGTGCGTGCTGCTGGATATGCTGCCACCGGACTGGAAGCCCGGAGCGGCGGCGTCGGAGCGCAATCGATTTGCCCGCAACGGGATTGAAGCGGCGACGAAATCGCGGCCGGCGGCGTTTTTTAGCGTGGCGCTAGCGGAAAAAATAGCCATTGGAAATTTTGACGATGACCTGGCGCGCTGTGCCGAAGCAGATTGGATTATTGAAGTGGTCGCGGAGAATCTGGAGATCAAGCGCAACTTGCTTGCGCGCGTGGCGCAATTTCGAAAACCGGGAGCGATTGTCACCACCAACACCTCGGGCCTTCCGGTGCATCTGATCGCCGAGGGATTGCCGGAGGAATTCCAGCAGCACTGGGCCGGAACGCATTTTTTCAGTCCGCCGCGATATTTGAAGTTGGTGGAAGTTATTCCTGGGCCCAAGACCGCGCCGGCAGTGGTAGAAACGCTCACCGATTTCTGCGATCGCAGGCTGGGCAAGGGAGTGGTAGTAGCGAAAGACACGCCGAATTTTATCGCCAATCGTATCGGCACATTTTCCATGCTGAATGCGCTGAGGTTGATGGGCGAACTTGGCATGACCGTGGAAGAAGTGGACGCGTGCACAGGCCCGGCGGTTGGCTGGCCGAAATCGGCGACCTTTCGAACCGCGGACATTGTTGGTTTGGACGTGTTGATCCATGTGGTAAAAAATATTTACGAGACCGCGCCGGACGACGAATTGCGCGAACGCTACAAAGTGCCGGCGCTGGTGGAAGAAATGGCCCGGCGTGGCTGGTTGGGTGACAAAACCGCTCAGGGATTTTATAAAAAAGTAAAAAGCGACGGAGAAAAAGAAATTCTCGCGCTGGACGTGCACACGATGGAATATCGTGCGCGGCAGAAAGCACGATTCGCATCGCTCGAAGCCGGCAAGACCATCGATGACACCAGGCAACGGTTGCGCGCGCTGGTGGGGCCGGTTCTGGACGGGCAGAAGGGCGACAAGGCGCAACAATTTTTGTGGGGAGCGCTGTCAGACACGTGTTTGTATGCGGCGCGCCGCGTGCCGGAAATCTCGGACAGCGTCGCGGACGTGGACCGCGCGATGCGCTGGGGATTTGGCTGGGAACTCGGCCCGTTCGAATTGATGGACACACTTGGCCTTGAAGCGTTTGCCGCGCAGGTGCGGAAAGAAGCGCGAGAGCTGCCTGCGCTGATCGAAAAAGTTTTGGCGAGCGGCCGCAAAAGTTTTTATGAATCAGCGAAGGGGACTACAACTGTTTTTGATCTGAGTCCGGCGCGCGCGACGAAGGTGGAAGAGCCTGCTGGAATTATCATTTTGAAAACGTTGCAGGAAGCGGGTCGTGAGATCGAAAGGAATTCCGGCGCGAGCCTCATCGATCTGGGCGATGGGGTGGTGTGCTGCGAATTTCACGCCAAGATGAATGCCATCGGCGCGGACTTGATCGCCATGATTCACAAAGGGCTGAAGCGGCTGGAGACTGATTTTGATGCCATGGTCATCGCCAATCAGGCGGTAAATTTTTCGGTCGGCGCAAATCTGATGCTGGTGTTGGTTGGGGCGCAAGAACAGGAATGGGACGAGCTACATATGGCGGTGAAGCAATTTCAGAACGTGAATCTGGCGATCAAGTACGCGAAAAAGCCGGTGGTAGCGGCGCCGCAAGGCCTGGCGCTGGGCGGCGGCTGTGAAATCAGTTTGCATGCGGCAAGAATTCATTCCGCGGCGGAAGCTTACGTTGGACTGGTGGAGACGGGCGTGGGACTGATTCCCGGCGGCGGGGGAACGAAAGAAATGCTGATCCGCGCGAACGAACACGCGGCGGGTGGAGAAGATCTGGATCTGTTTCACGCGCTGAAGCCGGTATTTGAAAATGTGGCGATGGCGAAAGTGGGAACCAGCGCGGAGGAATGCCGCGCGCTGGGATATTTTCGGCGCGAGGATCGCCACTCGATGAACACGCAGCGGCTGGTGGCCGATGCCAAGGAAACTGCGCTGGGACTTGCGCGATCCGGATGGAAGCCACTTGCCGCGAGCTGGCAGGAGGGTGTACAAGGCACGCAGATCAAAGTGCTGGGCGAACAATTTCTTTCCGGCGCGAAGCTGGCGATTCACATGCTGGTGCGTGGTGGCTACGCTTCAGAATACGATGCGGTAGTGGCGCGAAAGCTGGCTAATATTCTTGCCGGAGGGCCGCTGACTTCGCCGCAGATGGTCAGCGAACAGTATGTTCTCGATTTGGAACGCGAAGCGTTCGTCTCGTTGTGCGGGGAAAAGAAAACGCAAGAGCGTATCGCGCATACGCTGAAAACCGGTAAGCCGCTGCGCAACTGAGAATCGTAAGAATTCGGTGAGCGCCAACTCAAGCGCCTGACAGTCGTGATAAAACGTATAGAATCGTATTGAAATATCGCTTCGCCCCGCGATATAGTGTGTAGAGAAGAGGTCTCGCCGTGCAGCGATTACTGGCGCCGCGGGAAGCGGCAAATATATTGGGAGTCAGTTACCCCACATTGAAGCAGTGGATCTATAAGGGAAAAATCAAGACCGCGAAGACGCCGGGCGGACACCACCGCGTGCCGGAAAGCGAAATCGACCGGCTGATTCCAAAAAAACTGGAGCGCGGAGAGATCGCTTTGCGGCGCGGACAATTCCGCAAGATCAGCGGACGCAATCAGCTGATTGGACGGGTCGTAGCCATCAAATACAGCGGGATTCTTGCGCAAGTAACGCTGGCGATCGGCGAACAGCACATCACCTCCATCATTACGGCGGACGCCGCGAAGGAAATGCGCTTGAAGCCGGGCGAGCGAGCGGCGGCGCTGATCAAGTCCACGGAAGTCATGATTTTGCGCGTATGACCGGGCAGTGCGAGTCATAAGGAAATGGCCCTCAAGAAAATATTCGGCCAATCTTTGCTGGCGATATTTGTGGTGAGCTGTTTCGCGGCTGCGAATTTCGCTCAGCAAAAAACAGTTCGCGTTGCGGCGGCGGCGGACTTGCGGACAGCAATGCCGGAAATTGCGCGAGCCTTCGAAAAGCAGGCCGGAACCAGCGTTGAAGTTTCCTACGGCTCGAGCGGAAATTTCTATGCGCAGATTCAGAACGGCGCGCCGGTGGACGTATTTTTTTCAGCGGACAACGAATATCCAAAAAGACTTGAGGAATCTGGATTTGTGGAGCCGCACAGTTCGGTAGTTTACGCCATCGGCAAAATTGTGTTGTGGATTGCAACCGACACCGGTTGCAACCAGCAGCGGGCCGGATGGAACTGCCTGTTGGATCCGGCGGTGAAAAGAATAGCGATAGCGAATCCGGCGCACGCACCTTACGGACGAGCAGCGGCCGCAGCGTTGCAAAAAGCTGGAATCTACGAGGCGATCAAAGCCAAGCTGGTGCTTGGAGAAAATATTTCGCAAGCGGCGCAATTTGTGCAATCTGGAAACGCGCAAGCAGGGATCATCGCGTACTCGCTGGCGCTGTCACCGTCTTTGCCAGGCGGCAGACAATGGATAATCCCCGCGGAAATGTATCCGCGGATTGAGCAAGCTGTGGTGGTATTGAAATCTGCGAAGGACAAATCCCCGGCGCAGGAATTCGTCAAGTTTGCGACGCAAGGACCGGGGCGCGAAATACTGGCGAAATACGGATTTCAGCCGCCGGCGCAATAAATATTCGGGGAAGACGCAAAGCCAGAGGGCAACGCAAAAATGGAAGCATTGTGGTTGTCGGTGCGACTGGCGGCGAGTGCAACGATAGTTTTGTTGCTGATCGGAATGCCGCTTGCCTACTGGCTGGTGCAAACCAAATGGCGCGGAAAGTTTCTGCTGGAGAGCGTGGTTGCTCTTCCGCTGGTCCTGCCGCCGACGGTGCTGGGTTTCTTTCTGCTGGTGGCGATGGGGGCAAACGGGCCGATTGGAAAATTGTGGGTGGCGTTGTTTGGCCATACGCTGGCATTTACATTTTTCGGATTAGTTGTGGCGTCGGTGTTGTACAGCTTGCCTTTCGCGGTGCAGCCACTGGTTGCGGCGTTCGAAAGCGTTGACGGACGGCTTCTGGATGCGGCCGCGGTTCTGGGAGCGGGACGCTGGCGCACGTTTCGAGAAATTATCCTGCCGCTTTCGGTTCCCGGCGTAATCACCGCGGCAGTGCTGAGTTTCACGCACACGCTGGGCGAATTCGGCGTGGTCTTGATGGTGGGCGGAAATATTCCGGGGATTACGCGGACGGTTTCGATTGATATTTACGACCATGTGCAATCGCTGGAGTACGGTGCAGCGAACCGCATGGCGGTTGCCCTGCTGCTGATTTCGTTCGCCGTCTTGTCCACGATTTACGCTGTCAACCGGCGAGTGTGGATTCCGTGGCCGGTGAATCGCGGTGACTGATTCGTCGCCCATGCAAAACGCCGGCGTGACGCTATACACGCGGGTGCGCTTCAAACGCCCACTTCGCCATCACGCCTCGTTCGAATTGGATGTGGATTTCCAGGTTGGTCCCGGCATCACCATTTTGTTTGGAGCTTCGGGAGCCGGAAAATCCACGCTGCTCGATTGCATTGCCGGATTGCTCAAGCCGCGTGATGCGCGCATCACCCTGGGCCAAAGAACGTTGCAGGACTCCGCTGCTGGGATTTTTCTTTCCCCGCAAGAGCGCAACATCGCTTATCTTTTCCAGGCTCCGGCACTTTTTCCGCATATGACGGTCGAGCAGAATGCGGGCTATGGCCTGGCCGGAGCGGCAGAGCCTGAGCGAAAAGCCGCCGTCTTCTATTTGCTAGAGCTGTTTCGCGTGGCGCATCTGGCGCGCCGCAAACCGGGAGAAATTTCCGGCGGCGAAGCGCAACGGGTAGCGCTGGCACGGGCGCTTGCGCCTTCTCCCCGTGCGCTGCTGCTGGACGAGCCGCTGAAAGGTTTGGACGCGGAATTGAAATCATCGGTGGTGGATGATTTGCGTGCATGGAATCGCGTCAACCGGCTGCCAATTTTGTACGTGACCCACCAGCGCGATGAAGTGGATGCTTTGGGCGAGCGCGTGATTGCGCTGGACCACGGCCAGGTAGTTTCCGAAGGTGTCCCGCACTCCGTTCTGAACGCTCCGCGGACCAAGCGGCTGGCGCGGGTTGCTGGCTTTGAAAATTATTTGACGGCGGCGGTGCAGGAACTGTGCGAAGCGGACGGCATAATGCGTGCGCGGCTGACCGGCTCGGGCGCGGAGTTGGAACTACCGTTGGGTTTTGCGGCGGTGGGCGATCGCGTGACTGTGGCAATTCGTGCCGGAGATATTTTGCTGGCAATCGAGAGGCCCACCGGACTCAGCGCGCGAAATATTTTAGAGGGCACGATTGATTCGGTGGAAGTTCGCGGCTCGACGGTGGTATGCCGCGTCAATGCGAGTGCAATGTTTTTGGTGCATGTGACGCCGGGAGCGTTGCGAGCGCTGGAAATCGCGGCTGGCAAGCGTGTATGGCTGGTGATAAAAACGCATTCGTGCCAATTGCTGGAGGAGTGAAGAAACGTCCGCTAAACGCCGCGAAACCCGGGGCAAGCAGAAAGCCGCCGCTACAAGAGAAAGAAAAGACAGCGGGCTTCCCGGCAAAGAGCGGGATGCAAAAAAACGCAAAAACCCACCGTTAGATATCAACGATCGGGAGCCGCAGTATTTCCAGCCGCAGCAAATTTCAGCTCGTCGGCGATTAGCTCCGTGCCCTTTGGAGTCGCGTGAATTACGACGCGCTGGCCGACAGCTACGTCCGCAAATTTGGCGGGCTTACCGTCATTGGTCACATATACCGTAGTGGCGGCGAGCTTCACTTCCACGGATTTTGCGTCTTGCGTTTTGACCATGACGGATTCCGGGCTGATTTTTTCGATGATGCCGATGACGTGTTTCTTGTCGCCATGCGCGAAGGCCGGCAGCGCGAGGAGGATTGAAAGTAGAAGTACTATCCAACGGAGTTTCATGTTCTTGGCTCCTGTGCGCCGGTTAAACCGGCGAGGTGTAGTGGATGCAAAAGTCATACGAATGTGAAGTAGCGACCCACATCGGCCCCGAGTCATGCGGAGCCGCTCGCAAGGGCGGCGTCGAAGCGTTGATAGGGGAATGTGCGGGCCGGGTATTCAGCCGCGTAAGAACCTTCCTTCGGGACGCTGACGCCGTAGGAGCAGGCGGAAGGCCCCATCGGGTGCACCGATATCGCAAGGTGCGCCAGAGTCCCGCGCGGTCAGAGACCCCGTGCAGGTACAGAGACACCTCGCGCGGGAACCGGGAGATCCCAAGTTCGCCCAGGGCTGCAGTTGCCCTGGGACGCATCGGGAAGTCTAAGGACGTACGCCGATGAATGGCCGCGTCCTTTGGGATTGTATGCGGCGCCTGATCACGCGCTGGCTGCCTCTGCCTACCGTCTGTCATCCCTATCCCCTGCGCCGCATGGGCGTTATCACCTAAGGCAAGAGCCGGATGCGGGAATCCCGCTTGTCCGGATCCGTGGAGGGGGTTATGAGCGATCATGAT
>Ga0073928_10005053_pt1 | contig 18821 bp, 15 predicted proteins | sample PaiPotPPA55metaG_FD_76969 | JGI IMG/M metagenome (GOLD analysis project Ga0073928, IMG submission 76969) | Iron sulfur acid spring bacterial and archeal communities from Banff, Canada, to study Microbial Dark Matter (Phase II) - Paint Pots PPA... ... | reverse complement strand
TCGCCCGCCACGATCTTGTCCACGGTCGTGAGCAGCATGGCCACGGTCGACGGGCACGTGAAGGCCGCCTTGATCATCTCGCCGAGGCCGTCTTCAATACGCTTCGCAATCTCGATTTCGCCGGCGCGGGTCAGCAGTTCGGTGCTGCCCATTTCGCGCATATACATACGCACGGGATCGGTCGTCCGGCCAAATTCCGAGTCGACGGTCGCCAGCGTGACTTCCGCTTCTTCGTCCGACTGCTCGTCCGACACCGCCGCGGGGGCGGAATCGTTCAGCAGCAGCGTCTCGGAGTCCGGCGCTTCTTCGTAGACGGCCACACCCATGTCGCGGAAGGTGCTGACAATGGTTTCGATAGCCGACGTCTGAGCAAAGTTACCCGGCAGGTGATCGTTGATCTCTGCGTGGGTCAGGAACCCTTGCTGTTTTCCCAGCTGAATCAACGCCCGCATCTGGCGTTGACGCTCATCGGCCTGCTCGGGCGAGCAGACGCTTTCGTCTATTGGCCGCGACAACTTGTCCGCAGACCCACGGCGGGCTTTCGATTTTTTTGCAGGAACGCCGTTGCCGGCGGTAGATTCGGTTGGATCAAAACTTGTCATACATTTCCTCGACAGCTTTGCTCTGTAATAACAAACCAGTGCACAAGCGGTTAGACACGAGCACTACCGTGACGACCGACGGGATCATCACCTCGGGTTCAGCTATTCAGCTTAATTCAGCTACTTCGATGCGTTGATTCGAGCAAAACTGAATCAGTTTGGAGGCGGGGCGCGCTAACGAGCGCAGTATTCGCGCGGGTCGTACAGTCTATAGCAACTTGGTTGCGGCTAGTGAGGTAAACGCCAATATCAGGCGTATCTAGTAGCCGAGCGCAGCAAAACTACAACATTTAGCTCGGACAAGCACTCATTTGCGGACGAATCCGCCCGAATCAAGGCTGCAAAAGCCACTTGGGACATCTCATCGAGCGTGAAAAACGCGGCATTAATCCGACCCCGATTAATGCCTTTGCTCAGTGACCGGACGATTTTCGACGACTTTGGCTCTGCTGGGGCGATTTTTTCGGGTAGCACATTTTTCCCGACCAACTCGACCCACCCCCGCTGACCACCTCATTGGCGATAACGCCTACTTTAATCGCATTGCGATCAAACGCATTTCAATGCGATTTTTTTCTCCCTATTCTCTTTTCCAAACGCGGCGCTTTGGACGATCTGCTGATCCGGGTGGCCGCCCGTGCCTATCGAGGAATTCGACATGAAAAACGTCACGGCGTTGATCGCGGCCCTGGAAGCGGAACTCGGAGCCGACGCGGTCTTGACAGCCGAATCCGACCTCGCGCCTTTCACGGAAGACTGGCGAGGCCGCTACAAGGGTCCGGCGACAGCGCTCGTCCAGCCCTCGAACACATCGCAGGTATCGGCCGTCGTGCGCCTCTGCGCGGCGTACGGCGTGCCGGTCCTGCCGCAGGGCGGCAACACCAGCCTGTGCGCGGGCGCGGTGCCGGCGAACACGGGCGTGCCGCCGGTCATCGTCAATCTGACGCGCATGCGGCGCATTCGTCATATAGATGCCGCCAACGGCTCGATGGAAGTCGAAGCCGGCTGCGTGCTGAAAACCATCCAGGACGCAGCCGCAGCCGAACAGCGCCTGTACGCCGTGAGCCTGGGCGCCGAGGGTTCGTGCCAGATCGGCGGGAATTTATCGACGAATGCGGGCGGCACCGCCGTCCTGCGCTACGGCAACACGCGCGACAACGTGCTGGGACTCGAGGTCGTGCTCGCCGACGGCACCATCTGGAACGGCCTGCGCACCTTGCGCAAGGACAACACCGGGCTCGACCTGAAGCATTTGTTCATCGGCACGGAAGGCACGCTCGGCATCATCACGGCGGCTACGCTGAAGCTGCATCCGCTGCCGGCACAACACGCACTCGCGTGGTTCGCCCCCGTCGATCCCGCGGCCGCGCTGATTATCCTCGGGCTGTTCCAGGCCGCGTGCGGATCGCGGCTCAGCGCCTTCGAGATGATCAATCGCCGCCAGCTCGAACTGGTGATCGAGCATGTGCCCGGCCGCCGCAATCCGCTCTCGGAACTGCATGAATGGCACGTGCTGGTCGAACTTGGAGACACCCACGGCGGCGAGGAAATGGCTGCGCTGCTGCAGCAAACGCTTGAACATGCCGCCGAAGCCGGGTTGATCCACGACGCCGTCCTCGCCAGCAACGAGACCCAGCGCGCCACGCTCTGGGAAATTCGCCATAGCGTGTCCGAAGCCAACAAGAAAGGCGGCGTGGGCCTGACGACCGACTGTGCCGTACCGGTATCGGCGGTGCCGTTGTTCATTGAGCGCGCGACGCAAGCGGTGCATGCCATTGTTCCCGGGCTCGACCTCGTCGTGGTCGCCCACCTTGGCGACGGCAACGTGCATTTCATCCCCTTCTTCCCGTTCGAAGCCTGGCGCCAGCTTGCCGACCGCTCCGCGATGGCCAACACCATGCGCCGTTGCGTGAACGACGTCGCGCATGAATTGCACGGCACGTTCAGCGCGGAGCACGGCGTCGGGCAAACCGGGCTGGCGGAAATGGCGCACTACAAATCCGCGGCCGAACTCGGCCTGATGCGCGCGGTGAAGCGCGCGCTCGATCCGCACAACCTGTTCAATCCGGGACGTTTGCTGCCGTGAGTTCGCGCTGAATTCCCGATTACCTGATCCGGGCCAAGAAGAAGCCCGGGCATTCGCCACTAGCGTTTCTGTTTCTATCCACACCCTTGGAGCCGACATGAAAAAGCAGTCCGTACGCGATGAGATTCAAGTGCTTGAACAACCCGGCCGCCGCACGGTCATCAAGACTGCTGTTGCCGGCGCTGCCGCCGTGGCGTTCCCGTTCGTCTGGACGCCGTCGCGCGCGGCGAATAAACGGATCGTCATTCGTGACGATGGCGGCATTTACACCAAGGCGTACGGCGCGGTGTTCTACAAGCCGTTCACGGAGAAGACCGGCATTGAAGTGATTGGCGTGCAGGCCAACGCCGAGCCGACCGCGCAGATCAAGAGCATGGTCGAGACCGGCAGCTACACGTGGGACATGGCCAAGATCAGTCAGCCGGCCATCCTGCTGTTGACGGGCGGCGCCAAGGAATACCTGGAGAAACACGGGCTTGAGGCCGACCCGGTGATTGCGAAGATCCCGTCGCAATACATGTCGCCGTATGGTGTTGCCACCAACATTTATACGACCGTGCTCGCGTATCGCACCGACGCCTTCAAGGGTCGCAAGGCCCCCAGTTCATGGGCCGATATGTGGAACGTCAAGGACTACCCGGGCCGTCGCGGGCTGCGCAAGTATCCGTTCGACACCTTCGAAGAAGCGACGATGGCCGCCGGCACGCCGCCCTCGCAGGTCTATCCGGTCAATTTCGACAAGGGTATCGCCAGTCTCGACAAGATTTCCAAGCACATCGACGTATGGTGGACCACGGGCTCGCAAGTCGAACAGATGCTGGGCTCCGGTGAAGTGGACATGATCAGCACGTGGGTATCGCGGGCGCAATCGGCGATTGCAAATGGTGCACCGGTGGCGATCGTCTGGAACCAGAACATCTGGGGTGTCGACAACTGGTCGATTCTCAAAGGCACGCCGAATGGCGCCGCCTGCCGCGAGTTCATCAAGTTTGCCTCCGATCCGAAACGCCAGGCTTCGCTGGTCGAGTATTTCCCGGCCGGTGTTACGCAGCCCGAAGCGTTTAACTACATCAAGCCCGAGATCGCGAAGAACTGCCCGACGTTCCCGGAAAACATGAAGAACGGCCTGCATATCGATGCGAAGTTCTGGCAGGAAAACCAAAGCGTCGCGCTCGAGAAGTTCAATAGCTGGATCCTGACCTGAGCGCTGTTTTCATCGCTTCTTTTGTGTTTTTACCGCCACGGATGCCGATTCCATGCCTGCCTCGAACCTTCAAATCACGGGACTCTGCAAGCGTTATGGCGACTTTGTCGCCCTCGCGCCGACCGATCTCGATGTCGCCCAGGGCGAATTCCTGACCCTGCTCGGACCCAGCGGCTCGGGCAAGACGACGTTGCTCAGCCTGATCGCGGGCCTCGCGCAACCGGACGACGGCCAGGTGCGGATCAATGGTGTCGACGTGACGTACGGCGCGCCGTATGAGCGGGACATCGGCATGGTGTTCCAGAACTACGCGCTGTTCCCGCACATGACCGTGGCCGAGAACATTGCGTTCCCGCTGCAGATGCGCAAGACCGACGCCAAGGCAACACGCGACAAGGTCATGCAGGCGCTGGAGATGGTGCATCTGCCGCACGTGGCGGGACGTTATCCGCGTGAATTGTCGGGCGGCCAGCAGCAGCGCATTGCACTCGCGCGCTGCATGGTCTACCGGCCGTCGATCATCCTGATGGACGAACCCCTTGGCGCGCTGGACAAGAAATTGCGCGACCAGATGCAACTGGAAATCAAGCGGATTCATCGGGACCTGGGCACGACGATTGTCTACGTCACGCACGACCAGGAAGAAGCGATGACCATGTCCGACCGCATCTGCCTGATGAACGCCGGGTCGATCGCGCAGCTCGGCACGCCGGCGGATCTGTATTTCCGCCCGAAGAGCGTGTTTGTCGCGGACTTCCTTGGCGAATCGAACCTGCTCGATGCGGTGGTCACAGGACGCAGCGGCGATCAGGTACAGATCAGCGTGCAGGGTGGTGCGAACGTCAACGCGATGGCGTACGACTCCGTGATCCGCGACGGCAAGCCGGTGAAGCTGATGCTGCGCCCGCAGAACCTGCAGATCCACGACGGACCGCCGGCTGCGTCGATCAACGGCGGCACGTTGTCGGCGAAGCTTACCGACATCATGGTCACGGGCAGCATGACGAAACTTTATCTGCAGTCGCATATCAGCGACGCCCCACCGCTCGTTGCGGCCTTTCCCACCAACCGGCTCGGCCGCCAGTACGAGATCGGGCAGACGCTCGGGCTCTCGTGGCTGACCGCGGACGCTGTCGCTATTGCGGGGTGACAGATGAATCGTTCCGCCCTGGCCGCTGAGCAAATGCGTCCCGACGCGCCGCAGCCACGCCCTGCCCGATGGCGCGCGTGGCTGCGGCCCGGAGCGATGAGCGCGCCGATCATCGTGTTGCTGCTGGTCATGCTCGTGTACCCCGTCGGCCAGTTGTTGCTGCTGAGCGTGCATAACGACAGCGGCTTTACGCTGGTTGAATACAAGCGGCTCTTTGCATCGTCCGTGTACGTGGATGTGTTGCTGATCACGCTGAAGGTTTCCTTGTGGACGACCTTCTTCTCCGTGCTCACCGGGTATCCGATCGCTTACCTGATTTCCTCGCTGACACGCGAACGGAAGAACCGCCTCTTGTTCTGGGTGCTGCTCTCCTTCTGGACCAGTTTTCTCGTGCGCACGTTCGCGTGGGTCGTGCTGCTCGGGCGCAACGGCGTGATCAACCAGGTGCTGCTTGGACTGGGCATTATCGACCGGCCGTTGAGCCTGCTCTATAACTTTTCCGCCGTGATCGTGGGCATGGTCCACGCGCTGATGCCACTCGCAGTGCTGACCATGCTCTCGGTGATGGAGGACATCGACCGTCGCTTGCCAAGCGCTGCCGCCACGCTCGGCGCGCGTCCGGGTACCGTGTTCTGGAAGGTGTATTTTCCGCTGTCGCTGCCGGGCGTTGCCGCCGGCGCGTTGATGGTGTTCGTCACGGCTATCGGCTTTTTCATCACGCCCACGCTGCTCGGCGGACGCCATCAGACCATGATCACGCAACTGATCATCGACCAGGTGATGCAGGCGTTGAACTGGGGTTTCGCGGGCGCAATCTCCGTCCTGCTGCTGGCGGTCGTGCTGCTCGTGTTCCTGGTCTATGACCGCATGGTTGGCCTCTCCACCATGGCCGGCGGCAGTTCGGCGGCACGCGGTCCGAAGCACGGCGGCGGCTGGAGCCGCAAACTCGGCGACGTGATCCTGACCGCCCTGGGCAACGCGACCGATGCTGTGATCGGCATCCTCCCCAAACGCAGCAGGCGCGCCGCCAAGGGCGAAAGCCTGACGTTGCGCGTGATCGTGATCCTGCTGCTTGTGTTCCTGAGCGCGCCCGCGTTCCTGATGATTCCGCTCTCGTTCGATTCCGCGTCCGGTCTCGCGTGGCCGCCGCATGGTTTCTCGTTGCAGTGGTATCGGCAGATCACTGATTCACCGTTGTGGATGCAGGCCATTACGCGCTCGATGCTGGTGGGTCTAGGCACCGGCATTCTCTCGATGTTGATCGGCACGCCCGCGGCGTTCCTGCTGGTCCGCGGCGACATGAAAGGCAAGGCGGCCATGCTTGCTTTCATCCTCACGCCAATCGTGGTGCCGCGCATGATCATCGCCGTAGGGGTGTTCTATTTCTTCGCGAAGATCGGCCTGATCGGATCGTCGTTCGGCCTCGTGCTCGGTCACACGGTGGTGGCCGTGCCTTACGTGGTGATCACCATGATGGCCGTGCTGCGCAACTACGACACGCGGCTCGATCTCGCCGCGCACAGCATGGGCGCCCGCCCGTGGGCCACGCTGCGCCGCGTCACGTTCCCTATTCTCGGCGCCGGGTTGATGTCGTCGTTCCTGTTCGCTTTCGCTACTTCGTTCGATGAACTGACCATCGCGCTGTTCTCGTCCGGCGGCTTGAGCACGACCTTGCCCAAGCAGTTCTGGGACGAAATCACGATGCAGATTTCACCGGTCATTGCGGCCGTTTCCACATGCCTGTTCGTCTTTATTGCAGCTTTGATCTGGGTGGCGGACCGACTGCGCCGACGCAGCCTCGCTTCTTGAATAACCTTGTTTTCCAGGACTAACTCATGCTTTCAGCACACCAACTGCGTGGCGTCTTCCCGGCCATTCCGACTCCCGTCACTCCCGACGACACCATCAACGCCGACGCCGCCCGGGCGCTCATGCGCTATCTGCTGAAGCAGGGCGTGGACGGGGTCGTGCCGCTTGGCGGCACCGGTGAATATGGCGCACTCTCGCGCGCCGAGCGCATTCGCATGGCCGAGATCACGGCGGAGCAGGCAGCGGGCAAGATCCCGGTCATCGCGGGCGTGCTCGACCCCGGGTATCACGATGCGATGCAAGCGGGCAAGGACTTCGCGGCCGCCGGCGCCGATGGCCTGCTCGTGCTGACGCCCTACTATACAAACCCGACGCAAGGCGGCATTCGCGATTACTTCATGCGTTACGCCGATGAATCGCCGCTGCCTATTCTCATCTATGAAATCCCGTATCGCACGCGGATTGCGATCGCGCCCGAAGTGCTGCACGAGTTGTCGAAGCACGAGCGAATCATTGGCATGAAGGCGTGCAACACGGACATGTGGCATTTCCTGCGCACCGTTGCGGGCGTGGATGAATCGTTCGCTGTGCTGAGCGGCGAGGACACGTTGTTCCCGTTGCACGTGGCGGCCGGTGCGCGGGGTGGGATCGTGGTGACGGCAACGTTACTGCCGAGCGCGTGGCGAAAGATTTATCAACTGGCTTCAGAGGGGAAGACGCAGGAAGCGCTGACGTTGCATCGCTCGCTGATTCCGCTGATGAACATGGCATTCGCCGAGACCAATCCCGGTCCGATGAAGTCCGTGATGGACCTGATCGATGTCCACGCGCCCGCCATGCTGGCGCCCCTGGTTCAGGCGGAGCCGGGGCTGTCGGCGCGCTTGCGCGCGGAACTGGACAAGCAGCTCGACTTGTTTGAACGCGGGCTTTGAAGCGTTGCTAGACCCTCAACGCTTGTAAGTTGCCAGCCGCGCCTTCGAGATCGAGGTCGCGGCGACTTGCACGTGCTGCGCGAGTTCGGCTTCAACACGTTCGGTGGACCACCGTGAAGTGGGCACCGAAATGTTGATCGCGGCTACGGCCATGCCGCCGTGATCCGTGACCGGTGCGGCGACCGAGATATCGCCGAGCACGGTCTCGTTCTCGATCACCGCGTAACCCCGGCGCGCGACTTTGCGGACGCGTTCAAGCAGTTTGTCGGGATTCGTTTCGGTGTAGTGCGTCAGCGGGTCAAGTCGCGTTTGAGCCAGGATTTCGCGCACACGCTCGTCTGACAGGCGCGACAGGATTGCTATGCCCGCAGCGGTGAACATGGCCGGCAAACGAGCGCCGACCACAATGTCGATGTTCACCAGATGCTGCCCCGGGAAGCGCGCAACGAACACGATCTCGTGGCCATCGAGTTCCAGCAGGTTGGTCGTTTCGCCCAGCCGCCGGCTGATGTCGAGCAGATACGGAGAAGCTTTGTCGATGAGTTCGTTGGCCCGCACGTAGTTGTACGAAAACTGCAGCACCTTCGTGGTCAGGCCGTAGTTGCGCGTTTCGGGCACGCGGTAAAGGTAGCCGAGCACTTCGAGCGTGTGCACAAGGCGCTGTGTCGCGCTGCGGTCGAGGCCGGATGCACGCGCGATATCGACGAGTGTCATGTGGCGGCTCGGGCCGTCGAAGGCGTGCATCACCTGGAAGGCTTTTTCAGTCGATCCGACGAACAGCGACGAGCGCTGAAGAGCTTTCTCTTCGGACTTTTCCGGCTTGCCAGCGGCGCTTTTTGACATGCTTGTGTGGGCTTTGAAAGTATCGGATTGTGATTATCTCAATTGTAGTGCAATCGAATCGCTGGTTTATGACCGATTGCCGCTTCGTGGAGCATTGATGCTTGCCTCTGTCGCTGACTACCGGATCGCTGCGCGGCGGCGCCTGCCGCGGCTTGCGTTTGACTACCTGGATGGCGGCGCCGAAGACGGGGACGCGTTGCGGCGCAATAGCGACGCATACGCGCAGTGGCTGTTCAAACCGCGCGTGCTCACGGATGTGTCGCGCTGTTCAAGCGCCATGCATTTTTTTGGGCGCGAAGCAGCCGCGCCGCTGATCGTGGGGCCGACGGGACTGAACGGACTCTTCTGGCCGCGCGCCGACGAACTGCTCGCGCAAGCCGCGAGCCGCGCGAACTTGCCGTTCGTGTTGTCGACAGCGTCGACGTCGCTGCTGGAAGACGTGCGCGCCGCCGCTCCGCAAGGCGACCTCTGGATGCAACTCTATGTGCAACAGGATCGCGGTATTGCGGAGGACTTGATGCGGCGCGCAAGCGCCGCAGGGTATTCAACGCTGGTTCTCACTGTCGATGTCCCCGTGCACGGCAAGCGCGACCACGACACGCGCAATGGTTTCCGCTTGCCGTTGCGCCTGTCGCCCAGGCTTCTCGCCGATTGCCTGACGCATCCGCATTGGACCTGGCAGATGGCGCGCGCGGGTTCCCCGCAATTAAAGAACATTGCGAAGAGTGTGGGCGAGCATGCGGATCTGTCGCGTCACGCTGCCATGCTGAGCCGGCAGATGAACCTGACGCTGGGCTGGACCGATCTGGAGTGGATACGGCGACATTGGAGCGGCAAGGTGATCGTCAAGGGCGTCATGGGGGTGCAGGACGCGCTGCTGGCCGTTGCGCATGGCGCGGATGGCGTGGTGATATCGAATCATGGCGGCCGGCAGTTGGGGAGCACGTTCGCGCCGTTGGAGCTGCTGCCGGGAATAGCGGATGCAGTACGTGGAAAGACGGAAGTCTTTATCGATGGCGGCGTGCGGCGCGGCAGCGACGCATTGAAGGCGGTCGCGCTAGGCGCGCGCGGCGTGTTGCTCGGGCGGGCGCCGTTGTATGGCCTGGCTTCGCGCGGAGCCGCCGGGGCCAGCGAAGTGCTCACGCTGATGATGGAGGAGATGCTGATTTCGCTGCGCTTGCTGGGATGCCAGGGAATCGGCGATCTGGGTCCGGCGCATGTCGCGCGCGATGGTTCACATGGAGCGGATCTGGTTTAACAAAGGCATCAGGCCGCCCCTTATAATCCCGGCCGCCGGAGCGCGTTCGCGCCTCCTCGACTGTTACGATTATTTGAAGGAACCATGTCACCATTCCCAGCCTGCCCACTATGCGCGATGGAAAATACCTACGCGGACGCCGATCGCATCATTTGCGCGGACTGCGGTCATGAATGGCCGGCATCAGAGGCTGCGCCCGCCGATGACGAAACGAATGCCGTCGTGAAAGATGCCAATGGCAACGTGCTGGCGAACGGCGACTCCGTGGTGCTGATCAAGGACCTGAAAGTAAAGGGCTCGTCGATCACGCTGAAGGTCGGCTCGAAGGTGAAGAGCATTCGGCTGGTCGGCGGCGACCACGATGTCGACTGCAAGATGGACGCCGGCAGCTTTATGCTGAAAGCCTGCTATTTGAAGAAGGTTTAACGCTAGGCCCGAAGGCCATCGAACCGCGATGGCCTTCCATGATCCATCGCTCGCGTTTAACCTCCCGCGATCGGATTGCCTTGATCGTCGGTATCGAAGGTCTGCGACTGGAACGCAAAGAAAAACGCGCGCCATGTGTTGTCGGCATACGCGATCATCAGCGCGCCATCCTGATACACGCCGTTATCCTGCTCGTACGGCGCGCCGTTGCCCTGGTTCATATGGATGTCGTGAACGCCATTGCCCGGCACGAATTTGAAATACTGGTCCGGTTTGTTTTCTTCAGGACCCCATCTCGATCCAAACGCGTAAATGAGCGACCCTTCCATGGCCATCGCCGCCACGACCGCGCTTTCCAGTTTGTCTTTCAGGTCGTTGGTCGAGCCGGGCGCGTCGGCGGGAACGGGTGTCATCGCCTTCGTATCGACAAGGCCGCTGCGCACATAGTCAATCGCGAGACCGCCCGGTGTGGACGGCAGCTTGGTGAAACCGGGCGTCAATGCGGCGAGACCGCTCGTCAAGGTATCGGGCAACGTGTCCCGCTCTTCGAACAGAACCGTTGAAGGCGCGTGCGGTGCCGACGACTTTACGTTCGATGCAATCCGGAAAATAGTCGTTCCTGCGTGGACCAGGATTTGATAGTGGTCGTCATCAGCGTTGCGAAGATGACCGGTCACGGTGCCCTTGAGCACCCCGTAGTTCACTGCCATGCATCCTCCTCGTAGTAAAACCGGCAGCAGCCGCTGCCCCTGCGTAATCCGGCTTGGTGCACCTTAATCCTGCGGCCCTTTCTCGAACCTCGCACGTGCCGCTACTGCTGCCGCGGGACGGCCGAGATCGGGCGCCGCAAAGTGTGCGATCTGGCGGGTGGCGAGATCGACCGTGACATAGTCGCTGGGCGACTTCGCGGAACTCCCGGCCAATGTTGCGTGGTACTCAATGCGAAGCTGCGCCTGCGTCACCACGATGCGCAGATAACCGTAGTGGGTGTCGTCGTAACTTTCCAGGACGACCTGATCTGTCGAACTGGTGCCGGCCTGGATGACCTGCGGCGCGCGCAACGTGGGGTCGCCCTGTTTTGTGAGCTTCGCGAGACCGTGGCCGCCGTTTCCGCACACCAGATACGGAATATGCGTACCGTCGGCGCTGCGCGTGCGCGTGAAGCGCTGATAGTTATGCGCGTGCCCCGACAGGAATGCGTGCGGCCAGATCCCGTTCGCGGCGCAAACCTTGTCGATCTGCGCCAGCAACTCGACGCTCCATCCATGCGCCGCGACGGTGTAGGGAGGATGGTGATCGGCAATGATCAACGCGCCCTGATAGTTCTCCGACCTGATCCGCTTGAGCGCGGCATCGAGGAACTGAAGCTGGCTTTTGCCTATATGCGAATCCGCGATCACGCCCGGATCTTCCAGCGTATTGCTGTACAGCACCAGCACTCGAACGAACGGTGCTTCCAACGTGAAAAACACGCCCGGCTGGATCTGCGCGGTACGCGACAACCCGCCTGCTTCCGGCGTCACCACGACTTTTTCCGAACAAAAATTGCGCAGGAAGGCGGCCAGGCTCCTGGCGTGAGCTTCCGGCGAAACCATGCCGTCGTGGTTGCCCGCACAGGCGAGGATCGGCGCCGGGTAGTCGCGATACGGTTCGTAGAACTGGTCGTAGTAGTACTTACCCTCGCCGAAGTTGTAGACCACGTCGCCGAGCAGCAACGCGAACTGCGGCACCTCGTTCGCGGCGGTCTCCACGAAGTCGGCGGTCATCTTGTCCGCCACCTGGTTCTGCGTGGCCGGACCGCTCGTGTTGCCGCAGTCGCCCGTTGCATGAAAGACGATCTGGCCGGCGGCGTTGATCCGGTCGGCGGCATTCGCGTTGCCGCCGATCACGTCGTCTAGCGTCAGCGTTGGTTCGACCCCGCCGCGCGGCGCAGGAAATGGCAACGGGAACAGCTTGTGTTCTGCATTGAGCTTGTCGATCTCCTTGTACACCGCGTTGTCGGAGGGATGGGGAACGCGGAATACAGTTGGATCGGGGGTTGCCTGTGGCTGCGCAAAAACCGGCTGCGCGAGCACGCGGGACCCGAGCGGGTTTTTCTTGCTGGCCACGCCCGGCGAATGCGCTTTGCCACCGTGCTTTCCTTCTGCGGCCCCGCGGCGCGTGGCCGACGGTTTCCGGCTTGCCTTCTCGCGACTACCCTTCGTATTCGACTTCGCTTTCGTCGGCATTCATCCTCCTTGCAGCAATCGATCGATGTGTGCGAGGCGATGCGCGCGCTGCGCCCATCGCCGGCAGGTTCGACCGGCTGTCTGCCGAGAAGTGCCACCGAACCTGCGAAGGTCCCCAAACATCCATTTAATGTTCGATTGCCATCAAAACGTCATTGAAAAAGGGTAGGTGCGGCTAGCATTTCCCGTGCCTTTCGTCTTATGTACGCTCGCAGACACATAGGCTTTCACGAGCGGTATGTAATGTCACCAACGCGACTCCTTCGTCGCGTACAGTGCCCCGTTCGACCACCGTAACCGCCTATCAGGTCTTGCGACATTCATGAACACAGCTTCCCTTTCCGACCATCACGTCAGTGACGCCCCCGATAGCCAACGAGTCGGCCGCGCGTTTGCTGCCCGGCTTGACATGACCATCAAGCGCTCCGGGCTTTCATCCGGGCGCGTGGCGAAATCACTGGGGGTAACCGAAGGGGATGTCACGCTGTGGCGAGCCGGTATCACGCTGCCGCGAACCGCCGACTGCCGTCGCTTGTCGGAACTCCTTCACGTGGAAATGACGTGGCTGAACGGCGGCTCGAAGCCGGTGGGCGAAACGAGCGCAGGCCCGACGGAATGAACGCCATTGCCTAGCGGCTATGTGATTCATCGATAATTGAAGGTATTAGCGTAGTGCGCCGGACAACTGGCCGGCAGAATCCGCCACGAAGAAGCGGTGAGCATGTAGAGCGGGTCGGATCATCTGCGGTGCGGCACCACGCTAACGCAGGCCGCACCCATACCTGAATCAAGCGCGCCGTCATGCAGTCAAGCGCGCCGCCGTATCGAAGAACTCGATCCAGCGCGTCAACAAGCCGTCCTTGACCGTGCAGACGTGAACCCACTCCGACTCGAATGGCTTGCCGGTTTCGCTGAGTATCACCCGGACAAACCCCAGAACGACAATATGCTCGTTCGCGTCGATAAACTCCCGGGGCTCAAACACCGTGATCTCCCCATCCGCAGCCACCGCTTTGAAGAACTGCCCGACTTCCTGGCGGGTATTGCATTGCGTGGGAAAAGGTAGCGAGGCGGGGCCTACGACTCGCCAGTCGACCGTCGGCGCGATGCACTCGAGGACGGCCTCGATGTCGTTGCGCCCGAACGCCTGATAAGCCCGCTTTACAACTTCCATGGGCGTGTCCATGAATTCCTCCTTGGGGTAAAAAGATGGCACGGGACGGTCCACTGGACGAATCGAGTGGTTGCGAAGGTCGATGCTCATGGGCGGAACACCTTCGTCAAGGCTGCACCGTCGCCAAGCGGAACCTCACCTACGCTCGACACGCCGTCCCACGTGAGACAGTCAGCCTCGCAATGCCTTAACGCAGCGGCAGCGTCGACAACAACGCATGCCGGTCTATTGAAGCGATTCGGTTTGAATGACCGGGGGTTTCCCCCTGCCTCAGGATTCGCAGGTCATGAAGCAAGGAGAATCATCATAGGAACGGGCATGGCTCGGCGTTTTCCACACCTTACCCAACCTTAAGCACGATGCTTTAACCAGCACGATGAACGGTGTTATAGATTGCGACTGGACATAAATCCAGGGTGTCGAGTATGGATAGGCGGCAGCAACAGGAAGATATGTTGAAGCAAGGATGCCTAAGTATTAAGTAGCTTACTTTGAACATCGGTTGCAAGGGGAATACGACGGCCCGGGTGGGCCGATTCGATTTGTCTGTGCTGAGGTAGGCGCTGAAGCCTATACCTGAGCGAAGGCTTGACGCCGCTCTACGACGCCAGGCTCCAGCGCGATTTGCCCATTGCCTTCGCAACGTTGAGCGCCTTGTCGGCGGCATTGAGCGCCGTCAGCACGTCGGCGCCGTGATCCGGAATCAATGCCACGCCAATACTCGCGCCCACATTGACCGAGACATGCGCGGTCAGCGCAAACGATGCCGACATTTCGCTGATCAGGCGATCCGCGAATGCAGCCGCTTCCTCATGGTTCAGCGTGCTGAACGTGACCACGAATTCGTCACCGCCAATTCGAAACACCATATCCTCCGGTCCCTTCAATGCGTTGAGACGGCCGCCGATCATCACCAGCAACAGGTCTCCCGCCTCGTGGCCGTATTGGTCGTTGACGAGTTTGAAGCCGTCCAGGTCAATATAGAGAACAGCGGTTTTTACGGCGCTCTCCGATGCTGTCTTGTATCGGGTCTGCGACGCATGGATCAGCCCGGCGCGATTCGGCAGGCTCGTCAGCGCGTCGTGGCGCGCACGGTGATCATTCTCCCGTTCCGCTTTCATGGTCGAGACAAGCAGTCCGTTCAGCCGGAATGCGGCAATGCTCATTGCGATGAGGTAGAACGGAATCTGAAGCAGCGTCAGGCTCAGGATGAGCTCTTTGGACATGGCCGCTGCAATACAACAGGGGCCGAGGGACAGCAGGATCATGATCCCGACCAGCCGGGGCGCGCCGAAATTCCGGAATCAGATGCCGCCCACCATGGCGGCAGCGGACAGGCAGGACAACGTGGCGGCGACCCAGTCCGTGCTCAGGATGCTGATAAATGCACCGTAACCCACGCTGGCGCCCCAAAGAACGCCCAGGAGCAGATAGATATCGGTGAAGGTCGGCTGGCCGCGCCTCGCTGCCCGATGCGCCGCGACCAGCAGGATAAGGCGCGCGCCGCACAGGACGACTTCGATCACCACCCATGCGATAAATGCCGGCGAGGGATCGCGAAGGGCGATCGCAACCGAGACAGCGATGGTATTAAGGACGCCGCCGGCAAAAATAGGCAGCGTGCCGAACAGGCTTCCGATCAGCGCGACCCGGATGTCGTCGGGTACGTCGGGCCCGGAATAACATAACCAGGTCGTGAATCGCCAGCGGGGCAAGCTGAACGGCGCTACTTTCGTATCCATGGATCGTTGCATTTTATGCGCGGCTGCCGTGTCATGTTCGCTCACGGCACTGACGCTCATCCAAGCGCTTTAGCCGAATAAGCCGGTATTCTATACTCGGCTCAAGTCACGGGAATGTTTGCACTCCAATAGGACGGGCGCCGCTCGCGGCCATAGCGGCAGAACGGCGCGAGACGCTGCGCAACGAAATCAAAGTGAAAAACCGCAGGATAGGAGTGTGTTTCCGGAGCGCATTCCGGACGGTATCAAGCACTTTCACGAGCGCGGCTTTTGCGTGCCGGACGGCAGGATGCAAGGCGACCACGTCCTCAATTTTGAACTGCACCCCAAAGCCTCTATCGGTATCCGGCTTTTGAGGTGCAGTTCACGGCCAGGCGCCGGGCGCCGCCGTTTTTGATCCAGCCAGCGGTACTGCTAGAACTGGTGACGCAAACCTGCCATCGCGCCCACCTGCGTACCCTTCTGAGCCAACCCGACGCCGTTGACACCCTGCAATTGCGCGCCGATCAGGTCGCCCCGGTATTGCGAGTAATCCGCTTCCACGTAGACGTCGGTACGCTTGGACAAGTTGTAGTCGGCCACTAGCTGATACTGCCATGCCGACCCGTCCTTCGACTGGGTCTTGCCATCCTGCAGCGTACGCCAGGCGTTCGCCGCAAAGTGCCACGCATTGCCCACTTGCTGCGTAACGCCACCCATGATCATGCGACGCTTTGAACAGTCGGTGTACTTGAGCGCCGTCAGGGCGGCCGCCGTGAACGGCCCGTTAGCGAAGTTCGAGAAACCGGCGGCGTTCTGGTCGACGATGTACCCCAGCGCAAATCGCGTCTTGTCCCACGTGTACGATCCTCCGAAGGTCCATGACTTCGAATCGCTGCCGTTGACCGAATCTTTCGATTCCTTATAGGCCGCTCCCAGCGAGACTGGACCGCCCACAGGCGCGTAGGCGGCGGCCAGGCCCATCTCGCTGCCATACGACATGTGCCCTGCAACACCGCCGAACGCATAGCCCGCCGAGACCATGAGGTCGTGGGCCTTGAACTGGTACTGGACCTGATTGCTGGTCCAGATCCCACCGGTCATGGTCACCTCGGGCTGGAAGCTGAAGTCGTACGGAACCCATGGATTGCTGCCGTATCCGCCCACCGTGACCGCTTCAATCATCACGTTGTACTGACGACCTATGATGACCTGGCCATACGTGCTTGAACGCAGTCCTACCTGTGCCTCGTTGAAATACGGCAAGGTGGGATCGCTTTGACCGTTGTTGATGTCGAATCGATTTTCGAGCTTGAAGACGGTCGACCAGCCACCGCCCAGATCCTCAACGCCCTTCAGGCCCCAGCGGCTTTGTGTCAAACCGCCATTGCCAAGCGCCACGCTTGAATCACCCGCTTTGTTTGCATTCGTCATGTAGCGGATGCTTTCATCGACAACGCCATACAACGTGACACTCGATTGCGCATGCGCTTGCTGACAAGCGAGCGCGACCGGCAGCAAGGCAAAACGCCACTTGCTCAACTTCCTCATACTGTCTCCCCTTCCTGGATTCCGCTTTCTGCGGATTGGTGGCCAGCGCCCGGATCGGCAGCCCTCTGCATCTCCACGCAAAGGCTTGTCGATAGACCGTGCTTGCGTCTGCAATTTGACGTTAAGCCCCCGATAATTCCAGTGCATTGTTGTTATCGTTTAGATGCACTCACTGCATGGGATGCGTGGGGTCCGGCAAAGGGTTTAAGCCGCGATAGGCCGCTGTCAGCCGCCCAGGGGCGCTTTCGCTAATCGACCGCGGCAGCGATCACGAACGCGTGGTGACGAGGCGCCAAGCCTGCGATGAGCGATTTAGGAGTAGCGACCGTTGTATAGCCGCCGCAGTCCTGCGTTCGATGTGCGGGAACGAGGAGTCCGGAAGCATCGTCGTGCACGCGCTTATGGCATGCGTGTGATTTAAAATCGCCGCTATTGAGCGAGCGCCTGATGAGCCAGGCACCGGGCATGAGAAAGATGGCGCGCTCGAACGCCGGTTCTAATCAGGTGTCTCAAACCGGCTGTTCGACTAGCCGCTTGTCCGTCATAAAGCTTACAGGTCTGCGCACTCAAAAGCGGATGTCAAAGGTTACCGGTGCCAATTCAATAATCTTTATACTTGGCACGCGCAGCAAATACCGCAGGACGTGGGATCTTGTCCGCGCTTCCCACTAGAAGGCGTCAACCGAAAGCGGATTATGTTGAGCTCGTGGACTTTCACGGCACTGTCGTATTCCAGGTTTTGGGCGCGCACAACGGGGTTCTTGACTTGACCCGCGTTCGCTATTCTACTTACGCCCCTGTCGGGGAATGTCTGCCGGAAGCGGTAATTGAGGAGAGCAATGCGCGGCCCAACCAAGAAGCAACTGACTTTAATCGAACTGGTCGACCAGGGCTTGAGCGTCGAGGAAATCGCGACGCGTACCGGGAAACTGGTGGCGTCGGTTCATAAGCAACTGAACCGGGTTCGACGCAAAGTGCGCGAGGGGCATTTTGCGCCCGCCCCTCTACCCATCGAGCGTGCGGCTGCCACTCCGCGCGTCTACCTCGCCGGCTTCGACGTCTTCCGCAGCGACGCGCTAAGTCACGGCCAGCATCTGAAAGCGCTCTGCCAGGCGCGCGGAATGATCGGCCTCTATCCGCTGGACGGACAGGTTCCCGACGAGCTCGAGCCGCGCGCCAAAGCGCAATGGATTTGCCGCGCGAACATGGACGCCATTCGCTCAGCCGATGTCGTCCTCGCCAACCTGAACGACTTTCGCGGGGCCGGCGAGCCGGACAGCGGAACCGCGTTCGAAGTCGGTTTTGCCGCCGCGCTCGGCAGGCCGGTATGGGCGTATATCGATGACGACCGCTCGCTGCTCGAGCGTGTATCGGTAAAGAAGGACGGATCCGCCGCGTATTGTGCAAACGGCTTTCTGGTCGAGGACTTCGGCTTGAGCATGAATCTCATGCTGGCGTGTACCGCCCGTATTGTCGTGGGCGGCCCGCAAGCGTGCCTGGACGCCATGCTCGCAAGCGGGCAGTTCTAGCCGTTAGCGGCTACGGGGTTAACGCAAGCTGCCTAGCGAAATGGCGGGCTTGCCCTCAAGCCTTTGGCGGATATGCAAGGCGAGCAGATCGGAAAACGTCCCGTTGGGTCCGCCCGCGGTATTGGAAAGCACGATCACAGCGTAGTCCGCCTGGCGGTTGAACAAGGCATAGGACGTGTAGCCGCCGGTTCCTCCACTGTGCCAATACATAGGCGTGCCCGGGTTGTAGAGCCACCCGAGCCCGATGCGGCCGCCCGGCCACGCCCGCGCCCTCAGTTCGTGAGCCTGCGTGAGCGCCGCCGCCATGG
>Ga0073928_10005050_pt1 | contig 18826 bp, 13 predicted proteins | sample PaiPotPPA55metaG_FD_76969 | JGI IMG/M metagenome (GOLD analysis project Ga0073928, IMG submission 76969) | Iron sulfur acid spring bacterial and archeal communities from Banff, Canada, to study Microbial Dark Matter (Phase II) - Paint Pots PPA... ... | reverse complement strand
CGGCGGAAACCCGCAAGGTTCCGCCACCGGCATTTTTGCGCAAGCCAATCCTACCAGCACGGGAAAGGCCGGAGACGTCAATGTCACGGCCGGCAGCCTGTCGTTGGCGGCGAATGGGATCATCTCGAGCAGCACCTTCGGCCCTGGAAACGCCGGCAGCGTCTCCGTGACCGTGTACGGCCAATTGACGATCGATGGGGCCTCGGGAAACCCGGCGTTCTCGACGGGGATAAGTGCGCAGACTTCCGGCAGCGGCGACGGCGGCAGTGTAACCGTGAGCGCCGGAGACCTATCGATTGCCAGCAACGGCGAAATCGCGAGCAGCACCTTCGGGGCGGGCAACGGCGGCAGCGTTTCCGTGAGCGTCGCCGGTCAAGTGACGATCGACGCCGCTTCGGCAAACCCTCAGTTCATAACGGGGATCACGGCGCAGTCGAGCGGCAGCGGGGCTGCAGGCTCGATCGAATTGACCGCGGGCCGGCTCGAGCTTCTCGATGGCGGCGCCATCTCGACCGGCGGCTTAACTGCCAACGGCGGCAATATCACACTGTCGGCCGGCGACCTGCTCTATCTTCGTCGGGGTCAGATCACGACCTCGGTCACTGCGGCCCTCGGTAATGGCGGCAACATCCTGATCGATGCCCAGCGTCTCGCCCTCGATCGCAGCCGCATCACTGCGCAGGCCGTCGGCGGCAATGGCGGCAACATTGCGATCCGCGCCGAAGAATACCTCCCCTCGGCTGACAGCGTGGTTTCGGCCACCTCGCAGAAGGCCATCTCCGGCACGATCGAGATCGAGGGGCCGCGCGTCGATCTAAACGGTAGTCTCGTCGTGTTGCCGAGCGCGCTCAAAAGCGCCGCGACGATCCTGCGCGAGGCCTGCGCCGCGCGCAACGCGCCGCGCTCGAGCCTTACCGAGGTCGGCCGTGGCGGGTTGCCCAAGGATCCCGAGCTGGCGGTCCCTTCGCTCTACCTCGCCGGTCGTCAGCTCGCAGGAGCCGGCGCCGGACCGCAAGACGTCGCCTCCTCGCTGCGTTCGACGCTCGACCTGCGCGCGGTTTGCGGCTGACCCTGCAAACTCGACAGGATCGCCTGCCTCCCGCATAGTGTTTCGGCGTCCAGGAGGATCCGGCGTGCTGTTGCGCCTCGGTACGATGCGAGCCTTTGTCGCTCCCGCCATCGCCCTCGTTGCCGCCCTGGGGCCGCCGCGCGCTACTGCCCAGAGCATCACGATCGACGGCAGCCTGTCGGTGGCGCGCACGCTGGCGGGTCCCAATTATGCGATCGGCGCCGATCTCGGCCGACAGGTCGGCGGCAATCTGTTCCACAGCTTTGGCAAGTTCGGTCTCAATACCGGGGAGAGCGCCAACTTCACCGGACCAGCGACGGTCGCCAACATTATCGGCCGGGTCACCGGCGGCAGCGCGTCGTCGGTCGACGGCAACATCCAGTCCTCGATCGCCGGTGCCAACCTCTACCTGATCAACCCGAGCGGCATCGTCTTTGGCCCGAACGCGACGGTCAATGTCAGCGGCAGCTTTCATGCCGCGAGCGCCGACTATGTCCGGATGTCCGACGGCGCGCGCTTTCAGGCGACCAATCCCGGGGGCAGCACGTTCAGCGCGGCGGCGCCGGCGGCGTTTGGCTTTCTCGGCCCGACACCGGCGGCGATCATGGTAAACGGCAGCACCCTGGGCCCGGTGCCCGGGGTTTTGGGGCTCACGGGCGGGCCGGTCACGATCAGCGGCGGTATGCTCAGCGCCCCCGGCGGAACGATCCAGGTGACCAGCGCCGCCGGACCGGGCGAGGTGCCGCTCGACCCGGCCGGCAGCGCCCCGACGGTGAAGACCTTCGGCCTTGTCGCGATCGCCGGCGGCGCCAAGCTCGCCGCCAGCGGCGGCAGCGTCTTTCTCCGCGCCGGCATGTTGACCGTCGATGCAAGCGAGATCGACGCCGACAATTCCGGCGCCGGCAGCGGCGGCCAGATCGTACTGCACGCCGACACAGCAATCGCCATTGCCGATGCCGCCAGCATACATGCGTCGAGTTTAGGCCCCGGATCCGGGGGGTCGGTGACCGTGCAGGCCGCCGCTGTCCAAGTCACCGGTTCTTTCATCCAGGCCCAGGCGCGCGGCGCCGGGAACGCCGGCAACATCGCAATCGACGCCGGAACCTTGCGCGTCGTCGGCAGCGAGCTCTCCAGCAGTACGTTCAAAGCCGGCAATGCCGGAAATGTAACGATCGACACCGCCGGTTCGCTGCTGGTCGATGGCACCGCCGAATCGCTGCCCACCGGGATCTTCTCCCAAGCCTTGCGGGGCAGCAGCGGTGTTGCGGGGACGATCGACATCGGCGCTGGAAGTCTGACCATCCTCAACAACGCAAAGATCTCAACTGGGACGTTTGCCGCCGGTCATGGCGGCACGATCAACGTCAGCGTCGCGGGCGCGTTGACGATCGTCGGCACGGCCGCCTCCGGCGTCGATCTTTCGAGCGAAACCGGCATCCTGTCACGTTCCGAGGCACGGGGTAGCGGCGATGCCGGCGACCTGACGATCACCTCCGGCAGCCTGGTGCTTTCCAACAACGGCGTCATCGCGAGCGACGCCTTGTCGCCGCAGGGAAACGCCGGAGACGTCAGCGTCAACATCGCCGGCGCGCTGACGATCGAGGGAACCTCGGCACAGGTCCTGACCGGAATCTCGTCGCGAACCACCGCGGGCACGGCTGGAAACGCCGGCCAGGTGAGCGTCATCGCCGGCTCGGCATCGATCAGCGGCGGAGGCAGGATCGCGACGGTCAGCGAGGGATCAGGGAGTGCCGGCATGATCGCGGTCAGCGCGAAAGGAGCCTTGCTGCTGAGTGGGAGCGGCGGCGGGATCGACAGCTCGGCGACGGCAAGCGGCGATGCCGGCCCGATCGCCGCGACGGCGAGCCGGATCACGATCGCCGCGGGTGCGGGCATCCGCAGCACGGCATCGGGAACGGGCAATGCGGGCATGATCAGCGTGTCGGCGCGCGGACCATTGGCGATCGATGGCGCGGCCGCCGCCGGGACGGAAATCGATGCCTCGGCGAAGGGCCAGGGGTCCGGAGCCGGGGGCTCGGTGGCCGTCGTGGCGGGCAATCTGACGATGACCAGCGGCGCGCGGATCGGCGGCACAATCGCCGGATCTGGACCGGGCGGTTCGGTGCGGGTTGTCGCGCGGGGAGCGCTGAGCCTCAGCGATCCGGGAACCGAAATCGTCGCCTCGGCATCGCGGACCGCGAGTGGCGATGCCGGCTCGATCAGCGTGCGCGCGGCGCGGATCGCGGTCGTCGCGGGCGCGCAGATTTCCGGAGCAACCTATGGGACAGGCGCCGGCGGCTCGGTCTCGGTGAGGACGCCGGGCGATCTGGTGCTAGACGGCGGTGGTGCCGCCGGCACGCGGATCGATAGCTCCGCCACCGGGGCACACTCGGCGCATGGCGGGTCGATCACGGTCGCCGCCGGCGAGCTGACGCTTACCGGCGACGCCCGCATCGCCAGCGGGACAGCCGGTGCGGGGGGCGGCGGCAACATCAATATCACGGTCGGCGGCGGCGTCGATCTGTCGGGACCCGGTCCTCAGATCAACGCCCGCGCCAGGCGGGGCGGCCAGGCGGGATCGATCAAGCTCGCCGCCGGGTCGCTGCGCCTGCAGCAAGGCGCCGGCATCTCGACCAGTGCAGCGACCGACCACGGCGGCGACATCACGCTCGCGATCGGCGACGCGCTGCTCGTGCGCCAAAGCGAGATCACCAGTTCGGTCAGGGGGGCCCATGGCGACGGCGGCAACATCGCGATCGACGCTCGCAGCCTGGTCCTGGACGGCAGCCAGATCACCGCCAAAGCGGTGCTCGGCCACGGCGGCAATATTGCGATCCATACCGGCGAATACATCGCCTCGGCCGACAGCGTGGTCTCGGCCAGCTCCGAGCTCGGCATCTCCGGGACGATCGAGATCGAGGGGCCGCGCGTCGAGCTGAACGGTAGCCTCGTCGTGCTCCCGAGCGCGCTCGAGAGCGCCGCGGCAATCGAGCGCGAGGCCTGCGCCGCGCGGGGCGCGCAGCCGCGCTCGAGCCTGAGCGAGGGCGGCCGCGGCGGTCTGCCCGAGGACCCCGATCTGGCGGTCCCCGCGCTCTACTTCGCCGGCCGCGAGCCGCGGGCACCAGAGCCCGGCGCAGGACCGCGAGACGGCACCTTCCCACTGCGCACGACCCTTGATCTGCGGCGGCGCTGCGGCTGACCTCACCGACGGGCGCAGCCTGGACAAAAGCCCGCAAATTCCGGATGATCGCAGGAGGTTCGCCGGCCAAATCCGGCATTTTTTCACCTTGCCCGATGCGACCTCACCCTCTGCGGCGACCGGAGGATGCGCCGCGGGTGAACCCGCGATGAGCACGACCGAGAGCCAACTCGTCAGGAAAAGCTGGGCGCCGGCCTGGGACCGCATCTTCAGGCTGCTGCGCAGCGCGACCGTAAGGGCGCTGCTGGGAGCGCAGCTCGTCGCCGCCATCGTGATCGTGGTGCGCGGCCAAGGCTGGCTGCAGCCCATCGAGCTATTGCTCTATGACCAACTGCGCGTTGCCTGGGCGGGAAGCGCAAAGGTCGACCGCCTCTCACTGGTCGGCGCCAATGAACGCGACATCGGCCACTACAACTGGCCGCTTACCGACGGGCTGCTCGCCGATCTGCTCGAGCGCCTCGAGGGCTGGCAGCCGCGGGTCATCGGGCTCGACATCTATCGCGACATCCCGCAAGGCGACCCGGCCGGGACCGCGCGGCTTGCCGCGACGCTGAAGCGCTACCCAAACATCGTCTGGGTGTTCAAGCTGCCCGAGGCCGAGCGTCCCGAGATTCCGCCGCCGCAGCAATTGAGCGGCACGGCGCGGGCGGTGCTTGCCGACACGGTCGATGATCCGGGCCGCATCGTTCGCCGCGGCCTGCTGTTCGCCGACGACGGCAAGCGGCAATACACATCGCTGGCGATGGCCCTCGCCGAGCGCTACCTGGCGCGCGACCAGATCGGCCTCAAACCCGGCCCCGACGAGGACAGCATGCGTCTGGGCAAGGCGGTGATCCGGCCGCTCGACGACACGCGCGGTCCGTATATGCGGGTCGACGGCCGCGGCTACCAGATTCTGATGGATTATCACGGCGGTCTCCAGCCGTTCCGGCTGAACAGCATCCAATCCGTCATGGACGACGACGAGCTGGCGCCGCTGGTGCGCGACCGCGCCGTCATCCTCGGCGTCACCGCCGAGAGCGTCCCCGATTCGCTGGACACCCCGTTCAGCACCGGGTTCAGCGGGCGCGATCCGTTGTGGGGAGTCGCCATCCACGCCCATATCACCGACCAGTTGATCCGCGAGGCGCTCGACGGCGCGCCCAGCCTGTCCGGCCTCCCCCGCCCGTTGGAACATCTGTGGATCTGGGTATGGGCGATGGCCGGTGCGGCGCTCGGGCTGGCGGTCCGGTCGACGCTGCCGGCGGTCGTCGGAGCCGGGGCGGGCGTATTGGCCATCGGCGGCATCGCCTACTTTGCTTTCGGCGCCAATTTGTGGCTGCCGGAATTTCCGGCGGCCGTCGCCTGGCTCGGCACCGCCGGCCTCACCAACCAGCTGCTGCACGCCGCCGCCAACCGGTCGCGCGCCCAACTGCGCCGGAGCTTCGAGCACTATCTGCCGCCGGCGATCATCAGCAAGATGCTCGAATCGGATTCCCTGCCCAAGCTTGGCGGCGAGCGCCGCGAGATCTCGGTGGTGTTTTCCGACGTCGCCAGCTCGACGACGCTCGCCGAGACGATCGACCCGGTCGATCTGGCGCCGTTGATGAACGCCTATTTCGCCGGCGTCGGCACCGCGATTTTCGCCGCCGGCGGCTATATCAACGAGTTCATGGGCGACGGCGTGCTCAGCTTCTTCGGGGCGCCGCAGCATCAGCCCGATCACGCCGATCGCGCCGTCGCGGCGGCGCTGGCGATCGCCGAGTTCGGCGAGCGCTACAGCATCGAGCAACATGCCCTCGGCGTCCCGTTCGGGCACACGCGGGTCGGCGTGCATTGCGGCAACGCGATGGTCGGCAACATCGGCACGCCGTCGCGGCTGAAATACACCGCGCTCGGCGACGTGCTCAACACCGGTTCGCGGATCGAGGGCCTCAACAAGGCGATCGGGACACGAGTATGCGTCTCGGACGCGGTCGTCGAACAATGCCGAGCCACCCGCTTCCGCCGGGTCGGCGACTTCGTCGTCAAGGGCCGGCGTGAAGCGACGCCGGTCTTTGAACCGCTCGCCGCGGAGCGCTACAGTGAGGAGCACATCGACCGCTACCAGGCCGCCTACGAGGCGATGGCGGCAGGACGCCCGGAAGCGGCCGAGCTGTTCGCCGAGATGCAGCGGGACGGCCCCGACGATCCCTGCGTCAAATTCCATTACGAACGCCTTAGCGCGGGAGAGACCGGCACGCACATTGTTATGATGGAGAAATGATGGCCCCGCGATCCTGCCTCGCCGTCCTCGCCGCGCTCACGCTGCTCGGCGCCCCGGCGGCGGCCCAGACGGGCGCCGAGCGCGGCGCCGCGCTCGACAATCTCGGGCGCGGCACGGCGGCGTTCCGCGCCGGCGACATCGTGGCGGCGACGCAGCATTGGTCGGAGGCGATCCGCCTGTGCCGTATCGCCGGCGCCCCGGACCTCGAAGCCCAGGCGCTGGCGCGGCGCGGCGAGGCGTACCGCATCGAGGGCTATTTCCGCGATGCCGGCAGCGACCTGCAGGCGGCGCTGGCGAAGGCCGAGCAGAGCGGCGATCAGACGTTGGTCGCCTCGGCGAGCGGCGCGCTCGGCAACCTCGCCTTCATGTCGCGGCGCAGCGCCATCGCCGAACCCCTGCTGAAGCGCAGCCGCGATCTCGCCCTGCGGCTGCGCGACACCGCGACCCTGGCCGCCGCCGACAACGATCTCGGCAACCTCTACGCCGCCACCGGCCGGCCCGCGGATGCGGCGACCTTCTACGGCGAGGCCACCCGGAACGCCGAGGCGGCCGGCGCTCAGGCGCTCGCCGCGACCGCGGAAACCAACGCGGCCCGCCTCGCCCTCGGCGCGCAGGACTGGGCGCGCGCCACCAAGCTGCTGTCGGATGCCGTCGACCGGCTCGAACCGATGCCGCCGTCCTACGGTCGCGGCATGGGGCTGGTCGCGGCGGGCTCCGCCTTTTTCGAGCGTCCCGGCAAGCTGCCGGCCCAGGCCGAGGCGGTGGCTTCGCGGGCTTTCCAGGCTGCGCAGGACACCGCCGACCGGCTGCACAACCCGACCCTGTCGTCGCTGGCGCGCGGCGAGATCGGCCGGCTCTACGAGCGCGCCGGCCGCACCGCCGACGCGATGCGGCTGACCGACCAAGCGCTGTTCGCGGCGCAGGAGGCCACCTCGCGCGACCTCGGTTTCCGCTGGGAGTGGCAGCGCGGCCGCCTCGAGCGCTTCCAAGGCAACAGCGACGCGGCAATTGCGAGCTATCGGCGGGCGTTCGCCGAGTTGCAGTCGATCCGCCAGGACGTCCCGGTCGAATATCGCGGCGGCCGCTCCTCCTATCGGACCACCTTCGGACCGCTCTACCTGCAATTCACCGACCTCTTGCTGCGCCGCGCCTCGGCGGACCCGAAGGCAGCGCTGCCGCTGATCCGCGAGGCGCGCGACGCCGTCGAGGCGCTGAAAGAGAGCGAATTGCAGGACTATTTCCGCGATAGCTGCGTTACCGGTTTCGAGGCCAAGCAGCGCTCCATCGAGACGATCGCACCGGGCAGCGCCGTCCTCTATCCGATCTCGCTGCCGGACCGGCTCGAGTTGCTGGTCAGCTTCGGCGCCGAGCAGCGCCAGTTTACATTGCCGGTGCCGGAAGCGAGACTGCGCGACGAGGTCAAGCATTTCCGCGAATTGCTGGAGAAGCGGACGACCAACGAATACCTGGTGCCGGCGCGCCAGCTCTACGACCAGATCATCCGCCCGATCGAACCGCTGCTCGAGGCGCATCACATCGACACCCTGGTCGTCGTCCCCGACGAGGTATTGCGGGTGGTGCCGTTCGCAGCGCTCAACGACGGCGCCCGTCCCCTGATCGACCGCTACGCCACCGCGATCGCGCCGAGCCTGAAGCTGGTCGAGCCAAAGCCGCTGACCCCCGGCACCGGCAACGCGCTGGTGCTCGGGATTTCGCAGAGCGTGCAGGGCTACGTCGACCTGCCGAACGTCCAGCAGGAGGTCGAGGCCGTGCATTTGATCGAAGGCGGCGACGTCCTGCTCAACAGCGCCTTTACCCGCTCGGAATTCGAGAAAGACCTGAAAAGCGCGAAATACAACGTCGTGCACATCGCCTCGCACGGGCAGTTCGGCGCCGATCCGAGCCAGACCTTTGTGCTCGCCTTCGACGGCCAGCTGACGATGGACGATCTGGAAGCGGACATCAAATACAGCCCCAATCGCGAGACCCCGCTCGAGCTGTTGATCCTGAGCGCGTGCGAGACCGCCAGCGGCGACGACCGGGCCGCCCTCGGGCTGGCCGGCGTCGCGTTGAAGGCCGGAGCGCGCAGCGCGGTGGCGACCTTGTGGTACATCAACGACACCGCGTCTGGCGCGATGGTGACCGAATTCCACAAGCAGCTCCGCGCCGGGCTGCCGCGAGCGCAGGCCCTGCGCGCGGCGCAGCGTGCGCTCGCCGCCGATCCGCGCTTTGCCCATCCGGCCTATTGGGCGCCGTTTCTGCTGATCGGGAACTGGCTGTGACGAACATCGGCGGACGAGACTTCGCGATGGCAAAAGGACTGATGGCGGCCGTGCTGATCGTGTGCGGCCTCGGTGTCGTGGCCCGTCCCGCGGCGGCACAGAACCCGCCGGCCGCCCCCCCGCAAGCCCAAGAAGAGGCGCCGCCGGCCGCCGGGGACGATACACCGGAATACACCCCGCCCTTGCGCGGCGCACCCGGCGGCCGAGTCGGCGGCGCGTCGCGCGGCACGGTCAAGGTCGTCGCGCCGTTGCCGACGGTCGATCTGCTCGCCCCCGACGGCGAGAGCGGCCAGACCGAGAGCGCGGCGCCGACCCTCTACTACTACGCGTCGCGGCCGGTCGGCTACCCGACCCGGTTCACGGTCAGCGCGCCGGGGCAGCCGGCCCCGATCATCGAGACCACGATACCGTCGGCGACGCGCGCCGGCATCTTCGCGATCCGCACCGGCGACTGGCGGGTGCAGCTGCAACCGGGCGTCGTCTACACCTGGTCGGTGTCGCTCATCGTCAACCCCGGGGCGCCGTCGCGCGACATCGTCGCCAGCGCCTCGCTGTTGCGCGTGCCGCCCGACCCCGCCACCGAGGCCGCCCTGCGCGCTGCCTCGCCGGCGCGCCGGGCGGCGCTCTACGCCCGCGCCGGTCTTTGGTACGACGCCGTCGCCGCGGCCGCCGACAACATGAGGGCGCTCGGCGCGCTGATGCAGGAAGTCGGCCTCGTTCTGCCTGTCGCAGTCCGGTAACAGCGGGTGGCCCAGGCAACGGTGATCGACGGCAGAGGTGCGGCGGACGCGCTCGCCCGCCGGGTCGTGGCGGCGGCGGAGCAACTGCGGAGCGAGCGCGGCATCGCCGTCGGGCTGGCGACGATCCTGGTCGGCGAGGATGCCGCGAGCCGGGTCTATGTGAACAGCAAGACCCGCGCCTGCGCCGCCGCCGGGCTCACCTCGTTCCACGTGCAGCTGCCCGCCGGCATCGCGCAGGCGGCGCTCGAGGAAGAGGTGGCGCGGCTCAACGCCGACGACCGCATCGACGGCATCCTCATCCAGCTGCCGCTGCCGGAGGGCCTCGACCCGCGGCGCGTGATCGCCGCGATCGACCCCGACAAGGATGTCGACGGCTTTCACCCCCTCAATGTCGGGCGGCTGTGGAGCGGGCTGCCGTCGCTGGTGCCGTGCACCCCGCAAGGCTGCCTGTTGCTATTGCGCGCCGCGCGCGAACGGCTGGCGGGCGCCGAGGCGGTTGTGCTCGGCCGCTCCAACCTCGTCGGCAAACCGCTCACGGCGTTGCTGCTGGCGGAGGATTGCACGGTCACGCTGGCGCATTCGAAGACCCAGGACGCCGCCGCCGTCTGCCGGCGGGCCGACATCCTGATCGCCGCCGTCGGCCGGCCGCAGATGGTCAAGGCCGGCTGGATCCGCCCCGGCGCGACGGTCATCGATGTCGGCATCAACCGGATCGAGACGGCGGACGGCAGCGGACGGCTGGTCGGCGATGTCGATTACGAGGCGGCGCGCGAGGTCGCCGGCGCGATCACGCCGGTGCCCGGCGGGGTCGGGCCGATGACCATCGTCTGCCTACTCGGCAACACGCTGACCGCGGCGTGCCGCCGCCGCGGTCTCCCCGATCCGCTGCAGTGATCATCCCGCTGCGGGTCAGCAGTCGCGAACATCTCCCCTTCTTTGCCACAGGCCGGGCGCTGGAACCGTCTCGAGCGGTCCGCGTTTTCATCGCGTGACCATCAACGGAAGGAGCCGACGGTCATGATGAAGTCGAGTGTGGTGACCCTGGCGTTTGCCGCCGCGATCGCGCTGACGCCGGCTGCTTTCGCGCAGACCAACGTGATGACCAACGGGCCGCAGACCAACCCGGGCGACGTGTCGCCGAACTGGTCGGCCCAGCGCAACGTGATCGAGAGCCAGCACTACGAACGCCTGCTGCAGAGCAGCCGCGGTTTCCGCGAGGCGCGCATGCGCAAGGAATGCGGGCCGGTCACCGATCCGCAGCTGCATGCACAATGCATTGCCAGCTTCGCTCAGGACGAGCCGTATGTCGGCTCGTCGATGCCGCCACGGCCCTACCGCAGCCACTACGGCCGCTAGCCGCACGAGCCGAGCCGCGGCCACCCGTCGAGCCCGGGCGGCCGCGGATCGTGCCAACGCGGTTCCAGCATCATAAAAGCCCCCATCGCCGGGCTTGTCCTGGCCATCTACCCCTGCAGCGGCCGCGGGACACACCGGGCTATAAGGGGTCCCGCTAAGGCCGCTGCGAGTGACGAATGGCGGCGATCGCCTGGGCGTAGTCATTGGCGTGGAACACCGCGGTGCCGGCAACGATCGAATTGGCGCCGGCCTCGAATGTCTGCCACGCGTTAGCGCCGCTCAAGCCGCCGTCTACCTCGATCACCGGGTCGAGGCCGCGCTCGTCGCACATCTGCCGGAGCGCACGGATCTTCGGCAGCGTCTCGGGCAGAAAGCGCTGGCCGCCGAAACCCGGGTTGACGGTCATGATCAGCACCACGCCGCACAAATGCAGCACGTGCTCGATCAGCACCAGGGGGCTGCCCGGGTTCAGCACCACCCCCGCCACCTTCCCGAGCTCGCGGATCTGCGACAGGGTGCGGTGTAGGTGGATCGTCGCGTTTGCTTCGCAATGAACAAGCAGGTGGTCGGCCCCGGCGCGGGCGAAATCCTCGACGTAGCGTTCCGGCTCGACCATCATCAAATGCACGTCGACGGGTATGGTCGTGGCCTTGCGCACCGCCTCGACGACGATCGGGCCGATCGTCAGGTTCGGCACGAAGCGGCCGTCCATGACGTCGACGTGGATCCAGTCGGCCCCGGCGTCGGAGACCGCCCGCACCTCCTCGCCGAGGCGGGCGAAATCGGCGGACAGGATCGACGGGGCGACGATGACGGGCTGGGTCATGAGGCTCACCTGGCGCTCTCGGATCACGCTATTCGACGCCATTTGCGGCCGCTGCGCCACAACAGATTGTCAGCCGCCTCCGGTCCCTCGCTGCCCGCCGGGTAGCTCTCGAGCGGGACGGTCCGGTCGTGCCGCCACAGGTCGAGGATCGGCTGCACTACCGCCCAGGCGGCCTCGATGCTGTCAGCGCGCTGGAACAGCATCGCGTCGCCGATCATGCAGTCGTAGAGCAGGGTCTCGTAGCCGGTGCTCGGCGCGGCGCTGAAATAGTCCTTGTAGCGGAAATCCATGCGCACGCCGCCGAGGTTGATCTCGGGGCCGGGCACCTTGGCGCCGAACTGCAACGAGATGCCCTCATCCGGCTGGATCTGCAACAACAGCACGTTGGGCGTCAGCATCTCGACCGGGGTATCGCGGAACAGTGCGAACGGGGCCTGCTTAAACTGGATCGCGATCTCGGTGCGGCGCCGCGCCAGCGCCTTGCCGGTGCGCAGGTAAAACGGCACCCCGGCCCAGCGCCAATTGTCGATCCCGAGCTGCAGCGCGACATAGCTCTCGGTCATGCTGTCGGGCGCGACGCCCGGCTCGCTGCGATAGGCCGGGAAGGGCCGGCCGAGAACCGCGCCGGCGGCATATTGCGCGCGTACGACGTTGCGCCGCACTTCTTCATCGTCGAGCGGGCGCACCGCCTCCAGCACCTTCACCTTCTCGGTGCGCACGGCGTCGGCGGCGAACGAGTTGGGCGGCTCCATCGCCGTCAGGCAGAGCAGCTGGAACAGGTGGTTCGGCACCATGTCGCGCAACGCCCCGGTCGCCTCGTAGAACGCGGCGCGGTGCTCGACCCCGACCGTCTCGGCCACCGTGATCTGGACGTGGTCGATATGGTCGCGGCTCCACAGCGGCTCGAACAGACCGTTGGCGAAGCGCATGACCATGATGTTCTGGACCGTTTCCTTGCCAAGGTAATGGTCCATGCGGAACACTTGCGACTCCGACACCGCCTGCAAGATGCGCGCGTTGAGCGCCTGCGCCGAGGCGAGATCGCTGCCGAACGGCTTTTCGATGATGACCCGGCGCCAGCCGTGGCCGTCTTCCCGCAGCAGGCCGGCGGCGCCGAGCTGCTCGACAATCGGCCCGAACAGGCTGGGCGCGACCGCGAGGTAGAACAGCACGTTGCCGCCGGTGCCGTGCGTCGCCGCGACCTCGTCGAGGCGCTGTTTCAGTTGCTGGTAGGTCGCGGGCTTGTTGGCGTCGCCGGCCAGATGGCTCATGCCGCGAGAGATACGCTCCCACAATTCGGCGTCGAACGGCTGCGCCGTCCCCTGCGACGCGGTATCGGAGACGAAGGTCTTGACCCCCTCCTCCAGGTTTCGCCGGAACGCGTCGGCCGATTGCTCGGTCCGACCGACGCCGATCAGCGCGATGTTATCCGGCAGCCGGCTCGCCTTCGCCAAATTGTAAAGCGCCGGGATCAGCAGGCGTTTGGTCAGGTCGCCGCTGGCGCCAAAGATCACCATCGTGCAGGGCGGCGCCTTGCGCGTGCCGAACGTCGTGCCCTTGGTCTCGATGTCGGTATCCATTACTCGGCCTCTCGCCCTGGCGGTATCCGCCTCCGAGAGTGGTATGCGGAGCCGGAAAGTCCAGCCCTGGCGTCAGCCGAGACCGTCGAGGCTGCCGCGGAACAGCGTCGGCCCGGTTGGCTGCGGCGTCGGCGAGCCGCCCACCGGCTCGAGGGTGACGGCGAGCTCGCCCTCGCCGCCGAGCAGATGCGCCAGCTCGGGCACGACCGCCATCACCTTGCGCCCCGCCTCCGGCAGCAATCCGAGCGGGCGCGGCGCGGCGGCGCCGGCGGTCGAGAGCCACAGCTGGTAGCTGCGGTCGGATGGCAGCGGCTGCGGGCGCAAGGTGTCGGCGGCGATCTGGTGGGCGCCGCGCGCCAAGCGGATCGCCCAGACCGGCCGTTGCGCCGTGTCGCGCACGACCGCGATCACCGGCCGCTCCGAAAAATCGGGCGGGTCGCGCGCGATCGCTGCCACAGTCAACAGCGCCAGCACCGCCACCGCCAGCACCGCCGACGTCCGCCGCCAAAAGGTGATGTTGTCCCAAGTGTCTGCCAGAGTATTAACCCCGAAGGTGTACGGCCTCACCGCCCGACGGCGTAGCCCGACATGCCGCGCGGGTTGGCGGCGGCCTTGAGCATCGTGCCGTCCGGGCTCGCCTCGCGGGCGCAGGCGGAGAGGCGGCCTTCCGACCACGGGTCGCCGACGCGCACACGATGGCCGCGCCCCGCCAGCTCGGCCCGGGTCGCCTCGGGGAAGCGACTTTCCAGCGCGACGAGGCCGGGGTTGGCGGCGCGCGGGTAGAACGAACTCGGCATGTGTTCGATGTGGAAGGCCGGGCAGTCGATCGCTTCCTGCAGGTTCATGGCATGATGCGCGTGATGCAGGAAGAACAGCGCCTGCCACTGGTCCTGCTGGTCGCCGCCGGGAGTGCCGAAGGCCATGTAGGGCTCGCCGTCACGGAACGCCATCGACGGCGACAGCGTGGTCCGCGGCCGCTTGCCGGGCATCAGGCTGCCAGGCAGCCCCTCCTCCAGCCAGAACATCTGCATGCGCGTGCCGAGGCAGACGCCGAGCTCGGGGATGACCGGCGAGCTCTGCAGCCAGCCACCGCTCGGCGTCGCCGACACCATGTTGCCCCAGCGGTCGATCACGTCGATGTGACAGGTGTCGCCGGCGACAACCCCTTGCCGGCTGGTCACCGGCTCGCCGAGCCCGCCGGTGGTTGGCTCGCCGAGCCCAGCCGCCGCGGCTTCCATGCCGCCAACCAGCACCCGCGGCATTCGCCCGTCCGGCCGGCCGGGGCGCAGCTCCAGCGAGGCGCGGTCGCCGACCAGCCGGCGCCGCGCGTCGTTGTAGGCCGGGCCGAGCAAAGTCTGCATGGGCACTTCGGCAAAGTCGGGATCGCCGTACCAGGCTTCGCGGTCGGCGAAGGCCAGCTTCAGGCATTCGACGACGACATGCACAAAATCCGGCCCCAGCGGGTCGAGATCGTCGAGATCGAAGCCCTGCAACAGTGCCAGCGCCTGCAGCAATACCGGTCCCTGGCTCCACGGCCCACCTTTCAGCACGGTCCAGCCGCGATAGTCGAAGCTCAGCGGCGCCTCGACCGGAACCTGCCAGCGCGCCATATCCTCGCCGGTCAGCAGGCCGCCATGGCGGCGGCCCGAGGCGTCGAGCACCTTCTCATGGCGGCAGAAACGATCGATCGGCGCGGCGACGAAACCCCGGTACCAGGCGTCGCGGGCGCGCTCGATCTGGCGCTCGCGCCCGCCGTCGCCGGCCTCGTGGAGGATCCGGCGCCAAGTCGCCGCCAGCGCGCGGTTGCGGAACAGCTGCCCGGCGCGCGGCGGCGTACCCTGCGGCAGATACACCGCGGCCGAGCTCGGCCATTCGTGCCGAAACATCTCGGCCAACATCCCGATCATGTCGCTCATGCGCTGAGAAGCGGGATAGCCGTTGTCGGCATAGCCGATCGCCGGGGCGAGAATGTCGGCGAGCGGCATCGTCCCCCATTCATCGAGCAGCCGCAGCCAAGCGCCGACGGCGCCCGGCACGGGCGCGGCCAAGAGGCCGGTGCCGGGGATCAGCGGCAGGCCGAGATCGCGAAACCGCGCGATCGTCGCCGCTTCCGGGGCGACCCCCTGACCGCAGATCATCGACGCGCGGCGTTCCGCCGCGCTCCACACGAGGATAGGCGCGTCGCCGAGCGGCCCGTTCAAATGCGGGTCGACAACCTGCGAGGTGAACCCCGCAGCGGCGGCGGCGTCAAACGCGTTGCCGCCCTTTTCCAGGACGCTCATCCCGACCGACGAGACGAGCCAATGCGTCGAGGCGACGACGCCGAAAGTGCCGCGGATCTCGGGGCGGGTCGTGAAGCTCGGCATTCGTGGCCTCTCGGAGGTGAACGCAACAACGGCGCGGCACGTTAGCCGAGGTCTTCCGGCCTGCCCATCGCAATCCGCGACGGGCACCCCATTTATCTCGGCGTTTTGCGAGGTTGCGCGAATGGATGCAACTGCCCCGGCGGTCGCCCCGACGACGAGCGGCGAGGAATTCTTTCGCATCGAGGGCGCCTATAGCGGCCTTGGCGCGGCGATCGCCGGCGGCAAGATCGGGCATTGGATCCTGACCGACGGCGCGGCGCTCGAAACCGCGGCCGAATTCTTCGACGAGCTGTGCTGGCGCCTGCTCGGCGACGGCGTGCCATTGTGGCGCGCCACCCTGCATGTCGGAACCCTGCACCCGCAGATCCGCGGCCTTGGCGTGCGCTGGTGGCGCGAGCGCAAGATCATCGAGGAATACCGCATCCTGCACGGCTCCGAGCACACCGAGGAGTATTTTCGCAGCCCGATCCGCGTCACCGTCGAGGCCGGGACGCCGTTCCGCCGCCGGCTCGACGAGCCGACCCCCGAATATCCGCTGCTGTCGAAGATCCGCAGTCAGGGCGGCAGCGACTATTTTGCGTTGCCGCTGAACCCGATCATGCGGCGGTTTCCGGCTGTCAGCTGGACGACCGACCGGCCGGGCGGGTTCAGTGATGGCGACCTGGCCGCGCTCGAGGAGATCAACCCGGCGCTCGCCGCCAGTGTCGACACGCGCGCCTTGCGGCGCATCAGCGCCAACCTGCTGGACACCTATCTCGGGCCGCAAGCGGCTCAACGCATCCTCGCCGGCCAGATCCTGCGCGCCGAAGGGGAGCAATTGCGCGCGGTCATCATGGCGAGCGATTTGCGCAACTTCACCGGCCTCTCCGACCGGCTGCCGGGCGACGCGGTCATCGAACTGCTCGACGAGTATTTCGACGCGATCGTCTCGCCGGTGCAGGAGCGCCGTGGCGAGGTGCTCAAATTCATCGGCGATGGGGTGCTGGCGATCTTCCCGGCCGAAGAGGAGGAGGATTTCGCCCCGGCCAGCCTGCGTGCGCTGGAGGCGGCGACGCACGGCCTCGAGCGCCTCGACCAGGTCAACAGGCGGCGCCGCCGGAGCAACCGCATCGAGTTCCGCGCCGGCATCGGGCTGCATTTGGGCGAGGTCATCTACGGCAATGTCGGCGCCGCCGACCGCCTCGACTTTACCGTGATCGGGCCGGCGGTCAACCTCGCCTCGCGCATCGAGGGGCTGACCAAGCGCTTGTTGCGCCCGCTGTTGACCTCGAGCGCCTTCGCCCAGGTGTGCCCGCGCCCGCTGGTCTCGCTCGGCTTCCATCCGGTGCGCGGCCTCTACGCCCCGGAGGAAGTCTTCGGCCTACCGGATTAGCCCCCTCCCTTCCCTCCCCCGCAAGCGGGGAGGGTCAGGGTGGGGGCTCACGGTTCAAAATCTCGACCGTGCCGGCGGCGGGGTCGACCCGAAGTTCGTCGCCGGTGCGGAAGGCACGGGTCACGTCGGCCTCGAAGCGGTCGACCAGCGTGAGGCCGGCGAAGGCGGCGCCCTGCGCCAGGATCGGGTTGACCCGGTTGAACACCAGCGCCTTCGGCACGACCCCGCGCTCCATCATCTCGCGCAGCATCCAGGCGCTGGCGACGCCGCCCTTGGCCTCGTCGAGCACCAGGATGCGGTCGACGAAACTCTGTCCGGCGAGCTTGTGGCCGGGCCGCGAGAACACCCCCTTCTGGCGGTCGAGGTCGTAGCGGGCGCTGAAATTGTCGGCGGCGACGAGCGCCGTGCCGGTGACGGCCGGGCCGATGCCCTTGTGGCAGCGCAACAGGATCGGCATCAGACGATCCGGCCGGCGACCGCCGAGGCGACGCATCGCTCGAGGCTCGCCAGGGTCGGGCGGTAGCCGTAGCCGCCGATGATGTTGACCAGCTTCGCCGAGTTGGTCAGCAACCGGGTCCAGCCGTTGGCCTCGGCCATCTCGCGCGCGTAGCTCTGGTAAAAGCAGATGCCGGCGGCGACGACGGCACCCGACGCCTCGATGCGACCCGTCAAGCCCATGCGGTCGGCCGCGTGCTTGATTTCCGGCGAGGTGGCGACGAGGACCGTCGTGTCCGTATGCACCTGGCGGCCGTCGAGCGCCCCGGCCACCGCCGCCATCTCGATCAGCGACAGTTGCGGCGCGGCGAAGACGACGACGTCGACCTTATCGCCGGCCGCCGTGTAGGCAGCGACAAAGGCGTCGATGTCGCCGCGGCCGATGGTGACCAGATCCGGCGGGGGTCCGGCGAATGCCGCTTCCTCGGCGGTGATGCCGGGGATATGGAACAATGCCGTCGAGCCGAAGCTCGCCATAGCGGTGCCGAGATGCTTCAGCGCGTCTGAGCCCGGAGCCGTCTCGATGCCCTCGATCAGCGGCACCTCCCAATAGGAGCCGCAGGCGCGGCCGATGATGCCGCCGAGCGCGCCCCATTCGCTCAGATCGCACGGCCTCGCTTCGACCCGAAACCGCCGCGTCGGCCGCCGGCACTCGTCGAGGTGAAAGCCGTAGCGCGGGGTGCGGCCGGTCAGCCCGGCGGCCAATGCCGACGGCCCGCCCTCGAAATTGCTGCGCGCGCCTCCCAGGCTGTTGGAATAGATTACGACCCCGGTGTCGCCATAGGCGAGATGCTCGCCGCGCACCGGCATCATGATCGTCTGATAGTTGATGCAGGTGTCGGTCATCAATACGCCGAAAGCGCGCAGCGCCGCGATCGCCCGCGCTTCCAACGCCGCCATCGCCTCGCTCTGGCCGAGGCGCTTGTAGACCGCGAAGTCGATGCCGCGGGGGTCGGTGATCGTCGGCACCTGCACCCGCCGTTCCGCCTCTGGCGCGGCCGCGAGCCTCTCGAGAAAGGCGACGCCGCTGTCGCCCAGCGACTCGGTGTCGGCCATCATGTGCGCCTGCGACACCGGCACGAAATCCACGGCGTCGAAGAATTCGCCGACCGCGATCTGGTGCGCGATCGCCCAGCGCCGCGGCTCGCCCATCGCGCCGGCGCGCATGGCTTGTTCTTCGTCGCTCACGCGCATGCGACGGCGACCTTGCGGGCGAGCAGATCGTCGATCTCGGCCTCGCCGAGGCCGGCCCCGGCGAGGATCGCGCGGGTGTGCTCGCCGAGGCGCGGCGCCGGG
>Ga0073928_10005048_pt1 | contig 18828 bp, 21 predicted proteins | sample PaiPotPPA55metaG_FD_76969 | JGI IMG/M metagenome (GOLD analysis project Ga0073928, IMG submission 76969) | Iron sulfur acid spring bacterial and archeal communities from Banff, Canada, to study Microbial Dark Matter (Phase II) - Paint Pots PPA... ... | reverse complement strand
ATGTTGAGGAAGATGCTGACGCGGTTTTGAGTGGGGCTTTCCTGCTGGACGACCATGACTTTGCCATCGGCGGGAGAGACGGCGACCGGGCCGTCGGGGATGAGGCGCTCGGGGTCGCGGAAGAAGTAGAGACAGAAGGCCGCCAGGATGTAGAGCGGGAGGCCGAACCAGGGGTTGGCGAAATAGGAGACCAGCACGCCGGCGCCGGTGAGTGCGATTGCGTAGTAGATGCCGTCAGCGACCATCCAGACTTATTGTGACACAAGAGCGCTGGGCCGTTGCGGCGTGCGGTGGCGGCAAAAGACCTATAATGGTCACATGGCCCAACGCGAGAGCAAAGCCAAGCCCTCCGAGTTGGTGGATGTCCGCGGCAAGCTCAAGGCTGTGGACGGACAACGGTGGGCGAGGGAACTCCGAGCGCTGCATCGGAAATACGCGACGGGGCGGTCGTGCCTGAGCGTGGAACAGATCCTCTCAGAAGACCGGGCAGACAGGCTCTGAGGCGTGCGTTACTGGTTGCTCCCGAAAGAGCGCGAGGGTAAAAGTGCGGCAGGCCGGTCGCTTACGCTCTCGGTTCGGTGAGTGCGGCGGGCTCGGGTAAGAGCGCCTGCGCGGCGTCGCCATAGGCGCGGTTGCGGCGCCAGGCCAGCAGCAGGAAGCCGGCCAGGATGAAGAAGGGCGGCAGACCCAGCAGCACCACTCCCATGTTCAGAACCTGCGCGCGCGCGGCGTTCTGGGCGGCGGCGGTGCGGAAACACATCACGCATTGGCCCCAGGCCGTGCCCCCCCCCAACAGCAAGATAGCCAGGCGTTTCATTGCGGCCTCATTTGCATCAAGCGGCTGGAATCCGGCATGAAGTTGATCAGCATCATGATGATGCAGAAGACCAGCATGGGGAACAGAGTCAGGAACAGGCTCAGCCGCTCGAATTTCAGGTGCATGAAGTAAGCGATGATCAATGCGGCCTTGATGACTGACAGGCCGATCAGCGCGGTTAAGAAAATAAGCGTCGGGAGCTGTTCGTAGGCCAGAAATATCTCGATGCCGGTCATGATGAGCAGCGACACCCAGACGGTTACGAACGCCTTGGTGGTAGCTCCGTTGACATGTAATGCTTCTTCCGTATGCATATGATTCCTTAGTTAATCTTGGCGGACATGAGATAGACCAGGGGGAAGATGAACATCCAGACCAAGTCGACGAAGTGCCAGTAGAGGCCGCTCACTTCGACATCTTCCGCTTTGAATTTGCCGCGGCCGACGGCGAAGGCGATGATGCCGAGATAGATGACGCCGATGATGACGTGGGTCATGTGCAGGCCAGTGAGAGTAAAAAATGTTCCGCCGAAGAGGGGCACCCCCCAGGGATTGTTGAACGGAGTGACATGTTCTTCGTTGATGAGATGCAGCCACTCATTCATGTGAAGTACGACGAACGTTAAGCCGCCAAGAATGGTGGCGAGTATCCATCCTACGGTCGCCTTGCGATTACCATGATTCATGGCGTGCACTCCCATCACCATGGTCAAGCTGCTGGAAAGGAGGACCACCGTCATGATGGACGAGAAAATGATGCTGGGCGTAAATTGAAACGCCATGGGCCAGTTAGGCGTAGACAGGCGCACATAAGTGTACGCGACCAACATCGCAGAAAAAGTCAGCGCGTCGGAGATGATAAAGAGCCACATCCCGAACTTTTTCGAATTGACGGCGTAGGGCGAACGCCCGCCCGCCCAAACCGATGTCATGGGTGCCGTATCGACTTCACTCATTCAACAATTACCCCCAAACCAGAAATAGAGCCATCAGATAAATCCAGAGTCCGTCCACGAAATGCCAGAAGACCGCGCTCACCTCGACGGCAGTACGCTTGCGAGGCCCGAGGCGCAAGCTGAGCGCCTGTACGTCGACATACACAAGGGCGGTGAGACCACCGAGTATGTGGAGGCCATGCGCGGCGGTGAGCAGATAGAAGAAGGAACTACTGGGATTGGTAGCGACGAAAATGCCGGCGTCGCGGAGCTCTCTCCACGCGAAGCCCTGCCCCAGCAGAAACAAGATACCGAGTACAGTGCCGGCGGTCCAGTAACGGTTAAATTCCGTACGCCGGCCTGCTTTGAGCGCATGCCGTCCCAGCTCCAGCAAGATGCTGCTGGCGATGAGAACGGCGGTGTTGACCCAGAGAATGCGCGGCATGGGAAAAGCGGTCCAGTCGTTGGACATGCCCCGGCGCACCCAATAGGCGCTGGTGAAGGCTGCGAAGACCATGGTGGTGGCAGCCAGCAGCACCATCAGACCGGTCATAGAGGCGCGACGCGACGCGCCCCACCCTTCCGGTCCGCCTCCGCCGAAACCGTCTCCACGAGGAGGCGCCGGCGGTTTAATTACGTCAGATGTGATTGACCCAGCCATGCTTTTATTGTACGAGGCGTGTTACCCGGCATGCACGTCGATCGGATCGGTTTGCATAATATGGTCGCTGGGCGCGCCGGGCACAGCGTACTCATAAGGACCATGATTGACCACGGGATGGAGGCCGCCGAAATTGTCGAACGGAGGCGGCGAAGGTACGGTCCATTCCAGCGTGGTAGATTCCCAGGGATTCATGGGCGCCTTCGGGCCTTTCCAGATACTCCAGAACAGGTTGATGAAAAAGAGGATCTGCGCGGCGGCGGTGACGTAAGCCGCGTGGGTCATGAACACGTGAACCGGGATCAGCTTTCCCATGAAATCGAAATTGGTGAAATCGGCATAGCGGCGGGGATTACCGGCGATGCCCAGGAAGTGCATGGGAGTGAAGATGGCGTAGACGCCGATGAAGGTGAAGTAGAAGTGAATCTTCCCCAGCGTCTCGTTCAGCATGCGGCCGAACATCTTGGGGAACCAATAGAAGGTACCGGCGAACATACCGAAGATAGCCGCCACACCCATTATCATGTGGAAGTGACCGACTACGAAGTAAGTATCGTGAAAGTAAAGGTCCAGGGCCGGCTGACCCAGGAAGATACCGCTGATGCCGCCGGTGACGAAGAGAGAAACAAAGCCCAGCGCGAACATCATAGCGGTAGTGAAGCGTATCTTACCGCCCCACAAGGTGCCGATCCAATTAAATGTCTTGATGGCGGAGGGTACGCCGATAGCCATCGTCAGGACCGAGAAAGCCATGGCGGAATAGGGGCTCATGCCGCTCATAAACATGTGATGGCCCCAGACCATGAAGCCCAAGAAGCCGATGCCCAGGATGGCGTAGACCATGGCGCGATAGCCGAAGATAGGCTTGCGCGAGAAGGTGGAGAGTAACTGCGAAGTGACTCCCATGCCGGGCAGGATCGCGATATAGACTTCGGGATGGCCGAAGAACCAGAACAGATGCTGCCAAAGCAGCGGAGATCCACCCTTGTGATTGAGGATCTGATCGCTGACCATCAGTCCTGCGGGCTCGAAGAAGCTGGTGCCGGCCGTGCGATCGAGAATCAGGAGAACACCGGCAGAGAGCAGCACGGCAAATCCGAGCAGGCCGAGGATGGCGGTGACAAACCAGGTCCAGCAAGTCAGCGGCATGCGCATCAGGGTCATGCCCTTGCAGCGCAGATCGATGGTGGTGGCGATGAAGTTAATCGCCCCCATGAGTGACGCGCCGCAGAAGATGGCGATACTCACAATCCAGAGTGTTTGCCCCAAGCCTTCACCAGGACCGGCGACTGCACCGATGCCGCTGAGTGGCGGGTAGGCTGTCCAGCCGGCGAGAGGCGGTCCACCGGTTACAAAGAACGCCGCCACCATCACGCATAACGCGATGAAGGTAGTCCAGAAGGACAGCATGTTGAGCACGGGGAACGCCATGTCTTCCGCGCCGATCTGGATGGGGAGGAAGAAATTACCGAATCCGCTTTGCGGCGCCGTGGTCAGTACAAAGAAGACCATGATGGTGCCATGCATGGTCATCAGCGAAAGGTACAACTCGGGGGTCATGATGCCACCCTGCGCGGCGGTCGGCCACAGCTTGGCAAACCAAGCGACCTTGGCGTCAGGATGGACCATGTGATAGCGCATGAGGACCGAGAGACTCATGCCAATCAGCACGGAAAACAAGGCCAGGAAATAGTACTGTATGCCGATGACCTTGTGGTCGAGACTGAAGACGTACCTTCTAATGAAGCCTTCGGGCGCGTGATGCGCGTGGGCTACAGGTGATGCCATATTCTTTTCACCATAAATGGAATGATCAAAACGGGACCTGAGAGAATCATTGCTTATTGGCAGCGGCTTGCTGCACTTTCCACTTTTCGAAATCGGCTTCGGACATCACCTCCATGGTGCTGCGCATCTGGAAGTGACCCAGGCCGCATAACTCGGAGCAGGGGATTTCATAAGTGCCGGGAGTGTCGGCCTGGAAATAGAGCGGAATCTCCATGCCGGGGACAATATCCTGCTTGAGGCGAAGTTCCCGGACGAAGAAGTTATGGATAACATCGCGCGAATGCATGATGAGCTTGATTTGTTTGCCGGCGGGCACCTTGAGGGATGCGCTGACTATGTCGTCCTTGCCGGCAAGATCGTTATCGTCGAGGCCGAAGGGATTGCCGCCGGCGTCGTTGACCAACTTCAGTTCGGTGTGGCCGAATTTACCGTCAGGGCCGGGATAGCGAAAGGCGAAAGCGAACTGTTTGGCCATGAGCTCGATAGGGATGGCGTTAGGATCGGGCGGCGAAAGGTGCACGGCGGCCCAGATGCGGGTGCCCATCAGCACTATGCCGACGAACAGGATGGCGGTGGCGCTGGTCCAGATGGTCTCCCATTTGTTATTGCCGTGGGTGTAGCGGGCGCGGCGGCCATCGTCGCGGAATCGGAAGATCACCCAACCGAGCGCGAATTGCGCGAGAAAAAAGATGATGCCGGTGATGACCAGGGTGCGCATGAACTGTTCATCATAGGCGATGCCATGCGCGGAGACCGGCGGCGGAAACCACCAGGTCTTCGCGATGAAGAAATAGCAGATGACGACCGTCAGCACCCAAACGACTGGAGCAAGCAGCATTCGATTTTAAAACCCCCAACCTCGGGATGAATCCCTAGGATCGAGGTACGTTAGCACATTGCGCGGAGGCGGAGCAAGTGGGTAGTGCCTGAATGCGGAGACCGGTCGCTGACGCTCGCCCGGTGAACCGGTTAGTGCGCCGGCGCGGGGGCCAAGGCGTCCGCCGTCACGTCTACCGGAAGAATGTCGACCGGGATGTCTTTGAGTCCATCCAGCGCCTTCTGCATCGCAGGCCCCACCACGCCGAGGGTATCGAGCATTTGCTTGGCGCCGGCATAATTGCCTTCGGCTTCGAGCGTCAGCAGGTCGTGCGTCAGGTCGCGTACGGCAGGCTTGATCTTGTCGAAGTCCACGACGAAAGTACCGTCGGGCTGCGAGACGAAAGCGCCCTTATCGGTGAGATAGTTGAACTGCAGCGCGGTGCCTTTGCCGTGCGCCTCGGCGAGCCCGAAGCGCAGCGAACGGAAGGTGGACGCGAGATAGGTGGTGTACAACTGATGTTCGGCTGCGGCGCCGCCGCCCATGCCGTGATCGAACAGGTATTGCAGCATGAACAAACCCGTGATGTCGGCCTTGGCTTCTTCGATAGCGCTGTACAGGTCTTTCATTTCCTGCCGCGGCGTGGTAGCGCGCCCGTTGAGCTGGATCTGATGCGGCCCGATGCCGTGGCTCAACTCATGCGCCAGGATATGGGTGAAGAAGGAATCGAAGCTGAGGTCATGGCGCGCGGCCGGCGGCAGCACGCGCCCGGCGATCGGTTCGAGCGCGGTGTGGAACTTGGCTTCCTGCACGTTCTTGAGCATGACGCGCTTGCTGCCCTTTTCGTGGACGACGCGCTCGTCATTCGGCAGATTGTATGCCGCCGTGCGCACGCCGTGAGCGCCATCGCCGGCCGCCAGTATCTCATTGACCACGCGTATGGGCGCGGCCGCTCCCAGCTTCGGATTGCGATAGCGCGGCTCGATGGGAAGGTTGTCCTCGATTTCCTGCAAGTGGCCGGCGAAAGACTTCAGTTTGTCCGTTTCCTTATCGTCACGCAGATTGATGTAAGCTTCGTAGGCCGCCTTATAGCCGAAGATGTCGTCGTTGTAAACCTCGTACGGCCCGATGGTGATGTCGAGCGGGGCGTCCAGATCCATCCAGGCGACATCGCTGGCGTAGTAGTCGTTGGAGAGGAAGGCATCGGCGCGCAGGGTCAGGAAGCGGCGCAGCGTTTCGTTATCGGTGAGCTTGGCCGCCTCGCGCAACAGCTCGGCCGCGCGCGTGAGATCGGGGCGATAGGCTTCGCTGAAGGGCACGATGGTGAGGTGATGCGCGGCGTCGCGGCGGATCACGGTGAAGAAACCCTCGGCCTCGCGGCGCTGCGCCTCCGGCAGCGTTTTGACCCAGGCTTCGAATTCCTCGCTGCGCATGTCTTCGGGGTAGAAATTCGCCCCGGGCAGCTTGCGGGGGGGCGCGCCGGGCACGAATGCGGCATTGTCGTCGAGATTCGACCAGGGTCCTTTGTTGAGCCAGAAATAGTCGAGGCGCGCGTGGCCCAGCGGCGTGGCGTCCTTGCGCAGGGTGGCGTACATGGCCTGGTTGCCGCTCCAAAGCTGGGTGAGGAAGATGTGATCGACGACGCGGGCGGCTTCCAGGAGCTTCACCAGCGCCTTTTGGTCACCGGCGGAAAGCGCGGACGTATCGACGCGCATTTCGACGGGCGCGAAGCGGGCGCTCATTTCTTTCAGTTGGGTAAGGTTGGGCATCGTCACGGCGAGGAAGAAGGCTAGGAACGGGAACACATTCACTATTGTCGCGCACATCGGGACCATAGACGTAGTTCCATGTGATTAGCGTTTACGGGCAGTGCCCCATGCACCGCCCAACTCGGCGTTCTTCGGAATCGCCGATCAGTAGCACCGGTCAGCGCGCGGGAAGGCTGGACGTCGCTGCTCGTCCTCCATCCACTTTTACGATGTTGCCATAGATGCCAAGCTGATCGACAGGCGCCGGTGCTCGCTGTTTTGGATGTCTCGGCTGGCTATCCACGAGAACGTCGATCAAGCCGGTGCCCAGGTGAACAGTAAAACTTAAGGCAACAAAGCAAACACTTCCCCATCACGGAAGGCTCCCCCATAGTACGTCGTGCCATAGAGCACTCCGTCCTGATCCATGACCAGACCGGCAGCCGGGTGGCCGCCATCGCCAAAACCACTGAAGCTGTGCAACACCCCTTCCGTCCGCGAACCGCCCAGAGCAGTAGGCGGAGCCAGCGAAAACACTGTACCTTCGCTGTCGGGAAAAGCTCCGCCGTAGTACGTCGTGCCGTAGAGCACGCCTCCTTTGCCTATCACCAATGCCCCTAAGGGGTCACCGCCATCGATGCCTCCGGTGAAATGGTACAACACCGCGTACCTCGAAGATCCCCCTGGGGTGGTTGGCGGGGTCAGAACAAATACGGTTCCTGTACTTCCGTTGCCGCTGGTGGTCCCGAAGAGCACGGACGCGCCCTGTGGTCCGCTTACGTTGAGCAGACCCGCCGCTGGATAGTTCCCGTCGGCCACGCCGGCGAAACTGTGCAGTACAGTCTCCTTCCAGGCGGCTCCCGGCTCCGAAGGCGGGGCGAGGGCGAACACCGTGCCGACATGAGAAGCGCCGCCGCCGGAAGTGGTTCCGTAAAGCACTCCGCCACTGCCGATGGCCACGCCCCCGATCGGCTCGTCACCGTCGATGAACCTGTACAACACGGTCTCGCTCCACGAAGCTCCAGGAGATACAGGTGGATTCAAGGCGAACACCGTACCCGAATTGTTACCCCCGCCGGACGCGGTCGTACCGTACAGCTCGCCGTTGTCGCTGATGACTAAAGCCCCTCGGGGAAGTGCACCGTCGTCGCCATCGACGAAACTGTAAAGCACGGTTTCGGTCCAAGGTCCACCCGGCGTGACCGGCGGTTGCAAAGCGAATACCGTCCCGAAATCCGAAGCACCACCGACAAACGTCGTGCCGTAGAGCGTCCCATCACTGCCGAGCACCAGGCCTCCGTAGGGATTGGCCCCGTCAGATGGATAGCCGACAAAGCTGTGCAGCACGGTTTCGGTCCAAGATCCACCAGGGGATGCCGGTGGAGTCAGGGAAAACACCGTACCCGAATACGAGGCTCCGCCGTTGTAAGTGGTCCCGTAGAGCACCCCGTTTCCCTTCACCAAGCCCGACTGCGGATTGCCTCCGTCGGCCTGTCCGGTAAAGCTGTAGAGCACCTTCAAGGTTGCGGACGAACATTGCGCTGCGGCCGTGAGGCCCATCAGCAGCACCGCCGCGAGCTTGACCATCTTATGCTTACTTCCCATTTTGGAGATTCTACCGCATTGGCACCCATGAGACAACTGGGATTATACGCCCCTGGGATTAATACGCCCCTCATGAAAGTCTTCGTCGCTCACGCCTCCGACGACGCATGGATCCCGCGATTTTATCTTTCCGCTCATCGAAGCCCCTCCGGCAATGGATACACTTGGATCGGGATGCCCGGCTGGCAGCCGCCGTCGAGCTTTGCCAGGCGCTGCGGTTGTGGAAGAGCGGCGTTGACATCGAATTGAGATTGCGAACACAGGCGTTTGTCGAGTCGATTCAAGGCCGCCTGACGGAACGGCAGTACCGCTGCGTTTACGTGCTCCGGCATCGGGACGGCCGGGAGATGGTGCGCGTCGCGGACGCGCGGATTCTTCCGCGTACAGGCGGACTATTCGTGTATGCTAAGAAGGTGCCGAAGGAGGCGTTCATCGAGTTCCGGATCGAGTTTGGCAGCGAGATCTGGACGTCGCTGGGGCGCGAAATCCAGACCATCGACATCGATCTGCAGAGGGAAGTAGCATCATGAGTCCTTTGCGTGTGCAACAAGATGCAACTTATGCCGGCGACGGGTACTGGACATGGTCCGTCTGGCTTGAAGGGCCAGCGGCGGAACTTGATCAGGTCAGCTACGTTGAGTACACCTTAGATCGAACCTTCCCGGACCCGGTTCGCCGTATGCGGGATCGCGAATCGCGGTTCAGGCTGGCGACTGGAGGGTGGGGGGAATTTACCATCTACGTCAAGGTGGTCTTTCGGGACGGCAGCCGCCGCTCGATTGACCATCAACTCAGCTTGGCGCGTGCGGTCGAGGAACCGGCGCCGCGGTAGCTATTAGCGAGCATGCGACTGTTCACGGGCATTGACCTGCCTGCCGAAGTGGTACACAACCTGGAGTCTCTGCTCGAGCGGCTGCGGCCTGCGGCGCGGCTGAAGTGGAGCGTGCCGGCCAACCTGCACATCACCACGCGGTTCATTGGCGAGTGGCCGGAGCCGCGGCTGGCGGAGCTTAAGGCGGCCCTCGCGGGTTTGCCGGAGCGCGCCGCCATTGCGATTCACGTGCGCAAGCTGGGATTCTTTCCGAATCCGCACTCGCCGCGCGTGTTTTGGGCGGGCGTGGAAGCATCGCCGGATCTGGCGGCGCTGGCCGGCGACACGGATCGGGCGCTCGCAGGGCTCGGCAGGGAGCCGGAGAAGCGGGCGTTCTCGCCGCATCTGACGCTGGCGCGCAACAAGGAGCCGGTACCTTTGCAGAAGCTGCGCGAGACCATCGCAACCCTGCCCCCCCCCGATTTCGGCAGCTTCACCGCCGGCAGCTTCTTTCTGTACCACAGCCGCCCTACGCCGGCGGGTTCGGTGTACACTAAGCTGGCGGAGTTCCCGCTATCCAAGTCATGACGGCTGTGCTCGGTCTGGTCATCGCCTACCTGCTCGGCGATATTCCGTTCGGCTATGTGCTGGTCAAGCTGACCACCGGGCGCGACGTGCGCGCTTCCGGGAGCGGCAATATCGGCGCTACGAACGTTCTGCGCACGACCGGGCGGGCGGCGGGGGTGGCGACATTGCTACTCGATATCGGCAAGGGGTATCTGGCGGTGTGGCTGGAGGGCCGGCTCACCGGCGGCAGCCTGGCGTGGATGAGCGTGGCCGCGCTGGCAGTGATGATCGGCCATTCGTATCCGGTGTTTCTGCGGTTTCGCGGGGGCAAAGCGGTGGCGGCGTTCGTGGGCGCGTACCTTTGCCTGACTCCGGTGCCGCTGCTGGCGACGCTGGTCGTATTTGTGGTGATGGTGGCGTGGAGCCGGCACATTTCCCTGGGATCCATCGTCGGCGCGGGCACGTTCCCCTTTGCGGTGTGGCTGATCGAGCATCCGCCGACGGTGGTAGTGGTGACGGCCATCTGCGGCGCCGCGCTGATCATTTACCGCCATCGCGAGAACATCGCCCGGCTGCGTGCGGGGACGGAGAGCGTGTTCTCGTTCGGAAGCCGCAAGTGAGCGAACTGGCGATCATCGGGGGGGGGAGCTGGGGGACAGCGCTGGCCATAGTGCTGGCGCCGCGGTTCCCGCGCATCCGGTTGTGGGTGTTCGAGCACGACCTGGCGGAGCGGATGCGCACTACGCGGGTGAACGATCTTTATTTGCCGGGCTTCGAGCTGCCCGCGAATGTCGCGGTGGAAACGGATTTCGGCGCGGGATTGCCTGGCGCGACCCTGGTGCTCACGGTGATGCCGTCGCACCTGGTGCGGGCGATTTACACCCAAATGCTGCCATGGCTGGAGCCGGCGATGGCCTTCATCAGCGCTACCAAAGGCCTGGAAAACGGGACGCTGCTGCGGGCTTCGGAAGTGATCCGCGAGTGCGTCGCGGCGCGTTTTGAGCCGCGGGTGGCGGTGATTTCCGGCCCCACGTTCGCGCGGGAAGTGGCGCGCGGCGATCCGACGGCGCTGGTGGTGGCATCCACCGACGAGGCGCTGGCGGCCAGCGTGCAGGCGAGTTTCTCAGGGCCGACGTTCCGCCTCTACACCAGCCCTGATCCGATCGGCGTCGAGATTGGCGGCGCGGTAAAGAACGTGGTGGCGATTGGCGCGGGGGTTTGTCACGGGCTGGGGCTAGGTAGCAATACGCAGGCGGCTTTGATCACGCGCGGGCTGGCCGAGATGACCCGGCTGGCGGTGGTGCTGGGGGGGCGGGCGCAGACCCTGGCCGGCCTGGCGGGGCTGGGCGATCTGGTTCTAACCTGCTCGGGCGAGCTAAGCCGCAACCGTACGGTTGGCCTGGAACTGGCGCGCGGGCGGCCGCTGGCGGATATCGTTAGTTCTATGAAGATGGTTGCGGAAGGTATCAAAACCACCCAAGCGACGGTGGATCTGGCCCGCCGGCACTCCGTAGAGATGCCTATTTCCGCCCAGATGATGGAAATGTTAAACTTTGGACTACCTCCCCGAGAGGCCATCCGCCGGCTCATGGAGCGAACGCTGAAGGGCGAATAACGTGGGACCGCAACCTTCCGCCGCATCGCGTGTTATGACACGTATGGGGGACGCCGCAGTCGCCCTGGATTACGACGTAGAGCTGATGCTCCGCGTCAAAGACGGGGATAGTGCGAGTTTCGCCTTGTTGCTGGAGAAACATCGCGGGCCGGTCATCCATTTCTTGTATCGTATGGTGCAGGAGCAACCGGTCGCCGAGGAACTGGCGCAGGAGGTGTTTCTGCGCGTGTACCGTTCGCGGGCGAGCTATGAGCCGACGGCAAAATTTACAACCTGGCTGTTCCGGATCGCGACGCACTTGGCGCTCAACTGGCTGCGGGACGCGCGCAGCGAGCGGGGCCAGGAGCGGCTGGATGACGGCCCGGTGGACCACCCTTCGCACCAGATTTCCGACCGGCAGGCGTCGGTCGAGCAGCAGATGGTGCATAAAGTCAAGCTGGAGGAGGTCCGCGAGGCAGTCGCCGGTCTGCCGGATAAGCAGCGGGCCGCGGTGCTGATGCACAAGTATGAGGAGATGGATTACGGCCAGATCGCGAGGGTGCTGGCCTGCTCGGAATCGGCAGTGAAGTCGCTGCTATTCCGGGCGTACGAAACGTTGCGCGCCCGTTTGGCGCACATGGGGTGAAAAATGGCTTGTCCTTTGGAGAGTCACAATTCGGAACTGCTGGTGGCCTACGCCGCCGGCGAACTGGAGATGGAAGCAGCGCACGCGCTGGAGCGGCACCTGGAGGAATGCCCGGCCTGCAGCGCTTTGGCGGCCGGGCAGGCTGCCGTGTGGAAAGCGCTGGATGCCTGGCAGGCGCCGGCCATCTCGCCTGATTTCGACGCGCGGCTTTACCGGCGGGTGCGCACGGAAGCGCCGGCGACGTGGTGGCGGCGGCTGTGGCGTCCCTTGCGCCCGATGCCTTTATTCAAGGTTCTACCGCTGGCGGCCGCGGCGTGCATGCTGCTGATCGTGAGCGTACTGCTGGAGCGTCCGGCGAACATCGAGCCGGTGGCGCCGCGGGCGGAAACGGTGCGGGTCGACCAGGTGGAGCGCACTTTGGACGATCTGGAACTGTTGAATCAGTTCGATGTTGCCTCACACACCGATAGCGCGCATCCCAATACTATGTAGGCCCCATGCGGAACCTTGTTTTCATTAGCGGATTATTACTCGTGATGGCTGGCGCGGCGGCCGCGCAAAATGCTCCCGATTCGTCGACGGAAACCCAGCCGCCGGCGCGCCAGCAACGCCGCAGCCGCAATCTCATCGACCGCTGGAATCAGATGTCGCCGGCCGAGCGCGAACGCGAATTGGCCAAACTGCCGCCCGAGCGCGCGGCGGCCATCCGCGAGCGCATCCGCAAGTATAACGAAATGCCGCACGCTGATAAGGAAGCGTTGCGCGAGGGCTACGACATCTTCGCGCAACTTCCGGCGGAAAAGCAGGAACTCGTTCGCCAGAGCTTGCGCGAGTTCCGGCGCCTGCCGCAGGACCGCCAGGACGAGGTGCACCGCGCTTTCATGGAGTTGCGCGTACTGCCGGAAGCGCAGCGTACGGCGCGGTTGAACAGCGAGGAGTTCCACGGTAAATTTACGATGATGGAGCGGCAGATCCTGACTGTTGTCAGCGAGAATCTGGCGGTGCCGGCTAACTGAGAGTCTTTCGGTTGCGAATCAGATTGAATCGGAGTCCAGCACTTCGCGCGCCGTTTGCTCAAGCATTTTGCGGGCCTCTTCTGTGGATATGCCCAGGCTTTTGGCTATGCCCGCAATGTCGCGCTTGCTTTTCATGGCATCGGCTATCTTCGTTTCTTTTGCTTGACGGGCGAGCTTCTCCTTCTCCTCGATTTGTTGGAACACAAGATCTTGCTGCCGCTTGAATTCGTCGATGCCCGCCATACGCTCAGCGCATTAGCCTTCGCATGATATCATCGACGATACGCGTCCCAATGGTCGTAGGGTTGGTATCTGCCAGTCTCGCGCGCAGTTCGGACGCCGTTCGCGCACGCCCTGGATCGGTTAAGAGCGTAGAATGCGTCCCGTCTGGGAGCTTCGTAATTGTCGTTGGCTCTAGCCCCATGCCACGAGGATACCATGCCTCTGGATCCCGCGAAATCATAGAAGAAGGATACTACTGAACGAGATTGGAAGCTTCTGCTGGAACCGGCAATGGATCATGAAAAAGGGGCGTCGCGGATCGCTGCGGACCGGTCGCTGACGCTCGCGATTCGGTGCCTGCTATGGGCTGTTCCAGCACCACCAATGATGTGCTGGTTGGCGCTACACCCTCCCCAAAATATATCCCCAAAATATATCTTGTGTTCCCGTGAGAATCCTGGTACCCTCTCTTAACCATTAAGAGTGTTCTTTATCTGAATAACGCAGAAGGGCGAGCCACCATGAACCAACCACCAGGCACAGGGTCGCGGAACGCAACAGAAGTCTACCACAAGATGCTGCTGGAGAAACGCCAAGCGGTGCTGTCGGGCATGGGCATCAAATTCGACACCATAGCGAGCATGGGACGGGTCGCAGAAGAAGATCAGGCGCAGGTCTCCCACGATGAGTTTGTCTCGCTGCAGTTGAACAGTCTGGATTACGACCAACTGCGGCTGGTCAACGAAGCGCTGGACCGGGTGACCTCGGGTGACTATGGCGTTTGCCTGGCGTGCGAACAGCCCATTCCCGCCAAGCGGCTCCGTGCCGTGCCTTGGGCGCGCTACTGCGTCCAGTGTCAAGAACAGATTGGCATGAACACAGATTGGAATGCGGCGGAGACCGGTCGACGCTTCGCGGGGCAATGAGCGAGTAGGGTCCGCTCAGGCCACCACGTGCGGTTCGACCATCTTGAGCAATTCGGACTTGCCGACGGCGCCTACGCGCTGCTCCACCACCTGCCCGGCCTTGAATAGCAGCAGCGTGGGGATGCCGCGGATGTTATAGCGCATGGCCGTGTTCCCATTGGAATCTACGTCCAGCTTGCCGACCTTGAGCTTGCCGGCGTACTCCTGCGCCAGCACGTCGATAGCCGGCGCCATCTGCCGGCACGGGCCGCACCATTCGGCCCAGAAATCCACCAGTACCGGCACCTCGCTACGCAGCACGTCCGAATCGAAATCAGCATCGGTAAAGGTAAGTGTGTTTTGACCTGCCATTGTATCTCCTGCTACAAGTTATTAGATCGCAAAAGGGGCTTTAGGATTCAAGCCCGGCGCGCCAGACGCTCATACAGCCCGGCGTACTCGGCGGCGGATACCTTCCAGGAAAAGTCTTTAGCCATGCCGGCCCGCATCATGGCGCGCCAGCCCTCCGGATCCGCGAACGCTTCGCGCGCTGCCTGCAAAGCGCGATACAGGGCATCGGCGGAATACGGCCAGAACTTGAAACCCGTCCCAGGTTCGATGGTATCATCTAACCCGCCTGTGGCGCGCACCAGGGGCACCGTGCCGTACTTCAGGCTATACATCTGGTTTAAGCCGCTAGGCTCGTAGCGGCTGGGCATCAGGAAGAGGTCCGCGCCGGCTTCGATCTTGTGGGCCAGTGCGTTATCGTAGCCGATCCGCACGGCGATGCGCCCAGGATGGCGGGCGGTCATCGCCAAGAACAGCTCTTCGTACTGCGGCTCGCCGGTGCCGAGGGCTACCAGGAAGAAGCCCAGATCGACCAGGCCATCGGCTACCTCCGCAATAAGGTCGGCGCCTTTCTGGCTGGTGAAGCGCGAGACGATCCCGATGAGCGGGGCATCCATAGCCTCCCCGGGCAGGCCGAATTCGCGCAGCAGATCCTGCTTGCAGGCTTGTTTGCCGCTGAGATCGCCGGGCGAGTAGTGTGCCGCGAGGTGGCGGTCGGTCTCTGGGTCCCATTCCGAGTAATCGACGCCGTTCAAGATGCCGCTCAGCACGTCGCTGCGGGCCCGCAAGGCGCCATCCAGGGCGAAGCCGTATTCCGGCGTCTGGATCTCGCGTGCGTGCGTCGGACTGACGGTGTTCAGCGCATTGGCGAAGGCGATGCCGCCTTTCAGGAAGCTGACTTTGCCGAAGAACTCGAGCCCGTCGGGCACGAACACGCCGGTGTCCGTGAGGCCGATGGGTCCGAGCACCTCGGGAGGGAAGAGGCCGTGGTAGCCGACATTGTGGATGGTGAACAGCGTGCGGATGGCGATCAGGGTGGGGTCGCAGGCGAACTTGGTGCTGAGATAGACAGGGGCGAGGCCGGCCTGCCAATCGTGGCCATGAATAATGTCGGGGCGCCACAGGCGGCGGCTGAATTCGAGCGCGGCTTGGGCCAGGACGGCGAAGCGAATATGATTGTCGGGATAATCCTCGCCGGCTTCGCCGTACAGGCCGGGGCGGTCGTAGAGCGGAGGGCAATCCAGAAAATAGAAGGGCGTTTCCTGTTCGATGAGATATAGCGAGGTATCGTAGCGGTCCAGGCCGAGCCAGATAGGCAGCAGGTCGTAGACGCGCTTGGCGAAGCGCAGATCGACGCGGGCGTAGCGTGGCATGAGCACCGCAACTTCGTGGCCCAGCGCCGCTAGCGCCGCCGGCAGCGATCCCACCACATCGGCCAAGCCGCCGGTTTTGGCGAAGGGCGCGGCTTCGGAAGCTACCATCAGGATTTTCATGCGGTATGCTTCAGTCTAACGCGCTTACCGGTTGCGCAAGACCCACCAGGAAGCGATCCAGAAACACACCGTGTGGGCGGCCAGGACCAGCACGGCTTCCCGGACGTCGCGCGGCGCGTGGGCCAGCACGGCGGTCATGGAGCGGGAAACCCAAAATCCGCTGATGACCGCGTGGGCCACGAAATCGGGAACCGCGCGAAGCTGCGGGACCACGATGCCGCTCAGCAGAATTTGCGGGATCAGCGCGATGGGGACCAGCGTGCTCGCTTGATCTTCCGAGGTAGCGATCGCGGAGATGAACAGACCGCACGACGTGCCCACGGTGACCGAAACGCACATGCACAGGAACTGCCGGAGACTGTCGCCGGGGACGCTCCCGAGCACGCGCACCAGTCCGAAAAGCAGCGCTACTTGCACGACGCCCAGAACAACGAGCGCCACGATCTTCGATGCGAAGTAAGCGGTGAGCGAGAGCTTGACGTCGCGCTCGATTTTGAATAGTGCACGCTCCTTGACGATTTCCTTGGAGGCGTTATTGCAGCCGCACCAGAAGCCTGAGATGCCCAGAAAGAAAAGCAGGGAGGCTTGCAGGGGCGGTGCCGGACTGGCCCCGTACACCATAATTAGGAATAGCGCGATGAGCGCGCTTTGCCCGGCGGCGATGGCCAGCGTGGTGCGGTCGGCGGCGATCAGCCTGAAGTAGCGCGTGGCCAAAATCCGGAACTGACGCCAGACTTCGCCGGCCTTGGCGTGCGGGGCCGTCTGCGGCTGCGGCTGGCGTTGATCGGGGATGGGCGCCGCGGGTGATTCGCGCAGGCCGCGGCCGATGTAGGTTTCAAACTCGTCACTGGCGTGATATTGGTCGCGCGCGGTTTTGCCCTCGGCCGCCGGAAGCTTGCGGTAGATCTCGCCCAGGTTCTCGACCTCGAACCAGCGCTTGGCGCCGGCGGGTGGACCATAGTACGCCAGCACGCCGGGGCCGCGGCGTCCGTCCTGCTCGCTGGGACTCATCACCGCGATCTTGTCGCTCAGATGCACGTTCGCCACCGTATGCGTGACGCAGATGATGGTCATATCATGGTGGTGCGCCAGGCGGCGGAACAGATCCATCATTTCCCAATCGGTGCCTTCGTCCAAGCCGCTGGTGACTTCGTCGAGGAACAGCAGGTCCGGCTGGGATACGGTTTCGTTGGCGAGCGCAGCGCGTTTTTTCTGGCCGCCGCTGAGGTGGCGGATGGGAGTGGCGCCCAAGTCACTGAGGCCTACGCGATCGAGGGCGCGGTCGACGGCCTTGCCGATTTCTTCCGGCGAAGTATCGGCCGGCAGACGCAGGCGCGCCGAGTAAGTCAGGCACTCGCGCAAAGGCAGGTCTTCGTACAGCACGTCCTTCTGCGGGACCAGCGCGATACTCCCCTTCAGCGCCTGGAAATTCGAATACAGATTGACGCCATTCAGCAGCACCGCGCCGTTTACTTGCGCGCCTCTGTCGCCCAGGGCGCGGGCGCTCAAGGCGCGCATGGTGGTGGTCTTGCCCGATCCGCTGGCTCCCAGGAGACAGACGAACTCGCCCGGCTCGATGACGAGGCTCACGTCGTCCAGGATGCACTTGGTCTTGCCGTTGGCGTGATCCAGCACGTTGGTGGTGAGGTTGCGGCCGATCACGCCCAGCTTGCCTTTGCGCGAAGCCAGCAGCAGGCTGTGGCCGGTGAAGCGGAACGAGAACGGGTCGATGTCGATCCAATCGGAGGGCTGCAGTTCGCGTGCACCGCTGACTCGCTCGCCATTGACAAATGTGCCGGCGCTGCTGTTGAGATCGCGCAGGATGACCTTATCGCCGGCGCGCAACACTTCGGCGTGGCGCAGGGAGACGCGCGGATGTTCGAGGGGCACGCCGCCTGGTCCGGGCGCGCGGCCCAGCACGCGATCGTGATCCAGCTTGATTTCGGCACTGGCGCGCAGGGCCTCGACGCGCTCCTGCACGCTGGCGGGTGCCGCTTCAGCGCCTATGCCGGCGACTTCGCGCTCGAGATACAGGACCGTGGTCGCGCCGCAAGAGAGGCGGTCGTTATGGCGCAGCTCAGTCGGGCCGGAAATGGCGGCGCCGTTCACCAGCGTCGGGCCGTTGCGGGAGAGCGGCTCCACGTGATATCCGCGCCCGGACGCCGAGACCGACAGGTGCTCACGCGAGCACGTGGGGTCGGGCACCATGATGCTTGCCGAGCGGCCGCGCCCCACTACGCACGGCCGGCCCTGGTAATCGCCGAGTGGCACCAGCCGGTTTATCTCCGCCACGTAGAGCGCGGGATATTTTGCCATGAGCGACTTATGATAACCGATTTTCCTATGTAGTAAACTAACAAAATCCGTATGCCTAGCGAATCCAGCCCTTACACGCCGGGAGCCACGCTCCTGGGACTATACACCATCGAACGCGTGCTGGGCGAAGGCGGGATGGGGGTAGTATGCCTTGCCCGCCATCGCACGGAAGGCTACCAGCGCGCCATTAAGGTGATCAAGCCGCATATGCGCGGCGATCCGCACGTGCGCCGGTTTTTCCTGCGCGAGCAGGCGGTGCTGGCGCAGATCAACCACGCGGCCATTGCGGCATACTATGGCGCGGTGCTCGATGAGGGCTGCCTCATCATGGAGTATGTCCCCGGGCCCACGCTGAAGGACGTGCTCAACCAGAGCGGGCCGCTGAAGATACCGGAATTGCTGGCGATGTGGCGGCGCATTGCGGAGGGGCTGGCGGCGGTCCATGCGCGCGGCATCGTGCACCGCGATATTTCGCCGGGCAACATTATTCTGGCGGATGGCAAGCCGGAGAACGCCAAGCTGATCGACTTCGGTATCGCT